>Ga0075421_100009258_pt1 | contig 12134 bp, 11 predicted proteins | sample SoiMetdeltSBSDD5_FD_75292 | JGI IMG/M metagenome (GOLD analysis project Ga0075421, IMG submission 75292) | Bulk soil microbial communities from a Populus tree surrounding site in Tennessee, USA - Soil MetaG P. deltoides SBSDD5 | ecosystem: Environmental > Terrestrial > Soil > Tree plantation...
CGCTCTGCGGGATTGTCGCGCTGCGTGGCCATCGCCATTATTCTTGCTCCCTTGCGTGGGTTTCCGTTGCGGGCGATGCGCGCATCCTAGGCAGCGCGCTCCGGGCGCTGGAGGAACTAATGCCGCCCGGCGGGGACGGGCGGGACGGGCGGCGCGCCATGGCCGACGGGCGGCCTCAGCCGAGCAGCGCGAACAGCGCCACCACGAACACCACCAGCGAGCCCGCCGCCAGGAACACCAGCGAGGCATCCGTCACCGTCGGCAGCGCAGGGTCGCGCGCCACCGGCTCCGGGTGCCGCTCCGCGTGCGCGTCCCCGGCCGGCGCGTGACGGGCGCCCACTTTCTCGTTGAACGCGGCGAAGAATTCCTGCGCGATCTTCTTCGCCGCGCCGTCCACCAGCCGGGAGCCGATCTGCGCCAGCTTGCCGCCGACATTGGCATGCACCTGGTAGCTGAGCCTGGTGCCGTCGCCGTCGGGCGCGAGCTGCACCTGCGCCGCGCCCTTGCCGAAGCCCGCGGCGCCGCCCTGGCCCTCGAAGGCGATGGCGTAGGAGTGCGGCGGCTTCAGGTCGGACAGCGCGAGCTTGCCCTTGAACTTGGCGCTCACCGGCCCGATGCGCGCCACCATCAGCACCTGGTACTCGTTCTCGGCGAGGCGCTCGATCGACTCGCAGCCGGGCACGCAGGCCTTGAGGATCTCCGGGTCGTTGAGCGCCGCCCAGGTGCCCGCCTGCGACGCCGGGATGCGCTCTTCGCCGGTCATTTCCATGCGTTGCTCTCCGTTTTGCGCGCCGGCGGCCGGCTCAGCGTATGCGCCAGATCCACCAGGCTCTTCAGATTATGCACCGGCAGGAACAGGTCGACGTGCGGCAGCATGGCGCGCACGCCCGCCGGCTTGGCCTCGAACCTGTCGTAGCGCAGGAGGGGATTGAGCCAGACCAGGAAGCGGCAGGCCTTCGCCAGGCGCGCCATCTCCTCGCCCAGCCCCTCGCCCGCCTCGCGGTCCAGGCCGTCGGTCACCAGCAGCACGCAGGCGTTCTGGCCGAGCAGGCGCCGCGCCCAGCGCCAGTTGAACTCGCGCAGGCAGGCGCCGATGCGCGTGCCGCCCGACCAGTCCTTGATGGCGTCGGCCACCCGCGTCATCGCCACGTCGACGTCGCGGTGGCGCAGCTGGCGCGTGACGTTGGTGAGGCGGGTGCCGAACACGAAGGTGTGCACGCGGTCGCGGTCGTTGGTCAGCGCGTGCAGGAAGTGCAGGAACATGCGCGCGTAGGGGTTCATCGAGCCGGAGATGTCGCACAGCACCACCAGCGGCGGATGGATCTCGACGGGCCTGGAGCGCACCAGCGGGATCACGTCGCCGCCCTCGCGCAGGCTTTCGCGCAAGGTGGCGCGCAGGTGCACGCGCCTGCCGCGCAGGTCGGGCGCGTGGCGCCGCGTGCGCACGAGCGGCAGCGGCAGGCGCAGCTGCCGGATCATCCTCTTCGCCTCGGCCAGCTCCGCGGCCGACATGGTGTCGAAGTCCATGCGCTGCAGCACCTCGCGCGCCGAGAAGCTCAAGCGCGCGTCCATCTCCACCTTGCGCTCCTCGCGGCTGTCGTCGGGCTTCTTCTGGCCGAACAGGGCGTCGGTCAGGCGCTGGCTCTGCTGCTCTTCGGGCTTGGGCGTGCGGCCGTAGGTCTTGGGCAGCATCAGCTGCAGCATCTTCTCGGTGAGCCTGGGATCGCGCCAGAACAGGCGAAACGCCTGGTCGAACACCGGGCGCTGCTCCTCGCGCGACAGCAGCACCGCCGACATGGTCCAGTACCAGTCGTCGCGGCGCTCGGCGCCTGCGATCTCCAGCGCGCGCACGCAGTCCACCACGCGGTCCGGGCCGACGCGCAGGCCCGCGCCGCGCAGCAGTCGCGCGAAGTGCATCACGTTCTCGGACAGCTTGCCGCGCGGGGCGCCCGGCTCGAGCTGCGGCAGCATCTAGGCGGTGGCGGCGCTCTTGGCTTCGCCGACCAGGCGCGCGGCCTCCTCGCCGGCGATTCTCTCGATGTCGTCCTGGTACTTGAGCAGCACCCCGAGGGTGTTGTTCACCGTCTCCGGGTCGAGCGCCAGCTTGTCGAGCGCCACCAGGCAGTTGGCCCAGTCGATGGTCTCGGCCACCCCGGGAAGCTTGAACAGGTCGACGCCGCGCAGGCGCTGCACGAAGGCCACCACTTCGCGCGACAGGGCGGCCGAGGATTTCGGCGCCTTGCGCCTGAGGATCTCGAGCTCGCGGCGCGCATCCGGATAATCCACCCAGTGGTAGAAGCAGCGCCGCTTCACCGCATCGTGGATTTCGCGCGTGCGATTCGAGGTGATGACCACGATCGGCGGCTCCGCGGCGCGGATGGTGCCGATCTCGGGCACCGTGATCTGCCAGTCGGAGAGCACTTCCAGCAGGTAGGCCTCGAACGGCTCGTCGGTGCGGTCCAGCTCGTCGATCAGCAGCACCGGCGCCATGCCGGGCTTGCCCTCCAGCGCCAACGCCAACGGTCGCTTGATGAGGAAGCGGTTGTCGAAGATGTCGTGCGACATCTTGTCCTTCGATCTTTCCCCCGACGCCTCGGCCAGCCGGATCTCGATCATCTGCCGCGGGTAGTTCCACTCGTAGGCGGCCTGCGCGATGTCCAGGCCCTCGTAGCACTGCAGGCGGATCAGCTCGCGCCCCAGCGCGCTGGCGAGCACCTTGGCGATCTCGGTCTTGCCGGTGCCGGCCTCGCCCTCGAGGAACAGCGGCCGCCGCAGCGCGAGCGACAGGTACAGCGCGGTGGCCAGGCTGCGGTCGGCGACGTAGTCGGCCGAGGTCAGCAGCTGGAGGGTGTCGTCGATCGAGGAGGGGAGAGAGGCGGGCAGGGGTGTGGGCATGAAAAAAGCCCGCTCGAGGCGGGCTTGTCCGGGCGTGGCGCTATTCTATTTCATCGCTGCCTCGACCGCGCGCCGCGCCATCACCGTGATCAGGTGGGCGCGGTACTCGGCCGAGGCGTGCAGGTCGCTGTTCAGCCCGTCGGGCTTGATCTTCAGGCCGGCGACCGACTCGGGCGCGAACTTGGCGGCGAGCGCCTTTTCCATCTCGGCGAGGCGCAGCGCGCAGGGCCCCGCGCCGGTCACCGCCACGCGCACCCCGGCGGCGGTGTCGGCCACGAACACCCCGACGATGGCGAAGCGCGACGCCTGGTTCTTGAACTTGGTGTAGGCGGCGCGCTTGGGGATGGGGAAGGACACCGCGGTGATGATTTCGCCGGGCTTGAGCGCGGTCTCGTACAGGCCCTTGAAGAACTTGTCGGCCGCGTGCGTGCCCTTGGTGGTGGTGATGGTCGCCCCCAGGCCGAGGACCGCCGCCGGGTAGTCGGCCGCCGGGTCGCTGTTGGCGAGCGACCCGCCGAGCGTGCCCATGTTGCGCACCTGCCGGTCGCCGATCATGCCGGCGAGGGCGGCGAGCGCCGGGATCGCCTTCTTCACTTCGGCCGAGGCGGCGACTTCGGCGTGGCGCGTCATGGCGCCGATGGTGACGCTCTTGGCATCCACCTTGATGCCGGCGAGGTCCTTGATCATGCCGATGTCGACGATATCCGTCGGCGCGGCGAGGCGCAGCTTCATCGCCTGCACCAGCGACTGGCCGCCGGCGAGGACCTTGGCGTCCGCGCTCTTCGCCGCCTGCGCGGCGGCGTCGTTCACGTTGGTGGGACGGTGGTAGTTGAATGCGTGCATGGTGGTGTCCTCAGGACGCTTTTTTCTGGTTGAGAGTGCGCCATACGGTCTGCGGCGTGGCCGGCATGGCGATGTCCTTCACGCCCAGGGCGTCGGTGATGGCGTTGATCAGCGCCGCCGGCGCGCCGATGGCGCCCGCCTCGCCGCAGCCCTTCACGCCGAGCGGGTTGTGCGTGCAGGGCGTCTCGCGCGTGTCCACCTGGAAGAACGGCACGTCGTCGGCCCGCGGAATGGCGTAGTCCATGAACGAGCCGGTGACCAGCTGGCCGTGCGAGTCGTACTTCGCGCCCTCGGTGAGCGCCTGGCCGATGCCCTGCGCCAGGCCGCCATGCACCTGACCCTCGACGATCATTGGGTTGATGATCCTGCCGAAGTCGTCCACCGCGGTCCAGCGGTCCACCTGCACCTTGCCGGTCTCCGGGTCCACCTCCACCTCGCAGACGTAGGTGCCGGCCGGGAAGGTGAAGTTCGACGGGTCGTAGAACGCGTTCTCGTTCAGGCCGGGCTCCAGCTTGTCGTGCGGGTAGTTGTGCGGCACGTAGGCCGCGAACGCCACCTCGCCGAAGGTCTTCTGCTTGTCGGTGCCGGCGACCTTGAACACGCCGCCCGCGTACTCGATGTCGGCCTCGGCGGCCTCCAGCAGGTGCGCCGCGATCTTCTTGCCCTTGGCGATGATCTTGTCCATCGCCTTGACGATGGCGGTGCCGCCCACGGCGATGGAGCGCGAGCCGTAGGTGCCCATGCCGAACAGGATCTTCGAGGTGTCGCCGTGCACGATGTCCACGTTCTCGATCGCCATGCCCAGCCGGTCGGCCACCACCTGCGCGAAGGTCGTCTCGTGGCCCTGGCCGTGCGAATGCGAGCCGGTGAACACCGTCACCGAGCCCGTCGGGTGCACGCGGATCTCGCCCGCCTCGAACAGGCCGGCGCGCGCGCCGAGCGATCCCGCGACCGCCGAGGGCGCGATGCCGCAGGCCTCGATGTAGGCCGCGTAGCCCATGCCGCGCAGCCTGCCCCTGGCTTCCGAGGCCTTCTTGCGCGCCGGATAGCCGGCCACGTCGGCCAGCTTCTGCGCCGCGTCCATGGTGGCGTCGTAATTGCCGGTGTCGTAGAGCAGGGCCACCGGCGTCTGGTAGGGGAAGCTGCGGATGAAGTTCCTGCGGCGGATTTCCGCCGGGTCGATCTTCATCTCGCGCGCCGCCGTCTCCACCAGGCGCTCGACGACGTAGGTCGCTTCCGGGCGCCCCGCGCCGCGGTAGGCGTCCACCGGCGCGGTGTTGGTGAACACCGCGGTCACCTCGCAGTGGATCAGCGGCGTGGTGTACTGGCCGGCGAGCAGCGTGGCGTACAGGATCGTCGGCACGCAGGAGGCGAAGGTCGACAGGTAGGCGCCGACGTTGGCCGTGGTCTTGACGCGCATGGCGAGGAACTTGCCGTCCTTGTCCAGCGCCAGTTCGGCGACGGTGTGGTGGTCGCGCCCGTGCGCGTCCGAGGTATAGGACTCCGAGCGCTCCGCGGTCCATTTCACCGGGCGTGCGAGCTGCCTGGAGGCCCAGGTCACCACCACGTCCTCCGCGTACAGGTAGATCTTGGAGCCAAAGCCGCCGCCGACGTCGCCCGCCACCACGCGCACCTTGTGCTCGGGCAGGCCCATCACGAAGGCGGTCATCAGCAGCCGCTCGACGTGCGGGTTCTGGTTGGCGACGTACAGGGTGTAGCTGTCGTCGGCGCGGCTGTAGGAACCGTTGGCCGCGCGCGGCTCGATGGCGTTGGGGATCAGGCGGTTGTTGACGAAGTCGAGCTTGGTGACGTGCGCCGCCTTGGCGAAGGCCGCGTCGACCGCCGCCTTGTCGCCCAGCGCCCAGACGTAGCAGGTATTGTCCGGCGCGATCTCGTGCAGCTGCGGCGCGCCCTTGGCGCGCGCCAGGCGGCCGTCGGCCACCGCGGGCAGCGGCTCGTAGTCCACCTGCACCAATTCGGCGGCGTCGCGCGCCTGGTCCTGCGTCTCGGCGATCACCACCGCGACGCGCTCGCCGACGTGGCGCACCTTGCCCTGCGCCAGCACCGGGTAGGGCGGCTCCTTCATCGGCTGGCCATGGACATCGGTGATCAGCCAGCCGCAGGGCAGGCCGCCGAGCTTGGCGGCGGCGATGTCCTCGCCGGTATAGACGGCGAGCACGCCCGGCGCGCCCTTCGCCTTGGCGGCGTTCACCGACCTGATCTTCGCGTGCGCGTGCGGCGAGCGCACGAACGCGGCGAAGCTCTGGCGCGGCAGCGTCACATCGTCCGTGTACTGGCCCGCGCCGGTGAGAAAGCGGTAGTCCTCTTTGCGCTGTATGCGAGCGCCGATCAGCGGAGCACCCATGGGCGCCTCCCTACTTGCCTGCGGCCATGGCCTTGGATCCGGCCACGATGGACTTGACGATGTTGTGGTAGCCCGTGCAGCGGCACAGGTTCCCTTCGAGCGCCTCGCGCACGTCCTGCTCGCTCGCGCCCGGGTGGCGCGCGGCGAAATCCACCGCGTTCATCACCATGCCCGGCGTGCAGAATCCGCACTGCAGGCCGTGGTGTTCCTTGAACGCGGCCTGCATCGGGTGCAGCGTGCCGTCGGCCTTGGCCAGGCCCTCGATGGTCAGCACGTCGGCGCCTTCGGCCTGCATGGCGAGCATCGAGCAGGACTTCACCGCCTTGCCGTTCATGTGCACGGTGCACGCGCCGCACTGCGCGGTGTCGCAGCCGACGTGCGTGCCGGTGAGGCGCAGGTGCTCGCGCAGATAGGTGACCAGCAGCGTGCGCGCCTCGACCTCCCCGGAGACGGCCTTGCCGTTGACCTTCATGGATACCTTGACTGGCATGCTGCTTCCTCCTCGGACCGATCGATTGTTTGCTGCTGGGGGAAAGGTCATCCTAGCCAAGCCGATTCGCCCCGGCAATGTTGCGCCGCAATAACCGGACCTCCCTGCGCGTAAGCACCCCGCAAGCTTGCAGCAAGGCCCCGGCAAACTGGCGCCCCTACCTTGGGGCGCGATGATCGCCCGGCACGCCGCCCCCGCCCCTGCCACCGCGCGCATGCCGCGCATCCTGGTCGTCGAGGACGATGCGCTGCTCGCCGACGGCCTGGCGCGCGGGCTGGCGCAGGCGGGATTCGCCGTCACCCTGTGCGCGCGCGGCGAACTGGCGCTCGCGGCGCTGCGACGCGGCGCTATGATGGACCCTTCCATGCGCATACTGATCGTCGAGGACGACGCCACGCTCGGCAGCGGCCTGGGCCGCATCCTGCAATCCGAGGGCTACGCGGTGGACCTGATGGCGCGCGGCGAGCAGGCGGTGCAGGCGGTGCAGCGCGAGCGCTTCGACCTGGTGATCCTCGACGTCGGCCTGCCCGATATCGACGGCTTCGAAGTGCTGCGGCGCCTGCGCGGCGGCGCGCAGCGCATGCCGGTGCTGGTGCTGACCGCGCGCGACACGATCGACGACCGCGTGCACGGCCTCGACCTGGGCGCCGACGACTACCTGGCCAAGCCTTTCGCCATGCCCGAACTCGCCGCGCGCGTGCGCGCGCTGATCCGCCGCTCGCAGGCGCAGAGCGGCCCGCGCATCGTGCACGGGCCCCTGGCGCTCGACACGGTGGCGCGGCGCGCCTTCCTCCACGAGGCGCCCCTCGACCTGGCGGCGCGCGAGTGGGCGGTGCTGGAAGTGCTGCTGGCGCGCGTCGAGCGCGTGGTGTCCAAGGAATCCATCATCCAGGCGGTCGCCAGCTGGGGCGACGAGCTGTCGGCGAACGCGATCGAAGTGTACGTGTCGCGCCTGCGCGCGAAGCTCGAGCCCGCCGGCATCCGCATCCGCACGGTGCGCGGCTTCGGCTACATGCTGGAGGAGTTCAGGGAGACGCATTGAGCGCGCGCAGCCTGCGCACGCACCTGCTGCGTCTGCTGCTGCCGCCGGTGGCGCTGACTTTGGCCGTCGGCACGGTCGCGGCCTACTACGTCTCCCTCGAGCCGGGCGCCGAGGCCTACGACCAGTCGCTGATCAACACGGCCTACGCGGTCGGCGAGCGCATCCGCGTGCAGGAGCGCGGCTACTCCCTCGACCTGCCCAGCGTCGCCGAGCGCCTGGCGCGCAGCGACCGCTTCGACGAGGTGTACTACGTGGTGCGCGGGCCGGACCGCGAGCGCATCGCCGGCGACGCCGGGCTGCCGCTCCCGCCCGCCGGGGCCGAACCCGCCGACGAGGTGCTGGCCTACGATGCGGCGCGCGAGGGCAAGCGGCTGCGCCTGGTGGAAGTGCGCGTGCCCTGCGGCGGGCGGAGCTGCACGGTGACCATGGCGGAAACCACGGTGAAGCGCCAGCGCCTGGCGCGCGACATCCTCGCCTCCAGCGCGCTGCCGCTCGCGCTGCTCGCGGTGCTGACGCTGGCCCTGGTGTGGTTCGGCGTGGCGCGCGGCCTGCGGCCGCTGCAGGGGCTCTCGGACGAGATCCGCGCGCGCTCGCCGCACGACCTGCGCCCGCTGGACGCGACGCAGGCGCCCGACGAGGCGCGGCCCCTGGTCGAGGGCATCAACCGGCTGCTGGGCGAGGTCGCCGAGGCGAACCGCAACCAGCAGCGCTTCCTCGCCAACGCCGCGCACCAGCTGCGCACGCCGCTCGCGGGGCTGCAGGCGCACACCGAACTGGCGCTCGCCCAGCCGGTGCCGCAGTCCTGCCGCGCCGAGCTCGAGCAGGTGCACGGCGCCACCGTGCGCACGGCGCGCCTCGCCAACCAGCTGCTGGCGCTGGCGCGCGCGGAGGCGCTGGCGCGCGCGCCCGACGGGCGGCCGGGCGCCAATCTGCGCGCGGTGGTCGAGGAGTCCGCCGACGAATGGGTGCGCCGCGCCCTGCAGCGCGACATCGACCTGGGCTTCGAGCTGGAGGACCTGACGGTGGCGGGCGATGCGTTCCTGCTGCGCGAGGCGCTCGCCAACCTGGTGCACAACGCCCTGGAGTACACCCCCGCGGGCGGCCGCGTCACGGTGCGCGCCGCGCGCCGCGGCGCGCAGGGCGCGGTGCTCGAAGTCGAGGACGACGGCCCCGGCATCGCGCCGGCGGAGCGCGGCCGCGTGCTGGAGCGCTTCTACCGCGCCCCCGGCACCGGCGGCACCGGCAGCGGCCTGGGGCTGTCGATCGTGCGCGAGATCGCCGCCGCGCACGGCGCGCTGGTCGCGATCGGCGAGGGCGAAGGCGGCCGCGGCTGCCGCGTCACGCTGCAGTTCGCGGGAGTAAACTAGCGGCCATGGACTCCGTGGACATCGAAGTGCTGCGCAGCGCCGAGGCCTGGCGCGCCGCCGGGCAGCGCGTCACGCTCGGCACCATCGTCAAGACCTGGGGCTCGGCGCCGCGGCCGGTCGGCGCGCTGGTGGTGATCCGCGGCGACGGCCAGGTGGTCGGCTCGGTGTCGGGCGGCTGCGTCGAGGACGACCTGATCGACAAGGTGCGCTCGCAGGCCGTGGCGAAGGACCGGCCGCAGCTCCTCACCTACGGCGTGACCAACGAGGAGGCGACGCGCTGGGGACTGCCCTGCGGCGGCACGCTGCAGCTGGTGCTCGAGCCGGTCGGCGAGGCGAGCGCGCTGGGCGAGCTGCTGCGCACGGTCTCCCGCCAGCAGCTGGTGAAGCGGCGCCTCGACATGCAGAGCGGCCGCGTCAGCCTCGAGCCCGGGCAGTGGCAGGACGCGCTCGAGTTCGACGGCGCCACCCTGGTCACGGTGCACGGGCCGCGCTGGCGCCTGGTGCTGATCGGCGCCGGGCAGCTCACGCAGTACCTGGCGGAGATGGCGCGCATGCTCGACTACCACGTCAGCGTGATCGAGCCGCGCGAGGAGTACGCCAGCGGCTGGAACGTGGCCGGCGTCGAGCTGGAACGCCGCATGCCCGACGACGTCATCGCCGCCATGAATCTCGACGGCCACAGCGCGGTGGTGGCGCTCACGCACGACCCCAAGATCGACGACCTGGCGCTGATGGAGGCGCTGAAATCCGCCGCGTTCTACGTCGGCGCCATCGGCTCGAAGAAGAACAACGACGCGCGCCGCAAGCGCCTGCTCGAGTTCGACCTCGCCGAGGCCGAGATCGCGCGACTGCGCGGCCCGGTGGGCCTGTACATCGGCTCCAAGACGCCGCCCGAGATCGCGGTGGCGATCCTCGCCGAGCTGACCGCGGTGCGCCACGGCGTGAGCGAGCCGAGCTGGTCGGCGAAGAAGGACGCGCGCTTCGACCCCTCGGCTTGCGAAATCAAGACTTGAAGTTCGCCGGCCTGCTGCTCGCCGCAGGCGCCGCCACCCGTTTCGGTTCCGACAAGCTGCAGCATGCGCTGCCGCACGGCGTCGCGATCGCCGTGCAGGCGGCGCGCCACCTCAGGGCGGAGCTGCCGCGCGTGCTGGCGGTGGTGCGTCCCGGCGCCGATGCGACGGCGCGCGCGCTGGCCGGCGAGGGCTGCGAAGTGGTGGTGTGCGAGCGGGCCGGCGAGGGCATGGGCGCGAGCCTCGCCTGCGCGGCGCGCGCGGCCGGCGCGGCCGACGGCTACCTGGTGGCGCTCGCCGACATGCCGTTCGTGCGCCCGAGCACGATCGCCGCGGTGCGCGATGCGCTGGCGCAGGGCGCCATCCTGGCGGCGCCCTACTGGCGCGCGCGGCGCGGACATCCGGTGGGGTTCGCCGGCAGCCTGCGCGCGGAGCTTGAGGCACTGGCCGGCGACGCAGGCGCGAAAAGCGTGCTCGCGGCGCACGCGGCGCAGCTGGTGAAGGTGCCCGTGGGCGACCCGGGAGCGCTGCGCGACATAGACCGACCGGAGGACCTCGCACCGCCGCTCGCGGTGTAAACTCGCCGCTCTATCGCCGGGGGAAAATCACAGCGTGGAGACTGCGCAGCGCGCGGTACTGTTCGCCGACGTCGTCGACAGCACCAGGATCTACGAATCGCTCGGCGATACGCGGGCGCTGGCCCTGATCAATTCGCTGTTCGGACTCCTGGATAAGGCGGCTTCGCGCCACGGCGGCGCCGTGGTGAAGAAGCTCGGCGACGGCATGGTGTGCCTGTATCCGGACGCGGGCGCCGCGTTCCAGTCCGCATGCGACATGCAGATGGAGGCCACCTCGCCCGCGCACGCCGCCGAGCGCCTGGGCATCAAGGTCGGCTTCACCTTCGGCCCGGTCGTGCTGTCCGAGGGCGACGTGTTCGGCGATACCGTCAACGTGTGCGCGCGGCTGGTGGCCCTGGCCAACGCCGAGCAGGTGCTGACCACCCAGCTGACCGTGGACGCGCTGCCGCCCGGCCTGCGCGGCCGCTGCCGGCAGATGTTCCCGATCCGCGTGCGCGGCCGGCACGAGGAGATCATCGCCTGCAGCGTGCTGTGGCGCTCCGACCCCGATGTCACCGAGACCAACCTGGCGCGCGCCAAGCTGACGCGCTCGCGCGAAACGGTGCTGAAGATCACCAGCCAGGGGGAGGTGCGCGTGGTGCGCTCCAGCGACAGCGGCATGCGCATCGGCCGCGACAAGGTCAACGACCTGGTGGTCGACAGCCACTTCGCGTCGCGCGTGCACGCCAGGCTGTTCGCGCGCGAAGGCCATTTCGTGCTGCAGGACCTGTCCTCCAACGGCACCTACCTGCTGTCGGACGGCAACAGCGCCGAGATCCTCCTGCGCCGCGAGGAGGCGGTGCTCTCCGACCGCGGCTGGATCGGCCTGGGCAACACCGCCGCGCGCCACGGCGACCATACGCTGCGCTACCGCGTGGAGCCCGAGGGGGACTAGCCTGTAGAATCGCGGGCTTCGCCCTCCGGCCCGCCCCATGTCCGCTTCCGACCTGCTCGCCCGCACCGATCCCGAGCTCTGGGACGCCATCGCCCAGGAGAACCGGCGCCAGGAGGACCACGTCGAGCTGATCGCCTCGGAGAACTACGTGAGCCCCGCGGTGCTCGCGGCGCAGGGCTCGCGGCTCACCAACAAGTACGCCGAGGGCTATCCCGGCAAGCGCTACTACGGCGGCTGCGAATACGTCGACCTCGCCGAGACGCTCGCCATCGCGCGCGCGCGCAAACTGTTCGGCGCCGACTGGGCGAACGTGCAGCCGCATTCGGGCTCGCAGGCCAACCAGGCCGTGTACGTCACCGTGCTCAAGCCGGGCGACAAGGTGCTCGGCATGTCGCTCGCGCACGGCGGGCACCTGACGCACGGGTCGAGCGTCAACCTCTCGGGCAAGCTGTACCAGTTCATCTCCTACGGCCTGGACGCGAAGGAGGAGATCGACTACGACGCCGCCGAGCAGCTCGCGCTGGAGCACCGGCCCAGGCTCATCGTCGCCGGCGCCTCGGCCTACTCGCTGCGCATCGACTGGCGGCGCTTCCGCGACATCGCCGACCGC
>Ga0075421_100009260_pt1 | contig 12131 bp, 10 predicted proteins | sample SoiMetdeltSBSDD5_FD_75292 | JGI IMG/M metagenome (GOLD analysis project Ga0075421, IMG submission 75292) | Bulk soil microbial communities from a Populus tree surrounding site in Tennessee, USA - Soil MetaG P. deltoides SBSDD5 | ecosystem: Environmental > Terrestrial > Soil > Tree plantation...
GTCATCGGCCTCTTCAATGTCTCGAACCGCCTCAGGGGCCGCGCGTTCCAGGCCCACCTCCACCCGCCGGCGAAGATGGCCGGCATCCTCGAGCAGGCCGGGCTGAGGCGTCGCAAGTCGGCACAGGCCTTTTTCTGGGCCGTCGAAATCTACGAGCGCCCCGCCCCGCACTGATTCTTCGGATTGACAACCCCGCGCGCCCGGCGTATACAAGGGGCGCGTTCGTTCTTTGTGATTTCGCATCGTGGGCGAGGGAAGGGGGGTGCAAAGCCCCCGCTGCCCCGCAACTGTGAGCGGTACCGAAAGCCGGATAGTCCCACTGGGAGCCACGCGCTCCTGGGAAGGGCCGGCGAGTAGACAGCCGCGAGCCAGGAAACCTGCCCGCGATGGATGTCATGACGGACCTCTCGCGGGAGAGGGTTCTCGGCGCATCCCACCGACCACTCCCCGGAAGGACGTCATGCCTCGAGGGGGGTTGTCATGCGCCGTCTCGCCGCCGTCGCGCTCGTCGCGATCCTGGCCGCGGCTCCGGTCACCGGGGCCCGGGCCCAGTCCACCACCGACTGCTTCGCCGATCGGATCGTCGCCTACCTCGTCGGCTCGATCGCGTCTCCGCCCGCGACCAACAGCTGGCAGCCGGGGATCGTCCTGGGCCCCCCCGGGAACTCCACGCCGACGAACGGCTCCCTGTCGGTCCTGTCGCTGGGGCACGGCGGCCGGATCACGCTCGAGTTCACCGACAACGAGATCGTCGACTCCCCCGGCCCCGATTTCATCGTCTTCGAGAACCCGTTCTTCTGCACCGCCGTTCCCCCGACGGCGGCCGACCCGTGGAGCGTCTTCGCCGAGCCCGGGATCGTGGAGGCGAGCGCCGACGGGATCGACTTCCGGATGTTCCCCTACGATGCGGCGGCCCTGTCCCAGGTGGTATCGATCTGCACCGACAGGAGCCTGCTGCCGCGCCTGATCGGGCTCGCCGGCGTCACGCCGAGCTTCACCGGCAATTACCTGGTCCCCGACGACCCGCTGGTCTTCGACCAGGCGGCGCCGGGCGGGGTCACGGGACACGGCGGCGACGCCTTCGACCTGGCCACGGTCGGGCTGGCGCGCGCGCGATTCGTGCGGATCACCGATCCGAACCTGCCGATCGGCATCCCCGGCCCGTCCGACGGGCTCGATCTGGATGCGGTCGTGGCGATCCACGCGCGCCCGCTGCCGGCCGGCACGGCGCCCGACGGCGACGGCGACGGGCTGCCCGACCAGGACGAAACCAACTATTACCTGACCGACCCGGCGCGCCCCGACAGCGACGGCGACGGCGTACCGGACGGCGAGGAGGCCGCCTCGTGCCGCAACCCAATGAGCGCCGCCGACGGCCCCGTCTTCGTCCCGGTCCTGGATCTCGAGGTGGCCGAGGCGTCGCCGACGGTGGTCCGCTGGAACTTCCTCGGGACCGGGACGACCTACGACGTCATCCGCGGTGGCGTCGCGGCGCTCCACGCGACGGGAGGGCTCGTCGATCTCGGGGTCGTCGCGTGCATCGAGAACGACTCGACCGACCTGACGACCCGCACCGTCCCCGACGCGGCGGTCCCGCCGAGGGGAGCGGCGTTCTTCTACCTGGTGCGCCAGAACCCGGCGGGGAGCGGCCTCGGCTACGGCTTCTCGTCGGCGCACGATGCGCGGCGGCCCGCGGCGGGTGACTGCCTGTGAGACGGCTCGTTCTCCGCCTCCTGGCGCTCGGGCTGTCCGTGGCGGGGACCGCGGCGGCGGGCCGCGTGTCCGAGGCGGCGGACGAGGCCCCCGCACCGGATCGGCCGGTCGAGCGGGTCGAGGTCCGCGGGAACCGGGAGGGCGAGGCCGCCCTCGACACGACGGCGTTCGCCACGGTCATCCGCGCCGAGGACTTCGCCGGACGCGTGACGTCGGTGACGGAGCTGTTGCGCGACGCGGTCGGCGTGCAGGTCCGCGGCCTGGGCGGCGAGTTCGCCACCGTGTCGATCCGCGGGTCCACCGCCGAGCAGGTGGTCGTCTATCTCGACGGCGTGCCGCTCAACCGGGCCATCGGAGGGGGCGTCAACCTGGCCGATCTGCCGCTGGGCCAGGTCGAGACGATCGAGGTGTACCGCGGCTTCACGCCGGCCGGCCTGTCCGCCGCCTCGATCGGCGGCGCGATCCTGATCCACACGCGGCGGACAGGGGGCTCGCCGGCTAGGGACGCCTCGATCTCCCTGGGCTCGTTCCTGTCGGGAGAGGCGATCGCCTCGGTGTCCGGAACCCGGGGACGCGGCGACTACACGCTCGGCTTCGACGCCGCCCGGAGCCAGGGGGATTACGAGTACCTGAACACCAACGGCACGATGCACGAGCCGGGGGACGACCGGACGCTCCGCCGGGAGAACAACGACTTCCGCCGCGGCCACCTGTCCGGACGGCTCTCGCTGAAGGCGGGGCCCCGCGCGCGCTTCCAGGTCGCCACCGACCTGTTCGCGCGCGAGGAGGGGGTGCCCGGCCTCGACGCCGGCCTGTCCCCCTGGGCCCGGTTCACCACGACGCGCTGGCTCGTCCGGCCCGAGCTGGAAGTGCCGGGGTTGGCCGGGGGCCGGCTCCTGGCGCGGGTCGCCGCCGACTTCACCCGGTACCGCGAGGAGTTCGACGACCCTCGGGGACTCATCAGCCTTTCCGCGCGGAACGTCGACGACGTCGCCCTGACCGAGTCGCTCGGGGCGGAGGCCGGGCTCGTCCTCGCCGCCTCGTCCCGGCAGGCGATCTCCTTCCTGGCGTCGCGGCGCTTCGAGTCGGCCGAGCTCGAGGACCTGGAGCAGCCCGGCCCGAACGACCGGGGCACGGCGTCGCGCCGGACGACGACCGTGACGCTGGAGGACCAGATCGCGTTCGCCTCCGACCGCCTGGTGATCAACCCCTCGCTGCGGCACGAGCGCTACGACAGCGACTTTCGGCCCGGTTCCGGCGGGGGCGTGGTCCTCGATCTCGAGGCCGATCGACGCACCACCGGCAAGTTGGGATTCCGCTGGAAGGCAGGGACCGCGTGGACCGTCAAAGGGAACGTCGGCCGCTTCCTGCGCCTGCCGGGCTTCATCGAGATGTTCGGCAATCGCGGCTCGGTCCAGGGCAACGCCGCCCTGCGGCCCGAGAGCGGCCGCAGCATGGACATCGGGCTGGCGTTCGAGGCGCGCCGCCCGGCCGGCGCCCTGCTGCGACAGGCGCGCGTCGAGGCGACGCTGTTCGAGACCCGGGCGGACGACCTCATCCAGTTCATCTCCAACTCCCAGGGGACGGTGAAGGCGCTCAACTTCAACCGGGCGCGCATCCACGGCATCGAGGTGAGCCTGGCGCTGGCGCTGGGGCCGCGCTTCACCGGCTCCTTGAACGCCACGCACCAGGAGCCGATCGACGTCAGCGGCCGGTACACCGACGGCAAGGTCCTTCCGGGCCGCCCGCAGGACGAGGCCGGCGCCTCGGCGGCGCTCGATCTCGGCCCCGGGCGCCTGTTCTACGCGTTCACCTACGTCGGCCGGAACTTCATCGACACGCCGAACACGCCCGGCGAGGCGCTGCCGGCGCGCTACCTTCACGACGCGGGGTATCGCGTCCGCCTGCGCCGCGGGCTTCAGGGGACCGTCGAAATCAAGAACATCGCCGACCAGCTGACGCGCGACGTCGCCCGCTACCCGCTGCCGGGGCGAAGCATCCACGGGAGGCTGTCGTGGAGCTTCTGAGCCGCGCGACAGCGCCGGCGGCCGGCGCGATGGCGACGAGTCTCGCGCTCGTGGGCGGGCTTCTGGCCTGCGGCCCGGGGGTCCAGCGGGTGCGCCCCCTCCCCGGGGCCGGGACCGCCCGCCTGCAGCCGATCTACGACGTCACCGCGACCTATCCCGACACGACGATCCTCGTCGGGGGGCTTCCCTACCAAGGGCTCGAGCTCGAGCTCGAAGTCACCTTCGATGACCCGTCGCTGCGCGACGACGACGAGGGATTCGAGGCGCAGGTCCGCATCGGCCCGATCCTGGCGGGTGGCGTGCCACAGGCGTTCGAGGCGCCGCAGCCCCTGGCCATCCGCGGCACCCTGGCCGGCGGCGTCCTGGCGACCGGCTTCTTCGGGCCGATCCACGTCGGGAACGTCGCGCTGCTGCTCGATCTGACCGGCCCTCTGCAGGACGGCTCGCGCCGGATCGCGGGCGAGGCGTCGCTGTACGGGATCCCGGACCCCGGGACGTTCGTGGCGGTGAAGCGCCGCCGCTACCTGGTGGCGGGGTCCGACGCGCAGGGACCGATCGGCAAGGCGGCGGTCCTCGAGGTGCGCTACGGCTCGCGCATCACGCTGCTGCCGGATCTCGAGGTGACGAGCAGCGACGCGATCGCGCGGGTCGAGGACGGCCGGCCGGTGATCGTCAACCGGTTCACCTTCGACAACCTGCAGGGGCTCGACCCGCTCGGGTCGTTCACGACCCTCTTCGAGCACTCGACCGGGAGCCTCTCGAACCCGCACGACCTGGTGATCCTGCCGCCCGGGGCCGCGGGAAGCGGCGCCGCGGGCGACGCCGGCCTCGCCTTCGTGACGCGCTACGGCGCGGCCTTCAACGACGTCGCCGTCGTCGATCTGAAGGACGGCGCGCTGGTCGACCGGATCGACCTCGTCCCCTTCGCCCTCAACCGCGATCACCTGCCGCGCGCCGACCAGGCGCTCCTGCACGACGGCCTGATCTACGTGACGCTCCAGGACGCGAACGCGGGCTTCACCGAGTTCCTGAACGGACGGCTTGCCGTGATCGACCCGGTCCTGCGGCAGGTGACCGACGTCATCGATCTGTCCGGCCAGAACCCGTTCGAGTCGCTGTCGTTCTCCGAGGTGACCGGCCTGATCTATGTCGGGCTGGCCGGCCTGTTCCCCGGACTGGCCAGCCCGACGCCGGTCCTCAGCGGCGGGATCGAGACGGTCGACCCCGTGACCCGCACCTCCCGCGGCCTGCTGGTGGACGACGACGCGCTGGGCGGGAACGTCACGGCTGTCGCGATCCAGTCCGCCCGCCGCGGGTACTGCGTCGTGTCGGACGCCTCGTTCCACAACCTCGTCAAGGCGTTCGATCCGACGACCGGCGCGGTCCTCGGGACGATCTTCGAGAGCGCCGGCCAGATCGCCTCCATCGAAACGGACGGGGACGGCTATCTGCTGGTCGCCGACACGAGTTTCTTCGAGCCGCGCATCCTGATTTTCAACTCCGAGAACGGCGCACCGGTCGCCGCCCTTGACGCCCGGGTGCCGCCGTTCTCTTTCGCAATCCTCACAAGGAGCCTGCCATGATGATGACCGTCGCCGTGAAGAGAACGCTCGTGACCGCCGCCCTCGGGGCGGCCCTTGCCGCGGGGGGCGCGGTGTCCCCCGCAAGCGCGCAGCTGGTGGAGCGCTTCGGCTCCGACCCCCTGGAGCGCGCGGACGGGATCGTCTTCTACCCGGAAGGGGACGTGGCGGCCCGGTTCGACTACGTGATGGACGGGCCGCACTTCCCCACCGACCGCCCGGGAACGCTGCGGGTGCTCTACGACACGACGCTCCCGGCGGGCCGCATCTCGACGCCGATCGGCCGGGTGCTCACATCCGGCGACGAGTTCGAGTTCGGGGCGATCCTCACGATCCGCTCGGAGGGCCTGTTCGCCGATCCGAACGGCTTCTCCCAGATCGCCTTCGGCCTGTGGAACGCCCACACCACGGGGATGAACCGCGCCAGCTTCCCCTCGGACGCCTTCGATCTGGTCGGGTTCGACTACTTTCCGAACGTCGGAGAGTTCGGCGGCCCGTTCCTGTCCCCCGGCGTCTTCGGCGGCAATGTCCAGAACAACGCCTTCTTCAATTTCTCCTTCGCCTCGGCCGAGGTGGTGCTGCCCGCCGACGTGCCGCTCCTCTGCCAGTTCCACTGCATCCCGGCGCAGAAGAGGATGAATCTCCGCATCAGCAAGCACATCGGCGGAGTCACGTTCGCGCGTATCCCCGGCGCGATGGTCTCGGTGGACCTGTCGCAGCTCAATCCGGACTTCCTGGTGAACGTCGCCGGCATCGCCGGTTATTTCGAGGGATTCGCCTCGATCCGGGCCAGCGTGGACTACGATCTGCTCTACGTCGGGAGCCTGCCGGCGCCGATCAGCGTCGTCAACCGTCGGACCCCCTTGCGCTGAGGGGCGGCCGGACCCGACCCAGGGGAGGTCCGGACGTGTGGGAGCCCGGCACGGGACTGCAGATCGACGAGGGGGTGCGCCGACTGCTGCGCGCCGGCCTGGTCCACGCGGCGCCGGTCGCCGTCGGGCCGGCCGGCGCGGACCTGCTGGCCGAGATGGACCGGGTCGCGTCCGCCCTGGGGACGGAGCACGCGGGCCGCGCGCCGGGCGAGATCGACGGCCTGGCGCCGGCCCGCGAGCTGTACCGCGCCTTCGGGATCGATCCGACGCGCACGCGGCCGTCCTCGGAGGCCCTGCTGCGCCGCGTCCTTCAGGGCAAGGGGCTGCCGCGCATCCTGAACGCGGTCGACGTCTGCACGTTGTGCTCGCTGCGCTTCCTGCTGCCGATCGGCCTGTACGACGCGGGATGCGTGCGGGGCGAGGTGATCCTGCGCCGCGGACAGCCCGGCGAGTCGTATCCCGGCATCCGCAAGGACGACGTGCACCTGGACGGCCGCCCGACCCTGGCCGACGCCGAGGGGCCGTTCGGGAACCCGACCTCCGACTCGCTCAGGACGTCGGTGACCCAGGGCACGCGCGCGCTGGCGATGGTGATCTTCGCACCATCCTCCTGCTCCCGCGAACGGCTCGCGGCGCACGTGGCCGAAGCGCAGACCCTGATGGCCCGGTATCTCGGGCCGGACGGAGAGACGGTCGCGACCTCAGGCTCGGTCCTGCCGGCCGCGTAGAAGCCTGCCCGCGTAGAAGCCTCTCAGCGTAGAAGCCTGCCGCGTACCGGGCCGGCCCCTAGGTCCCCTTCTTGGCCGGGCTCGCGGCCGGCTGCGCGGGCTTTTCCCGGGCCGCCTCGACGTTGATCTTGATCTCGACCTCGTCCCCGAGGACCGCGCCGCCCCCTTCGATCAGGTCGTTCCACGCGACGCCGAAGTCCTGCCGGTTGATCTTGGTGCGCGCCTCGAAGCCGCCCAGGACCTTGCCGCCGTAGCCCGGGCCGAAACCGAGCACGTCGACGTCGAGCGTGACCGGCTTCGTGGTGCCTCGGATCGTGAGACTGCCTTCGACCGAGAGCTTGGTCGGTCCGGCCTGGGTGACCTTGGTCGACTTGAAGGTGAGCTTCGGGTTCTTGGCCACGTCGAAGAAATCGGGGCTCTTCAGGTGCTTGTCCCGCGCCGGCTCGTTCGTGTCGATGCTCGCGGCGTCGATCGAGACGTCGACCGAGCTCTTGGTGAAATCGTCCCGGTCGACGACGATCTTCCCCTCGAACTTCGTGAACCGGCCGGGCACGCGGCTGAACAGGTGCCGGATCGAGAAGCCGACGGCGCTGTGCGCCGGATCGATCGTGTAGGTCTCCGGCGCCGCGAGCGCCGGTGTGACGGCGGCCAGGGTCCCGGCCGTGGCCAGGACAACGGCCATCAGGATGGCGTTGCGACGGGTAGCGCGCGCATGTCGTGTCTGGTTCATGGTCGAGCCTCCTTAGTTTCGGGGGGGCGAATACTACATCAGGTCCATCAGGTTGACCAGCGGCCGGATCGGGCCAGCCGGTGCCGGATGCCGAAGCCGACGGCCGTGACGATCGCCAGGCCCAGGCAGAGCGGCACCAGCGGGAAATCCGCCGGGGTCAGCCTGGCGATCGCGCTCATGTCCTGGAAGAGCGCGAACCGCCCCGTGTCGCAGACCATCGTTCCCCCGAGGGCGCCCACGAGATTCACCGCCGCCGAGCCGAGGGTCAGGACCCCGGCCAGGACGACCGGCCAGGCTTTTCGTCCCGCCGCACCCCACGCCAGGAACGCCGGCAGGCCGAGCATGGCGAGAGGGACGATCGGAATCAGGTACCTGGGGCCGTACTGGCAGCCCCCGATGGTCTCGATGTTCGTCACGTAGGCGAGGTGCAGGCCGATCGCGGCCCACAGCATGCGCTTCTCCGCGCCGAGGCGGCGGTCGAGGAGGGCGAGCCCCGCTCCTCCCAGGATGACGATCGGCATGTACTTCAGGACCGACAGGTCCCCGGCCCCGAAATAGACATTCAGGTGATGCAGGAAGGTCGCAGCGCCCGGCCGGAAGAACGTGTCGGTGAAGCCCCCCGCCGCGTTGGCCATCAGGAACGGGCTGCCGAAATAGTGCGCGTTGTAGATCAGAAGCGGCAGCAGTCCCGCGAACAGCCCGCCGAGCAGGGCCAGGGTCCGCGCCCGGCCGCGCGCCAGCGCCACGCGCGCCACGAGGACGAGCACGATCATCGCCGGGAGCATCGAGGTGCAGAGGGTCAGGCCCAGAAGGACGCCCGCCCCCAGGGGGGCCGCGAGGGCGCGCCATCTTCCCGGTCGCCGCTCCGTGCTCGACACGCGGGCTCCCGCGGTCGCGTGGATGGAGGATTCGATCAGGAAGAGCGCCATGACCAGGTACGAGGCCGCCAGGATGTCGTGATGCGCCACCCCCGAGTAAGGGAAAAGCGTCGTGGCGGCCCCTGTGGCGACCGTCGCGAAGGCGGCGTGGCCGCGGGCGAACCCCCAGACTCCGGCCAGGAGCAGGTACATGCAGGCCGCCGCCAGGGCGGACAGGAGGGACGAGGTCAGCCATGTGACGGCGGCCGACGCCACGATGCGATCCTTGTTGTACGCGATGCCGAAGGGGGTGCACGCCAGGTACGCGATCGCCCCGATGGTGAACTGTCCCGGCTGCTTGGCCGGCAGGCGACGGCCGTTGTAGACAAAGGTGTCGGTGACCCGCTTCAGTCGGTCGTCGCCGGCCTCGCCGATCGCGTAGGTCCCCCGGCCGACGAGCGAGGCGATGACGAACTGCTGCAGGGCATAGTCGTAGACGTCGGTCCTATCGATCGTGGCCCCGTACAGGAACCAGAGCCCGAGGAAGAGGAGGATGGCGTCCCGCTTCATGTCAGCGGAGGTGACGGCCGCCGTCGACGCGCAGGCATTCGCCGGTGACGAACTCGGTCTCCACCAGGAACATCACGGCGCGGGCGATCTCCTCCGGCCCGCCCCAGCGCCCGAGGGGCGTCGCCCGGCGCACCGCCCGGTCCCCCTTGGCGCTGAACCCGGCCGGCTTCAGGATGGGACCGGGAGCGATGGCGTTCACCAGGATCTCGGGGGCCAGCTCGAGCGCCAGGCTCTCCGTCAGGCCGACGATCGCCGCCTTGGCGACGTAATACGGCAGGAAGCCGCGGTAGCGCGGCCGTCCGCTCGCCGGCAGCCAGTCCGCGAACAGGACGATCCGCCCGGAGCCCGCCTTCTTCATGATGGGGGCGGCGCGGCGCGCCAGGTGGAAGGCGCTCGACAGATCGACGTCGAGATTGGCGTGCCACGCCTCCTCGTCGAGGCGCTCGAAGGGGGTCTTGCCGTACACGGAGGCCATGCCGATCAGGATGTCGGGCCCGCCGAGACCGGAGCGCACCGCATCGACCGCCGCCGCGGCCCCCTTCGCCGTCGACAGATCGGCGCGCAGCGCCAGGGCGCGAGACCCGAGGTCACGGATCCGGACCGCGACCTTCTCGGCGCTTTCACGCGAGCGGTTGTACGTGAGCGCCACGTGGCAGCCGCGGCGGGCCAGGGCCTCCGCCACGGACTGGCCGACGCGCGCGGCCCCGGAGATCAGCGCGACCTTCCCCTTCGGATCCACGGTCCCTCAGGAGCCCGCGGGCGGCGGGGCCCCGGCGGCCCGCGCCCCTGCGGCGCGCATCCCGGCCAGGCGGTCGAGTGGCGGCCGCTTCAGGTGCCAGGACGTGAGCTGCTGGAAGTGGCGGGCGATCGCGATCCCCTTGTCCTCCTCGAACGAGGAGGTCAGGGCCGTGAGGCTGGCCGGCAGGCCGCCGTCGCCGAAGCCGCACGGCACCGAGATGGCCGGCAGGCCGCACAGGTTGCCGGCGGCCCCGACCGGGTCGGCCCACGCAATGTCGCTGAAGTCCTTGTCGAGCGGGAAGGCGGTGTGCCCCTCGCCCGGGTAGAGCAGCACGTCGTAGCGCGAGAAGAACTCGGCCATCTTCTCCTGGCAGACCGTGCGGACGCGCTGGGCCTTCACGTAGTCGGCCCCGCGCACCGCCCGGGCGGTCACGAACGACAGGGGGGCGCCGGGGCTGACCATCTTGCGCGCGTCCCCGGATCGCTCCAGCTCTTCGAAGGCGGTCGCCACCTCGGCCGACAGGACCACGACGGTCGTCGACTCGAACGGCAGCTCGGGGAGCTTCGCCTCCTCGATGCGGATTCCCGAGCGGCGCAGGTCGTCGAGCGCCCCCAGGAAGGCCTTCTCGACCGACTTGTCGCCGAACTTGTCGAAATCGAGCTTGAACCAGCCGACCTTGAGCCGCTTCACCCCGGCCGGGTCGGAGGGCGGGGCGGGCTTCTCCTCGGACGAGTAGGGATCGTCCGGGTCGTGCCCCTGGATCCGGTCGAGGACAATCTCGCAGTCGCGGGCCGATCGGGCCATCGGCCCGAGCTTGTCGAGGGTCCACGACAGCGCCATCGCCCCCCGCCGCGACACCCGGCCGAACGTGGGACGCAGGCCGGAGATGCCGCAGAAGGAGGACGGGCAGATGATCGATCCCCAGGTCTCCGAGCCGATGGCGAACGGCACCAGCCCGGCCGCCACGGCCGCCCCCGAGCCGGAGGATGAGCCGCAGGTCCAGCGATCGAGCGACCACGGATTGTGCGCCCCGCCGGTCAGGGAGGAATCCCCCTTCGAGTAGCCGAGCCCCCCCGCCAGCTCGATCATCGCGAGCTTGCCGAGCAGGATCGCCCCCGCCGCGCGCAGCTTCGTGACGACCGCCCCGTCCTGGTCGAACATCTGGTGCTCGTACGGCTTCGCCCCCCACGTCGTCCGGATTCCCTTCGTGGCGACCAGGTCCTTGACGCCGTAAGGAATGCCGTGGAGCGGGCCGCGGTCGCGGCCGGCGGCGATCTCCTTCTCGGCCTGCTTCGCCTCGGCGAGGGCCAGGTCGCCGGTCACGGTCACGAAGGCGGACAGCCTCGGGTTCAGCGCCTCGATGCGCGCCAGGTAGGCGCGCGTCAGCTCGACGGGGGAGATCTTCCGGGAGCGCACCAGGCGCGACAGCTCGGTGACCGGCTTGTAGAGGATGTCGTCAGCGAGCATGGGACCTCCTCGCCTTGAAGGCGCGGAAGGCGCCGCTCGGAGGAACGTCGTTGCCGATCTTGAAGTCGCGAACTTCCTTGAGCGCCTGCTCGAGCCCGGTCACGTCCCGGCGCACGCGCTTGCGCTCGTCGCCGCTCAACCCTTCCTCCTGCTTCGCCAGGAACCGGGCGACGGGCGGCTCTTCCGGCTCGGCCGGCGGCGCCTTCGGCTCCTCGGCCTGGCCGGCGGCGCGCGCCTTCGCAATCCCGAGCAGCGATTCGACTCCTGCCGCCGACGCGGCGGCCAGGAGCAGCGGGGCGCCGAACACGGCGCGGGCCATCGTCCTGCGCGACAGTTTCATGCGAGTCCTCCAGAGGCCCCGTTCCCCGCGGCAGGCGGGCGGGCGGTCACTTTCCGGCGCGCTTCACGAACTCCCCGGTGCCGGTGTCCACGATCACGCTCTCGCCGGCGTCGAGGTACACGGGCACCCGGATCTCCGTGCCGTTCTCGAGCGTCGCGGGCTTCGTCACCTTGCCGCTCGCCATGTCCGAACGGCCGCCGGGCCCCGTCTCGATCACCTTCATCTCGACGAACTGCGGCAGCTCGACACCGACCACGCGACTCTGGAAGACGATCGAGCGCAGCGTCACCCCCTCGCGGAGCCACTGCACCGTTTCCCCCAGGGCGTCGCGGCGCATGTGGAACTGCTCGTACGATTCCTCGTCCATGAAGTGGAAGTCGTCGCCGTCCGAGTACATGAAGTTGATCTTGCGGCGCTCGAGATCCGGCTCCTCGAACTTGTCTCCGGACTTGAAGGTCATGTCCAGGACCTGGCCGGTGATCACGTTCCGCCCCTTGATGCGGACGAG
>Ga0075421_100009262_pt1 | contig 12130 bp, 15 predicted proteins | sample SoiMetdeltSBSDD5_FD_75292 | JGI IMG/M metagenome (GOLD analysis project Ga0075421, IMG submission 75292) | Bulk soil microbial communities from a Populus tree surrounding site in Tennessee, USA - Soil MetaG P. deltoides SBSDD5 | ecosystem: Environmental > Terrestrial > Soil > Tree plantation...
GTCAGCCAGCCGATGGTGTTGCTCTTGCCGCTACCGGCTGAATGCTCGATGAGATAGTTGTGCCCGACGCCCTCACGTCGGGCCGCGTCCACCAGCGTGCGCACCGCCTGCAGCTGATGGTAGCGCGGGAAGATCATCGTCTCCGTGTTCACCTTGCGGCCCTGGTCGTCGCGCTTCTCGTCGATCTGCAGGTGGATGAAGCGTGCCAACAGGTCGAGGAAGCTGTCCCGCTGTAAGACCTCCTCCCACAAATAGGCCGTGCGATAGGTGCGCCCCTCCGGGTCGGGCGGATTGCCCTCCCCACCGTCGCAACCTTTGTTAAAGGGCAGAAAGTGTGTCGCTGACCCGGCCAGCCGCGTGGTCATCAGCACAGTTCGGTGTCCACGGCAAAATGCACCAGGGTACGGCGTTTGAACTCGAAGGTCGGCTCGCGGGGATCGCGGTCCTCCTTGTACTGCCGGCGCGCCTCTTCCACCGTCTGGCCAGTAAGGGGGTTCTTCAGCTCCAGCGTGGCGACGGGGATGCCGTTCAGGCTCAGCGTGACATCGAGCGATTGCTCCGAGCGCGGCGAGAAATGCAATTGCCGGGTGAGTCCAAGACGGTTGGCGGCATAGCGTGCCTCCAGCTCCGGGTTCAGCTCGTGTGCCGCCTTGAAGTAAGCCGCCTGCAGCGTGCGTCCGTAGCATTTGAAGCCATGCCGTAACGTTGCCAGCGCGCCATACATGTCCATCCATGTGCACAGGTCGCTGAGGATCTGTTCGCCGGTCTTCGCCGCGTGCAACGCCTCCAGCCTGGCCCACTCCTTGGGCTGGGTGGCGCGAATGAAGGCGAGGACAGTCTCGGGAAAGATCGCTCGCTGGCGGTCGAAACCGTTGCGGTCCACGGCAACGTAGCCGTGGACCAGTAGATGAGCCTCGATGACCGTTTCGAAGGCCAATTCGCTATGCCGTCCGTCCATAACTTTGCCCCATTTGCATAGCCATCTGAATTTGGGATGAGAGAAACCGGCTACGAACGCGAAAACGAGCTTATGCCTGCTCTGTGATGACTGGCATGAAGGTGGTGTGTTCCAAAGGGAGTGCGGCAATCAGCACGCACGCCTGAAGATCTTCCCGCGTGAGCCCCATATATTCGGCCAGGATCTCAGCGGATATCCCGTCACGGGCCAGGAGAGTGTTGTGCGGGTCTGACATTATTTTGGTTAACTTCCTGCGTTATACCCTGTAGCGTTGGAGCTACTGCCAGCGTTTAGGCTTCGTCGCTCTGTTCTTCCTGCGCTGTGGAGGGCCTTGTCTCGATCTTTCCAGGGCCTATAAGCCCTTCTTGGTAGTGACGTTCTAGATCCCTGTAATGTTCCAAGAAGGCTTTGACATCATGGCCATAGGCCTCCGATATTCGTTGTCGTACAGCTCGAATTTCCTCAATAGCTTGGTCTGGTGTCATCTGGTACTCCTTCCCAGTTGAGTAATTCCACAGGTGTGGTAAGAACAGGGACATAGAGCCCCAAGAGCGTGTTGACATGGCGAATGTGCTCAAATTTATTGGCGTTCGCCAAGTGCATACAATTCCACGTTAAGAGAAAATGACATCCGTGATACGAGGAGAGGGCGAGATGCAAAGCATCACCAAGTGAGTTGTGTGGCATAACGTAATGCGCTATATAAGTTTCCATGATGGCGTCAATAGCAGCGACAGTCGGCAGAAGGGGGATGTGGCAGATCAAGGCAAGTACCTGCTCTTTGGAGGGGTAATTCCCCTGGCTCAGCTCTTCGATAACCGCGGCACTTGTCACAAGATCATAATGAAAGCTCTGATTGTCCCACCAATCGCGGGTCCAGGCGCACCGCGCAATCATATCTGGGGTGGACCATGTTTCGTAATAAAAGCTCGGGATGGTCGTCTCGATGTATACTCGCTTACGCATGGACTTGTTCGATCTGGGATATCAGACCAAGGCCCCGAAAGCCAGAACCTAGCGTCAGATTTCGAGATAGATGCAATGAGAAGTGAAACCCAGCTAATTCAGTCCACACAAGATCGGTACAGTGAGATACGTTCAGAGGCCGGTCAGATTGGGGCTTCTGCTAAGCGCGTGTGCCAATGCCGTGTGGTTCATTTAGATTCCTAAAGCGTCCATCGAATTCTCTGCCTGAGACTGCATTTTGGCAACTGGGCTATGGCTCACCTTTACATGGCGCGGGACCCACGGAGCCCCCGGCAGCCTTCCCTATGTAGGCATCGTGTTGATCAGCCCAGTCGGAAGCCTCGCTGCGGAACCCACCGATAAACTGCTCTACCGGGTGGTCACCCCGGTGCGAGATGGCGGTGACTAACAACTGGACCGCGACAGCTTCGGGCGTTTGGCCGGTCTGATCTACCTGTTCAATTTCTGATTGATACACACCTTTTGGTATGTCTAATGTGGGCTTGTGACCCATCTGACCTTCTTCCGTGGCATTTTCTAATGTATAACAATACCACAGGAAGAAACGTATCACACCGCCGTCTGCATCACGGTTGTGTCCCCAGGGCAAAGCGCGCTCGCTCGCGTCGAAGCATCTCAAATGGCGTCATGCACTTGATGCCGAGGCCGATGCAGGCGTCGGGTATCTTGATCCTGCGCGTCGACGCCGAGGGAACTTCGTGCGTTACGACGGTGTGCCCACCTGCATAAGCTTGGGCAAGGAGGTAATAGTCGGCCACCTGAAGAAACGTCTGTAATGACCCCCTAACTTTGGACCACTTGCTAACTACGGTAAACTAGGTCCAAGGAGGGGAGTTCGATGACACACCGTCGCCAGTTCACCGCCGCGTTTAAAGCCCAGATCGTGCTTGAGCTGTTGTCGGGTGCCAAGAGCAGTGTCGAGTTGTGTCGTGAGCACCAGATTGCGTCCTCAGTATTGGCGGATTGGAAAGCGATTTTCCTGAGGCGCGCGGCTTCGGTGTTCGACAGTCCAGAACCGCCCAATGGTCAGGACCCCCTACGGGTTGCAGAGTGAGAGCGCCTCGTGGGCCGCTTGACCCTGGAGAATGACATCGTAACAAAGGCTACCACCATCTTGCACCAACGCTCGCGGCCCCACGTGAGGTAGTTGACATGCTCTGTCCGCACTAGCCTGTGCGCCGGGTCTGCCGTGTGCTGTGCTATGCTAGGAGCCGCTCTTATCACCAGCCGCGAGCCCGTGATGAGACACTGCTGAAGGCGGCCATTGCGCGTCTGGCCGAGGGCTGGCCGACCTATGGGTACCGGCGGATCACCGCGCTCCTGCACCGCGCACAGATCCAGGTCAACCGCAAGCATGGGGCGCGGCTGATGCGCGAGATGAGCGTGCAGCGTAAAGGCTCAGCACGCCGCCCCCGGACGCCCGATCGTACCCATCCATACCCGCGGTACCCGAACCTGGTGCAGGGCTTGACCATTACGCGTCCCGAGCACGTGTGGGGGGGGGATATGACCTCCGTCCGTGTACACAAGGAGTTCGTGTACCTCGCCGTCTTGATGGATGTCTAGACCCGGGCTATCCGTGGCTGGCATCTGAGCCGTCACCTGGATCACTCTCTGTGACCTTGATCGCCTTGCGGCGGGCTCTGGGGCCTCACCGGCCGGCGATCCATCACTCTGATCAAGGCGTCCAGTATGCGGCGACCGCCTATATTCAGATGCTGCTTGCCTCTGGGGTCCACATCAGCATGGCCACCGTGGGCGAGGCGACGGAACATGGATACGCCGAGCGCCTGATGCGCACTATTACAGAAGAGGAGGTCACGCTCCATGACTACATCGATTTCCATGATGCCTACCAGCACCTTGGCGGCTTTCTGGACGACGTCTATCAGCACAAGCGTATCCATTCGGCCTTGGGCTACCTGACGCCAGCGGAGTTCGAGACCCACTGGTTGCAGCAGCCTATCACCATACCTATGAAGTTAGAAACACCCTAAAATGGTCCAACTTTTTGGGGTCACTACATTTCTCTTCGATGAGCCGACCTGTCCCGTGCTCGAATCCTGTCCCTAACGTAACACTTAGGCGTCGCCACCCCTTTGTATCTATTGGCTTGCCGTTCCCTGTTACTTGGAGCGACTGCTCGCCAAATGTGACTGACAGGCGGTGTCCTTCCGCGTCATACTCATTCTGCGCTAACTCCCTGATTACATCGGCGAAGGAGTGGTTCAGTACGAACTGCTCCAAAATGCTGGTGGTGTACGAGTGCCTAAGTTGGACATCTGTTGAAGGCCAATTCGACAGGGAGAGCATAATTTTTCCATTTTCTAGTAGTTGTCAGCTTACCTGAATGAAGGCGGAGTTTCGCCGTTCAAATAGGCGAGATAATGATATACCCTTTGTTGTTTTATAGTTGGTTTGAGTTGATTTGGACTGACCTGATTCCTTAAAAGGGTAGGTCTGGGTTTAGCCTTTCGGTTCAGAAGATATGAAAGAGGAAAATATATAACATACTGAGACAATTATACTCTGTGAGAGAACTTACTGCAAGACCTCTTAGAATAATGCATTGAATGCTGACTAAATCTAATCCGCCTTCTAGAGAACGTGCCGATGCTCTTTCAAAGGCAGAACTATTGTGCACTACATCCGGGGTGTGCAAACCAGGGAGAGCGAAGCAGGCGGATACGGATTCGACAAGGCGCGTTTTCTGGGACATACGCTCGGGAACCTTCCACACCATCTACCGGCCGCCTTGCCTTTGCGCACCTGAGATGCCAGTTTCTCCGTAGCAACGGTGCCCTGGGCAAGTCGTGCCGTGACCCAACATCTCACCACAGCATTGGGCGCCTCCAGGACTTTAAACCGTGCCGCTATATGGATCGTTTTCCATGCGGGCAGATGGGCATACCGTCCACCTCTGCCCGTGTAGTGACGTCCTTCACGCGCACTAACCCGGAACGCTTCGGCAGCCAGTTCGTCGAGGCGGCGAGCTAGGTCCAGGGTGTTAGCGAACGGGCCACAGACCGTGGTACGTATCCCAATGCTGGCCAGTTTGTCGCGACTCGCCGGTGCTCCCACGCATGAGTGCCTATACAGGTGGGTCATGGGCTGCGACATCCGCCCACGTGCGATGCTATCGCAGACATCACGTGAGGGGGATGTGCTTCAGATCACGCCCTTGTCTGTCAGTGCGTTGATCTCTCGCAACGACATCCACAGCAACTCGACGTATATGTAGTGGTTGTCCTCGCCGTAGCAGAGCACACCACGGTTGAGGCGGCCCAGACGCAGGTGGTATGGGATAGAAACACGTTCTCTGCCATTGCTACCCTTCGAACCTCATGGTGATCGGCGCACACGGTACTGGAGAAGTGCTGCAGGCCTGCGCCACGACGTGGCCATAGGCCGGAGGATAATTGAACTGACGAGGTCTGCTTGATTTATATGGCTTTTGGCGGATGCCAGCCGGCTTGGACCCAGAGGTGTCGTGCGTGGACGGCTAGGCTTCGATTCATCTGTAAACGTGCCACGGTGGCTCGACCGGTGGCCGTAGTGCTGATGATCTGTGATCCATCTACACTCCACCGGAAATGCTCGTCCCACTGCTGCTGGCGCGGATTGAATAGCCGCGCTACCGCGCCGGTTTGCGGGTCAACTCCCGTCTGAAAAGCGCTTTTGAAGGTGTTGCAGGAGATACATGCAAGGCAGAGATTATCGGCTTCAGTTGCACCACCTGCCGCTTCAGGGATAATATGATCGAGTTCCATCTCGATCACGATGGTTTGGGCTGTTTGACAATACTCACAGAGCCCCTGAGCACGTGCTGTGACCAACTGCCGTAGGGCATTGGAAATGTATGCCATTAGGCCCCACGCTTGAGATAGGCTTCGATATCGTAGCCGCGATTTTTCAGCAAACATAGTGCTTCCGAACGCAGCAGCATGGCACGGTCATTCGAGCTGAGCAGGTCTTCCAATTCGTGCTGTTCATCCTCAGTCAACCTCCCCAACTTCTTATTGGCGCTCAATTCATGCAGCCGCTGCGATTGTGGCCATGCCAATCGCTGGTAAACCACGGCCCATAACTGGGCATCCGCATAGCCTGATAGGGCCGCAAGACTGGCGGCTAAATCGGCAGCAGACGGCGGCGGCACAAAGAGTAAACGGAGACTCTCTAAGACCACGCGCTCCACGGGGCGCTGAGTCTGTGCCGCCACTTGGTGTACTCGCTCATAGAGGTCATCTGGGAGGGCCAGAGTAATGGATTTCCCCGGCATTCACAGTCTCCTTTTGCCTATTGCCTATTTCCAGAGCCGTGACGGCGTTATGGCTCCTCGGTCCTGCCGCTTTTTCGGCCATTTCCACGCAGCGCTGCCCCGTAATCGATGATATCTGACTCGCTCCTCACTCTGCCTCACAGACCGCCTCGACACTCACCGCAAAGCCTGACAACAGTGCAGAGGTGGCTGTTGCACTGCGTCCGAATATGCCATGAGTGGCGTACACATTCCCCTGCAGTGTCAGGACGGTGATGGTTTCTTCCTGAGGGTTGACAATCCAGTATTCCGGAATACCCGCGGCGGCATAGTCGGCGCGCTTGAGTACGGTATCGCGCTCGACGTCGTCGGGGCTGACGATCTCGACCACCAGATCGGCGCCGAGCCAGAAAGCGTTTTGATTGCGTGGGTCATTGACATCGAGGAGCAAGACCAGGTCCGGCTCACGAAAGCGCCCTGGCGCGACGCGCACCCGCAAAGGTGCATAAAATACGGTGCCACCCAGGTTCTGAACGAAGGAGAAAAAGGCTAGGAAAAGGAAGCGTGAGATCGCTTGGTGCTGGCGGGTTGGCATTGGCAGGACTTCCACGGAACCCTCGGTGAATTCAATGAACCGATTCGTCTGGTCCGTCAGTCGGAGGTACTGCTCTTCGGTCCAGAGGCCCTGCAATGGTTGCATGTCGATCTCCAGGTCATCGCCCTCCCAAACCAATTTTAACCCTGAAGTACGCCCACTTGAGGCCATCGTCTCTCCCTGTGGTCAAAAGGGGCTCATTCCCCTTCAGCATCTGGACACTCAGGCCGAGTCCTGCGCTCGATCTCGCAGGTGAATGCTCGTCGTGGGGATTGCTATCACGTTGCCGAGTTATTCATCATAGCCGTCAAGGGCGGCAACCTGGGCACACGGCGACGGCCCACCGTCACTGCTTTCGGATAACCGGTAAATCTCCATGCCTGAGTATGATAGGGCCTACATATCTCGCAAGCATGAGGGATGTCAAGTCATCATTGACGGGCGTGGAGTGAGGCTGGACCCACGTCAGAGCACTCGGACGCCCTCTATAGCGAGCGGCGTGCTGAGCGACGACAGGTGGCCTCTGGTTCCGTCGCGGGGCGGCCCTAAGGACGTATGGGGGGGCTCAGACCAGATACGTTCGTTCTGGGAGGTATCTAATGAGCCAGAGTAAGGCTAGAACCACCAGGAGGAGGACAAACAGCAGCAAACCGTGCCACGATGCAGCCTGTGGCTCCGGGCGATCAACCCCGTAAAATTCCACCGGCGTGTTCCACAAGCGTATCAACCGTTTCATGAGGGTACGCATCCCCATGTCCCTTCTGCACATCTTGTATGGCTCTCAGACCGGCTCGAGGTCCGGCAGCTACCAGGGCTTCGCCAGGAGGAGGGGCGTGGGAGCATCGAAGCGAAAATATGGGCGATAAGCCCTGCCAGCCGCAGCGCGAATCCCGTTCGAAGCTCGTCCCTCGAGCGCAGATGGCTGGAGATTGACCACTGCACTGTACCTCACAGAGTCTGAATCGGCAGCGTCGATGAGGCGTTAATTTGACCCCTCCTACCACGGCCGGAACGGCCGCAGGTGGGCTGTCGGCGTGTTCCAGGTGTGGGCCAGCGCTTGCAAGATGCCGTCGAGCTCCTGCATCTCGGCGGCTGAGAGGTGCCAGTCCGCCGCCCTGGCATTGGCGATGATTTGCTCGGGGGTGGTGGCACCGGCAATCACGCTGCTCACCTGCGGGTGAGCCAGTAACCAGGCAAAAGCCAGCTCCACCAGTGGGCGCGACCTCATGGCAGCGAATGCCTCCAGCTTTTCGAGCACGTCGAAATTCTCCGGTGTTAGGATGGTGGCGGCGCGTTGGGTCTGAGCGGCGAAGCGGGTGCCGGCCGCGGGCGACTGGCCGCGCCGATATTTGCCGGTGAGAAAGCCACTGGCCAGCGGAAAGTAGGGAAGAATCCCCACATTGTAGCGGCTGCAACAGGGCAGGAGCTCTGTCTCGATGGCGCGTTTGAGCATGCTGTATTCGGGTTCGACACTAATTAGCGGCTCGATGCCCAGGGCCCTAGCCGTCCCCATCGCCTCCGCCACCTGCCAGGCGGCAAAGTTGGAACAGCCTACATAACGCACCTTCCCTTGCTGCACCAGATAGTCCATGGTGCGCAGGGTTTCCTCCAGCGGCGTGAAGGGGTCATAGTAGTGGATCTGGTATAGGTCCAGGTAATCCGTCTGCAGTCTGCGCAGACTGAGCTCGATCTCCTCCAGGATGTGCTTGCGTGAGCCGCCGTGGGTGTTGGGGCCGTCGCCCATATTGGACCCGACCTTGGTAGCCAGCACGACCTGCGTACGATGGCCATGCAACGCCTTGCCGATGAAGGCTTCAGCCTGACCTTCGCCATAGGTGTTGGAGGTCTCGATGAAATTCATACCGCTGTCGACCGCCTGCAGCAAGACGCGCTCGGCCGCCGGATAATCGATGCGCGGGCCGAAGTTGTTCGTGCCCAGACCGATGACCGATACCTGCAAACCCGAGTGTCCTAATCGTCGGTATTCCATCCCTGACTCCTGGTAGGTGCATGAGAGTGACTTTGCCGCATTCCTCGTGGACAGCGGCGCCGTAGCTCTCGTCATGATCCGACTCTGTCACCGCGCTGCTGCCCAAGGCCGAGGCTGCATCGGCCCAACGGCAGTCGGGCCGCAGTCCACGCCATAGCGTGTTGCCAGCCTCACGTCTTAACACTCGACGAGGAATCGGTCAGGGGGTTTTACGGTCGCTATCCAGCACCTCCTGGATTTTTTCCGGCGGCACGCGGACCTCGATGCCGGCGCGCTCTTCCTGCAGCAGCATGGCAACGCGGGAATCACGCTGGGCCCAGCCTCGGTTCAGGGCCTCCGTTAGCTCGGCGTAGGTCAGATTGGCGAGGCGCATCGGCACATCGAACTCGCGACCCACTTCGACCGCCAAGGATACGTCCTTGCGGGCCAGGCGTAGCGCGAAGTCCGGTGGATCGAAATGGCCTGGCAGGAAATGTTCAGTCAGGCTGTCGAAGGTCTGGCGTCGACCGAGCGCCCCATGGCGCACGGCCTGCCATAGGACCAGGGGGTCGACCCCAGCCTTGATACCCATGCTAAACGTCTCAGCCATGGCGGTTTGAATGATGTAACCGGTACAATTGTGCACCAGCTTGGCGATCGAGCCCGAGCCGATGGGCCCGACGTAGTACGGTTTGTCGCCAATAGCGTCGAGCACGGGTTTATACTGCTCGTACACTTCGCGGTTGCCACCAACCCAAATGGCCAGTCGGCCGCTGCGGGCGCCGCGCGGGCCGCCACTGACCGGCGCGTCGAACACGTGCGCCCCCAGCTTGGCGAACTCCTCATAGAGGTGGCGCAGCAGGGTCGGCGAGTTGGTGCTCAAATCGAAATAGACCTTGCCTGGGCGCACGCCGTGGATCAACCCTTGGTCGCCGAGCGCCACCGCCTGCACTTCCGGGGGACCAGGTAACGAGGTGAACACCACCTCGCTGACTTCCATCACCTGCTGGGGCGTGTCGGCCCAGGCGGCTCCCGATTCGAGATGCAGCCCGACCGCCTCGCGGTTGATGTCGTGCACGATGAGCTCATGGCCACCCTTGAGCACATTCATCGCCATACCAGAGCCCATGGTTCCCAGGCCAATAAATCCGACTTTCATGTGGTCTCCTTGTCAGATACGAAATTCACCAATCGTCCCGTCCCTACCATGCGGGGAGGGCATTGGATCTGGTTCAAATGACGCCCTCTTCGGCCATCTCCTTGATCTCCTGTGGAGACATCCCCAGCAACTCGCCGTACACATAATCGTTGTCTTCGCCATAGCAGGGCGCCCCGCGGTCGAGGCGGCCACCGATGTAGGCCGGGCTCTCGCTCATCTTCACGGCCACCTCGGCGACGGGCCAACGACCGATCTTCGTCCCCGTCACCTCCGTTAACCATTGAAGCGCCGCGAGTTGCGGGTCATGATCGCAGCGATCCTCCGCCGTCTGGCAGACCCCAGCCGGCACGCTGGCTTGCTGCAAACGGTACATCGCCTGATAAGCTTCCTGAGATTGCGTCCACCCCCCGATCAGGGCGTCGAGGGCGTCCTGGTGCGCCAGGCGTGCCTTGAGATCGACGAACTGCGGATCCTTCGCCCACTCCGGGTGCCCTGCCACTCTGGTCAGGGCCTGCCACTCGTCTTCCGTGAAGCAGGCGATGGTGATCCAGCGATCCTCGCCGGCGCAGGGATAGACGCCGTGCGGCGCCGCCGGCTTGTACGGCGAGCGATTCCCATAGCGCGTCCAGATGCGGCCGTTGGCCGACCAGTCGAGCAAGGTCGTGCCGCTGATGAACAGGCCGACTTCGGACTGCGAAGCGTCGATCCATTGCCCTTCGCCCGTGCGGGCCCGATGCAAGAGGCCGCTGAGCATGGCCAGGGCGAAGCTGTAGGCCCCCATCCAGTCCAGGTAGGAATAGCCCCAGCCCGCCGGCATGGCAGGCTCGGGCAGCCCAGACATCTCTGACAAGCCTGCAAAGGCGTTGGCGATCGGGCCGACGGTGCGAAAGCGGCCATAGGTACCCTGCGCCCCCATGCCCGACTGCTGCACATAGATGATGTCCGGCTTGATGGAGCGCAACACGTCATAGCCCAGTCCCCAGTTGTCTAGGACGCCTGGCGAGAAGCCTTCGGCGACGATGTCCGACATGGCTACCAGCCGCTTGGCGATCTCCAGGCCCTTCGGATGCCGGACATTCAACGAGATGCCGCGCTTGCCTGGGTTCTTATTGTTAAATTGCCCTCCCATGTCGGGATCGGTCACGCCCGGCATGGGGCCCGTAGCCTGTTCGCGAGCAGCGCGGCCGCCGACCGGGGCCATCGCCGCCATGCGGGTGTCGGGGTGGCTCTTGAGCTCGACCTTGATACTCTCGGCCCCGAAGGCGCTGAGAAACCGCGTGCCGCCGGCGGAGGCCAGGAACCAGGTGAAATCCAGGATGCGGATGCCGTGCAGGGGGAACGGTTTACCATGTGGAGAGAGCTCTTCTGCAAGCGGCCAGCGCGCCGTCGCAGCGCTGATTGCTTGGGAGCGTGGTGAGGGGACGGCCACAGCCGCAGCATCCTCGTTCAGCAACGGCGCCCGCCGACCAACCGACCATGAAGTCGCGGTGCCGAGCCATTTGCTGGTGGCGTAGCGGAAGGAGCGACCCAGCTCCGGGTGTTCGATATCAGTTACACTGTGGCGCGCCATCCAGTGCGGATCGAGGGCGTTCTCGTGTGGCTTGCGCAATGGCGCCCACAGCATCCCCGCTTCCTGGGCTTCGCGCCAGGGCACGTTCTCGTAGGTGAAGGACCGCACAAAGCGCTGTACCACCTCCATGGGGTGCGTGCCTTGGGCCGCGCTCTCCGGCGCTGTGCCGGGGATGAAGCGTCCGCCTTGCGGGGCGGCGAGTTGGTCGGCGCTGAGGTGGGCGGCGAGACCATAGCGCTCGACCAGGGCGATGAGTCGGGCGACGTCTCCCGGGCGTGTCCCCAGATTGGCCATCACCCAGCGCCCGTCCTTGGTATGCACGATCGACGGGAACGGCGACACCGTTTCACGCGCATGCCGGCAAGTTTGGCGCAGCACCAGGACATGTCGCATCACCCATGACATCAGGTCGACCTCGGTGCATTTCGACACCGCCTCGTGGACGGCACACGACAGTTTTTGGCCCTTTCCCGTGCGCCAGCGAAACAGCAACGCCGCGATGATCGCCATGGCAAGTTGCTCCCCGGCAATATGGTAGGCGTGCCACATCTGCGGCGCGATCGGCGGCAGGTCATACTTACCGCCGGGGGCCGGATCGTAGCCGCAGTTCATCATCACGCCGCCGAGCGCCAGG
>Ga0075421_100009263_pt1 | contig 12130 bp, 7 predicted proteins | sample SoiMetdeltSBSDD5_FD_75292 | JGI IMG/M metagenome (GOLD analysis project Ga0075421, IMG submission 75292) | Bulk soil microbial communities from a Populus tree surrounding site in Tennessee, USA - Soil MetaG P. deltoides SBSDD5 | ecosystem: Environmental > Terrestrial > Soil > Tree plantation...
CCCTCGTAGATCAGCGCGGGCCCGACGCCATGGTCCACGAGCGCCTTGTACAGTGACCGGACGTCCTCGACCGCCGATGCGGTTCGGACGTCCTGACCGCGCGCGGGGACCGTCGCGGAGAGCAGCACCATGACGACCATGACGGCGTGGAGCTTCACCATGAAGGACGTCCGGGTATCGGGAGCGGGTCAGGCCATCGGCCAGCCCGCGATCTCGCCGTGGAGGGCGTCGTACACGAGCGGGCTCTGCCAGTACTCGACGTGGGCCCACAGGAACGTGGTCGCCTCGGGGTCCCGCCGATTGGCGACCGGCATGGGGTTGCTCCGATCCGGCAGGTCGTAGTAGTCGAGACGGCCGCTGATGATGTCCCACGCGGAATACACGTTGATCCAGCGGAACGTCCGAAAGCGCGCGTCCTCGATGATCGGCTGCACGGTGGCGGCGAGCATCTCGCGCAGCGAGCTGCTGCCGCGCTTCTTCTGCATGGTGAAGAAGAAGGCGGTCTTGTCGAGGGGAGAGCCGAAGGTCAGCAGCAGCCGCGTGCGACCGGCGACGTCCAGGCTCTCGTTGGCGGGCACCGTCGTGTCGTCCCACAAGAGGCGGTTGAGCGTGTCGTACATGACGACCGATCCGAGCGAGTGGCCGACGAGAAACACCGCCTCGTACGCGAAGCGCGCGGTGGCGGCGCCCGGCGCGCCATAGACGGCGCGGGCGGTGTCGCGCACGGACCGCTTGATGCGGTCGCGCACCTGGAAGTAACGATCGAGCGTCTGCGACTCGACGTAGACCGCCACGTCTCCGACGTACTGGACGAGGAAGCTGCGCACGATCGCGCTCGCGACGACGAGGAGCAGCCAGATCACCGCGGCGCGGCTGGCGCCGTAGAGCAGGAGCCCCACGCCGCTGGCGCCCGCGCCGGGGGGCGGCGCCACCGCGCCCATCTTTGCGAAGTAGACGATCTCGAGGACGAGGAGGGCGACGAGCGCGCCGAACAGCAGCGTGACGGCGAGGGAGAACCACGCACGGGAGCGCCGCCACTCCCGCCACGCCCGCGGCAACACGCGGGCGACGACGAGCACCAGCGTGCCGACGACACCGAGCACCACGAGCGCGGAGGCGACGCGCGCGGTCCACAGCGTGAGCGCCGTCCCGAAGACCGGGTCGCGCGCGCCTCTGTGAACGAGGACGAGGGCAGGGATCGCGACTCCGGCCACCACCGTCACCGCCACCACCATCACGAACGTCGTCACCGCGAGCACGCCGCCCACGCGGCGGAACGCAGCGGTGCCGAACTTGTTCAGCATGAGCGCTGCGACGAACGCGCCCATTCCGGCCAGGACCGCGGAGAAGACGGTCGCGAGATCCGAGCGTAACGCGTCGGACGGCCACGTGCCGGGTGCCGCGAAGAGGCTGCTCCGCGCCGCCACGGCCAGGATGGCAGCGTTCATCACGACGAGAGCCGCCACCGCGGCGAGGGCGGTCACGATGAACACGAGCGTGCGGATGGGCGGGTCGAAGGCGTGAAACGAGCCGAACATCCAGCGCTGGAGCGGCCGAAGGCCGTTCCAGAAGCCGTTCAGTCCCGCCCGCCACAAAAAGCCGATGACGCCGCGGAGCCCGACCTGTCCCTCCGTGAACGGCGCCCAGTACGCCTCGTACACGTGCACGGTGCGTGTGCCGCCGTCGCGGGTGCGGAGCGTGACCGCGACCCGCGCGAGCCGCTGACCGCCGAGGCTCACGTGCGCGGCCGTGACCGGAGTGGCGCGGGCGGTCCCGTCGCGCCGTCTCTCCGCCTCCAGCAGGCCCTGGGCGACGCTGTCCAGCGTCTCGAAGGGAATCTGCTGGCCCATGCCGTGCGCGACGATGACGGCCACGGCGCGGTCGCTGCCGGCTCGCTCCTCGGGCTCCGCCACCCGTCGCTCCCTGGTCAGACGCGCCGCGCGCTCACGTGGCGCGGGCGTCGCGCGATCAGCGGTGCCGCGCGAGCGGCCCGCGCAGCAGCCGTCCCGGCAGAGCGCCGGTGTGCTTGCCGTCGCGCAGGACGATCTCGCCGTTCACGACGGTGCCCGCGAAGCCGCGCGAGCGCTGGACGAGACGGCGCGCGCCCGCGGGGAGATCGTTGACGACTTCCGGCATCTCGGCGCTGACGGTGTCGGGGTCGAACACGATGAGGTCGGCGGCCATGCCCTCGCGCACGAGGCCGCGGTCGGTGAAGCCCCAGTGCGTGGCCGGCTCGAAGCTCAGCATCCGCACGGCCTGCTCGAGCGTGAACGCCTGGCGCGCCCGCACCCAATGGCTGAGCACGTGCGTGTGCAGGGAGGCGTCCATGATCTGGGAGACGTGGGCGCCCGAATCCGAGAACGTGACCACCGTGCGTGGATGACGCATCAGCTCGAGCGCGTGGTCCTGATCCTCGTTGGCGAGCGGCTGCAGGAAGAACCGGTCCAGATCCTTCTCGAGGGCGAGGTCGATCATCGCGTCCACCGGATCGACCCCGCGTTCGCGCGCGATCTCCGCCACGGATCGGTGCGGCGGCTCCACGCGGTCGAAGACGAACACCCATTCGTACGCGCCCGAACGCGCCTCGGCGCCGATGGCACGACGCTCATCGCGCTCGCGCGCCACCTCCACGAGCCGGCGCCGTAGCTCGGGATCGCGCAGCCGTTGCGCTTGCTCGGCGAGGGGCAGCGCGCGCAGCTCGCGCCACACGGGCCGCCGGTCCCAGGGCAGGGTCGTGACAAACGAGAGCAGCACGGTGAGGGCGCGGCTGTGCACCTGGGCGAACATGCGCCCGCCGGCGGCGGCCGTCTCCTCGAGCAGCGCGGTGTACGTGCGCCAGGACTCCGGCTCCTCGCGCCGGCTGAAGATGCCGAACGTGACGGGCCGACCGCTCTCCACCGCGAGGTCGCGCAGCCGCGTCTGATACTCGCGCAGCTTCGCGGGATCCCCGCCCACGCGCTCGTTGGCAATCTCGAAGATGCCGGCGTTGAGATCGCCCATCACGCCGACGAGGCGGCGCACCTCGTCCCAGGTCGCGATGCGGCTGGCCACGGGCCGTCGATCCGGCGTTTCGTGGCTGGTCGAGCGCGAGGTGGTGAGGCCGATGGCGCCGGCACCCATCGCGTCGCGGAGCTCGCGCTCCATCGCGGCGAGATCGTCCGGGCTCGCCGCCTCGTCGAACGCGCGCTCGCCCATCACGTACGTCCGCAGCGCGGAGTGGCCGATGTAGCCCGCGTAGTTGATGCCCTTGGGCAGCATGTCGATGGTGTCGAGGAACTCGCGAAACGTCGTCCACGTCCACTGGATGCCGGCGTTCATCGCTTCCGCGGCGATGTCCTCCGCACGCTCGAGGTTGCGAATCACGAGGTGCCGATCGGCGGCGCCGCAGGGCGCGAGCGTGAAGCCACAGTTGCCCATCACCACGCTCGTGACGCCGTGCCAGCACGAGCACGTCCCGAGCGGATCCCAGAAGACCTGCGCGTCCATGTGGGTGTGGCCGTCCACGAAGCCGGGCGCCACCACGTGGCCGTCGGCGTCCAGCACTTCCCGCGCGCCCTCGCGGATGCGGCCGATGGTGGCGATCCGGCCGTCGCGCACGCCGACGTCTGCGCGGTAGCGGGGGAGGCCGGAGCCGTCGATCACGGTCCCGTTCTTGATCACGAGGTCGTAAGGCATCGTTGCCTCCGCGCCGCCGCGGCGGCGCCGGTGGACGTTGCGCGCACCGCGCGCGTTAGGAGCCGAGCAACCCGATCGGCATGTCGGCGGAGGCGGGGGCGGTGGCGGCCACCGCGGGCGCCCTCTCGCGCTGCAGGACCGGCATCACCTCGCGCGCGAAGAGCCGCATGTTCGCTTCGGCCATGTCGTACGGCATCCCCGCGTACGAGAACACGCCGATGTAGTGGCTGTTGCCGGTGCGGACGTGAATGTCCTGGATCTTCGCGTCGCACTGCTCGGGGGTGCCCCACACTTGCAATCCCATGAAGTAGTCGATGACCTTGTCGGTCCCGTACTGCGCGATCTTCTCCGCCATCTTGCCGTAGTACTCGTAGCCCTTGGTCTTGGCGAGATGGTCGCTCGCGAACTGATAGTGATCGAGCACGGTCTGGTAGTAGCCGCCGATGTACCGGCGCGCCATCTCCTCCGCGCGCTCGGCGCTCCGATCGCAGAACGTCCAGCCCGCGGAGATCGGTGGTGGCGCTTCCACGCCGTTGACCTCGCGGTAGATCGTGCGGTAGGCGTCGAGCTCCTTGGCCACCTCGTGCCACGGCTTCTGGGGAATGATCAAGATACCGACGCCGAGCTCGGCCATGATGCGCGCCGACTCCGGCGACACCGCGGCCGCGTACGTGCGCCCGCGGAACGATTTGAAAGGCGCGGGGCGGATGTCCGCCCGCGGCTGGTTGACGAGCGTTCCCGCGTGCTCGCAATAGCCCTGCTCGAGACCGCGCAGGAGCGTCTGCGCGGACTCGACGAAGCGCGGGCGCGATTCGTCCATCGAGAGGCGAAAGCCGTCGAACTCGACCTTGGCGGCGCCGCGACCGAGGCCGAGGATGAGCCGCCCCTCCGAGATGTTGTCGAGCATCGACACCTGCTCGGCCACCCTGAGCGGATCGTGCCAGGGCAGAACCACCACCATGGAGCCGAGCTGCGCCCGCGTGGTGCGCCCCGCCATGTACGTGAGGAACTGGAGCACGTCCGGGCACATCGTGTAGTCCGTGAAGTGATGCTCGACGCCCCACACGGACTCGAAACCGAGCGGCTCCGCGAGGTCGGCGAGGCGCAGCTCGTTGCGATAGACGTCGTAGTCGCTGCGCTCGCGGTAGGGATTCTGGAAGACGGTCGCCATCCCGACGTGCATGCTCGGCCTCCCGGGGGCGCGATCCGCGCCGGCGTCGACAGGGTAGCGCATCTGGCCCGGCCGCGCGACCCGAGCCGAGCCATGCTATAAGCGGGCGGGAGCGTGACGATGACCCACGAAGAGAAATTCCTCACCCTGCACGAGATCGCCAAAGCCGCCCGCCAGAACCTCGCCCCCGGCCCCTGGGACTATCTGATCGGAGGCGCGGAGACCGAGACCACGCTGAAGCGCAACCGCCAGGCGCTCGATTCGCTCGCATTCCGGCCGCGCGTGCTCCGCAACGTGGCGAAGATCGACTGCACGGCGTCGCTGCTCGGCCGCGCCATGCGCATCCCGGTGATGCTGGCCCCGATCGGCTCCATCGAGAGCTTCGCGGACGGCGGCGGCGCCACCGCGGCCCGCGCCTCCGCCGAGTTCGGGGTGCCGCAGATGCTGAGCTCCGTGTGCAACCCCGGGCTCGAAGCGACCGCCGCCGCCGCCGACAATGTTCGGATCTTCCAGCTCTACGTGCGGGGCGATGACGCCTGGGTCGACGATCACGTGACGCGCGCGATCGACCACGGGTACGCCGGCTTTTGTCTCACCGTGGACACCGCCACGTACAGTCGTCGTGAGCGTGACCTCGCCAAGCGGTTCGTGAAGCCATGGCGCGTGCGCGCCACCGGCTTCGACTACCAGGCCGGGCTCACCTGGGATCACGTGAAGCGCTTCAAGGACCGGCATGCGATCCCGCTCGCGCTCAAGGGCATCGCCACCGTCGAGGACGCCGCGCTCGCGGTCGAGCACGGGGTGGAGGTGGTGTACGTCTCGAACCACGGCGGCCGCCAGCTCGACCACGGGTGCGGCACGCTCGACCTGCTGCCCGAGATCGTCGCCGCCGTGAACGGCCGCGCCGCGGTCATCGTCGATGGCGGTGTGCTGCGCGGCACCGACGTCGTGAAGGCCATGGCGCTCGGCGCGCAGGCGGTCGGGATCGGGCGCCTCGCGTGCATGGGTCTCGCCGCCGGTGGCGCCGCCGGCCTCGTGCGCGCGCTCGAGCTGCTCGAGGACGAGATCAGGATCTGTCTCGGGCTCCTCGGCGTGGCGAGCTTTGCGATGCTCGATGGATCGTACGTGCGCGCCGCCCGGCCCGTCGGCCCCGCCCACGTGATGAGCGCATTCCCGCTGCTCGAAGAAGGGTACTGATCAGCTCGCTCCCGTGAGATGAAGCGCCAGTAACAGGAACGAGGCCGCACCGGCCGCGCTCCGGATGGCGTGGAGCGTTCCCCACCGCGCGAGCAGCGCCGTCGCCTCCGGCGAATGTCGATCGAGCGCCGGGTCCAGGAGCCGCTTGTTCGTGGGGAAGATCACGATCAGCGTGAACGGGATGACGGCCCCGAGGGCGACGCCGGCGATCAGCACGACGGCGCCGCCCTCGCGCATCCACGCCCCCACCGCGGCCAGGCATCCGATCGCCGCCAGCAGCGCCTGCATCACGGCGGCGCGCCGATAGCTCGGCCCGAACTGCGCGAGCGCGATCGCCGTCCCGCACTCGACGCGCGCGGGATGCTCGACGAGCGTGATGTAGATCGCGGCGCCGGCGAACAGGCCGGCGCTCACGACGGCGACGGCGAGCAGGTTAGCTGGCCTTCCTCATTTCGCCGCGGGCCTGCTTGGCGCGCGCAGCGCCGATCGCGGTCTTGACGTCCTTTTCCTCTTCGGGTGGAGGGAGGACGGCGGGCATGCCGAGCGACTTGATCCAGAGCTCACGGCTCCAGCCCGCCGTGTGGTAGAGGTGCTCGTCTTCCTCTTCCTCGACCTTCTCGTAGGCTTCTTTCAGCGCGCGCCCGGTCTCGTCCTTCAGCTTGCCCGCGAGCATCCCGATCAGCTCCCAGTTGAGATGATCCTTGGTCTCCGCGTGGACCACGCACTCCGCGGCCACGAGCTCAGCCGCCCCCGGCTCGCCTGACTCGAGCGCCATCTCCATCGCCTTCACGAGCGTCTCGCCGATGTGCCGCACGACCTCGCGGCCGGGCGTCTCCTTCTCCGGATCGAGCCCGATCTGGGTCATCACATCACGCACGATCTGGACGTGGTTCTCGGTCTGCTCGAGATACTTCTCCCACTCCTCTTTCAGTTGTTCGTTCTGTACGCAGCGAAGGGCCGCCTGATACACCTCGACGCCGCCCATTTCGGTTTCGAGCGCCTGATACAAAAGTTCCCGGATTTGCGCGTCGGCCATGATGTGGCTCCTTTCGACATTGAAGCGCGACCCCGCGCGATGTGCAGCGCGGGAGCCCCGTGGCGCCGTGAGAATGCAATCACGGTGCCCGCTCGAGACCACCGTCACCGCGCGTTGCGCGCGCAGGCGCCGCGGAAGGAATCAGTGCGCGGTGAGGGCGGGTCGGGTCGCGGGCTGACGCTGCACGTCGGATGTCTGTCGCTGCAGCATCCAGAACCCGCTCCACCGACCGGCGTTGTACCGCGCGTGATAGATGCGGCCGGTCCGATCGACCGTCACGAGCGCGAGATCCTCATCGCGCAGTCGGGCCGCGCCACCCATCATCAGCCCCGGCATGCTGAGGACCTCGAAGCCGCGCCAGCGCAGTCCGAGATCGCCGATCGGGCGCACGGTGAAGTCGGGCGGCCGCGACGGCGGCACGAGCTCCGACCAGTTTCCGTAGAGCTGTCCGTCCGTTCCGGGAACCACGACGAGCAGCCGGTGGGCGCTGAAGGCGGTGACGCTCGGCACGTCGGTGACGTTGCCGCCGATCGCCATGAAGCTCCCCCGCGGCCCCAGTCGCAGGAAGGGCCCGACAGACAGCGCCTCGTCCGCGAAGACTCTTCGATGCAGGAGCCGGAACGTGCCGTCTTCCACGACGACGACGTCGACCGTGCCATCGCCGGTGCTCGCGACCGCGAGCGGGCCGAACAGGACCGCGGACAGCGCGCTGCTCCCGCCGAGCGGCTGCGGCGCCGTCCACTGTGCGTTCACGAATCGCCAGTGATGGAGCCGCTGATCCTGTCCGATTCCGAGAAGCTCCAGCTGCCCCGCGCCGACGTTGACGAGAACGGGGGCGGAGATGATGGGACCGCCCGCGATCGTTCGCGGCGCTTCCCAGGCGCCGCGCCGGTAGCGCCAGTGGTGCAGCGTCCCGTTCTGTGCCGCCGCGACCAGCTCGATGTGGCCGACGCCGAAGCTCACCGCCGTCACCGGCGACGCGAACCGCACACCCGAAGGCACGCCGAGCGTCATGTGGCTCGACGGGAACCCGTTCAAACGGCGCATGTGCCGCGGCCCCCCGGTGGCGCTCGGATAGAGGATATCGACGATGCCCGGACCGGACGAGAGGACGACCGGCTCGAACGGAAAGCGCACCGCGGTGCCGGACATCCCACGAAAGTCGGCGAGACCGGTGTCGGCGAGACGCGAGTGCCAGATGTTGCCGTCGTTACCGACAGTGGCGATCTCGAGCTGGCGGCCCCAGATGGCGAGCGCGGGATGACCGATGAAGCTCGTCGTGGCCACGCGCTCGAGTCCGCGCCAGTGCACCGCCCGCCACGGGCTATAACCGAAGCGCGAGCTGTCGTAGTTGTTGTACAGAATCAACTCGGGCCCGACGGGCGTGGGCCCGCTCCCGGAGCGCGGCGGCGGCGCGCCTTCGAGCACCGCGAGATGTACTTCACCGGCGCGGGTCGCCGCCGCCGCGATCGGTCCGCGGATGTGTTGTGACGCCAGCGAGCCGAAGAGGCGATCGCTGACTTGCGTCCATCCCTGCCACCCGGCCCCGATCGTTCGGCCATCGACGAGCCCCACCGGGCTGATCGAGTAGTGGTTGTGCCAGAGCCGATTGTCCGCGCCCCGCCCCATCAGCTCCATGCGCCGATATCCCGAGCAGGTGAGCGTCGGGCCGGCCGCGAGCCGGCCGCCGATGACGGTTTCGGGGTAGTGCGAAATGCCGGTCGTCGCCAGGGGCGGCGTGAAGTTCACGGACTGGATGTCGAGTTCGCCGTGCGCGACGGTCCCGTCGGCGCGCACGTGCACCACGTCGACACGCCCGTCGCGACAGGCGGCGGCGGCGACCGGGAACGGTGTGCCCTGACTCGGAAGCTCGAAGGATTGTCCCCAGATCGCGATCTCGAGATCGAATGCGGCGGCGAAGATGCGATTCCGACCATCGCCATACAGGAGCACGATCTTGTTTCCGACGTGCACCGCCGTCGGGTCTCGCAGCGGCGGTGTGGCGACGCGGCCGGGATTGGCGATGACGCTCGGCGCCGACCACTGACCGTTCACGCGCCGCACGTGATACAGGCGGCCGTCGATCCCCGGCGCCACGACCTCGAGCTGTCCCGTCGCGGTGGCGACCAAGGCTGGCCTGGCGGCGGCGAACTGAGTGGCCCCGGGCGCGGTCGACGTACGGAAGACGGTTCCCCACGCACCGCTGCGCCAGCCGGAATAGACGAGCTCACCGGCGCCGCCCACCGCGACCAGCTCCAGCTGGTCGCTGCCGGACGCGACGAGGGCGGCATCGCCGTCGATCGTGCCGCCGAGCGGAATGGCGACGGGCGCGCTCCACGCTCCATTCCGCCGCCGCGCGTGATGGAGCGTGCCGCCGGACCCGCGCACCGCCATGTCGAGAATTGCTTCTGCGACTTCGGGGCGCGGCCGATAGCCGGCTTCGAGCCGGGGGCCCGCGGCCGTACGCACGAGCTCCACGCCAAAGAGCGCGAAGTTGTCGAAGGTGAGGAGCCGGCTCTCGTTCACGGGGGAGGCGAGCTGCTGCGCGAGGACACCACGGAGGCGCGACTTGACGTTGTCGGAGACGTTGCCGGCGACGGACACCGTGCCCGGCTGCGGCTCGACGGCGAGCTGCACCAGCGCGTCGGCCGGCGACGCCGGTGGAACTCTCAGCGCTCCGCGCAGGCGATAGTTGTCGATGGTGACCTGGAGCCGGTGGTGTCCGTCCGAGAGCAGCCCGCTCACCTCGAGGGTGCCGTAGAGATCCACGCGCACGGTGAGATCGAACGCCGCGGCCTGGCGCGCGGCATCGTAGGCGAGCGTGGGCGGCGAGAGGATCCGCACGATGACGCGGTCGAGCTGTTCCAGCCGCACGCGGCCGCCGCCCTGCTGGAGGAGGAAGTAAAGGCGCTCCGAGATCCACGCGTCGAGCTGTCGCTCGAGCTGGGTGCTGAGACGCTCCAGGTTGATCTGCTGCAGCCCTTGCTCGAGGAAGATCAGCTGGGGGATCGCGCGCAGCACCGTCAGGATGTTCGTGCTCCGGATGCGGGGGGTCGGGGTGGCCGACGTGAATTCGAGGCGGATGACCTGACCCCGGAAATTCTCGAGCATGGTGTTGGCGGTGGACTCGGTGCGGAGATTTTCCAGGTACGCGCGCGTCTCCGATTCGGAGAGATAGAAGCTCGACGCGCAGCCGGTCGCCGTGAACATTGCGGCCGCGATCGCGACCGCGCGCGCGATGCGAGCGGCGCTCGCACGCGTCATGAGCCCGGACCCTGGAGCGTGAACTGGATCCACAGGTCTTCACCTTCGGCCAACGTCGGCGCCGGGAATCCCCGCGAATCGTTGAACTCCACGACCCAGGTGAGGGGATCCTTGATCAAGGTCGCGGGGTCGCTGGGGTCCGGCACCACGTCCGTCAAGTACGCCGGCGTCGCGTCGCGGGCGGGAGAGCTTGGATCCCGGCAGCTTCTCAGGTCGATGTTCCCGTCGGGGGCGGTGGCGTCGCCGCGACAGAAGAACACGTCGCAACTGAGATCGCCCGAGCACGTGTCAGGATTGTTGGGCTCCTGATACACGCGAATGCGCGCGGGCACGGCCGCCCCGCTGATCTGGAAACATCCAACGAACTCGCACTCGGGAAAGAACGGATCGTCGAACACGATCTTCGCCTTGAAGACCTGGATGCGCCCGACCTTCAGCTGCGGCGAGAAGTTCTCGTCCCAGAACCGAACGCCGTCGCGCTCCGTCTGGCCCAGGCGAAACTTCCACGTCCTGACATCGCCGATGTCCACGTACTTCTCCAGCTTGCGTGGATCCATGACGCGCCGGCCGCCGCTGGGCACCACCCACATCCGCGCCGCCGGCACGCCGACCGTCGGCTGGAGAGCAACGCCGGGGCGACCCGCGGTGATGGCGATCGCGGCGTCGACATCGTATGCGCGCAGGAACACCACGGCCCACGTCCCGCTTCGATTGATCGTGACCGTGGGTGGATTGCGGGGCGCGGTGGTGCGCGAGAAGCAGCCGTACTGCCAGACGAGCGCGATGGTCTGGAGATCCGTCGGCACGGGGCCGGGAGGGCCGTCGCTGATGACGCCGAGCTCCTTGAGCTCCATGAAGCCCACGTACTGGTTTTCGGCGGGGTCGGCGCAGACGGCCATCCCGTGGTCCGAGCGCGCGGTGAACGCCGCGCACAGGTCGCAGTCCCGCGGTCCGCTCCCGATGTCGGCGCTCGCGAGGAGGTCCTTCCACTTGACCCGCACCTGCTCCCTCGGCGCCAGCCAGTAGACATTGCCGCTGCTCCCCGGCAGCTTCCAGTCGGAATCCTCACCGACGAAGCTCGGCTCGAATCGCACGTCGGTGAGCCGGGTGCGTGACGCCTGGTATTCGACGTCGCTGATGTTCTGGAGATCGACCGTGGGTACGCAGCCGATCTGTGACCACAGCAGCGTGCCGCCGACGGCGGTCAGGACCACGGGCCGGCGCCTCGGCGCACGGCCGATGACATCGTCGCTGACGACGACGACCGGCGGCCACGCGACATCGCCGGCGCGGCGCAGGAGGAGGAGGGATCCCACGACGGCCACCGCGAACAGGAGCGCGCTCACGAGCTGCGCCTCCGACAACCCGAGGGCAAGGCGGGGATTGAGCCGCAGGAACTCGACGGCGAATCGGAAGCCGCCGATCAGGCCCAGGTAGACGAGGAACAACGCCCCGGGCCGCCGGCGCCGTCGATCCACCACGTGAAGCACCGCGTAGCCGACGACGGCGAGGAAGAACTCGTAGATCGGCGTGGGGTGAAGCAGCGCGTCGTCGGGCACGATGCCGTCGGGGTAGCGCGACGCGATCTCGGGGAAAATCTCAAACGCGCGGGACGGTGGCACGAGCCCGCGCGAGTAGTCCATGCCCCACGGCAAGGTCGTGGGAAGCCCGTAGTCGCCGTCACCGGCGAGATGACAGCCGAGCCGCCCGATGCCGTACGCGATCATCAGCGCCGGCGCCGCCGCGTCGAGCACGGCCGCGAACGGCACGCCGCGCGATCGGACGTA
>Ga0075421_100009265_pt1 | contig 12129 bp, 9 predicted proteins | sample SoiMetdeltSBSDD5_FD_75292 | JGI IMG/M metagenome (GOLD analysis project Ga0075421, IMG submission 75292) | Bulk soil microbial communities from a Populus tree surrounding site in Tennessee, USA - Soil MetaG P. deltoides SBSDD5 | ecosystem: Environmental > Terrestrial > Soil > Tree plantation...
ACGGTGGACGGTACCGGACTCGTCACCGGAGTCGGTGGCGGCACCGTGACCATTACCGCGAACTCCGAAGGTCAGTCCGGCTCGACGATCATCACCGTAACCGTGGTGATCCCGGAGAACGCGCCGCAGATCGCGAGCGTCACGCCGAACCCGATCGTCGAGGGACAAAGCGCCACGATCACCGGCGCGAAGTTCGGTGAGACCGCGGCGTCGAACATCGTCCGCGTGGGCGGCGTGCCTGCGGTGGTAATGGCGGCCACCGCAACATCGCTCACGATCACGGTGCCGGTGCTCAACTGCAAACCCGCCCAAAACGTGAACGTCGATGTGACGGTGGCCGGGGCTACAGGCGCACCGAAAGCAACGCCGTTCAGACCCGGTGCTACCTTCACGCTCGCGGCTGGGCAGCAGCACCTCATCGCGAACGCGGCAGACTTTTGCTTGCAGTTCCCGGCAGCCGCTGGCGCGGAGTCGTACCTGGTGGGTGTTCAGTCGATATCGCCCACCGCGGTGAGCGTCACCTCGGTCAACGTGGCGGCGGAAGTCCCGCCCGCCACGTTCGTTGCCTCGCGCCCCTCCATCGCGACGGCACCGGTCTTCGGCGCGACACTCTCGAGTCCCATGAGCGCGCGCGCTGAGCGACTGCGACGGCACCGCGCCGTCGAGTCGCAGATCATGGCGGATGATCGAGCACAGCTCGAAGCCCGCGTGCGTTCCCTGCGGTCGAGCGGACGTGGCCTCAAGGCGTCGCTGTCCGCCGCGGCGGCGCAGGCGCTCGTACCCACCATTCCCGGGACGGCGAAGGTCGGCGACGTGCTCAACATCCGCGTTCCCGACCGCAACGCGAACACCTGTACGAACTTCGTCCCGATCGCCGTGACGGTGAAGGCCCTCGGCAACCGCGCGATCTTCCTGGAGGACAACGCCAACCCGACCGGCGGGTTCACCGCGGCCAACTACGAGACACTTCGCAATCAGTTCGACTCGCAGATCTACCCGACCGATGCCGGCTACTTCGGCGAGCCGACGGATTTCGACAGCAACTCCCGCACCGCGATCGTGATCACGAAGGAGATCAACAAGACCGCGAACTTGTTAGGCGTCGTCTACTCCGCGAACTTCGCGAGCCAGGCGCAGTGCCCGTCGAGCAACGAGGGCGAAGTGTTTTACGGCAGGGCGCCAGACCCGTCGGGAACCGCCGGAAGCGCATATTCGGTTGCCGACGCGCTCGAGGACGCGCCCGTCATCATCGCGCACGAGTTCACGCACATCATCCAGATCGGGCGCCGGGGCACGTTCGCCGGGTTCACGGCCTTCCAGACGACGTGGGAGCTCGAGGGGCAGGCCACATTCGCGGAGGAGGTGAACGGCTTCGCAGCGACGGGGCTCGCGCCCGGCCAGAATCTTGGCTTCGAGGTCGCGTTCAACCCCGGTGACCCACCGGCGGTACCCAACTACTGGTTCACCGATGGCTTCGTCGACCTCGTCGTCTACTACGGATTCGAATCTCGCGACACGCGCATTACGGGCGCCCCGGAGCAATGCAGCTGGCTCGGCCTGCGATCGCAGGGGAACGACGGTCCGTGCCTGTCCGGCCGCGAGGTGTATGGGGTACCGTGGTCGTTCCTGCGGTGGATCTCCGACCAGTACGGGCCCGCGTACCCGGGTGGAGAGAAGGCACTGCACCAGCGTTTTATCGACAACTCGTTCACCGGCTTCGCGACGATCAGCGACGTCGTCGGCGCACCGATCGACGTTCTGCTGTCACGCTGGGCGGCGGCGCTCTACGTGGATGATCGGGTCGCCAACGTCGATCCGAAGCTTCGCTTCACGAGTTGGAACCTCGTGGCGATCGAGAATCGCCTCGTGCAGACCGCACGTCTCGCTCCGCGCGACCGTCCATTCGCGGCGTTCTCGGACCAGGTATCGGTTCGCGGCGGCTCGACCGCGTACTTCGTCGTGTCGGGCTCGAATCGCGGGCCGGTAGCGATACGCGCGCGCGACTCTTCCGATGGGCAGCTGCCAAGTGTGATGCGGATGTGGGTCGTGAGGATGCAGTGACGGCGCGCCGGAGGGTCGTCGCGATCGTCGCGTCCGCGGCCCTCGTCGTCAGCGCCGCCTGCGCGCGGGCGCCGGGGTCGAAGGCCGGTGACAGCGCGGACGCGGACTCACTTGCCGCCCCACCGCCGTCCGTCGCACCGGCCCCGTCAGATTCCTCCGCGGCATCCTCGTCGACCGCGTCCGCACCGCGCGATTCCGTGCGTTCCCGCTCGGGGGCCGGCGCGACACCGACGCCCCGGCCCACTCCGGCGCAGGACGTCATGGTGGGCGAGGTCGTGGCGGGCGGCGTCGCAGAGAACCCCACGACGTCGCTTCGCGTCGAGGGGCGTGGGCCCGTGACGCTCGTCGGCCCGCTCGAGGCGGAGCTGCGACGACTCAACGGCGCCACCGTGACGGTGGCCGGCGGCCTCGCCGCGAGCCCGCCTAACGCGTTCTCGGTCTCCCGTTACGAGATCGTGTCCGTGGATGGCGCTCGGCCTTTCGTCGGAACGCTCTTCAGCCGCGCCGGCGAATTGTGGCTCGCGGGACCCGACACCTTGCGCCTCGCATCGGTCCCATCGGCGCTGCAGAGCAAGTCGGGCACGAAGGTGTGGATCGTCGGCCGTCGGAGCGGTAACGAGCTTACGGTTCAGTCGTACGGCATCCTCCGCGAACCGTAAGACTCGTGGCTCGCATTCCTCGCTAGCCGACGTTCGCGGCGCGCGGCCCGGAGTCCGCTTCCTCCACCGCCCGTCGCTGGTCCGATGGCGCCGCGCCGTTCCCGTTGCTCGACGCCGGCACCGGTGCCAGGCGCCTAACGAGCGTCAGGATCGTGTAGACGGCGACCGTCTCGTTCGACTGGTTCGTCACCTCGACGTCCCACGCCACGACCCCCTGCGGGATCCCGTCCGGCGGCGTCTCCTTCGCCGTCTTTTGCTTGCACGTCAGCTTCACCTGAATCGTGTCGCCGATGTAGACCGGCTTCACGAAGCGCAGTGACTCGAGCCCATAGTTCGCGAGCACCGGACCCGGGGCCGGATCGACGAACAGCCCCGCTGCCGCAGACAGCACGAAATACCCGTGCGCCACCCGCCGCTCGAACAACGACTCCTTCGCCGCGATGTCGTCCATGTGCGCGTAGAAGTAGTCCCCGCTGATCCCCGCGAAGTTCACGACGTCCGCCTCGGTCACCGTGCGCCGATGGGTAATGAGCGTCTCACCGATGCGGAGCTCCTCGAAATGCTTGCGGAACGGATGCACGCGATCCGTCGGCCGCTCGGCGCCCGGCATCCACTCGTTCATCACGCGCGTGAGCATCGTCGGCGAACCCTGCACGGCCGTCCGCTGCATGTAGTGCAGCACGCCGCGCACGCCGCCCATCTCCTCACCCCCACCCGCGCGCCCGGGGCCGCCGTGCACCAGGTGCGGAAGCGGTGACCCGTGCCCCGTGGATTCCTTCGCGCTCGTCCGATCCACCACCATCATGCGGCCGTGGTACGCGGCCACGCCTAACACGACCCGGCGTGCCACCGCGTCGTCGGCGGTGAAAAGCGAGCCGACGAGACTTCCCTTCCCGAGCTTCGCGAGCTCGACGGCCTCATCGATCGACCCGTACGGCATCACCGTGTTCACGGGGCCGAACGCCTCGATATCGTGGGGCTCGGTGCTCACGAACGGCTTCGTCGTCGCCAGCAGCGTGATCGGGAAGAAGGCACCGCGCTCCGGATCGGCACCGACGACGTTCAACTGCGCACTGCCACCGAACACGAGCTCGGCGCCTCGGCGAATCGCTTCAGTGGCCTGACCGACGTCGCGCACCTGGGTCCGCGATGCCAGTGGCCCCATCTTCACACCCTCCACCGACGGGTCGCCGATCTGCACGGTGCCGAGGCGCTTTCGAAGCGCCGCGATGACATCGTCCATCATCCCGTTCGGCACGATCGTCCGGCGGATCGCCGTGCACTTCTGCCCCGCCTTCGACGTCATCTCTCGCACGACCTCTTTCACGAAGAGGTCGAACTCCTCCGTTCCCGGCACCGCGTCGGGGCCGAGGATGGAGCAGTTGAGCGAATCCGCTTCCTGATTGAAGCGGACCGTGTTCTCGACGATCGAGCGCGTCTCCTTGAGCTTCCGGCCGGTCGATGCTGACCCCGTGAACGCGACTGCGTCCTGGCATCCGAGACGATCGAGAAGATCACCGGCGCTGCCACAGATGAGCTGGATAGCCCCCGGCGGGAAGATCCCTGACTCGATCATCAGCCGCACGCACGCTTCCGTGAGATAGGCCGTGACCGTTGCCGGCTTCACGATCGCGGGGACGCCGGCCAGCAGCGTCGGCGCGAGCTTCTCCAGCATCCCCCACACGGGGAAGTTGAAGGCGTTGATGTGCACGGCGACGCCTTCGAGCGGCACGCAGATGTGGCGGCCGACGAACGTGCCGCCCTTCGAGATCGTCTCCATCGCGCCGTCGACGTAGAACGTCTCGTTGGGGAACTCGCGGCGTCCCTTGCTGGCGTAGACGAAGAACGTCCCGATGCCGCCGTCGATGTCGATCCACGAGTCGGCCTTCGTGGCACCCGTTGCACCGGAAATCTGGTAGAGGCCGTCTTTGCGCTCGCCCAGGTACTTCGCCATTTCCTTGAGCATCAGCGCGCGCTGGTGGAACGTCATCCGCCGCAGCGCCGGTCCGCCGACCGTTCGTGCGTAATCCGCCATCGCCGCGAAGTCGAGCCCCTCGGAGCTCGCGTCGCCGAGCGGCTCGCCGGTCACCGCGTGGACGAGCGGTGTGCCCGGACCGGTTCCCGTGACCCATTCGCCACGGACGTAGCTCTGGAGTCGCCTGTTGGTGTCGGTCATGGATGAAGGATTGCCCCCGCTGATTGCGGCGGGCAAGGACCTCACCCGGCGCGGAGGGCCTCAGGCCACCGAGCACAGACGCGCGCAGCGCTCCCGTCGCCGTGGCGTGGCGAATGCATGATGAATGAACGAGAACGCTGGCGCCCTCACGACGCGCCAGGCGTGTGAAGCCGAGGCTGCTTGCGTTCGATGTGATGTCGCGCGTAGTGCGAGGTACTCACTTTCCAGGAGGGTTCATGGAAAGTCACAGCCCGATCCGTGAGGGAACCGTCGCGGGAATCATCGGCGCAATGAGTGTCGCGCTGTGGTTCCTCATTGTCGATTCCATCGCCGGCCGCCCGTTCTTCACACCAGCAGTGCTCGGCGCCTCGCTCTTCGACTTGCTTGGTGCAGGGTTCGGGGGACGAGGACTCTTCACGCACGTCGCGGCCTACACGGTGATCCACTTCGCCGCGTTCATCGCCATCGGAATCCTGGCCGCCAGCATCATGAACGTGCTCGATCGCAAGCCGTCGTGGATCGTCGGCTTCGTTGGGCTCTTCATCGTCGTCGAGCTGTGCGTGTTCGCGGCGGTCGGTGTGCTGTCACGCTCACCGCTGTTCGGGGCAATCGCGTGGTATCAGCTCGGCGCTGCGAACCTGCTCGCGGCGTTCTTCATGGGCCGGTATCTGTGGCGCGCGCACCATCCGGTCTTCGAGGAACGGTGGGTCAGAGCGCTGGACTCGCGTTGAACTAGCCTCGCGTCTCGCGCCACGTTCGGTAGGTCGCGCTCTGGCGGGGGCGCGACGGCGGGACCTCGCGGAGGGGCTCACATTCCCGCCAGCTCGCCCGCATGTCTGCAGGCAAGCGCTGATAAAGCCGCGTGCCGTCGGTCTTCCACGCGAGCATCTCATCGCTCACGTCTTTCACGACGCGCGCGGGATTGCCGACGACCACTTTCCGGTGGGGCACCTCCATCTCCGCCGGAACGAACGTCAACGCCCCGACGACGCACTCTGCCCCGATACGCGCGCGGTCCATAACGACGGCGTTCATGCCGACGAGCGTGTTGCGGCCGATGGTCGCGCCGTGGATGACGGCGCCGTGACCGATGTGCGCGCTCTCCTCCAGAACGACGGTCGCGCCGGGGAAGACGTGAATGACGCACCCCTCCTGCACGTTGCAGCCGTCGGCGATGAGGATCTCGCCCCAGTCGGCGCGCAAGGCGGCACCAGGGCCGACGTAAACGTCGCGTCCGATCACCACATTGCCAGTCACCGCCGCTTGCGGGTGCACGAATGCCGACTCGTCCACGACTGGCCGGTATCCATCGAACTCATAGATTGCCACGGATGGTCCTCGATTCGCTCAGGAATGCGCGCGCAGGAACCCACTGCGCGCGTCGCCATATATGGCGGTCCGCAGCCGTCCGCCAGTGCCGTCGCGGCCGAGTCGCGCCGCGCGCGATGACTCGAGGTGGCCCATAGCGTCCGACACCCGCACGCTCCGCGACCAATCGCTGGAACGAGCGCTGCTCGTCGCCATCACGCTGCTCGCCGCCGCGCTTCGCATCTACCGCCTCGACACCGACCTTTGGGTCGACGAGATCGGTTCGTTCGAGCACGCGATGTCGCTTTCGATCGGCGAGTTCGTGCGCACCTTCTCGAGCCCGAATCAGCACCTGCTCAATGGCCTGCTGGAACGGGCGTCCGTTGCGCTTCTCGGCGAGCACAATTGGACGGTGCGTTTGCCGGCCGTGGTGTTCGGGATCGCCACGGTGCCGGCGATGTACTGGCTCGCCCGCCCGATCATGCGCGGTTGGCAGGCGCTGGCGGTCGCCTTTCTGACGGCCGTCAGCTACCACCACGTCTGGTTCTCGCAGAACGCACGCGGCTACTCCGGCTATCTCCTGTTTTGCATCCTCGCGACGGGCGCGCTTCAGCGGATGTCGATCGACGGGCGGCACCGGTGGGTCGCGCTGTACGTCTCGTCCGCGCTGCTCGCGGCGGCTTCGCTCATCCTCGCCGGCTTCGTGATCGCGACGCACGTGGCGTTGGCCGCGGTCGTGGTACATCTGGCACGGCGTCGAGGAGAACCGGCTGCATCGCTCGTGCGCCGGTTTGGCGCCGCGTTTGGGATCACGTTCCTCGGCTCGCTCGTTATGTATGGACCGACCGTGCTGCAGATCCTGCGCGCAGTCGGCACGGCCTACGTGCGCGAGGGGACGGGCTTCCGACCCGTTTCGTTCGAGTTCGTTGCGGAGACGCTTCGAGGGCTTTCGGCGGGCTTCGGCTCGCTGGCGCTGTTCGGCGCGATTCCGTTTCTGGTGCTGGTCGCGATCGGCACGCTGAGCCTCGCCCGCCGCGCGGGGCTCATCCTCCTGTCGTTCATCATCCCGCTCGGGCTGATGGCCGCACTCGTGGTTTTCACGGGGTGGCTGACCTCGCCCCGCTTCTTCATCCTGGTCGTGCCGCTCGCCTTCCTGGTTGCGGTCGAGAGTCTCGATCTCGTGGCCCGAGCGTTCGCTCGTCTCCTGCACGGTGAGCGTGCCCGCACGCGACTGCACGGGGTCCTCGCGGCTGCAGCCATCGCTGTGTGCGGGCTCGCGCTGGCGTTCGGCCTTCCGCGATACTATGCGATCCCCAAGCAGCCGTTCACAGCGGCGATCGCCGCGTTCGAGGCTCGCGCCCGCCCAGGGGACGCCCTCGTCGCGGTCTACCAGGCCGACCGCGGCTTCGATTACTACACTCGACGCCTCGGCCTCGCGGACCAGCAGCGCTTCTACTCGACACGCACGCTGGCCGGCTTCGATTCGTTAGGCACGGCCCTCGCTGGCCGCCGTGTGCTCCTCGCGACCACACTCGAGCGCGCGTTCAAACTGGAGGAGCCGGAGCTGTGGCAGCGGGTTGAGGCGGGCTGGAAGCCGGTGGAGACACTCCCCGCAACGGTTGGCTACGGCGAAATCACGCTCTGGGAGCCACGCTGACTTTCAAGGACTTGACCCCAGCGAGCAACTCGCGGCTCAGACCCGCTCGAGGATGGTGGCCGTGCCCTGCCCCACCCCGACGCACATGGTGCACAACGCGTAGCGCTCCCCCGTGCGCGCGAGCTCGTGCGCCGCGGTCAACAGCAGCCGCGCACCCGACATGCCTAACGGGTGCCCCAGCGCGATCGCGCCGCCATTCGGGTTGACGCGCGGGTCGTCGTCGCGTAGCCCCAGCTCGCGCAGACACGCCAGCGACTGCGCCGCGAACGCCTCGTTGAGCTCCACCACCGCGATGTCGTCCAGCGTCAGCCCGGCGCGCGCAAGCGCCGCCCGCGTAGCCGGAACCGGGCCCATCCCCATGATCCGCGGCTCGACCCCCACGGCCCCCGACGTCACGACCCGGACGAAGGGTGTCAGCCCGTGTGCCTTCACCGCCGACTCCGACGCAACGAGGAGCGCACAGGCCCCGTCATTGATGCCTGACGAGTTGCCAGCCGTGACCGACCCGGTCCCGTCGGCGCGGAACGCCGGCTTGAGCTTCGCCAGCGCCTCGAGCGACGTCTCCGCGCGGATGAACTCGTCCTCGGCAAAGGCGCGCGGCGGTGCACCTTTCTTCGCAGGCGAAAGCTCGACTGGCGTGATCTCGACTGCGAGGCGCCCCGACGCACGGGCGGCCGCGGCCTTCTGCTGCGATCGACACGCGAACAGGTCCTGGTCCGCGCGCGACACACCGAACTGGTCCGCCACGTTCTCGGCGGTTTGCCCCATCGAATCGATGCCGTACATCTCCCGCATCTTCGGGTTCACGAACCGCCACCCGATGCTCGTGTCGAAGATCTCGACGTCGCGGGCGAACGGCTTCGCGCTCTTCGATATCGCGTATGGCGCACGCGTCATGCTCTCGACGCCGCCCGCGACGAACAGCTCCCCCTCACCGCTGCGCACCGCCCGTGCGGCTGCCGCGACGGCCGTCATTCCGGATGCGCAGAGACGGTTCACCGTCTCTCCCGGTACGGTGACTGGCAGCCCAGCCAGGAGCAGGGCCATGCGCGCGACGTTGCGGTTGTCTTCGCCCGCCTGGTTCGCGCAGCCGACGATCACGTCGGTGATCGCCGAGGGGTCGACCGACGGCTGACGCTCGAGCAGTCGTCGAATCGTCAACGCGGCGAGGTCGTCCGGGCGGGCCTCCGACAGGGAGCCGGCGAAGCTCCCGATCGGCGTCCGCACGCCGTCGATGATATATGCGTCACTCATGCTTCCGTCCCACTCTCGAAATGCATGCGCTCCGTGCGATACACAGTGCCGCGGAAGAGACCCACGGGCGTGCCATCCGCCCTGCGCACTGTCACGGTGAAGAACGCGAGCCGGCGGCCGGCACTCTCCTCCACCGCCGCGGCGGTCAGCACATCACCCGGCATGATCGGTGCCGGGTACCGAATACTGTTCTCGACGCTCAGCGTCACCCGGCCATGCGTGTTGGATGCGAACGCGAGCGCGCTGTCGGCGAGCGAGAACGCGATTCCCCCGTGACACACGCCGAAGCCGTTCACCATCTCGGAGCGCACGGTCATGCGGCAGGTGGCGGCGTTAGGCGCCACATCCGTGACCTCGATCCCGAGCCACTGACTGAACGCATCGCGTGCCATCATCGCGCCGACGACGCGCTCGGCCAGTCGCTGCGGCTCCACGTGCTGGTCGTTCACGCGAGGAGGCTCCGTCCATCCCGTACGAGCCGCCGCAGCAGCGCACTCGGCCGGTACCGATCCTCGCCATACTCGGCCTGCAGTGCCTCGAGGCGCGCCAGAACGCGGCCCAGACCGATCTCGTCACCCCACGCGAGGAGGCCACGCGGGTAGTTGACACCCTTCGTCATCGCGACCTCCACGTCCTTCGGCAAGGCGACGCGCATCAGTACGGCATCAATGGCTTCGTTCACCAGGAGCGCCAACGTCCGGTCGAAGATCCGCTCGGCCAGCGCCGCGTCCTCGGTGGCGGCCGGCTGCGGCGCGTCGGGCGTGTAGTCATAGAAGCCGCGGCCCGACTTGCGGCCAAGCCACCCCGCCTCGACGAGTCGCTGCTGGGTGACCGACGGACGGTAGCGCGGATCGTACCACATCCCCTCGAACACGCTCTGCGTGACAGCGAAATTCACGTCGTGGCCGATGAAGTCCATCAGCTCGAACGGCCCCATCCTGAAGCCGCCCGCCGTCTTCAGCGCCCAGTCGATCGTGGCGATGTCGGCGATACCCTCCTCGTACATCCGAATCGCCTCGCCGTAATACGGACGAGCGACGCGGTTGACGATGAAGCCCGGTGTGTCGCTGGCAACCACGGTCGTCTTCCGCCACGTGCCCACCAGCGCACGCACGGCGGCGGTGACGTCGGTCTCGGTTGCGAGTGACGGCACGATCTCCGCGAGCGGCATCACTGGCGCCGGGTTGAAGAAGTGCACGCCGAGCACGCGTCCCGGACGCCGGCAGTGCGCACCGATCGCGGCGATGGGAAGCGACGACGTGTTCGTCGCCAGCACGCACTCCTCCTTCACGATGGGCTCCAGCGTCGCGAACAATGCCTTCTTCGCGTCGAGCCGCTCCACGATGGCCTCGATGACAAGCCCGCAGTCGACGAATGGATGCAGGTGGTCGGGACCGGCCCCCTCGACGAACGCGATGCGATCGAGCGTGGACGTATCGTGGCCCGCGGGCAGCCGACCCTTCTCGACCTCGCGGGCGAGCGCCCTCGCGATCGAGGTACGGGCGCGCGAGACCGCGCCCCCGTCGGCATCAGCAAGTACGACCCGATGCCCGGCGGTAGCTGCCACTTGCGCGATGCCGCCGCCCATCGCGCCCGCGCCGACGACGCCGACGACCGTGCCCGAGTCGAGCACCGGCACCTAACGCCCGACGAACACTGGCGGGCGCTTTTCGAGAAACGCCTTCACGCCCTCTTGATAATCCGCGGTGGACCCGGCTTCGGCTTGGAGCTGCGCCTCCAGCGCGAGCTGCTCGTCGAGGCCATTCGTGGCGGACGCGTTGAGCGCGCGCTTGATGAGCCCGAGTCCGCGCGTCGGTCGTGTCGCGAGGTTACGGGCCAGGGCCGTTGCCTCCTCCATCAGCTTCCCGGTCTCGACGACGCGCAGGATCAAACCCATCGCGACAGCGTCCTGTGCGGAGACCTTGTCCGCCAGCATCATGAGCGCCGCGGCGCGCGCCAAGCCGACGAGGCGCGGGAGGAAGAACGTCCCGCCCGTGTCGGGGACGAGACCGATCTTCGAGAAGGACTGGATGAACGACGCGTCGGACGCCGCGAGCACGAAATCGCACGCGAACGCGAGGTTCGCGCCGGCACCGGCAGCCACGCCGTTCACGGCGCAGACGACGGGTTTGTCGAGCTGGCGGATCGTGCGAACGATCGGGTTGTACCCGCGCGCCACGATGTCACCGAGGTCCGGCGCGGGACCGTCCTTCGGCCTTGCCTCCGCGAGATCCTGTCCGGCGCAGAAGGCGCGACCTGCCCCGGTCATCAGTACCGCACGCACCTGACGGTCGGCGCCCGCAGCCGCGAGTGCCGTGCGCACCTCGGCCGCCATCGCGCGGTTGAAGCTGTTGAGAACGTCGGGGCGGTTGAGTGTGATCGTCGCAACGCCCTGCTCGACGGTATTCAGGATGTGCTCGTATGACATCTCAAGAGGGACGGAGCGGAATCCACGATCGCCGTGGACGGTAGACCCTATCGGCCGCGCGAAAGCTAACGCAGACGCGGCGACCGCGACATCAGCCCATTCGAATCAGCGCGCGCCGACTACTTCGACACGCGCGATCACGGCGCCCTCGAGCACGTCATCCACGACCTCCAACCCGCGTACGACCTCGGCGAACACCGTGTAATCGTGATCCAGGCGGAAGTTGTCGATGAGGTTGACGAAGATCTGCGCATCGCCGGTATCACGGCCGCGGGTCGAGATGCCCAGCGTGCCGCGCGTGTGCGAGCGCACGCCGAGCTCGTCCCGCATGAAACGCTCGGCCCCCACGTACTCGTTCGCACCCGGGCTGCCGCCCTGAATGACGAAATTCGTGGCGACACGATGGAACGTGAGTCCGTTGTAGTATCCGCGCCGCGCCAGCGACACGAAGCGCGCGACCGTCGCTGGCGCCTCGTCCGGGAACAGCCGAAGCTCGAACGAGCCACCGCCCGAGGCGGCCGCCATGGTGATCGTCACACGTGCATCGCGAAGGCGTGCGATATCCCGAAGCGACACGGGCACGGGC
>Ga0075421_100009267_pt1 | contig 12129 bp, 7 predicted proteins | sample SoiMetdeltSBSDD5_FD_75292 | JGI IMG/M metagenome (GOLD analysis project Ga0075421, IMG submission 75292) | Bulk soil microbial communities from a Populus tree surrounding site in Tennessee, USA - Soil MetaG P. deltoides SBSDD5 | ecosystem: Environmental > Terrestrial > Soil > Tree plantation...
GCGGAGGCGGTGCTGGGCGAGGACGAGAAGGAGCTGGGGGTGTGCCTGGTGGACATCGGCGGCGGCACCACCGACATCGCCATCTTCTCCGGCGGCTCCATCGTCCACACCGCGGTGATCGCCCTGGGCGGCAACAACCTCACCAGCGACATCGCCATCGGCCTGCGCACCCCGGCGCACGAGGCGGAGCGGATCAAGCAGAAGTACGGGTGCTCGCTGGCGTCGATGGTGAGCAAGGACGAGACCATCGAGGTGCCCAGCGTGGGCGGCCGCCAGCCGCGGGTGCTGGGGAGGCAGATCCTCTGCGAGATCCTGGAGCCGCGGGTGGAGGAGATCTTCCAGCTGGTGCATAGGGAGATCCAGAAGTGCGGCTACGAGGACCTGCTGGCCTCCGGGGTGGTGATCACCGGCGGCTCCACGCTGCTGGCGGGGATGCCGGAGCTGGCGGAGGAGGTCATCGGGCTGCCGGTGCGCCGGGGGATGCCCCGCGGGATCGGCGGGCTGGTGGACGTGGTGAAGAGCCCCATGTACGCCACCGGCGTGGGCCTGGTCGTCTACGGCGCCAAGAACCAGGACCGCAAGCTGTTCCGGATCCGCGACGAGAACGTGTACCGCAAGGTGAAGGGGCGGATGCGCGAGTGGCTGGAGGAGATCTTCTAGTCGCTACATCCCTGTAGCCAAAAACTTGCGGGCCCTTCCGCCCGCCGGATGATGGGTGCCCCTCATGGATAACTTCGATCAGAAGCTGGCGGCGAGGATCAAGGTGGTGGGCGCGGGCGGGGGCGGCTGCAACGCCGTCAACACCATGATCGCCGCCGCCCTGGACCGGGTGGAGTTCATCGCCGCCAACACGGACGTGCAGGCGCTGGCGGCCAACCGCGCGGGCATCAAGATCCAGATCGGCCAGACGCTGACCAAGGGCCTGGGCGCGGGCGCCAACCCGGAGGTCGGCCGGGAGGCGGCGCTGGAGTCGCGCGACCAGATCGCCGCCGCGCTGGAGGGGGCGGACATGGTGTTCGTCACCGCCGGGATGGGCGGCGGCACCGGCACCGGCGCCGCGCCGATCATCGCGGACATCGCCAAGAGCCAGGGCGCGCTCACCGTGGCGGTGGTGACCAAGCCCTTCCTCTTCGAGGGCAACAAGCGCCGCAAGCAGGCGGAGCAGGGCCTGGTGGAGCTGAAGGCGGCGGTGGACACGGTGATCACCATCCCCAACCAGCGGCTGCTCACGCTCTCCGACCAGCCGATGCCGCTGCTGGAGACCTTCAAGCGCGCGGACGAGGTGCTCCTCAACGCGGTGCAGGGGATCTCCGACCTCATCCAGTACCACGGGTACATCAACGTCGACTTCGCGGACGTGAAGACCATCATGGCCGACCGCGGCCAGGCGCTGATGGGCACCGGGCGCGCCTCCGGGGACAAGCGCGCGCTCTGCGCCATGGAGCAGGCGATCGCCTCGCCGCTGCTGGAGGACATCTCCATCGACGGCGCCACCGGGCTTTTGATCAACATCACCGGCGGGCGGGACATGACGCTCCAGGAGGTCAACGAGGCGCTCACCCTGGTGCACGACGCCGCGGACCCGGAGGCGGAGATCATCTTCGGCTCGCTGATCGACGACGGGGTGCGGGACGAGGTGAAGATCACCATCATCGCCACCGGCTTCCAGCACAAGGAGCCGAAGTTCCGCGGGCACGTCACCCCCGTCCCGGTGCAGGTGCCGCTCCTGGGCCGCACGCCCACCAACCCCTCCCACCCCGCGCTCCCCGCCGCGCCCGACGTGGCGTCGCTGGTGCCCGCCAAGGCGGTGGTGGGCGGTGTGCGCGCGCCCTCCGCGCCGGACCACAAGGCGGTGTCCCCCCGGTCGGTGACGCTCAAGGAGCCGTCGCTCCCCCTCGACGAGGACCAGTTCGACATCCCGACGTTCCTGCGCAGGGCGGGGCAGACCGAGATGCCCTAGGATGACGCCCGGCCGCGGTGCGGCCGCGCATGAAACGGATCGGAGAGACCCCCGCCCGGGGTGTGCCGCGGGCGCTGCCCGCCATCCTCTACATCGAGGACGAGGACGAGAACTGGACCGTGGCGGAGCTGCGCCTGCGCGGGCGCTTCCACCTCATCCGCGCCGCCACCGACCAGGAGGCCTGCCAGGCCGTCCGCGACCACGGCCACGCGCTGCACGCCGTGCTGATCGACATCCAGCTCAAGGGCTCGCAGCTCGACGGCATCAAGCTCGGCCGCCTCTTCCGCGGCGCGCTCGATCAGGCCGACCTGCCCCCCTACGCCCGCGGATGTCCCACCATCACCGCGCCCATCATCTTCGTCACCGCCTACGGCCAGCGCTACACCGAGGCCGAGCTCCGCGGCGTGGGCGGCCACATGCTCATCACCAAGCCCGTGGATTTCAACCGGATTCCCCTCCGTGGGCCGGGTGCCTCCTGACCCGGTTCTCGTTTTTCTGAGTAGTACGGCTGAACGGTGACATCGGCCTTGGCCAGGGTTAGACTCCGCCCCCTTCATGAGCGCTCAGTCACTTGACGGGGACGGCCGCCCGTCGCCATCGCGCCTCGACATCCTCCTCGCCGGGCGCCCCGGCGGAGACACGGATGCGGTGGCCATGGCCCTGCGCAGGCGCGGCTACCGGCTCCACGTCGCCGGGAGCGCGGACGCGGCGGTGACGGTGCTCGACCACCAGCCGCCGCACCTGGTGATCGCCCTGCTCCCGCTGGGCGAGGTCACCTGCGCGCACCTGGCGGAGCGCGCGCTGGATCCGCACGCGCCGGTGCCGCTGGTGCTGGGCGGCGCGGACTCGCTCGTCCAGGGGCCGGTGGACGCCTTCGAGCTGGGCGCCGCCGAGTACTGCGCCGCCCCCGCCCGGGACCTGCCGCGGCTGCTCTTCTCCGTCGGCGTGCTCCTGGGCGCGCGCCGCGGCGACCTCCAGCTCAAGTACCTCCACCAGCGCGAACAGGACCTCGCCGACACCGTGGACCTGGTCGCCGAATCGCCCCTCATGAAGCGGGTGATGACGGTGGCCCGGCTGATGTGCCAGCGCACCGCGCACGGCGGCCCGGCCAGCATCCTCATCGCCGGCGAGCCCGGCACCGGCAAGCGCACGCTCGCGCGGTGGATCCACCGCAACAGCGCCCGCCGGAACTTCACCTTCGTGGACGTGGAGGTGAACCGGGTGGCGCGCGGGCGGCTGGAGGCCGAGCTGTTCGGCCCCGGCGCCGGCCGCCCCGGCCTCTTCCAGACCGCGGACGGCGGCACCCTCTACCTCGACGAGGTAGGCAAGTTGTCGCTGGATGAGCAGACTCGCCTCCTCGCGGCGCTGGAGGAGCGACAGGTTCACCCGGGCGGCGGAGATCCGGTGGCAGTGGACGTCCAGTTCATCGCCGGCACGCGGATGGACCTGAGGAAGATGGTGTCAGAAGGGACCTTCCGCGAGGACCTCCACCGGAGGCTGACCACGCTGTCCCTGCAGCTCCCGCCGCTCCGGGACCGCGGGCGCGACGCCTTCCACCTCGCCGTCGCCTTCGCCCGCGCCCGCGCCACCCGCGACCGCCAGCCGCCCTGCGCCTTCGCGGGCGACGCCGCCGCCTGGCTCCCCGCCCAGCGCTGGGAGGGGAACCTCCACCAGCTGCGCGCCCTCGTCGAGCGGGCGGTGACGCGGTGCGAGGCGGGGGAGATCCACGCCGAGGACCTGCACGTGCCGGCGCAGCCGCGCCTGAGCGTGGGCCGCGCCTCCTCCGGCCTGGAGGTGGTCCTGCCACAGGAGGGGCTGGACCTGGAGCTGCTGGAGCGCGAGGTCATCCGCCTCGCGCTGGAGCGCTGCTCCGGCAATGTCTCAAAGACGGCCCGCTTTTTATCGATTTCAAGGCAAACGCTGATTTACCGCATGAAAAAACACGGCCTGAGGCGGCCAGGCACACAAGTGGCGCGTCCCCCCTCCGGCCAAGCGACACACTGACTGAAAGTGCCCTTCGCTGGCTAACGGGCCTGCGACATAATGCGTACGGCCCGTAGAGGGGACGATGCTGCCGCTGGATCTCTCCCAGCCATCCGTAGGCTACCGCCTTCGCCAGTCGCCCACCCCAGCGACGGCGATCGTGGACGGTCTCGAGCTACCGCTGGACCGCCTCTCCCCTGAGGACGCCTCCGCCCTGGCGGAGAAGGCGCGGCGCTTCTTCATCGGCGACGAGGTGAACGTCCGCTTCGAGGGCCGGGGCGTGGCCACGCCCCAGGTGCGGGCCCTGGTGGCCAGGGTGCACGAGGCGGCGGAGGGTGTGCCCAGCCGGCTGGACTTCGGCTTCCGGGGGACGGACGTGGCCACCGCCCGGAAGATCGCCTCCTTCGTGGAGACGCTGCGCCGCGACGGCGCGGTCCGCGCCGCCAGCACCCGGGCCTTCAGTCGCGAGCTGGTGTCCGACGTTGAACGCATCATCCACCTGGGGGAGATCCTCGCGCGCAACCGGACCCGGGCGCTCGCGCGGCTGCCCGACGAAAAGGCCGCGACGCTGCTCCGGCTGGTGACCTGCGACCGCACCGGCGGAACGCTCACCTGGGACTGCGGCACCGCCAAGGTGGGGGACTCGCTCCAGGCGGAGCTGATTGGCCACAGCTCCATCTTTATGCTGGACCGGCTGCCGGTGCTGGCCTCCGCGCCCGGGCGGGTGCTCACCCCCATCCCGTCGCGGCTGCTGCGCACGCGCCGCCGCGCGGTGGGCCGGGTGCGGTCCTACGGGGAGCTGCAGGTGCGCTTCCGCCACCCCATCTGGAACGAGGTGCATGCCGTCCGCACCGTGCGCGACTTCTCCTTCCGCGGCCTCTCCTTCTGGTGCGACGCGGTGGAGGACCTGGTCTACCCGGGCCTGCTGCTGGACGACGTGGAGGTGAGCGGGCTGGGCCTGAAGCGGCCGGTGTCGTTCCGCGCCGACGTGCGGATGGTGGCCGCCAGCTACCTCACCGAGGGCCCCCGCGCCGGCAGCCACGCGGTGGGGATGAGCCTCACGCCCAGGACGCGCGGGGACCGCCAGCGCTGGGCGAAGTACGTGGGAGACCGCCTCTACCCGGCCACCCGTGCCCACGGCGACGGCGGGCCGGAGCTGTGGGACGTCTACCAGCGCTCCGGCTACTTCGCGCTCTCCGGCAAGGAGCCCGCGGTGTTCGCCCAGCGGCAGCGCGAGTTCCAGGAGGCGGGCCGCAAGCTGGCCAAGGCCCCGGAGCTGGGCTGCCGGGTGGTGTGGTCTTCCCAGAACGGCGTGGAGTGCACCGTCTCGGTCAACAAGGTCTACCGGTACAGCTGGCTGGGCCACCAGATGGCCCGCAGGCCCACCATGGACAAGGGGAAGGGGAAGGAAGGCCCCGCGGCCACCGCCCCGCCGCTGGTCCCGGTGGGGGCTCCGGGCGCGTCCTCCAGCGCCAAGGAGGCCCTGCGCGAGACCTTCCTCCGCGCCTTCGAGGCCGCGCACGCCGACCCGGACATCCGCTGGTTCGTCGGCTACATCGAGGGCCGGGTGCGCTGGATGCGGGCGGCGAACATCGAGTTCGCCCAGCAGCACCTGGCCACGGACCAGGCGGTGGCGCTGCCGTTCCGGCTCCGCGAGGGCATCCCCCGGATCAGCCCCATCGACACGCCGGGGGTGCAGATCACCGGCCCGCTGGACGGCGACCAGACCCTGGTGCTGGGCGCGCTGACGCAGATCCGCAGCCGCGCCTACCGGGAGGCGTTCGACCTGGTGCCGTCCCGCTTCGACATGGCGGCCATCTCCCAGCGCTGGGCGCGGGCGGGGATGGTCCGCTGCCGCGCCCTGAGGGTGGCCCGCCTCCATGGCAAGCCGGTGGGGGCGGCGATCCTCGAGCGCGGCGAGCCGGGCATCAACCTCTTCCACCTGCTCAACGGCGTCCGGCTGGTGGTGCTGCCCGCGGGCGAGGTGCTGTCGCTGGAGGAGCGCGAGGCCGCGCTGGCGGCGCTGCTGCTGGACGCCTCCCGCTGGTACGCCGAGGCCGGCTGCGACGGCTACGTCTACTACCAGGAGCTGGAAGTGGGCATGCACGCGGACGTGGCCGGGCTCAAGGACCTGGGGCTGGGGTACGTGTGGGCCCTCTCGGCGCGCCTTCTGCCGGAGTGGATGGAGCACGTGTACGAGCTGACGTCGCCCCGCGCGCCCGAGCCCGACTAGCGCCTTGGGCCGGCCAATGGACCTGATGGAAGCACTCGCTTCTGGCCGTCGCCCGGCGGAAGCGTGCGCCCCCCTGCGCTTCTCGCTCTGGAAGCCCCAGGAGCGCACCGCGATGGAGCGGCTGATGCGGGAGGGCCTGGTCACCTCCGCGCACGACGAGATCGAGGGCCAGCTGGAGGAGCTGCTCCAGGCGGAGGACCCGGGCGGGCGGCGCTCGCCGGCCGAGGTCCAGGCGCGGCGGCTGGAGCTGCTCGGCGGGCGCCAGCTCCAGGAGTGGGGGAGCTGGTTCTACTATCCGTGGTCCGGCCGGCTGGTGCACCTGTTGCCCCAGGAGGCGTTCGGCCAGCTCCGCTCGGACCGCAACCGCTACAAGATCACCCCCAACCAGCAGGCGAAGCTGGCCACCTTCCGGGTGGGGGTGGTGGGCCTGTCGGTGGGCGCGGCCACCGCCATCACGGTGGCCATGGAGGGCCCCTACGGCGAGCTGCGGCTGGTGGACGGGGACGAGCTGGGCCTGTCCAACCTCAACCGGCTGCGGGCCGGCGTGCACGACCTGGGGGTGAACAAGGCGGTGCTGGCGGCGCGCGCCATCTCGGAGATCGACCCCTACCAGAAGGTGACCGTCCTCAAGGAGAAGCTCACCGAGGCGTCCATCGACCGCTTCTTCTCGGAAGGCGGCCAGCTGGACCTGGTGATCGAGGAGTGCGACGACCTGCGGATCAAGCTGCAGGTGAGGCGGAAGGCGCGCGAGCTGGCCATCCCGGTGGTGATGGAGACGTCCGACCGCGGGCTGCTGGACGTGGAGCGCTTCGACCGGGAGGAGGGCCGCCCGCTGCTCCACGGCCTGCTGGAGAACGTCACCCCCGAGTCGCTGGAGAAGCTGGGCCCCGGCGAGCGGGTGGCGGAGGTGGTGAAGATGCTGGGGCCTTCCCAGGTCTCGGCGGAGGCGGCGGCGTCCATCCTGGAGATGAAGGTCTCCATCTCCAGCTGGCCGCAGCTGGCGTCCTCGGTGGCGCTGGGGGCGGGCGTGGCGGCGGACACCACCCGGCGGATCCTCCTGGGGGAGCAGGTGCCGTCCGGACGCTTCCGGCTGGACCCGTCCGCGCTGCTGCGCCCGCAGAAGGCGGAGCTGGTGGCGGCGCGGCTGGCGCCGGAGCCGTCCGTGGCCTCGCGCGAGGCCACCTCCCCGGTCCGCCCGCCCGACCCCATCGGCGTGTGGCCGGCGGCGTGGCGCGCGCTGATCGGCTGGGCCACCATGGCGCCCTCGGAGGGCAACCGGCAGCCGTGGCGGTTCCACGCCATCGGCCCCAAGATGCGGGCCAGCGTGGAGGGCGGCGCCGAGCCCTGGGTCCGGCGCGCGGACATGATCTCCCTGGGCGCGGCGGTGGAGACCGCGGTGCTGGCCGCGCCGTCGCTCTACCTCCGCTGCGACGTGGAGTCGGTGGACCCGGAGGGCATCTTCCTCCTCCTGGGCGAGGGCGACCGGCCGCGCGGGCGCGAGGGCGAGCTGATCATGAAGCGGCGCACGGTGCGCGCGGTGGTGAGCGCGGACAGGCTGGCCGCCGAGGAGCAGGCCGCGCTCCAGGCGGCGTCCGGGCAGGGGGCGGCGCGGACCGTGCTGGTCTCCGCGCGCGGCGCGGTGGACGCCCTCTCGGCGTCGCTGGCGGCGGCCGAGCGCGCGGAGCTGCTCATCGGCCCGCTCCAGCGCCGGCGCGCGGCGGACCTCCGCTGGTCCGCCATGGCCGCGGCCCGCATGGACGGGATGGAGGTGGCGGCGCTGGGCCTGTCCACCCCGGAGCTGGTGATGCTGTCGCTCTGGGCGCGCCCCGGGGCGCCCGGGCTGCTCTCGGAGATCGGCGGCGGGCGGTCGGTGGAGGAGGTGGTCCGGCAGCGGATCCAGTCCTCGGCGGCGCTGGGCGCCATCCTGGCCGAGCCCACCGGCGCGGGCGCGGTGGCGGCGGGGCGGGAGCTGATGCGGCTGTGGCTCAAGGCCACCGAGCTGGGCCTGGGCCTGCACCCCCTGGGCGCGCTGCCCGGCCTGCTCTGCTGGCAGGACGCCCAGGCGCAGGGGCAGGGGGCGGGGGCCCCCACCCCGGCCCAGGGGGGCCCGGTCTCCAAGGTGGTGAACGACCTGATGGCCCGCGCGCGGGAGGCCCGGGGCGCTTTCGGCGCGCTCGGCTCGGAGGCGATCCACGTGGTGTTCCGGCTGATCCACGCGCCCATCCCGGCGCTGCACTCGCTGCGGCACCCGGTGGACCGGGTGCTGGCCATCGAGCCGGCCTGAGGGCGCGCGGCCTCCAGGCTCAGTGCGTGGTGGTCTGCTGCGCCGGCGCGGCGGCCACCGCTCCCGGCGGCGGGGCGGCGGCGGAGGGCGCCTCGCTCAGCTTGTGCCTGACCTCCTCCAGCAGCCCCTCCGTCGTCCACGGCTTGGTGATCCACGAGGCGCCGTAGGCCACGAACGCGTCCTTCTGGTCCTGCAGCTCGCTGGCGACGATCACCGGGAGCGACCGGCCCTGTTCGGAGGCGCGCACCTTCTGCAGCAGGATGAGCGGGCTCATCCTGGCCATCACCGCCTCCATGATCATCAGGTCCGGGCGCTCCTTCTCCAGCGCCTCGGCGAAGCGGCGCGGGTCCGGCAGCCCCACCACCCGGTGCCCCAGCGGGCGCAGCGCCAGCCGGGTGGCCTCGATGGCCACCGGGTCGTCGTCCACCACCAGGATGGTGCGGCCCTGCGCGCCGCCCGCCGCGGCCAGCGCCGGGTTGGAGCGGCGCCCGCGCGGGCCACCCCCGGGGAGCCGGAAGAGGAAGGTGCTGCCGCGGTCGGCGCCCTCGCTCTCCACCCAGATCTGCCCTTCGTGCATCTCCACCAGCTGGCGGGCGATGGAGAGGCCCAGCCCGGTGCCGCCGAAGCGGCGGGTGTGGCTGCCGTCCGCCTGGCGGAAGGTCTCGAAGATCAGCGCCTGCGCGTCGCTGGGCACGCCCACGCCCCGGTCGCGCACCGAGAACAGGTAGCTGGAGGTGGCGGGCTCCCACTTCGCGGCCACGGTCACCTGCGTGCCCTCGGGGGAGAACTTGATCGCGTTCCCCACCAGGTTCACCAGGACCTGGGTCAGCTTCACCGGGTCCGCCCGCAGCCTCCACTCGGGGTCCAGCGGCTCCACCTTGAGGTCGATGGAGCGCTGCTGCGCCAGCGGGCGCAGGCCGTCCACCGCCTGGGCCACCGTGGGCGCCACCGCCACCTGGTCCAGCGCCAGCGACATCTTCCCGGCGTCCAGGCGGGAGAAGTCCAGCACGTTGTCCACCAGCTGCAGCAGGCTCCGCCCGGACCGGGTGAGCAGCCCCAGCAGGTCGATCATCTCGTCCGCCTCGCGCTGCAGGGACCAGCGCTCGGCGACGGACAGCGTCCCCTTCTGGTGGCACTCCGGGCACTCGGTGGACTCGTTCACCGGCTCGCCCTCGGCCAGCTCGAAGGTGGAGCTGCAGGAGCTGCAGCTGGCCACCTTCTGCTTGCCGAACGCCTCCAGCAGGCCCTCGGGGATGTTGACGATGGCGTTGAGCGGCGTGCGCAGCTCGTGGGAGACGTTGGCCACGAACTCGCCCTTCAGCCGCACCGACTCGTTGGCCTTGGCCAGCGCCACCGCCAGCTCGGCGTTGCTCTGGCTGAGCGACGAGGTGAGGTCCTTGTTCTCGTAGCTGATGCGCAGGAAGTCCCCCACGATCAGCACCGAGGCCAGGATGCCCACGTTGGCGGTGGCGATGGTGGAGAGCTTGGGGGGATGAAAGGACCCCAGCTGGCCCTGCGGGCCCAGGATGTCCAGCAAGGTGGTGACCAGGAACGGCACCATCGTGAACAGGACGATCGGGCCCAGCGCCCTCCACTGGGTGATGGAGCCGCGCACCGAGCCCACCGTCGCCCACACCAGCGGGATGAGCAGCGAGCCCGCCACCGGCGGCCAGGCCTGGTGCATCCCGGCGTACTTGCCGGCCGCCCACAGGCCGGTGAGGAGCACGAAGTAAGCGGCGTAGAAGCCGCGGAACACCCACCGGGCGCGGCTGCGGCGGTGGAGGACGTACAGCTGCGTCCACTCGAAGAGGCAGCCGGTGAAGTAGATGATCGACAGCCAGTCCAGCAACGTGTTCAGCGGGGTCAGCTCCTGCATCCCGCCCACGCCCACGTTGATCGCCACGTAGATGAGGGCCGCGGCCAGCAGGTGGAGCGTGATGCCGTAGCGGGCCTTCTCCTCCTTGTGCTCCTCCTGCCGCCAGAAGATGGCCACCAGCGCGATGAAGAAGGCCAGCAGCCCCAGCTGGCCGTTGAGGATCGTCCGCTTCAGGTCGCTGTTGAGCAGGAAGTAGTCGCGCACCGGCTCGCGCGCCCCGAGGATGATCCGCGAGTCCCACACCACCAGCGAGGTCATCCGCAGCGCCAGCACGTTGTCGCCCGCGCGCGCCACGCCGGCCGGGACCTCCCAGCCCTCGCCGCCGAACAGCTCCGGCTTCACCCCGCGGGTGTAGAGGTCCTGCGCGCCGACCCGCTGGCCGTTGATGTAGACCTCGGTGCCCGGCCAGAAGCTGCCCGCCATGAAGAACAGCGGCTGGTTCGCCAGCTCGGGGGGGAGGGTGAAGTGCCGGCGCGCCCACACCGCGCTCTGCGCGCCGGGGACGAACATGGGCAGGGTGATCTTCTCCCAGCCCTGCGCCTGGAAGTCCTCCCGGGCATAGTCCGGGTGGTCGTCGGCGCTCTTGAGGTACTCGCCGGTGAGGTCCACCGAGGCGGCCCGGACGGTGTCCGGCACCCGGTGGACCGCGAGGACGGCGCCGAGCACCAGCAGGGGAAGGGCGGCCACCGCCCAGGTGACGAGGCGGCGGACGAGGGGGGAGGCGGAGGCGGAGGACATGCGCGAGGGGAGGACCATAGCGCCCTTCGCCGCGCCTGTTCTAAGCTCGGCGCTTACCCCGGGGGGACCGCTGGGGGGAGCATGAAGAAGATCGGGTCGGCCAGGCCGGCCCCCGAACCTACCGTTGATGCGGCCAAGCCGTTGCTCCTCTACGTCGAGGACGAGGAGGAGAACTGGCACATCACCCAGGTGCGCCTGCGCGACCGCTACCACCTGGTGCGGGCCGCGGACGATCAGGAGGCGTGCCGGCTGGCGCACTCCGTGGGCTCCAAGCTCTACGCCATCCTGATGGACATCCAGCTCAAGGGGTCCAAGCTGGACGGCATCCAGCTCTGCCGCCTGTTCAAGGGGAAGCTGAGCCCCGAACAGCGGAGCGAGCTGCCGCCCTACGCCCAGGGGGTCCCGGAGCTGCAGGCGCCGCTGTTCTTCGTCACCGCCTACGGCGCCCGCTACCAGGAGGAGGAGCTGAAGGCCGCCGGCGCCACCTGGCTGATCACCAAGCCGGTGGACTTCGTGCGGCTCACCCTCGCGCTCGCCAACGTCAGCGCCAAGGCCGCCTTCAACCAGCTCGACGGGTAGCTCCAACCCCCACCGCCGCACGCTGTCGGTAGAATATTTCCTGACGAGTGAATCATCTGTTGACTCGCCAACCTGCCTGGGTAGAATCTTACGCCAGTGTCATAAAGTCACCGTGGGTCATGGTCGACCCCACGGGCAGGAAAGAGTGGGTCGATGAGAAGGAAGGGTAGTCCTTCGCTGGCGATCATCCGTTCGGTGGCGGCGGCTGCGGACCCGCTGGAAGCGGGCGCGCTCCCCCTGGGGTACGAGCTGCGCGCGGAGCAGTCCTCCGCCTTTGCGGTCATCGGAGAAAACCTTTACCCGCTGGTGCGCCTCTCCCCGGAGGGCGCCTGGCTGTGGATCGGCGACGAGCTGGGGTCGCTGCGGGACGGCGAGGTCCTGACCCTGTCGCTGGAGGTGGACGGGGTGGAGACGGCCGCCATCCGCGCCCAGGTGCTCCGCCGCCCGTCGAGCGGGACGCAGGAGCCGCTGCAGCT
>Ga0075421_100009268_pt1 | contig 12128 bp, 11 predicted proteins | sample SoiMetdeltSBSDD5_FD_75292 | JGI IMG/M metagenome (GOLD analysis project Ga0075421, IMG submission 75292) | Bulk soil microbial communities from a Populus tree surrounding site in Tennessee, USA - Soil MetaG P. deltoides SBSDD5 | ecosystem: Environmental > Terrestrial > Soil > Tree plantation...
TCCTGACCAACGCCACCGTGCTCACTCCAGGCGGCGCCGAACCCGGATGGGTGCGGATCTCCGGCGACCGGATCGACGCGGCCGGAGCCGCCGACGAACCGCCCGAGCAGCCCGCACACGGGACGATCTACAACTGCGGCGGACGGCTACTGGCTCCGGGTTTCGTCGACATGCACGTGCACGGGGGCGGCGGCGGCTCGTTCACGTCTGGCGACCCCGACGAGGCGCGCGAGGTCGCCCGGTTCCATCGCCGGTTCGGGACGACCACGATCGTGGCCAGCCTGGTGACCGCCCCGATCCCGGAGCTCACCAAGGCGATCGCTGAGCTGGCCGGCCTAGTCGAGACCAACGAGCTGGCCGGCTTGCACCTCGAGGGGCCGTACCTGAGCCGGGCCCGGTGCGGCGCGCACAACCCGAGCTACCTGCGCAAGCCGGACATCGACGAGGTAACCGGCCTGATCGAGGCCGGTCGCGGCACGATCAAGATGATCACCGTTGCGCCCGAGCTGCCGGGCGCGATCGAGCTGATCGCGCACTGCGTCGAGGCCGGGGTGGTGGCCGCGGTCGGGCATACCGACGCGACGTACAGCGAGACCCGGCGGGCGCTGGCCGCCGGCGCGCGCGTGGCCACCCATCTTTACAACGGCATGCGCGGACAGCATCACCGCGAGCCCGGGCCGCCGACCGCGCTGCTCGGCGCGCCCAACGTCGTCGTGGAGCTGATCAACGACGGGGTGCATCTGCACGAGGCGGTGATCGGTCTGACGATCGACGCGGTCGGCGCGGACCGGGTGGCGCTGATCACCGACGCGATGGCGGCCGCCGGGGGCGGCGACGGCGTCTACCCGCTCGGCCCAATGACCGTGCGGGTCACCGACGGAGTGGCGCGGCTGCTCGGCCCGGGCGGGGCGATCGCCGGCTCCACGCTCACCATGGACCGGGCCGTGGCGCGGGCGGTCGAGGTGGCCGGCGTGTCCGTAGCCGATGCGGTGACCTCGGCCAGCCTGACGCCGGCGCGAGTGCTGGGTCTCGGCGACCGGGTCGGGTCGATCGAGCCGGGCAAGCAGGCGGACCTGGTCCTGCTGGACGAGAAGATGTCGGTATGGAAGGTCATGGTGAAGGGGCGCTGGCTGCCGGCCTCCGGGTGATCGGCTTCGCCAGCGACTTCGGCACCCGTGATCCCTACGTCGGCATCTGCCATGCGGTCATCGCCCGCATCGATCCCGCGCTCCGGGTGATCGACCTCGGCCACGAGATCCCGGCCGGCGACATCCGGGGCGGCGCGGCGCTGATCGCCCAGGCGGCGCCGTTCCTGCCCGCGCCGCCGGTGCTGCTCGCGGTCGTCGATCCGGGCGTGGGCACCGAGCGAGCCGGCCTGGTGGTACGAACCGGCCGTGACGCGCTTCTGGTCGGACCGGACAACGGACTGCTGAGCTGGGCGGCCGCTGCGCTCGGCGGGGCGGTGTCGGCGTACGCGATCGAGAACCGCGCTCTCATGCTGGAACCGCGCTCGAATACGTTCCACGGCCGGGACGTGTTCGCGCCGGTGGCGGCCCGGCTCGCGCTCGGCCTGGATCCGAGCACGGTCGGCCCGGCGCTACCGGTCCAGCAGTTGGTCCGGCTCCCGGATCCCGTGGTACGGATCGAGCCCGGCTGCCTGACCGCGGAGATCCTCATGGTGGACCGGTACGGCAACCTGCAGACCGCGGCCCGGCTGGAACAGTTAGCGGCAGCGCGCGGGCACGGGAGCGTGCCGGGCCCCGACGGTGCGGTGACCGTGGAGGCCGATGGGCACACGCTGGCCGCCACGGTTGGCACCACATACGGTTCGGTGCCACCTGGCGAGGCCGTGGTCTACGGCGACTCGGCCGGCCTCGTCGCGATCGCACTCAACGGCGCCGACGCGGCCGCCGTCCTCCACGTCGGCCCCGGCGATCTGGTCCGGATCAAGAGCTGACCGCGGCGGCCGCCAGCAGCCGGTCGACCTCGCCGAGCAACCTCCGCCGGAGCACCGCGGCACGGTCCGCGAACTCGCGCTGGCCGCGGGCGTACTCGACCCGGCCCTGGACGGTCTCGATCGGCACCGGCCGGTATCCGAGCGCGGTCAGGTCGTACGGGCTGGCCCGCATGTCCAGCGCGCGGATCTCGGCGGCCAGTGCGAACGCGTCGGCGATCAACTCGGAGCCGATGAACGGCGCGAGTTTGTACGCCCACTTGTAGAGGTCCATGTTCGCGTGCAGGCAGCCCGGCTGCTCGAGCGCGGCCTGGTCCGGCCGGGTCGGCTGGAGCGCGTTGCGCGGCCGAGCCGGCGGCGTGAAGAACCGGAACGCGTCGAAGTGCGTGCACGCGAGCCGCTGTTCGTCCACGATCTCGGCGATCCGCTCCCGGGGAAACCGCAACGGCTGCGTGGCGTGCCGGATCCGGTCGACCGGCAGCCGGTACACCATCGCCCACTCGTGCAGGCCGAAGCAGCCGAATTGACCCGGCCGGCTCGCGGTCGCGATCAGCAGACGCCGCACCCAGCGGGCGGCCGCGAGCCGCCGCTCGTCGAACGCGCCGAGATCCAGGCCGATCCCGTCCGGTGTCCGGCGATACCCGGCGAAACGCAGATAGCCGTCCGCTGCGGGGCCGTCGAGCACCGCACCAAACCCCGGGTGCCAGCGCCGCAGCTGGGCCGGGCGGTACGAGTAGTACTCGAACAGGAAGTCCCAAACCGGGTGTCGCTCGCCACGGCGGCGCCGACGCAGGTGCGGGGCAATCCAGCCGTCGACGCGGTGCTCGTGGGCGGCCCGGCGGGCGGTCCAGTCGGACTCGGACAGCACCAACACGGCCGCACCCGCCGATGTGGCAACGACCGCGGTCACGTTCGCCAGCCTAGGCCGGGCGCCGGACCGCCTCTACCAAGGCGGTGAACAGCGCCTGGTCGAACACAGCGCCGGTCATCTCCGGATGCCACTGGATACCGACCGCGAACGGATGGTCGGCGACCTCGATCCCCTCGACGACGCCGTCCTCGGCCCACGCGGTGGCCACCACCCCGGCGCCGAGCCGGTCCACCGCCTGGTGGTGATGGCTGGACACCTCGGTCTCCTCGGCTCCGTCGAGCAGCTTCGCCAGCCGCGAGCCGGCCGCCACCCGCACCTGATGCCGGCCGAGCTCCCCGAGCACGGCCAGGTGCAGGTCCGAGCCGACCGCGTCCGGCAGATGCGCGACCAGTGTGCCGCCGCACGCGACGTTGAGAAGCTGCATGCCCCGGCACACCGCGAGTGTCGGCAGCCCGGAGCCGAGCGCCTCGCCGGCGAGGGCCAGCTCGACCCGGTCCCGGTCCGGGCGCAGCTGCGCCGGGTCTGCCGACGCGTCCCCGCCGTAATGGTCCGGGGCCACGTCCGCACCGCCGGTCAGTACCAGCGCGTCCAGGCTTGCGCACAGCGCGGCCGGATCGGCCGCGACCGCGTCCAGCGGCGGCAGCAACACCGGGTAACCGCCGGCCGCATCGATCGCGTCAACGTACCCAGTCGGTACGAACGTGCCGGGCACCCGCCACACCGCCCAGCTGATCTCCTCGGCGTAACAGGTCACCCCGACCAAGGGGCGGCGCCGGACACTCATAGCGGCGTCACGTAGGCGGCCGAGATCCCACCGTCCACCAGGAACGTCGACGCGGTCACGAACGACGCGTCGTCCGAGGCAAGGAACGCCACCGCGGCCGCGATCTCGGACGGTTCAGCAAACCGGCCGATCGGCACGTGCACGAGCCGCCGCGCCGCCCGCTCCGGGTCGGCCGCGAACAGTTCCTGCAGCAGCGGTGTGTTCACCGGGCCCGGGCACAGCGCGTTCACCCGGATCCCCTCGCGCGCGAACTGCACGCCGAGCTCCCGGCTCATCGCCAGCACCCCGCCCTTGGACGCGGTGTACGAGACCTGCGAGGTCGCGGCGCCAAGCACGGCCACGAACGACGCGGTGTTGATGATCGAGCCGCGGCCCTGGCGCTGCATGTACGGCAGCACGTGCCGGCAGCACAGGTACACCGAGGTGAGGTTCACCTCTTGCACCCGCCGCCACGCGTCCAGCTCGGTCACCAGGATCGAATCGTCCTCCGGCGGCGAGATGCCGGCGTTGTTGAACGCGATGTCGATCGCGCCGTATACGTCGTGCGCGGTCGCGTACATGGACCGCACCGCGTCCTCGTCGGTGACGTCGGCGACCACGGCCAGCCCGCCGACCTCCTTGGCGACCGCGCCCGCCGCGTCGGCGTCGAGATCCGCGACCACGACCTTGGCACCCTCGTCGGCCAGCCGGATCGCGCTCGCCCTGCCGATCCCGCTCGCCCCGCCGGTGATGACGGCCACCCGGCCGTCCAGCCGAACAGACACGGTCTAGCTCCCGCTCGGAGTGGTGGATATGAACACGTTCTTCGTCTCGGTGAACGCGGCCAGGGCGTCCGGCCCGAGCTCGCGCCCGATCCCGGACTGCTTGACGCCGCCGAACGGCGTCCAGTAGCGGACCGAGGAGTGCGAGTTGACCGACAGCGTGCCAGTCTCCACCGCGCGCGCGACGCGCAGGGCCCGGCCGAGGTTCTCGGTCCAGATCGAGCCGGACAGGCCGTAGACCGTGTCGTTCGCGATCCGGATCGCGTCCGCCTCGTCCTCGAACGGCACTACCGCGACCACCGGACCGAACACTTCCTCGACGAACGCCGGCGCCGTCGGTTCCACCGGAGCGAGCACGGTCGGCGGGTACCAGAACCCGGTCCCGGACGGCGCCGACCCGCGGATCGCCACCGGCGCGTCATCGGGCACGTACGAGGCGACCTTGGCCCGGTGCGCCGCCGAGATGAGCGGGCCCATCTCGGTGGCCGGGTCGGTCGGGTCGCCGACGCGCAGCCCGGTCACGGCCGGCTCCAGCAACGACAGAAACTCCTCGTACGCCGACCGCTCGACAAGGATCCGCGAGCGCGCGCAGCAGTCCTGGCCGGCGTTGTCGAACACCGCGTACGGCGCGGCCGCGGCGGCGGCCGGCAGATCCGCGTCCGCGAACACGATGTTCGCGCTCTTTCCGCCCAGCTCCAGCGTCATCCGCTTGATCTGCTCGGCGCACCCGGCCATGACCTGGCGCCCGACCTCGGTCGAGCCGGTGAACACGATCTTGCGCACGGCGGGATGGGTGACGAACCGGTTGCCGACCACGCTGCCCTTGCCCGGTACCACCTGGAGCACGTCCGCGGGCAGCCCGGCATCCCGGGCCAGCTCGGCCAGCCGCAGCGCGGACAGCGGCGTCAGCTCGGCCGGCTTCACGACGACCGTGTTGCCGGCCGCGAGTGCGGGCGCGACCCCCCACATCGCGATCATCATCGGGAAGTTCCACGGCACGATGACCCCGACCACGCCCAGCGGCTCCTGGAACGTGATGTCCACCCCGCCGGCCACCGGGATCTGCCGGCCGAGCAACCGCTCGGGCGCGCCGGCGAAGTAGTCGAGCACGTCGCGCACGTTGCCCGCCTCCCAGCGGGCCGCGCTGATCGTGTGCCCGGCGCCGGCCACCTCGAGTGCGGCCAGGTGCTCGCGGTCGGCGTCGACCGCGGTCGCGAACCGGCGCAGCAGCCGTGCCCTATCTCCCGGCGCGAGCTCGCGCCAGCGCCGGCCGGCGGCGACGCTGCGCTCGATCGCGGCGTCGGTCTCGGCCTCGCTGGTCAGCGGGACGGTCGCGACGATGTCCTCGGTGGCCGGGTTGCGGACCTCGGTGACGCCGATCACAGGCGCTCGAACCCCCGCACCAGCTCCCATTCGGTGACCGCGGCGTCGAACGCGGTCAGCTCGACCCGGGCCATGTTCGCGTAGTGGTCGACGACTTCGTCGCCGAACACCTCCCGGGCCAGCGCACTGTCCGACCACAGCTGGGCTGCCTCGCGCAGGGTGTGCGGCACGTGCTCGGACTCGGTGGTGTACGCGTTGCCGGTCAGCGCCGGCTCCAGCGGCAGCTCGTTGTCGATTCCGTACAGTCCGGCGGCGATCAGCCCGGCCACCGCCAGGTACGGGTTGACGTCGCCGCCGGGGACCCGGTTCTCCAGCCGTAGCGAGAGGCCGTGCCCGACCATGCGCAGCGCGCAGGTCCGGTTGTCCCAGCCCCAGCGCACCGCGGTCGGGGCGAAGCTGCCGGGCACGAACCGCTTGTACGAGTTGATGTTCGGCGCGTAGAGCAGTGTGAAGTCGCGCAGCGCGGCCAGCTGGCCGGCCACGAAGTGGGCACCAAGCTTGGAGACGGCGCCGTGCCCGCTCTCGTGCCCGGCCGCGGCCAGCACCGGGTTGCCGTTCACGTCGCGGAACGAGATGTGTACGTGGCAGGAGTTGCCCTCGCGCTGGTTGACCTTGGCCATGAACGTCAGGCTCATGCCCATCGCCGCGGCGATCTCCTTGGCGCCGTTCTTGTAGATCGAGTGGTTGTCGCAGGTGGTCAGCGCGTCCGCGTACCGGAACGCGATCTCGTGCTGGCCGAGGTTGCACTCGCCCTTGGCCGACTCCACGTACATGCCGGCCCCGGACATGCCGGTCCGGATGGCGCGCAGCAGCGGCTCGACCCGAGCCGTGCCCAGGATGGAGTAGTCCACGTTGTACTGGTTGGCCGGACGAAGATCGCGGTACCCGAGCTCGAATGCGCGCTCGTACGAGTCCTCGTACACGATGAACTCGAGCTCGGTCCCGACCATCGCTACCAGCCCGCGATCGGCGAGCCGGTCCACCTGGCGCCGCAGCACTTGCCGCGGTGCGGCCACCACCGGCGCGCCGTCCTCCCACCGCACATCGCACAACGCCAATGCCGTCCCCTCCTGCCACGGCACTCGCCGAAGTGTCGACAGGTCGGGGGCCAGCACGAAGTCGCCGTAGCCGCGTTCCCACGACGACATCGCGTAGCCCCCGACCGTGTTCATCTCCACATCAACCGCGAGCAGGTAGTTGCACGCCTCGGCCGAGTTGGGCACGACGTCGTCGAAGAAGTACTCCGCCGACAGCCGCTTGCCCGCGAGCCGGCCCTGCATGTCGGTCAGCGCGATCACGACGGTGTCGATCTCGCCGGCTGCCGCCAGCTTGGTCAGCTCATCCAGGCCGAGGTAGCCCTCCCTGCGCGCGGGTGGGGTCATACCGACTCCAGGTCCCGCTCGATCGCGGCCAGCTCCTCCGCGGTGCCCTGGACCCGCGGTCCGGTGAACCACTTACGGGCCGACACCAGCCACCAGGTACCCGCGAAGCCGAGCACGACTGCGACCGCGACCGGCGCGTAATTGAACGTGTTGCGGTCAACCGGATAGCGCTGCGGGAGCATGAAGAGGATCGTGATGAAGCCGACCCAGATCACCGCAGCCCAGCCGACCAGCGCGCTCCACCGGCCCAGGTGCCACGGCCCGCGCTGGAACGCCTCACCTTGCCGTCGCCGCAGGAACGTCGGGATGACGTACGCGATGTACAGGCCGATGACCGCGATCGAGGTGACGGCGTAGTAGGCCGTGACGTTCCAGATGTACGGCACGCCCAGGATGAACGCGCCGATCGCGGCCAGCCAGATCGCGTTCGTCGGCGTCCTGGTGCGCTTGTTGATCCGGTGCCAGAACGCCGAGCCCGGCAGCGCGCCATCCCGGGAGAACGCGTAGATCATCCGGGAGTTCGCGGTGACCGAGGACATCCCGCAGAACAGCTGCGCGACGATGACGATGACGAGCAGGAACGTCGCACCGTTCTCGCCGAGCGCGTTCAGGAAGATCGCCGCCGGCGGCACGACCGCGCTGCCCTCAACCGCATAGTCCTGGATCGCGTACGTCACGCCGACCAGCAGGATGAAGCCGGCGACCAGCGAGACCAGGATGGACATGACGATGCCGCGCGGCCCGGACACTGCGGCGTCGCGGGTCTCCTCGGTCATGTGCGCCGAGGCGTCGTACCCGGTGAACGTGTACTGCGCGAGCAGCAGGCCGATCAAGAACACGTAGAAGGAGCTGCTCCACCCGGTGTTGTTGACGAACTCGGTGAAAACGAAGCTCGTGCTCTGATGGTTGTCCGGCACGATCGCCAGCACCCCAACGATCACCACGACTCCGGCGAGGTGCCACCAGACGCTGATGTCGTTGAGCAGCGCGACCAGCCGTACCCCGAAGGTGTTGAGGATGACGTGCAGCAGCAAGGCCAAACCGAAGATCAGGATGGTGTGCCCGCGGGTGAGGGAGTACCAGCCCTTGAGGTCGGTCAGCGCGTTGATGAAGAACGCCGAGCCGAAGACGATGCCCGCGGTCACCGCGACCTGTCCGAGGAGGTTGAACCACCCGGTGAACCAGGACCACGCGGCGGCGTTCTTCTTGGCCACCTTGGCCGACCAGTAGTACAGGCCACCGGCAGTCGGGTAGCTGGAGCAGACCTCCGCCATGGCCAGGCCGACCAGGGTGGTCATCAGCCCGACGAACAGCCAACCCCAGGTCATCACGACTGGGCCACCGGTCGCCATGCCGTAGCCGTAAAGCGTGAGACAGCCGGACAGAATCGAGATGATGGTGAACGACACCGCGAAGTTGGAGAAGCCGCCCATGCCGCGCCGCAGCTCCTGGGCGTACCCGAGCTCGTGCAGGCGTTGCTGGTCGGATGTGGCGGATGACCGGGCTAACACACCGTCGCCGGAGGGGGCGGCGTCTTCGTTGACAGCCACGAGTGCCTCCCTAATTGGGATAAGGTAAGTCCATTGAGAGGACGGAGCGGCATGCTGTCAAGAGGTCGGTCATCCGACGTCGCCGCCGCCGAGGAGCCGACCGCGGCAGCGGGCGACGATCCGCCTTCCGAGGTGACCGTCCCACCCGGCTCGTCGGTCCCCACGACGGAGTCCGTCCTGCGCCCGGTCCGGTCCGGAAATGCGTTCGAGGAAACCGTCGAACGGCTGCTCTCGGTCATCAAGCTCGGTGTCTTCGGGCACGGTGAGCGGCTACCGGCCGAGCGCGATCTCGCGGCCCGGTTACGGGTCAGCCGGGTCACGCTGCGGGAGGCGATCCGCACGCTGCAGCAGGCCGGGTACGTGGAGGTCCGGCGCGGCCGCAGCGGCGGCTCGTTCGTCACCTACCGGCCGAAGAAGCCCGGCAAGCTCCGACTACGGCGGATCGTCAAGGACATGGGCCGCGCCCTCGCCGACACGCTGACCTACCGCCGCGTGCTCGAGGCGGGGGCGGCGGCAACCCTCGCCGAACGTGGGCTGACCCCCGAGCAGCGGAGCTATCTCGCCGACCGGCTGCGCGAGGTCGAGACCGCCACCACCGACACGTTCCGCCGCAACGACACGCTGCTGCACCTTGCGATCGGCGAGCTGACCGGCTCGCACACGCTGGCCGCGGCGATCGCCGACACCCGGGGTCGGCTCAACGACCTGCTGAACGCGATCCCGATGATCGACAGCAACCTCCGGCACGCGCACGAGCAGCATCGCGCGATCGTGAACGCGATCCTGGCCGGCGACCCGGAGGCGGCTCGGCGCGCGGTCGAGGAGCACCTGGACGGCACCGCCGCTCTACTGCGCGGCTTCCTCGCCTAGTCGCGCGGCCCCTCTCGCGGCCCCTCTCGCTGGATCATTACGCATGGCCGATTCGCGGCTTGCGGGAGTCTGCCCGATTTGTGCACGACCCCGCGCGCGTAATGATCCAGGAAGTCGCGGGGGTGCTCAGTCGGCGGCCGGGAGATCTTTGCGCCACATGTCGATCGCGTGCTTCTCGCGCATGCCGACCGACTCGTACAAGCGGAGCGCGCCGGTCGGGTTCTCGGTGTCCACCGCAAGCTGAGCGTGCGCCCAACCGCGCCGGGCGAACTCGGCGAACGCGAGCCGCAGCAACAGCTTGGCCAGGCCGCGGCCGCGGAAGTCCCGGCGGACCGCGACGTAGTTGATCCAGCCGGTGCTGTCGGCAACCATCTGCGCGGTCCCGACCTGGGCTGCGGCAGGTTCCCCATCCACCTCGATCAGCCAGATCAGCGACGAGTCGTAGCCGGCGCTGGCCTGGGCGCGGTCCCAGAACGCCTCGTACGTGCGCTCGGTCGCCTCCCAGTGATCGCGGAACGCTTCGGATACGCACGCGTGCACCGCGTGTCGGAGCTCCTCGTCGGTGCCGGCGACCTTGACGACGACGCCGGTCGGCAGCTCGGGTGCGGCCGTGCCCGGCGCCAGGTCGGCGACCATCCGGTAGAACGTCCGCACCGGCTTCCAGCCGGCTCGCTCCAGCCATCCGGCGCGGACCGTGTCGTTGGACCAGTTGCCGACCGAGACATGCGGGTCGGTCTTGGCATCGGTCGCCACGATCTCCGCCGCACGCCGCTCGATCCAGGCGACGGTCCACGGGCCAACCGCGCCATCGGTCTCCGGGTGAACGTAGAGATCCGCCTCGGGCTCACCATCGCCGTCGTCGTGGCAGTACGCCCAGGCCACGACCGTGGGGGCCGCGCCGCGCTCGTCGACGACCAGCAGCGTGTCGTGCTCCAGGACGAGGCCCGGCCAGCGCAGGTCGGCGGCGACGTCCTCGGCGGTGAAGTCCGCACGGCCGATGACCGCGATGTCGCAGGCGGTCACGACATCGAGAATCGCGGCCGCATCGTCGAACCCGGCCGGCCTCGCGGTCATGCCGGCCGGCAGCCTCAGGATCGGGTTGGCAGTCACGAACACAGGACCCTAACCGTCCGCTACGCCTGACCGCATCGGGGTTTATGCGCAGGAGCGGATGGCGTTGCGGATGTACTCAAGCACCTCCGGATGCCGCAGCACCAGCTGACGGCTGTGGTCGGAGCCGGGAATCGCCAGCACCTCGACGCGCCGGGAGCCGATCGAGCGAAGGTGCGCGGCGATCGCCTCGGCGCCGGTACGGATGTCGTCGTTGTCCTGCTCGTAGACAAGCCAGGCGCTCGCCGAGTAGGCCGGGGCATCCAGGACGGTCACCGAGCCGCTGCCATCCGCGACGCGGGTCAGCGGGGATACTCCGATCGCAGCGCAGGCCCGCGGGTCGGAGCCCGCCACGAGCGCCGGCGCCGAGCCCAGCGAGGAACCGAGCACCGCAACCTTGCCGACTCCGTGCGCCTGCTGCCAGGCCAGCGCGGTGAGGAGGTCATCGGGCAGCTTCACGATGGCGGCCGGGCCGTCGCTCGACCCGCGGCCGCGCCGGTCGAGGATCAGCACCTGCGCCGGCAGACCGGCGAGCTCACCGGCGATACCGAGCCACTCGCACAGCGTCTGGGATGCGCCGTACGCGATGACCACGCCGACGTCGGCGGTCTGCGGACCCAGCACCGCCGCCCCGAGCGCAACCCCGTCCGACCCGGACAGGACCAGCCGGCGCGCTCCGTCCGGAACCGACTCGCACTGCTGGTCGAGCGGTGTGTTCGGGGCCACCCGACGCGGTTGGCCGGCCGCGCAGGCACTGATGCTGACCGCGAGCAGCACGGCTAGGCCGAGCTTGCCGGCGGACCGCAGGCTCATGGCCGGAGCGGGCGGCGCAACGACCGGCGGTACTCGATCTGGGCCCGTAGCGCCTGCAACCGGTCCTGCGCGTACGGGTCGGAGTCGCCGTTGACCTGGTTGACCGCGGTCGGCGCGGACTGCATGTCGAACCACTGGTCGAGCGCGGGCGCGTCCATCTGGTGGTGCGACTCGACCGTCTGGCTGGTGACCGCGTAGCTGGCTTCGGATGCGTACGTCGGGGCCGTCGGTGCCATCGGTGGGGTTGGAGCGGTGGTCTGGGCGGATGGGAACGGCGGGGGTTGGAATGCATGGTCCGGCGGAACCGGTATCGCCCGGATCAGCGGCGGCTCGGTGGTACGCGGGCGGCGGGCCGGCAGCGGCGGAGGCGACGGGGTGACCGGCGGGACCTCGGCCGCGGCCGCCGGTGGCCGGGCCGCGGCCGGAGGTGGGGCCGCGGCAGCGGGCGGTGGCGTTGCGGCCGGGGGCAGGGCCGTGGCAGGCGGCTGCGTGCCAGGCGCTCGGCTGTACTCCGGGCGAAGCAGCTCGAGCCGACCAGGCTCGACCTGGCGACGGTTGGCGCGCCGCGGCCGCGCTTCCTCCACCGGCTCCGGGCTCGGCTGCACCAGCGACAGCTCGAACGAGCTCAGGTCGAGGCCGAGCTCATGGTG
>Ga0075421_100009270_pt1 | contig 12127 bp, 13 predicted proteins | sample SoiMetdeltSBSDD5_FD_75292 | JGI IMG/M metagenome (GOLD analysis project Ga0075421, IMG submission 75292) | Bulk soil microbial communities from a Populus tree surrounding site in Tennessee, USA - Soil MetaG P. deltoides SBSDD5 | ecosystem: Environmental > Terrestrial > Soil > Tree plantation...
GTTTCAATTCAGCCACCTGGCGTTCCAATTCATCCACCCGCTCCTGGAGACGCTGATTCTCGAGTCGCAATAAATCCAGCCGATCGAGCAGTTGTTCGCGCTGAATCTGGCTCCATTCCAGCGTACGCCTCAACCCAGCCAGCTCGAGTTGAGTCTCTGGCCGCTCTTCCAGCGGAAATGACATCGATCTCGAAGGGCTAGCGTTCAGGCGGTCGATTGTTCTTGAGGGCTTGTTGCTCTTCCTCGGTCATGTATCGGATCGCCACGCCGGACAAGTGCATCATCCAGGTTTCTCCCCCGCCGGCCCCCTGGATGAAACTCCAGGCATCCATCCGGAACGGGTTCCAGTATCCGCCACCGCTGAACGGGTTCGTGCTCATTCCGGCGGGACCGGCCGTAGACTGGTAACTCGGTCCCTGTCCGTAATAGTGACGGACATCCGTTTTGCCCAAGATCACGGCATCTGCGCCCAACTCTTTCGCGCGGGAAAGAATCTTCTCGCGAAGGGTGTCCTCACTGACATGCTCGCTCTCGGCAATAATGCGTGCAATCTGCACATGTCCGTTGTCCGGCTCGCGCGCGAGCGTCGTCACCGGTTCGCTTCCGGGCCGAGGCTCAAAGGTCTCTTCGATCAGCGGGTCCACCTTGACCGATACACAGGCGGTAGAGAGGATCATGAGGGGCACAAGCAGAATGTAGCTGGCAATCCATCGCATAGCGTGTACCAAGATTCACTAAGGTACCCTTCATACTGCCGAAATCATGCGGCTAATTCAATGGGAAATGAGAGAGGATGCTTGCTTTGAAGGGTTAAAGGTTTGATCTGGTATCCCGTTAGCTCTCGTCCTCCTCGAGTGCGGGGTGCTGGGAAGCCAAAAGGGTGACTACTGTCAGCGTTGCTTCGCTCCTTTCGTCGCTCTTTGATCCCGTCAAGATTGCTGCCGCTCCTGTTGCTCCTGACAGAGGTTTGTAGTTAGATAGCGGCCGATTGTTCCTCAACACAACCAGAAGTTCACGAGCACCATGAACCAGACAGACAAGGGCATAGGTATCCTCGTAGGTGGAGGTCCCGCGCCGGGGATCAACAGCGTGATCGGAGCGGCCACGATCCGGAGTATTTTAGGAGGCTCGTCGGTCGTGGGTATCCTGGACGGCTTCAAATGGATCATGGAGGGCGACTCCACGAAAGTAAGGTCGCTTTCCATTGAGGAAGTGAGTCGTATCCATTTCCATGGGGGATCTTATCTCGGGATCGCGCGGGCTAACCCGACCTCAAATGCGGCCCATTTGGACAAGACCCTCGCCGCGTTGCTGAAGCTGAATCTATCGGGGTTGATCACGATCGGGGGTGATGACACGGCCTTCTCGGCCCTCAAACTGGAACAGATGGCGGGCGGGAGATTGCGTGTCGTTCACGTGCCGAAGACCATCGACAATGATCTGGATCTTCCACACGGCATTCCTACATTTGGATTTCAAACGGCCCGCCACATCGGCGTCGATATCGTCAAGAATCTTATGGTCGACGCGCAGACCACGTCGCGTTGGTATTTCGTCGTCACCATGGGACGGAAGGCCGGGCACCTGGCCCTCGGCATCGGGAAGGCCGCCGGCGCGACACTCACGCTCATTCCTGAAGAGTTCTCAGGACGGCCCGTGCCTCTCGCCACGCTGGTGGACATTCTCATCGGAGCTGTTCTGAAGCGGCTCAAAATGGGCCGACCAGATGGGGTCGCTATCCTGGCGGAGGGCCTGGTGGAGTGTGTGGACCCGAAGGATCTCAATGGACTGGCGGATGTGGAACGAGATCAGCACGGAAATCTGCGTCTCGCGGAGGTCAACCTCGGCGACCTCCTCAAACATGAGGTCGAGCAGCGTCTCAAGACGTTCGGCATCAAGACCACGATCATGGCCAAGAACATCGGCTATGAGCTCCGTTGTGCGGATCCGATCCCCTACGACATGGAGTACACACGGGATCTCGGCTATTGCGCCGCGCAACTTCTCTTGAATGGCGGCAACGCCGCGATGGTGTCGATCCAGAACGGCCGATTGACCCCCATTCCGTTTGCTCAGATCTTGGATCCCGCCACCGGCCGAATGCGCATTCGCATGGTGGACGTCCAGTCAGAGTCCTACCAGATCGCCCGCCGGTACATGATTCGGCTTTCTCATGAGGACCTGGAGGATCCGCACGAAGTCGCGCAGTATGCCGCCACGCTCAAGCTCTCGCCGGAAGCCTTCCGCGCTCAATTCGGATACCTCGTAGCAAATGAATGGAAACCGAAGTAGCCACATTCGTTTCTTCCTTACCCATCTGATAATGAAGCGGGAGTGATCGCGTCGGCCCGCGTGCGTTCGTTCGGAAGGCACGCGGGCCTATGACCATATCAGGCTTGCGGAGCCTGCACGACCCCGGCGCCAATGTCACCAGGATCAAATCCAGCCTTCATACCGGTCGTCGCGGCAGTGCCGACGAGGCGATCCGCTAACAGTTGCCCGTTCAGTTGGCCTGTTACGGAGAGCTTCTGCGCCCACAACGCTGCCACTCCGGCCACGTGAGGCGTCGCCATGCTGGTTCCACTCATCAACGTGAGGCCGCCGCCCAGTTTTGCGGAATTGATCCCCACGCCGGGCCCCGAGACGCGCGCCCCGACATTGGAGAATGACGCGACAGTGAAGCCTTGCGGGGTCTTACCGACGGCTGCCACCGACAAAACCCCATCGGCGACCGCGGGTGGACTGACTGCGATCTCGAATTTTGGGTCCACGTCTCGCTGGCTCTCATTTCCAGCCGCCGCGATCAGCAGCGCAGCTTGTATGAATGCGTTCTGCGCAGCGATGAACGAGGCAAGACGTTCGAAGAGCAGCACGTTCGCTCGATAGCCTTCAAGCGCCATTGATGTCGCCAGTTCCGTCGGGAAACCGTCTGTTTCGAGTTCCTTCACATAACCAGGGAAATCGATCCCGAGCGACATCGAGATGACGTTCGCGCCCTCGTTCACCGCCCATTGAATCGCTTGCACGATCTGATCGCTGCCGCCGCCGCCGCTACCGAGGACCTTACCGATTAACACCTTGCTGATGCCCGGAGCGACTCCTATTCGGATCCCAGCGACATCGCGTCCGAAAATGGTGCCTGCGCAGTGCGTGCCATGCCCGTGTTCATCGTCGTCACTCTCCGTCGTGAAGTTCTTGCGAACGATGTCCACACCGGTGAATGCCGGATGTGATATGTCAATACCCGTGTCGAGGACAGACATGACAATGCTCTCACCGGAGAAGGGCGACGTGTCGGCCCCAACGGCTTGCACGCCCCAAGTTGGACCACTCGCAGTCGGGGCCGCGCTCGCCTGGACGCGAACGGGCGCGATCAGTTTCATCGGAATCACGGGCGCCACGCTCAGGATCTCCTTCTTGTGTGCCAGACTCGCAGCGCGATGAGGTTTCAATTCCTCCACTTCAACCTCCGGCATTACCGGGGACGAGATTGTGGCTGTGCCAGCTCTTGTGCCACCCCTGGGCCTGCCTAGTCTATCGGTCGCTTCTGTGGTCTCACGCAGAATGACGTATTTCATGGATCAACTCCTTTGTTAGATTGGTTGCAATGTGGACGGTTGATAGTTTCCTTTGGAGGAACCAAACTTCACGAATCGATTCATAGAACCCTGTCATGCCGGTATGGACTTGCTCCATTCAATAGTCTCCTTTCCGACGTGCCGGCGACGTCCGATGAGAACATCGCGATTCGGTTCCGGTACGCGCATGGGTTATGGGTTTACCCAACTACTCCGGAAATATTTGTGCTCCGGTTCGACTTCCTCATCCTTGCAATCCTTCCCGTTTATCTTCTCCGAGCCGTCATCGCTGAGAACCTGGATTTTTGTCTTTTCTTCGAGGTAGATGATCAACGCTTCCGGATGCAATCCTCTGAAATTCACTCCCTCGATCGGTTCCGCCTCTTCCAAAGGGGGGCCTGACCATTGATACAGCTGGAAATCGCCTTCATCGCCGTGCGGACCTGCAACGATCAGATACTTGCGCTTGGCCTCAACATACTCAATGCTGCGGATGCCTAGACCATCCAGAGACAGAGAGATGGGCTTCCCGAGCTTTGCCGCCTTCCCATCAATGACCTGCCTGGGGTTTTTCAAAGGGATGAGGAGCGCTTTCTCATTGGGTGTGGGGTTGCGAAAGGCGATCAACAAGGAACCCTGCGGGGTCGCGGAGAGCCCTTCAGTCCCCCTTCTTCTTCGGGCGGCTTCTTCGCCGCGTCACCCAGTTTGTACTCCTTCAGCCATGGGGATGCGGTAAGGTCTTTGAGCAGATCTCGGTACGGCTTCCCGACAAGGGCAATGGTAACTTTGTCATCGGAGACTGTTACTTCTGTGGCGAACAGCCGGTGACGGTTAGGGCGCGGCTTGCCATTCCTGTTCCTACCATGAGAGGTAATCCAGTACACGCGATCCTCCACTCGGGTGGCGCCCTCGATGTCAGCTTCAGGGTGCTTCGGGTCAACCTTTAGGAAGGATGTGAGGTCCAACGAGGGGACCGGCTCGCTAGGATTCTCTCTTCGGTATACCGGCACAGGCCCGCCGGGACTGTCGCGCCGGTACACTGTCAGCCGATTGTCTTCATCGTTGGCAACAATGAACATTGCCGGCCCGACTGGTACGGCGGCGGACGCGTCGCACATACCGGAGTGTTTGGTGACCTCGGGTCGCGCTGGAGGGACCGCCGTGAGTACAAGACACGCAATGATCAGAACCACCACGACAGTCGAGTTGTCTTGCTTCATAGGATCTCCTCTCCGGTTCGTTACGGCTCGTCCTGTCTCACCCAGATGCGATAGTCCCCTATACCGGTCGGTGAATAGTGACGCACTTCGACCCGGTAGGCGCCTGGTTTCAAGGTCTGCGCAATCTTCGCATTGGATGCTTCTCCACTATCGTCATCCTCCGCAACCTTCGCTGTCGGGCTGTTGGGCCCAAACAACGTCATGAAGACATCGGTCCCGCCCTGTGTTTCGATCTGGTACTTCTTTTCTGCCGCCACCTGGAATTCATACAGATCTTTCTCGCCCGGTTTCTGAATCGTGCCCAGCGTGGCCGGTGGAGCGGGCGGAATAATCGGAAGGGTGATCACCTCTCCATCGACGACAGGCATATCGGTGAACTTTGCTTGCAAGAGGCCGGCGCCGCAGGGATTCGGGCACTGCGCGGCATCACGCGGCAGCGCGTCATGCTGGAGTCTTGCCATGACCTGCCCCGGAATCATGTCCGGATTCTTGGAAAGAATCAGCGCCGCCACGCCCGCAACGTGAGGGGCGGCCATGGATGTCCCGTTATAGTAGGCGTACTCATCCTTCACCATGCTGAGGATGCCGTCGATGTGACCATCGCCGTTGTCATCCCGCTGCCGGTCGCCACCCGGCGCCATGATTTTCACAAGCTGGCCGAAATTCGAGTACCGGCTCACCAGGTGGCCCCGAGCATCGCTGGCGGCAACGGTTAAGGCGTTATCGCAACTCGCCGGCGAGACCTGCGACGCATCGACTGCGTCATTTCCCGCCGCGACGACGACGATGGCTCCCGCCTCGACTGCATCTCGAATGGCCGATTGCGTCGCTGAATCGTCATGACACGACACGCCAGGAGGGGTCCCGAGGCTCATATTGATGACCCTCGCGGGATCCATGTTCTTTGGAACGTCCGGCACATCCAACCCTGCGGCCCAGCGGATCCCATCGTTGATGTCGACCGTCGTCCCGCCGCATTTCCCGAGCACTCTGACGGACATCACTTTCGCGCTCCAGTTGATTCCGGCCACGCCGACGTGGTTATCCGTTCCCCCGACACCGATCGTCCCAGCCACGTGCGTGCCGTGCCAACTGCTGGGTGATGCGGGATCGCCGGGGAGACATTCATCGGCCGCGACGGCATCGCCGGGGTCGGTCGGATCATTGTCTCGTCCGCCTCCATCGTTGGCGGTTTTCGGGTCGGTAATCATGTCATATCCCTGCAAAAGGTTCGGGGAGCCGGTGATGTCGGGATGGTAGGGCAGGACCCCTGTGTCCACTACCGCTACGACGACGTCATGACTGCCCTTGATATCCTGCCAGGCCGAGGGGAGCCCAATCCCACCCGGCGATAGGCCGGAACCGGCGCCATTGTTCTGGTAATGCCATTGATCGGGAAATCGTTCGTCGTTTGGGGTGATGACCATGCGCTTGATCCAGTTCGGCTATGCGTACTCAACATCACCGCGTCCCCGGAATTGCTGAACCGCGGACAGAGTACGATCGGTCAGTTGTTTGTGGCTCAGCGCGCTGCCTGTCGACGGTGGGATGCGAAAGACCTTTTCTCCGCCGGACGTCCGTTGGACGGCTTCTTCCATACCCAAGGCGGCAGCCGCTGCAGCATCCAAGCTGCGTGTCGGTTTCATCTTTACGATCACTTCACCAGGCACAAAGCGAGGCTTCTCGGACGGATTGCCTTCCAGAGTTCGTTGCGCCTTGCCGGCTGCGTCTGTGGCCCACGCCGGCACGGTGCTACACAATACCGCCGCGGCTGTGAGCACAATCAGCAGAGTCTTTCGAGTTATCATGGCAGCGTCCCTTTCCTGTATAGTGTGGAAGACGGTCTTGCTGTCACGCTCGCAGGCCACGAACCAGATGCGCGTCGCATGGCTTCAGTCCCCAGCGTGGATTCTTCTCGTGCCATGGATTATGGCGACGCCGTCGATCGCAGGATCATCTGCGCGCTTTGTGGCCGGCGAGGTGATCGTCCAATTTGCCCCCGACTCCGACGGTCATCGCGTCGTCACGCAGGCGAGCGGGCAGCCTGCGCCGGACCTGGCGGATTTCGCGCCGATTGTGACGCGCCTTGCAACGACGACGAGCATTCCACTGACCACCAAACAACTGCTGTCTGGGCAGCGTCTTCTGCTCAAAATAGATGCCATCCGCATCGTCCATGAAATAGCCGGGCGACTCCGAGAGAACCCCGGAGTGCGTACGGCTGGCCTTGACGAGACCGGCTCGGGATCATCTCAATCGTCATCGGCAGGGGTACCTATCCGCGTTGAATTCACTCAGGACAGCCCCTCAACCGGCTGCTCGCGGAAGGCGCCAACAACCTCGATTCAACCGTCAGACAGAAGTTACTCGCCGACCTGCAGGCAGGCCTCGCGATTCCCTCACAATCAGGAGTTATCGGGACACCGTGCTACTCGACGTTGATCTACCAGCCCTCACTCGTCTGACCGTCCAACGCCTCTCCACGGTCTCCGACATTAAGGACGCTCAATTGAACTATCTCTTGTCCATCCGCACACCTGACCCCTAGCCCGCATTACTCATGAACGCTTCTGCTGCAATCGCGGATTCACCGCTACGACTGACACAAAGTCGGTGGCCAAAACCTCTCCGCCGCGAGGTGATCGAACGCGGCGGGTCAAGCGAAGCTTGGTGTCGCGGGCGTGTTCGCCGCTCAGTCTCTCACCGTACTGTTTCAAGTACGCTTCGGTCCCTCGCGGCTGTGCTTGCCCGTCTCGCTTGGCGACTCCACGATTTCGCAACGAAGCGTCATAAATAATGCGGGCTAAGAAACACAACCGGAAGCAGGGTCTTCGGCCACGGTTCCGACTGTCCAAGGAATTGAGCAAGCTATGTGCCCGATGGCGATGCAATGAGAAGGGAAATAGGTTGGTTTTTAAGTGGGGCTGGTGACGAGACTTACGGAGTGCTTAGACCAGCAGGGGGGATAATTACCATTTCATGATCGTATCTGACCCGATACAGGAGTGTATCTCAACGTGAGAACACAAACGTTGAGATGATTCGCGAAGACAGAGCTGAACAGGGTAAGACCTCACACCAGCTGCAACTTCATAGTTCACTACAGCTTCCCCTCGACCAGTTTCCGAATTTCTTCCATCCGCCGGCGGTTCACGCCGAAGTCGCTGTGGCCGATCCGGGAGGCAGATCGGAAATGGATGGTCTTGGCCTCATCGTCGAACAGAAACTCCACGTCATCAACGAATCGTAGTAGCAGGCTCGTGAATTCGTAGTGCAGATAGGTCTCATTCCCTTCGACGAGTCTTGTACGAGGCAACGACCGAACGATTTCCTTCAGCGCTTCCTTTGCCTCTGACCTGCTCTTCTGATAACGAATCGGCGCAATCGAATGTTCCTGGTCCTGGGCCTGGGTTGAGACGCAGTTGGGACTCGAGGGGCAAGGGGCGAGTTGTGTCACAGCGGCATCAGGCTTCGAGGTTTGTGGAATGTCCACGTCATCTACTCGATAACGCGTCATAGGACTCGACTGAACTGTGTTCGAGGATGGCGCGAATGGTCGGAAAATACAAGGCCCCGCTGGTGGAGGCCTCAGGGCGCCAAGGCCGCTCAGATTGGTTCGGGATCGCAGCAAGGTATACAATTGACAGTCCGGCTGATGTACACGCATCTCCTCCCGAAGTTGTGCGAACAATTCTTCAAAGAGCCGTTCCTGAGAGCATGTATTATCGCCAGGCCATCTCGCGTTGTTCCATTGCCTGTGCCACAGCCGCCTTTAGCCTCGTGCCTTCCACGGGCTTGACTAAGTAGTCCACGACGCCCTCGCGCATGCAGGAGACGGCCATGTCGGTATCAGGGAAGCCTGTAAGCACAATCAACGGCACATGGGGATACTCGCGGCGGAAATAGCTCATCGCGTCGAGGCCATTGATTTTCGGCATGCGGATGTCACAAATCACCGCATCCAGCATGAGTCGGTTCTCCCCCATATTGATCACCTCGATCGCGGTTTCCCCGTTGTCCGCTTCCAACACGTCATACCCGGCCTTTTCGAGCATCCTCCGGACGCCCGTCCGGATCGCCGGCTCATCATCGACCACCAACACGCGACCATTGCCCGTGCAAGCGCCAAAGAATAAATCCGATCTGTACTCTGTCATGGCATTCTCCTTATGAGTTGGTGTGTGAACTCCCGTTGGACCGTCCGCTCGCTGGCGAGAGCACCGACAACCTTCCTCGAACCTCACTGGGGCCAGAGTGACCGAACCAACAGGAGGGTCCCACCTGCGCTCAGCATCAAGGACATGATCATCATGAGTTCCATCCGACACTCTCCTTTGTTACCGCTGTGTGCCAGCTGCGAGATGACGTAGCAACATCTGTACCAAAGTGAAATCGACAGAGCGACCTGCACGCCCCAGCCACAGAAACCACGTATTTATCGCGGTATTCGGGGCTTTTCAGGAATTCGCCAGCTTCATCTGTCGTGAACAATTACGAGATCGGTGGTGAGACAACGGTATCGAAACGGATACGATGCTGTATGAAATCTGTGAGATTCGATATGTCCTCGCACCGCATTTCCATGCTTACTATCAAGATGAGGTGCCATTTTCAGCATTGAACACCGTTGATATGGCCAAATGGTGCCGACTTCGATCCCGCCACACTTCACGACTGGCCTGCCCACGCTCAAGCCTGGATCGCCAAAACCCGAGAGTGGAAAGTAACCTCGGTGTAACAATCCTCACGCTTGATCAGAGAAGAAAGAGTCTCGACTGGCGGCCATTTCAAATCCCAGCCATACGTTAGTTGATCCCTCTCATAACGTCTTCAAATACTCTACCAGCGCGTCTTTTTCTTTCGAGACCAAATCCGTGCCATAATTGTGTCCTTGGTTGCCGCTGCCGCGCTGGCTCACGTCCTAGGGGGTGCCGACCCGTTCGACCTCGCATAAGAGTTTCCCGTTCACGACCTCACAGCGCATCCCGACCAGTTCCGCTTCCCCCGGTGAAGTGACAAATCCAACCTTCACCTGGTTGTAAACATCATAGCCGCGATAGAAAAGTTTTGGCCGATTCTCGACCGGTTCCAGCAGATCGCGCAAGGTCGCCACAGAGCCGTTGTGCAGGTACGGCGCGCGGAGCCAGATACCGTCGAGGAACGCAGTGATATAACCGCGTGGGTCTTCCTCGACGAGGCCCTTTCGCTCGATGCCCATGTCTGTGACAACCTTATTGGCCTCGATCGCCGCCTGCTTGCTCCAGGTCTCCAGCCGCCCCCGGTCCGTGCCGACCTCCTCCACCGGAATGCGCGTGCCGGTGCGGTCGCTCGCGTGGCAGCGCGCGCAGGTCTTGTCGAACAGAGACTTCCCGGTGGCCACTTTCTGTTGATCGATCGGAAACGGATACTTCGGCGCTGGATAGGACCCGAGATAGTCCTCGAACCATTTGATATGGTCCAGAAATTCATCTTTGTTGTGCGGGGCGGCACCGAGAACGCCCAAGGCCGAGTCGATGATCACTGAGCGTGGATCATGGCTGTCGCCGGCAAAATTCATGAAATGACCCTTCTCCGGCTTATACTTTTTCAAATTCCAGAGCGACGGCATGTCGGTCGAACCGATCGTATTGTCCATCGGGAACTTGATCCGCTGGGACACTCCTGATCGCAGCAGCCAAGACCGCCCCAGAAGACATGCGGTTTTTTCAAGCCGTCGGTCGCGCGATGATTTTGACTGACACAGATCTCCACGGCAGGGCGCATCATCAGGCTATCCGGGACGCCTTTGCGGGATCATAACGTCCTGCTGGGGAGTTCAGCGATGCTCGCTCCTATCGCAGCCCTTGCGGGCGGCGCGCCTCGCTTCGCACCAAGCTCCCGGAGGGCCAACCTTGCGACGACTACACAGCGGGATTTGATGAAACGGATAGGTGGACAGGCGAAAGGCACATTGTCTGCGGTCCGGCTGAAGGTCGGAGGGAAAACCGTGGCGAAAGCCGTCCACCAGAGGCCTGTTCGACTCGATGCTCTCGATAAGCGACTCAAAAAGGTAGTGGTGATGGCCTCGGAATCGGTCCTGGTCGGGACGAGTGGGACGCGAGCTGCGGTGCTAGGTCAGCTCCCGGAGGAAAGCGCGACACGGGAGGAGGCCACGACATTCGTTCGCACGCTGCTCAAACACAAATCGATCACCCTCACGAAGCCCAAGATGAAGAAAAAAAAGGGCGGCGCGCCGGCGCGAAGACCAAATCTTTCCTCCCTGTGGCAACCCACAGGGTACAGACGCAAGGCAGCGAAAGGGTCCTCGTCCGCACCCATTTCTTCTGTGGTGTCCCCCATGCCCTTCCCTCTCAGCAAACTTCCAATGGTCTTCCAGGTCCAACACCCTAAGGGATGACTCATTATAGTTCGTCCTGACGAACCCAGGCTCGATAATGTCCCTATGGCGCTGCTCGCTACAGGTCGCTGAATTCGATGCTTTGCAATACCCTGGATCCCTTCTTGACAAACTGAGGATCCCGATGCTCGGCGTACGAGCGGTGTGAATATGACACGTTCACTCCGATACGTTGATTGCGCGGGTGGGCGCAGGTGATCGTGAGTGTCTCGAAGAATAGGCTTCCTGCTCGTTCGGAGTGCTTGACGGGTGCGACATCCTCCGAGAGGGCATAGGATCTGATACAGATCGTGCCCTTCTGATGCTCCGCTGAGACCTCGTGCTTAATCATCTTGAAGCGCTCGGGGTCCGTGCCCTTCGTCTGACTGTCTTTAACGAAAAGGGCCAACTCTTCGGCGCTCGCGAATGGAGGCAGCGCGACCAACAGTCCTTGAATGGCAAAGGTTTCGTCGGGGCCTCCACCTCGCATATTCATAATCAACTGATCAGGATTTGGCGCGCCGATCACCCATTCCACCCCTCTCAGTGGAATGAATGAATATCCTTTCTGAGAGATTCTCTCCGATGAACGGGGCGCTTGTTGGACTGTTGGATCCGTAACGCACGATGAGGAGAGGAGGACCCAACAGAGAATTCCGTACCAAGCGGAACGTTTCATCGATCCTCCTGGTCGTACAACCGTCTCGGGTTCAATCGGACTTCGGGAATCACCTATTGTCCGGCATTACTCGAACCCGATGGTCCGGGAGAAGAATGCTTGTGCAACTCCTCCAGCCGGTCGCTCATTTGCGTTTGAGGCGTCGTCACCGCCCCCTCCCCTTGCCGCAATTTCTCCTCGAGACGCTGGGCCCGATCGCGTTGCTGTTGAGATAGACCGGGTTTGTCCGGCGTTTTCAGAGTGCCGTCGAAATTCTTTCCACGAGACATTCCCG
>Ga0075421_100009272_pt1 | contig 12126 bp, 12 predicted proteins | sample SoiMetdeltSBSDD5_FD_75292 | JGI IMG/M metagenome (GOLD analysis project Ga0075421, IMG submission 75292) | Bulk soil microbial communities from a Populus tree surrounding site in Tennessee, USA - Soil MetaG P. deltoides SBSDD5 | ecosystem: Environmental > Terrestrial > Soil > Tree plantation...
TCATACCGGTCACGAGCACGGGCTTCGCGCCGAGCCTCGTCGTCAGCGCCTGCGCCGGCCCCGCCATGAGGACGGCCGTCCCTGCCGTCGCCAGGAACGCGACGCCGGTCTGCAACACGGAGAGGTGCAGCACGTCCTGCATGTAGAGCGTCAGGAGCAGGAACGTCCCGTACAAGCCACCGGCGAGCAGGAAACCGGAGAAGTTCGCGGCCGCGACGAGCCGGATGCGGAAGATCCCGAGCGGCATCAGCGGTTCCTTCTCACGCCACTCCCAGACCAGGAAGAACGCGAGCAGGATCCCGGAGAGGACGAGCAGGCCGATCGTCCGGAACGTCGCCCAGCCCACATCGGGCGCCTCGGAGATCGCGTAGACGAGCACGATCAGGCCGGCGGTGACGCTGATCGCCCCGGGCAGGTCGTAGTCGTGGACGACGTCCTCGCGCCGGCTCTCCCGCACGTAGATCGGCGTGAGGACGAGGACGATGATCGCGACCGGGACGTTGACCCAGAAGATCCACTCCCACCCGAGGTACTTCGTGAGGATGCCGCCCATCAGGACGCCGGCGGCTGCCCCGCTTCCGCCGACGGCGCCCCAGGCACCGAGCGCCTTGTTCCGCTCGCTGCCCTCGGTGAACGTGACCGAGATGATCGACAAGGCCGCCGGGGTCACAATCGCCGCGCCGAGCCCCTGGACGCCGCGCGCAGCGATCAACATGCCCGACGAGGTCGAGAGCCCGCAGACGAGCGAGGCGAGACCGAACAGCGCCAGCCCCGCCATGAATACGATCCGCCGGCCGAGCAGGTCGGCAGCACGACCGCCGAGGAGCAGGAACCCGCCGTACGTGAGCCCGTAGGCGGTGATCACCCACTGCAGGTTCTTGTCCGCGAAGTTCAGGTCCTCTTGGATGGTCGGCAGCGCGACGTTGACGATCGCGATGTCGAGCACCACGACGAAGATCGCGGCGCAGATCAGGATCAGCGCTTTCCAGCGGCGGGGATCCGGTGCGGCGGCGTTCACTCGGTCTCGACCCTACACTCACGCACATGGCATCGCTCCCGGGTGGAACAGTCACGTTCCTTTTCACGGACATCGAGGGGTCGACGCGGCTCCTCCAGCAGCTCGGCGACTCCTACGGCGACGTCGTGCGCGACCACCGCAAGCTCCTCAGGGAGCACCTCGGCGAGAAGGGCGGCACCGAGGTCGACACCCAGGGGGACGCGTTCTTCTACTCGTTCCCGCGCGCACGGGACGCTGTCGCCGGCGCGGTCTCGGCCCAGCGAGCTCTGGCCGGCCACGAGTGGCCCGACAGCGCCGAAGTGAAGGTGCGCATGGGCCTCCACACCGGCGAGCCGTCGGTCGGCGACGAGGGCTACCTCGGGCTCGACGTCGTGCGGGCGGCGCGCATCTGCTCGGCCGGCCACGGCGGCCAGATCCTCCTGTCGGAAACGACCCGCGCGCTGCTCGGCAACGACCTGCCCGAGGGAGTCTCGGTCGTCGATCTCGGACAGCAGAGCCTGAAGGACGTCCAGCACGAGCGCATCTTCCAGCTGGCTCTCGACGGCGAGCAGAGCTTCCCACCGCTGAAAACGGACACGCCGAAGAGCGCGTCGGACGAGCTAGGCGAGCGGATCGAGCGTCACGTCGAGGAGATGATCGCGAAGGCGTTCCAGCCCAAGCCGGGCGAAAGCGCGTTCCCGGCGGCGAAAGAAGGCCTGCGCTGGACGGCGATCGGGCTGCTCGAGCTGCTGCTCGTCATCCTGCTGATCATCTTCGTCGTCTGGCTCGTCCTAAAGGTGTTCTGAGCGGGCCGCCGGGCTGACCCGGCGACCCGCTCGAATCGACCTAGGCGGCCTGCTCGAAGGCCGGCTCCACCTCGGGAACCTCTTCGAGGTCGCGGCCCCTGACGACGAAGATCGCGACGAGGATGCCGACGAAGGCGACGATGCCGCCCGCGACGAAGGCATCCTGGAACCCGTTCGTCAGCGCGATCGCGGGCTCCGTGCCGGTCGCGAGCTGGTCGCTCGTCGCAGAAGTCGCGATCGAGGAGAGCGCGGCGATGCCGAGCGCTCCGCCGATCTGCTGCGACGTGTTGATGAGCCCGGACGCGAGCCCCGCCTCGGCAGGCTGCACGCCGGCGAGCGCTGCGATCGAGATCGGCACGAAGGAGAAGCCCAGGCCGACTCCGATCAGTAGGAAGCCGGGGAGCAGGTCGGTCACGTAGGAGCCGCCGACCGAGACCTGGGTGAAGTACACGAGGCCTGCGGTCAGGGCCGTCATCCCGACGATGAGCACAGGCTTGACGCCGATCCGCGTCACGAGCTGTGCGGCGACCGCGGACCAGAGGATCGCCGTGCCGGCCACCGCCAGGTAGGCGACACCCGTCTCCATCGGCGAATAGGCGAGGACCTGCTGCATGTAGAGCGTGAGCATCAGGAACATGCCGAACATGGCCGTCCCGAGGATCAGACCGGCGACGTTCGCGCCGACGAGCGTGCGCAGCCGGAAGATCGAGAACGGCATCAGCGGGTCCTTCGCGCGGGCTTCCCAGCCCAGGAACCCGGCCAGGAGCACACCGGCCGCGGTGAAGAGGCCGATCGTCTCGATCGAGCCCCAGCCGTAGCTGTTCGCCTGCGTGATGGCGTAGACGAGCGTGACGAGCCCGCTCGTTACCAGCACCGCGCCGGGCACGTCGTAGCTCTCCGCGGTCGCGTCACGGCTCTCGCCGATCAGGAACGGCGTGAGGACGAGCCCGATGATGCCGACCGGGATGTTCACGAAGAAGATCCACTCCCAGCTCAGGAGGTCGGTCAGGACGCCGCCGAGCAAGACGCCGGCGACGGCTCCGAACGCGCCGATGGCACCCCAGGCGCCTAGCGCCTTGTTCCGCTCGCTCCCCTCGGCGAAGGTCGTCGTCAGGATCGAGAGGGCGGCGGGTGTGATGATCGCTGCGCCGAGCCCCTGGAAGGCCCGGGCTCCGATCAATGCGCCCTCGCTCCATGCGGTCCCGGAGACGAGCGATGCGGTGGTGAACAGCACGAGACCGACGAGGAAGAGCCTGCGTCGGCCGAGAAGGTCAGCGGCGCGTCCGCCCAGCAGCAGGAAGCCGCCGAAGAAGAGCGCGTAAGCGCTGATCACCCATTGCAAATTTTCCTGGGAGAAGCCCAGGTCAGTCTGGATCGAAGGCAGCGCCACGTTCACGATCGCGATGTCGAGCACGACCATGAACTGCACGAGCAAGAGCAGCGCCAGCCCGTACCACTTGCGTCGAGCAGATGCGATCACGGTCTGTTCCTTTCTCCTTTAGTAGTCACTAGCTTGCAACCTAACACAAGAGACTTTCTTTTTGCAAGTATCTACTTCTCGATCACAAGCACGTGCGCTATGATGCGTTCTCATGAAGAAGCGCTACGACCAGTACTGCCCTGTGTGCCACGCGCTCGGCCTCGTCGGGGAGCGTTGGTCGCTGCTCGTCGTCCGCGAGCTGCTCAAGGGCCCGAAGCGCTACACGGATCTCCTCGAAGGCCTCCCCGGTGTGGGCACGAACATCCTCGCGGCCCGGCTCCGTGAGCTGGAGGCCGGCGGCGTCGTCCGCAAGCGGAAGCTTCCGCCTCCGGCGGCCTCGACCGTCTACGAGCTGACGGAGTACGGCCAGGAGCTCGAGGAGCCGCTGTACGCGCTCGCCCGCTGGGGTGCTCGCTCACTTCCGCCGCCGGCCCAGAACGAGGACTTCTATCCCGATTGGGGCCTGAACGCATTCGCAGCGCTGCTCGACCCCGAGGCGGCCCACGGGTTGACGGAGACGTACGTCGTGCGAGTCGCCGATGACACGTACACGGTGCAGCTGGCCGACCGGCAGGTTCACGTCGAGGTCGGCGCGAGCGAGGAGGCGGATCTCGATTTCGCCACCGACCGGGAGACGTTCTTCGCGCTCGCCTCGGGCCAGCTCGATCCTCGCGCGGCTCTCGCCGAGGGCCTCGTGACGATCGAGAGCGGCAAGCCGGCGGGCCTGGAGCGGTTCTTCTCCGTCTTCAACTTCGCCCACCGCGCGCAGGTAGCCGTCTAGCTTGCGGCTCGAGACCGAGCGGCTCATCCTGCGCAAGCCTGAGTTCGGCGACCGCGATGCGTATGCCGAGATCTGGGGCGATCCCGAGGTCGTTCGCTTCCTCGGCGGGCGCACCCAGACCCCGGAGGAGTCCGCCCGCGGGATCGAGCGCATGCTCAAGCAGTGGGACCGGCACGGCGTCGGGCTGTTCAGCGTGATCCGGAAGGAAGACGAGAAGCTGATCGGACGCGTCGGCTACCTTCTCTGGGACCCGGAGCGCTGGGCGAACGCGATGCACGAGGAGCTCGAGGATCCCCTCGAGATGGAGATCGGGTGGGTGATCGCGAGCGCGTACTGGAACCAGGGCTACGCGACCGAGGCGGCTGCGGCGTGCCGCGACAACGCCTTCGGGCCTCTCGGCCGGGATCGGGTCATCTCGCTGATTGCGGCCGAGAACGTCGCGTCGATTCGCGTCGCCCAGAAGATCGGCGAGCGCTACGAGCGGGACGTCGAGATCATGGTCGGCCCGGTGGGTCTGTACTCGCTCGACAAGACGGGCTAACAGAACCCACACTCCGCGGCGCTAGCCTGGGCATGCGATGAGAGTCGTCGCACTCGGAGCCGTCTGTTTGCTCGCGTCCGTGGGGAGCGCGGCCGGGAGCGCGCCGCCGCTTCGCCCGACGCTCTCCTTCGTCGTCGACGCCGGGGTGTCGTCGCACGGATTCGAGCCGCTCGGCGGCGGGATCTGCCTCGGAAACCGGCGCGTGACCGAGCCCCGGCCCGACGGCGGGATCGCCTGGTCGCCCGACGGGAGCCGGGTGGCGTTCTACCGGCAGCTGCGTTTGGGAGCACATGTCTTGGTCGCGGACGCCGACGGCCGCAATCTCCGAAACTTGACGCCGGGGGGAAGGGCAACCGATTTCAACTGGGCGCCCGACTGGTCGCCGGACGGGAGCCGCATCGTCTACCTCGCATCGGATCAGGAAGTCACGCGGCTCGTAACCGTCCGGCCGGATGGCTCGGACAAACGGGTCGTCCCGGGGCCGACTGGCAATGCGACGAATCTCCTGAGAAGTCCGAAGTGGAGCCCGGACGGGACGTGGATCGGCTACACGTTGAACGATGGAATTCACGTTGTCCGCGCCGACGGATCGGGCGATCGTCTGCTGCTCGCCAACGCTGAGGGGCCCGACTGGTCGCCTGACGGTCGGCGGATCGTCTTCACGCGCGACCGCGATCTCGCGCTGGCCAACTCGGACGGGACGGGCGTCGCGTTCGTCACGCGGACGCCCAGGCTCCACGAGGGAGGCGCGCAGTGGTCGCCCGACGGATCGCAGATGGTGTACGTCGCGATCGACGAGACCGATCCGAAGGTCGAGAAGGGGCCTGGAGACCACATGTACGTCGCCGACGCGAACGGCCGTAACAGGCGCGAGCTGCGGGGCCTGCGCGGTGTGGTCGTCTGGAGCCCCGCTTGGCGCCCCGCGGCTCCGCCATCGCGCGGCGCCCGGCCATGCGCGCTGCTCGGCACTCCGCGCGACGACGTCCTCACCGGAACGGCTCACGCGGAGCTGATCTACGGCCGGGGTGGGAACGACGTGATCCGCGGCCGGGGCGGCGACGACATCATCGTCGGAGACGTCCCGTTCGCGAGAGCCCGGGGCCGCGACCGACTGTTCGGCGGACCGGGACGTGACTTCATCGACTCCTACGACGGCCGGGGCGACCTCGTCGACGGCGGCGCAGGCCGTGATCGCGGCGTCTCCGACCGGCACGACCGGCTGCGGTCGGTCGAGAGCTACGGCTAGCCGGGGAAGCGGCCGGCCCGGTAGAGCTGGCCCTCGAGCTGCCGGCCGAGGACGCCTTCGAGCCAGGCGCTGATCTCGATCAGCGCGTCCAGGTCGACCCCGGTCTCGACTCCGTCGCCCTCGAGCATGTAGACGAGGTCCTCGGTCGCGATGTTCCCGGTGGCGCGCGGCGCGTACGGGCAGCCGCCGAGCCCGCCGATGGACGCGTCGAGCACCGTCGTCCCGCCCTCGAGCGCGGCGACCGCGTTCGCATAGCCGGTGTTCCTCGTGTTGTGGCCGTGGAATCCGCCCACGCCAGTCCGCTCGACAAGGGCCTTCACCTGGTGCGGCGTCGCCACGCCGATCGTGTCCGCCAGGACGACTTCGTCCGCGTCCTCGAACTCCTCCGCGAGCTCCGCGACGACGCCGGGATCGACTGCGCCCTCGAACGGGCAGCCGAAGGCGACGCTGATCGTGACGGTGGCGGGCTTTTCTGCACGTTCTAGGATCCGGCCCACCCGAGCACGCGCCTCGGCGAGCGACGCGTTTCCGTTGCGCTGATTGAAGGTCTCGGTCGCGCCCAGTGTCAGGTTGACGCGGTCGAGGGCCGTCGCCGCGAACCGTTCGTGCCCTTTCTCGTTCAGCACGAGCCCGGAGTACTCGACTCCGTCACCTCGATCGAGGCGCTCGACCACTTCCTCGGCGCCGGCCATCTGCGGCACAGTGTCGTCGCGCACGAAGCTGACGGCCTCGATCCGCGGGAGGCCCGTCGCCGTCAGGCGGTTGACGAGCTCGGCGCGGGTCTTCGGCGGCAGGACGTCCTTCTCGTTCTGCAGCCCGTCGCGCGGGCCGACGTCGCAGATCGTGATCAAGAGACGCGCTCGGGTGTGACGCGCACGATCACCCTGCGCTCGCCCGGCCGGTGGCTCTGAAACCTGGGGTTGCCGGTGTACTTCTCCGAGAGCTTGTCGATGTGGTCATTGGCCGCGTCGCTCTCCTCGAGCTCGACGGTGCCCGTGACCGTGACGTATTCGTACGGGTCGTCCTGCGCGTACACCTCGATCGTGACCCGCGGGTCGCGGCGCATGTGGTGCCACTTCGCGCGGCCGGTCGCGGTGTTGAAGAGAACGCACTCGCCGTCGTAGTCGATCCAGACCGGCGTCACGTGCGGCGTCCCGTCCGGCCGAATCGTCGCCACGGCGCCGAAGTTCTTGTCGAGAAAGAGCTTCGCCTGCTTGTCCGTGAGCCTGACCATGGGGTGATGACTAGGCTACCGAGCGATGGCTCCCGGGATCCTGGTCGGCACACGCAAGGGCCTTTTCACGCTGCGCGGCGACGAGGAGCGGCGCTCCTGGGAGGTCGAGGGGCCGTTCCTTCAGGGCTGGGAGGTGTTCCACGCCGTCCAGGACGACGGTTCGCTCTTCGCCGCCGCGAACCATGGCGTCTACGGCGCGACCGTCCAGCGTTCCGGTGACGGCGGCAAGACGTGGGAGCGGAGCGAGGGCCTCGGCCTGCCGGAAGACCACGAGCTGACCCTCGAAAAGACTTGGCACGTCGAGCCGGGCCACGATGGGACGTTGTGGCTCGGCGGTGCGCCCGGCGTCCTCTTCCGGTCGGACGACCGCGGGGAGAGCTGGGATCCCGTGCTGAGCCTGATCGACCACCCGACGCGCGAGCGCTGGAACCCCGGCGCCGGCGGGATGTGCACGCATTCGATCCAGATCCACCCGACCGACCCGAACACGATCTACATCGGGATCTCGGCCGCAGGAGTCTTTCGCAGCGACGACGGCGGCGAGACCTGGGCGCCCAAGAACAAGGGCACGGCGGCCGACTTCATGGAAGACGATCGCTTCCCCGAGGTCGGGCAGTGTGTCCACAAGGTGCTGCTCCACCCCGAGCAAGAGGGCCGGCTCTGGCAGCAGAACCACTGCGGCGTCTATCGCACCGACGACAAGGGCGAGAACTGGGAACGGCTCGAGGACAACGGTCTGCCGAGCAGCTTCGGCTTCCCGATCGCGATCAACCACCAGAAGCCCGACCAGGCGTTCGTGGTCCCGGAGGACTCGGTTCGCGGCTCCGAGGGCGAGGTCGGGGGCGGCGACCGGGTGACGACCGGCGGCCGGCTCGGCGTCTACCGCACGCAGGACGGCGGCCAGAGCTGGGAGCTCGCCTCGAACGGCCTGCCGGACCCCGCCTGGGTCGAGGTGCTGCGCGAAGGCATGGCGTCGGACCAGCGCGACCCCGTGGGCATCTACTTCGGCACGAAGAGCGGCTCGATCTTCGTCTCGCCCAACGAGGGCGGCGAGTGGGTCGAGGCGGCGCGGCACCTGCCCGCGGTGCTCTCGGTCGAAGTCGCCGAGTGGTAACAGTCCGCGTCCCCGGCCTGCTCGCGGATCAGGCGGGCGGTCAGAAGGAGTTCGAAGTCGAAGCGCCGACGGTTCGCGGCGCGCTCGAGGCCCTGCCCGTGCGCGACCTGCTCTTCGATGAGCGCGGCGAGCTGCGGCCGCTCGTGAACGTCTACGTCGGGCACGAGGACATCCGCGAACGCGATGGGATCGAGACCACGCTGAGCGGTGACGAGACGATCAGGGTCGTCGCAGCAATCGCCGGCGGCTAGCCGCGCCGCCGCAGCACGCGAGCCGGCCGAAATCGCGGACCTGTCCGGTGCCAGGCACCGGCCACGCCCCGGGTGGACCTGGCGAAGCGGCGACAAACCCTCTTCGCTCCACGCGCGAGCCGTGTCCGAACGAGACCGTCCGGTGCCAGGCACCTGACAGGTCCATGATCGACGGCTGCCCGCGGCTAGCACCACTCCAGCAGGCGGATGATGTCTGCCTCGAGGGCCTCGAAGATGCCCGCGAACTGCCTCGCGCGCTCGATGGTCGGCGAGGTACAGGTCATCGAGAGGCATCCGTGCTCCACCACGACTTCGTAGGCCGTGCCCTCGAGCCAGTCGACGCTCGTCGGTCGAATCGTCGCGACGTTCGCACGGCTGACAGCTTCTCTCGAAATCCGCGCCAGGTAAGGCTCTCGCACCTCGTGCTTCTTACGCCTGCCCTCCCATGACGCCCATCCGACCTCCCAGAAGAGGTCCTTCGTCAGCTTGAAGAGCACTCGACGCGCTTCGAGCGCCACCGGCAGCGAGCGGACAGTCGCGGCGAAGACATCGCCGCACTCGGTGCTGACTCGGTAATTCACGCCCTGTCGCTCGATGCGGTGCGTGCTGGCGGTGCCGATTCGCCACTCGTCGTAGCCCTCCCAGACACCGCTGCGCTCGATCGCAGACTGAACGGCGACAACGTGGTCGAGAAGATCGGGAATCTGGCCCTTCCATTCCGCAAGGCCCAGCAGGTATCTGCCAGCGTCGCTCGTCGCATCGCGCCAGCGAGCGGCCGCAGCCGGATCGGACCACTCGAGGATCTCGGAGATGGGACTGTCGCCTGTGGGGACTGCGAGTCTCCGCAGCAGGCGTCTCAAGGCACTACGCGATCGCGACCATGCGGTCGATTGCGCCGCGGGCTCGCTCGGCGATCGCGGGCTCGACCGTGACCACATGCTTCCAGTCGCGCAGCGAGTCGCGCAGCTTCTCGAGCGTGATCATCTTCATGTACTTGCAGATCGCCTTCTCCGAGATCGCCTCGAAGCGCTTCTCCGGGGCCTCCTTGTGCAGGCGATGGAGGATCCCGGTCTCGGTCGCGATCAGGAACCGCTTCTTGGGCGACGACTTCGCGAAGTTGATCATCCCCTCGGTCGAAAGGATGTGCGTGCGGTCGTTCCCGAAGGCCATGCACTGGCTCGCACAGCCGCACTCGGGATGGACGAGCAGCTCGGCGTCGGGCGCCTCGTCCTGCCAGCGCTCGATGTCGGCCGGCCTGATGCCCGCGTGCACGTGGCACTCGCCCATCCAGATCTTCAGCTTGCGGCCCGTTGTGCGCTCGAGCCACACGCCGAGGAACAGATCCGGCAGGAACAGGATCTCGCGGTCCTCCGGGATTGCCTCGATCACGGCCTTCGCGTTGCCCGACGTGCAGCAGTAGTCGCTCTCCGCCTTCACCTCGGCCGTCGTGTTCACGTATGAGACGACGACGGCGCCCGGGTGCTCGGCCTTCCAGGCCCGAAGCTGGTCGGCGGTGATCGACGCGGCCAGTGAGCAGCCGGCATCGAGGTCGGGGATCAGCACGGTCTTGTCGGGCGCCAGGATCGACGCCGTCTCGGCCATGAAGTGGACGCCGCAGAAGACGATCGCCTCCGCGTCCGTCGCCGCCGCTTCCCGGGACAGGCCCAGCGAGTCGCCGACGAAATCGGCCACGTCCTGCACTTCGGGCACCTGGTAGTTGTGCGCGAGGATCACGGCCTCGCGCTCGGCGGCGAGTGCGCGCACTTCCTCGTGGAGGGTCGAGATCTCTGCAGTCGTCATTGTCATGCCAGCTCCAGTGAGACGTCGAGGGAACGGGCCGAATGGGTCAGCGCGCCGACCGAGACGAAGTCGACGCCGGTCTCGGCGATCTCGCGGACGGTCTCGAGCGAGACGCCGCCCGACGCTTCGAGCGTCGCCTTGCCGGCGACGAGATCGACGGCCTCGCGCATGAGGGAGGGCGACATGTTGTCGAGCAGGATCTGCTCTGCCCCGGCGGCGAGCGCCGCGTACACATCGTCCAGCGTCTCGGCCTCGACCTCGATCGGCAGCCCGCTTCCTGCCGCGCGCAGCAGCTCGACGGCGGGCCGGACGCCGCCGGCGGCGCGAAGATGGTTGTCCTTGACGAGGATCCCGTCGTCGAGGCCGAAGCGGTGGTTGCGCCCGCCGCCACAGCGCACGGCGTACTTCTCGAGCGCACGCAGGCCGGGCGTCGTCTTGCGCGTGTCGAGGATCTCCGCGCCCGTACCGTCGATCGCGTCCACGAAGCGGCGCGTCAGTGTCGCGATTCCGGAGAGGCGGCCGACGAGGTTGAGCGCGGTTCGCTCTCCGGTCAGCACGGCGCGCGTGCGGCCCGAGATGCGGGCGACATCGGTCGGCTCTTCGAAGCGGTCCCCATCCGCGCCGGAGGGCTCGAAGACGACAGTCGGATCCAGGGCGCGGAAGACGGCGTCGGCCACCGGCAGGCCGCAGATGACACCCGGCTCCTTGAGCAGCAGCCGCGCGGTGCAGATCGCGTCCTCGGCGACCGTCGCCTCCGTCGTCACGTCGCCGCGCCCGACGTCCTCGGCGAGCGCCGCGAGGGCGAAGCGCTCGAGATCGAGCTCCTGCGCTACGACCATCGTTCGAGCACGGGCTCCTGCCCCGGTCGGTGGACGACATGGCCTGCGAGCTCGGGATCTTCGTTCGGCCGGTCGGCGCGGAAGTGCGCTCCTCTGCTCTCCGTGCGGGCGAGCGCGCTCGCCGCGATCAGCCTCGTCAGAAGGTGCGGCGCGCGGCGGAGGCGCTCTAGCCCGGCCGCGTCGCGGACGAGGCCTGCGTCCTGCCAGAGAGCACTGCGAATGTCAGGCGTGACGGCTTCCGGCGGCTGCGGAGCTGGTGCCGCCCCGAGCCGGGCCGGAAGATCCGGATCCTCGAGCGCGGCAAGTGCCGCCCGCCGGCCGAAGACAAGGCACTCGAGCAGCGAGTTCGACGCGAGGCGGTTCGCCCCGTGCACGCCGGTGCAGGCACACTCGCCGGCGGCGTAGAGGCCGGGCAGCTCGGTGCGCCCGTCGAGATCCGTGACGACGCCGCCCATCGTGTAGTGGGCCGCCGGCGCCACGGGAATCGGCTCGACTGCCGGGTCGAAGCCCGCATCCTCGAGCGAGCCGATCACCGACGGGAAGCGGTCCCGGTCGACCGGGCGAAGGTCGAGGAGCGCCGTGCCGCGAGCCCCGATCTCACGCGCCACCACGTCTCGCGGAGCGAGCTCGTCCGTGAAGCGGTGGCCGCTGTCGTCGAGCAGGAGCGCGCCCGCACCGCGCAGCGCCTCGCTGAGGAGGACGCTCGAGCCGCGCAGAGCGGTGGGATGGAACTGGACGAACTCGAGATCGGCGACTCCGGCACCTGCGCGGTAGGCCATCGCGATCCCGTCACCGACCGCGCCGGCCGGGTTCGTCGTCCGCTCCCAGAGCGCCGCTGCGCCTCCGGTCGCAAGCAACGTCGCGCGGGCCCTGATCGCACCGGCGTCGGTCGTGACCCCGGCGCACCGTGAGCCCGTCGACCAGAGCGCGAGCGCCTGACCCTCGCGCACCGAGATCCGCGGGTGCTCGAGGACTCGCTCGCCGAGCGCGTGCGCGATCTGGCGCCCTGTCGCGGCGCCGCCCGCGTGCACAACCCG
>Ga0075421_100009275_pt1 | contig 12125 bp, 7 predicted proteins | sample SoiMetdeltSBSDD5_FD_75292 | JGI IMG/M metagenome (GOLD analysis project Ga0075421, IMG submission 75292) | Bulk soil microbial communities from a Populus tree surrounding site in Tennessee, USA - Soil MetaG P. deltoides SBSDD5 | ecosystem: Environmental > Terrestrial > Soil > Tree plantation...
CTGCCCGACCCGCTGCCGAGTGAGGTGTACTGCCACACGCTGACGGATCCCTCGATCGTGGGACCGGACCTGGCGGCCCGCGGCGTGCAAACCCTCACGCTGTTCGGCCTGCAGACCCCGACCCGGCTGTTCGCCGGCGACCGGGACGGCTCCGTTCTCGACGAGGCGGTTCGGCGGCATCTGTCGGGCCTCGACGCCTACCTGGTCGAGCCGCTCGCCGCATGCCTGGCCCGCGACGCCGAGGGGCGGCCGTGCCTGGAGGTTGTCGGGCCGACGGGCCTGGAGTCCAGCCTCGCCATGCCCGGCGGTCACATCTTCCATGGCGACCTGAGCTGGCCGTGGACGGAGCACGACGACGGCGACCGCTGGGGCGTGGCCACAGACGTCGCCAACGTGCTCGTGTGCGGCGCCGGCGCCCGCCGGGGTGGCGGCGTCAGCGGTATAGGCGGCCACAACGCGGCCATGGCGGTCTTGGAGCGTCGCCCGATCTGACGCGCTGGACGCGCGCGGCGCTTGCTCGTCTTCGGCAGGCCAGCGGTACGGTGTGAGGCACGATGAACGTGCCGGTGGCCATCGACGTGCGGGCGGTCTCCAAGCGGTTCGGGGACCTCGAGGTGCTCCGCGATGTCGACTTGCGGGTCGAGCCCGGCCGGATCGTGGCGCTGTTGGGCTCGAGCGGCTGCGGCAAGACGACGTTGCTGCGCACCATCGCCGGGCTCGAGCGACCCGACGCGGGGGAGGTCCGGGTCGGCGACCGATTGCTGTCGGCGGCGGCCCGCGACATGCACGTCCCGCCGGAGAAGCGGCGTGTGGGCATGGTGTTCCAGGACTGGGCGCTGTTCCCGCACCTGACCGTCGCCCAGAACGTGGGCTACGGGCTGCCGCGCTCGGAGCGACGGGGTCCCCGGGTGGCCGCGGCGCTTCACATGGTGGGCCTCGACGGGCTGGGCGATCGCCAGCCGGCCACCCTGTCAGGTGGACAGCAGCAGCGCGTGGCGCTGGCCCGGGCCCTGGCGCCCCAGCCGGGCGTCCTGCTGCTGGACGAACCGTTCTCCAACCTCGACTCGACGCTCCGGGTGCAGGTCCGCACCGAGGTGCACCAGCTGCTCGCCGATCTCGGCGTCACCACGGTTTTCGTGACCCACGACCAGGAGGAGGCGTTCGTGCTGGGGGACGAGGTGGCGGTCATGCAGGCGGGCCGCATCGTGCAGCAGGCGCGCCCCGCCGAGCTCTACGCCCGGCCCGCCACACCCTGGGTGGCGACGTTCGTCGGTGACGCCAACCTCGTGGCTGGCGATGGCCGAGGCGACCATGCCGTGACCGCCGTGGGCGACGTCGCGCTCGACGTCTCCCGGACCGGGGGCTCGGCGCGGGGCCCGGTCGAGGTCGTGCTCCGGGCCGAGCAGCTGCGCCTCGACCCACTCGGCGCCGCTGACGCCGACGGCGGCCGGGGCGTGCCGGCCACGGTCCAGCTGATCGAGTACTACGGCCACGACACCGTCTACCTGGTGCGCCCCGACGGCGCCGAGCCGGTCCGTGCTCGCGCCGCAGCCACGCCCCGGTTCGGCCGCGGCGATCGCGTCCTCGTGACGTACGAGGGCCCACCCGCAGTGGTGTTCACGGCCCCCGACCCCGCGGCCGTAGCCGACGCCGAGGCGCCTGTGGCCGATGGCGGCGACGGCGCGGATCGCCGGTCCCGGTCCCGGCTGCTTCCGGCCGCGGCAGGCCAGCCCCTCGACACTCGGTGATCGCCATCATCGGGGCGGGCCCGGCCGGGCTCGCAGCCGCATGGCGCACGGCGGCGGCCGGCCACGAGGTGGTCGTGGTCGAGCGGGCGCCGGTCGTCGGCGGGATGGCCGGGTCGTTCGAGGTTGCCGGCCTTCGGGTCGACCACGGCAGCCATCGGCTCCACCCGGCCACGGCGCCGCCGATCCTGGCGGCGCTGCGGGGCCTGCTCCGCGCCGACCTCCAGGTGCGGCCCCGCCACGGGCGCATCCGGCTGCTCGACCGCTGGGTGGCCTTCCCGTTGCGGACAGGCGACCTGGTGCGGCGCACGCCCCCGACCTTCGCGGTCAGGGCGGCCGCCGGTGCGTTCGCAGGGCCTATGCGCCGCCCCCGGGATGACACCTTCGCCGAGGTGGTGCGGGCCGGGCTCGGGCCCGCGGTGCTGGATGCCTTCTACGCCCCCTATGCCCGCAAGCTGTGGGACACGCCGCCGACGGAGCTGGCGGGCGAGCTGGCCCGCCGACGGGTGAGCGCCTCGTCTCCGGCGGACATCCTGCGCCGCCTGGCGAGGGGGTCCCGTCCCGCCGGTCGCACGTTCCTGTATCCCCGTCGCGGGTTCGGCGCGATCCCCGAGGCGCTCGCCCAGGCTGCCTGTGACGCCGGCGCGGACGTGCGACTCGGCTGCGGCGTCGAGGCCCTTTGCCGGCGGCCCGACGGAAGGTGGCGTCTGGCGCTGGCCGACGGCACCGGCCTCGACGCCGAACACCTGTGGTCGACCATCCCGCTGCCGGCGCTGGCGGAGATGGTCGACCCACCCCCGCCGGCAGGCGCCCTGGAGTCCGCGGCCGGGCTGCGGCACCGGGCCATGGTCCTGCTCTACCTGGTGCTCGACACACCGCAATGGACGGAGTACGACGCCCACTACTTCCCCGGGCCCGAGATGTTCGCGTCCCGGCTCTCCGAGCCCCGCAACTACCGCGACAACCCCGACGATCCCGCCGATCGGACGGTGCTCTGCGCGGAGATCCCGTGCTGGGCCGGCGACGACGTGTGGCGGTACGCGGACATGGACCTCGCCGCCCGCCTCACCCAGGAACTGGTGGCGATCGGGCTCCCGCCGGCGCGTCCAGTGGAGGTGGCGAGCCGTCGCCTCCCCCGCGTCTACCCGGTGTACCGGCCGGGGTTCGCCGACGATCTCGCGGCCTTGGAGCGCTGGGCGGCGGACGCCGGACTGGTCACCTTCGGCCGCCAAGGCCTGTTCACCCCCGACAACACGCATCACGCCCTGGCCATGGGCTGGGCGGCCGCCGACGCGCTGCGCCGGGACGGCACGTTCGACCACACCGCCTGGCGGGCCGCCCGCGACGGGTTCCGGTCGTTCGTGGTCGAGGACTGATCCGGGGGTCAGCGGGGGCGGCCGAGCATGTATGGGATCAGCGCGCGGACGAAGTCCTTGTCGTCGCCGTCGGCCGCATCGGCGAAGGCCGCCTCGAAGGCCTCCTGTGCCGAGCCAGCGATGCCCTCCGCGTAGGCGCGGGCGAATTCGATGCTGCCGTACACGTCGAAGAGGGCGCGGATCTCCGCGATCACCTCCGGCCCGCGCTCGTAGGGTTCGAGCCGCAGGTAGTGGTCGACGGTGCGCCGGTCCGATCCTTCCGCGGCGCCGATCAGGTGGATCAGGACCAGTGTCCGCTTGCCCTCGCGCAGGTCGCCGTTGATCTCCTTGCCGTAGAGCGCCTCGTCGCCGACCAGGTTGAGCAGGTCGTCCTGGATCTGGAACGCCGCTCCCAGGTGGAACCCGAAGCGCACCATTGGCCGCAGGTCGGCACGGCCGCCCGATCCCAACAGCGCGCCCACGCGCAGGGGATGGATGGTCGTGTACCAACACGTCTTGCGCATGATGAGTTCGAGGTAGTCCTCGGGCACCAGGTGAGCCACTGTGTCCCGTCGCCAGCCCAGCTCCGTCGCCTGGCCCTCTAGAGTCCGCAGCGCCATCGTGTCGAACTCGTCGAGCAGCCGGTCGCCCAGGTTCTTGGCGAGGTGGAGAGCATGCCGGCGCAGCACCTGATGGGCCAGGACGGCGAGCGCGTCCCCGGCGTTGAGGGCCAGCCCAGGGCCGTGTTCTGCGGGCAGGGTGGGACGTCCCCGACGGCGCTCGCTCCCATCGGCGATGTCGTCGTGCACCAGGAAGGCATTGTGCAGCATCTCGATCGCCACGGCGGCGCCCTGCGCATCGTCGTCACGTCCGCCAAACGCCCTGCACGTGGCCAGACAGAGCGCTGGCCGGAGCGCCTTGCCCGGTCGGCTCGGATAGGCGCGGACCAGCCTGTAGAGCCAGTCGTGCGGCTCGGCGTCTGGTACGGCGGCCAGCATGGCGCGGCGGATGTCCCGGCCGACCATCCGCAACCGTCCCTCGACATCGACTGCGCCGGCGGTCTCTGCGACGTCGGCTGTACCCGGCGGACCTTCGACAGTCGAGGACGTCATGGCGTTGCTAGCCATTGGGGGCTCGGGTCCGGGTCGCAAGGATCGTGACCTCTAGCGGGAGCCAGACGTCGGGAGCGCCAGCGACGAGGATCACGCCACGGTAGGCGCCGGCGGCCGCGTCGCCCGGAAGCGTCGCCTCTACGGCGACACCGCGGCTCGAACGTGCGGGAAGGTCGTCGACGCGGAGCGGACTGAAGCGGATCGCGTCCGCCGGCAGTGACGTGCCGTCGGCGGCACGGAGCTCCCCGCAGTGGAACGCCAAGTCGGTGATCGCCTCGGCGGTGCCGTTGTGCAGCCACACCTCGGCGGCCGCCCGCTGCTCACCGTCGAGCCGGATCCGCACGACGCCCGTCGCCGTGCCGGCGCCGACGTCCGCCGTAGCACGTCCGGAGAGCGCGCCCCCGCCGGTCGCTCCCTCCAGCGCCTCCACGCCTCGTTGGAGCAGCTCGAGCCAAACCCGCATGAGATCGACGGTCGGTGAAGCCGTGGCGGGCCCCGGTTCGTCGCCCATGAGGTCACCGGGGCCACCATCGCCATCGACGGCGACGATGAGCCGGTCGACGAGCTCGCCGGCAGCCCGGAGACCTCGCCGCTGGATGTCACCCAGCATTGAGGCGTCCGCCGTCGGGTCGAGCATCGCCGCCCACCCAGACCGGCCACGGCTGCTGCCGTCACGTCCCGCTCTCCCGTCGTCCCGTCGCTCGCCCAAACCTGACGTCCTGTGGTCGTCCGCCTGCCAGTCCCATGACGCTTGCCGATACGACTCGGTAGGCTATGTCAGGCGAACAGCGAGGTGGGTGGGCACACACAATGGCTGACAACGCCAATGATGCCGATGACGCGGCGGGCCAGGGGGCTGAGGCCAAGGAGGCGGTGGACGCTTTGGGGTCGGCCGTCGGCGACCTCGTCGCCGACTATACGACCCGTTGGTTCACCTCCTTCCAGAAGGCGCTCGACGGCGAGGTAACGGCCTCGGAGTGTGTGTCGGACGCGGGCCAGCTCACCGCCAGGCTTGTCCGCGACTGGGCGAACCTTTCGGTGCTCGCGTACGAGACGGTGGAGAAGGTCGCGCGTTCGCGTGCGAGCGACGAACCCTCCACCGGCGAGGCCGAGGACGGCGGGTAGGACGTAGGGCGACGGAGTGGCCGAGATCACCGATCTGGTCGCAGTCCTTGCGGCAGTCGACCGCGAGGTGAGCGCAGTCGAGGGCGACGAGCGGCGCGAAGACGTGACCAGGCAGGTACCGGGGTTGGAGGACGGCTCCCGGTTCGGTTGGTCGGAGTCCATCCGAACGCGCGCCCAGAGCCAAGACGCAGAGCTGCCGACCGTCGAGCGGGCGATGGCCAACCTTGCTGCCGAGCCAACCCGGTTCGCCAGCATGACAGCGCGTCGCTTGGTGGCGGTGGCGCTGGCGGCGCAGGTGTTCCCCGAGCAGTTCGGGCCGGGAGGCGAGCGCGAAGAGGTTTCACTCGCGATCCTCGCCGCGCCGGGGATCCTGGCAGAGCTACCCGACCTGACCACGCCACCGCCCGACGAGTCGCCCGAGACGCCCGGTCTGCATGACGAGGCCGTGGCCGAGCGGGCTCGCGCGCTGCTCGAGGTTCTCGCTGATCCCGACCGCGCCCCTGTACTCGGCTCCTGGGACGATTTCAAGAACCTAAACGCGGGTCTCGTGAACGCTCTGATGCCAGGGCTGCGCGAGTGCAGCGCCGGTGTAGTAGAGCTTTCTGATGGGGAGGGCCGCACCACCGTCCTCGAGACCACGCATTGCGTGACCGGTGTCGCGTTTGATGCGGTGGCAGGCAAGCTCCTGAACCCGGAGGCATGGCCAGCGTGCAGCCCGTGGTGGTGCTCTGTGAAGCGGGCCGGCGACGGCCGATTCCTGGAGGTCGTCTCCGCGGGTTGTCCTATCGACCCGAGCCGACCGAACCCGGTGCTCGAGGTGGCCGTGTTCCTCGACTTTGCCATTGCCGTCAATCGGCCAGGCGACTCCCGGGTCCTTGCCTATCGAATGAGCAAGGCGGGTCAAGAGGGCCAGGTCGACGGTCAAGGAGCCAACCACGCTGTCGACATTGACGAAGGGTCGATCGAGGTCCATAAGGTGTCCGACCCCGAGCACGTCCACGTTTACACGACCAAGCGGGTGCGCTTCCTGTCGACGCTCGACCCGAAGGCCGTGGCGGTCCTCGCGTGCTGGGTCGGTTACGGCGACGCCGCTTCCGATTTGATTGTCAACTGCGTGGGTGGCCAAGCGGCCGAGATTGGCTGCCCGCCGGCCCAGCACGCCCCACTGGCCGCCGATGGTCAGCTCACTCGCGCCGTCGACCACGTCGTCGGCGTCGCGGATGAGTGCGTGACTGTTGCGGCTGGCGAGGCGCGCCGGGTCGCCGAGCGGCTCGACGGAGGCGTCTACACCCCGGACACAGCCGCCGCGGACCTCTCTCGACTCGCGGCGTTGGCCGTCCGGAGCTGGGCGAAGGTGGCGACCCTGCCGCTCGACGTCGCCCGCCTGTCCACCCCACCGTCGGCGCCCGAATCAGGACGGTTCCGCTTCGTTCCGCCGGTGAACCAAAAGTCGACGTTGCGTAGCGGGGACCTGAAATCGCCATTCGGCGATGTGATCCAGCGGCACCGGGTGGTGGTCCGGCCGTCAGAGCTCGGCGAAAATGAGGACACGTTCAATCTGGTCGTGCCGGACCCATCTGGGCTTCCCGGCAGCACCTACACGGGGACCGTGATCGCCGAACGGCCGGGGGCGGCGGGCCGGGCCGAGATCCACGCCGGCCCTGTCGACGTCTACATCATCATCCGCTGAGTGCACGCCATGACCGGTCCCGGCATCCCCCGGTCATCGGATTCCATCGACGATCTGTTGGCGGTGGCCGTCGAGGCGCAAAATCGTGGCGATGTCGCCACCGCTCGCGACTTGGCGACAAGGGTGCTGGCGACCGACGCGGCCAACCGCGACGCATCCGATCTGCTGGCCGCAGACCCGGGGGGCGAACTCCGGCGGGCGTCGCTGCTGTTCGCCGACTTGGTGGGCTCGACGGCGATATCGGCGCGACTCGACCCTGAGCGCTATCGGACGGTGGTCCGCCGCTATCAGATGCTCTGCCGCCGAACCGTGGAAGACCGGTACGGAGGACATGTCTCGCACATCGCAGGTGACGGGTTGTTGGCCGTTTTCGGCGTCCCGACCCCGCACGAGAACGACGCAGAACGCGCCGTGCGGGCCGGCCTCGACATTGTCGCGGGGCTCGCGGAGCTGTCCGAGGATGTAGGGGCAGCGCTCGGCGAGCGGCTCGAGGTACGAGCCGCGGTCCATCGCGGTCTCGTGTATCTCGACATCGAGAACGACGAGATCTATGGGTTGGCGGCGAACGTCGTGGCCCGGCTGCAGGCGTTCGCGAGACCCGGCACGGTGATCGTCTCCGACGAGGTGTGTCAGACGGTGGGCGCGCTGTTCGAGACCGCGGCCCAACCGCCCCGACCCGCCAAGGGAATCGACGTGCCGCTTCGGTCGCACCTGGTCGTGGCGGAGCGGCCGCCCGAGCCTGCCCGCGGGCGACGCTGGGCGGCACCACTCGTGAACCGCACGGCCGAGCTGGCGACGTTACGCGCGCGGTGGCAGCACGCGAAGGAAGGCACTGACGACGGGCGCGGCGCAGTGCACCTGGTCGGGGAGGCCGGCATCGGCAAGTCCCGGCTCGTCGCGCTCCTCGCGGAGGAGGCCCGCGCTGAGGGAGCGGCCTGCGTGTCGCTGTTCGGGTCCCCGTTCCACGCCGACGCCAGCTTTCACGCCGTCCGAACCATGATCGAGGGCCGCAGCGGTGCCGGAGCTAGCCTTGCCGCGGCGGACCGGCTCGCCCTGCTGCGGCGCGAGCTGTCGGAGCTGGGGCTGGCACCGGATGTGCTCATTCCACCCCTGGCAGCCGTCCTCGACATCCCGCCCGAGGCCGGCTTCCGTCCAATCGAGGCCGACGCGCGCAAGCTCCACGACGCAATCGTCGGTGCCGCGACGCGCTACATCTTGGCGGCAATCGGGCCCGGTCCGGGCTTGTGTGTGGTCGAGGACATGCACTGGTGCGACGACTCGACGCTCGATGTCATTGCCGACCTGCTCCGATGCAAGCCGGGCAGTGTCCTGGTCGCTACGACATCGCGGGATCCGGCGCCGGCGACACTCGGGCCGGGGGACGCGACGATCCCACTTTTCCCGCTGGACGACGACGACGCGGGTGAGCTCGTCAGGTCACTCGCCCATGGGCTCGACCCTGCTGCCTGCCGGGTGCTGGTCGATCGCGCTGACGGAGTGCCACTGTTCCTCGAGGAGCTTGTGCACAGTGCCTCCCGGCCCGAGCAGCCGGTGGTGGTCGCTGCCCAGGTGCCCGCCGCTCCGACGGGCGAGATTCCCGAAGCGCTGTACGAGCCGCTCGTGTCCCGGCTCTATGCCACGGGCGCAGGGATGGAGGTGGTGGCGGCGGCGGCGACCATCGGCCGGGATGTCGACCACGGGACGCTTGCGCGGGTGGTCGATCTGCCCGATTCCGACCTCGAGGCAGCACTGCGAGCGCTGCTCGGTGGCCTGATCCTCGAACGAGCGCTGGAAGGCGACGAGCGTTATCGGTTCCGCCATGAGTTGCTCCGCGACGTGGCCTACGACCTACAACCACCGTCCCGCCGGCGTGAGCTCCACCGGCGGGTCGCCGCGGCACTCACTCACACAGCGGTCGCTGCGGATGCCGTTGACTGGCACGTGGTCGCCAGCCATCACGAAGCCGCCGGACAGGTACCCGAGGCGGTCGCCGCTTACCAGCGCGCGGCCGATGGCGCCAGGCGCCGAGGAGCGCTTGGAGCGGCGCTGGCGCTGCTCTCGCGGGCCGTCGAGCTCGCAGGAGAGCTCCCCGATGATCCCGCGGGGCGGTCGCTCGAGGTGGGGCTACGACTCCGCAGGGGCTTCCTGGCATCGTCCGTGGGAGGCAACGCTTCACCCGACGTGGTGCATGACTATGAGCGCTGTCTCGAGTTGGCGCTCGATGACATCAGGGGCGACGAGATGTTCAGCACGCTCATCGCCCTTTACGGTCACTACATGGTCCGCGGCGATCTGGTACGGGCCCTGCAGGTAGCCGAGATGTTGAGGGAGGGCCTGGCCGGCGGGCGCGAGCTGTGGCGCCCCGACAACGACGCGGCGTTCGGGACAGTCGCCTGGTTCGGGGGTGACTTCCCGACTGCGCTCGAGCGGCTGGAGGCGGCGGTCTCCGGTATCGCGGACCGCGAAGCACTCCCCGACTACGGGTCGGTCTGGTTCATGCACAGCGACGCCCTCGCCGCGGCACACATGGGCCTGGCACTGGCCCGGTTCATGCGCGGGGATGCTCCAGGTGCCCACGAGCAGATGGATGCGGCGAGGCGCCGCTGTTCCGCTGTCGAATTCCCGCGAGGGCCGTTCACCGCCGCCCTCGCCGAGATGTACACGTTCTGGATGCTGAGCGAGATCGGTGACTTGGACGGCGCGGTCGCGGCGACTGCGGCGGTCACCGATATCGCCGGGCGGCATGGGTTCGACGCGTGGGCGCTGGTGGCGGCAACCCTCCAGGCGATGGCGGGAGGCTCTTTGGCGCTCGAGACGGGACCCGTCGACCGTGCGGCCGTTGCCGCCCACGCCCAAGCCGTCGAGGGTTTCGCGTCCGCGTGGAGACTCGTGGACCTGGGACTTTTCCTGCCGTTCGTCATCACATCGGCGGGTCGCCTGCGGGCAGCAGCAGGCGATGTAGAGGCCGCGGCCGCCCACTACGACGAGGTGCTGGAGCTGTCCTCCACCAGGGGCCTGCACTTCTACGATGCCGAAGTGATGCGGCTTCGGGCCCAGCTCATGCCCGACGACGCGGCGACAGCGCTGCTACAGGATGCGCTCAGTCTCGCCCGGGCCCAGGGCGCGGTGCCGTTCCAGCGCCGCATCGCTGGCGACCTCGCCCGAGCACGGAGCCAAGTGTGAACGTGCACGGGCGTGACGGGCGACCGCCCTCCGTTTCCCTGGCATGAAGGTCCGCCGACCCGGGGTTGCGATCCTCGGTGGCGGTATGGGCGGCCTGGCGACGGCGTGGCGGCTGAGCGAGCCAGGCTGGCGCGACCGGTTCGACCGGATCACGGTGTACCAGCGCGGTTGGCGCCTCGGGGGTAAGGGCGCTAGCAGCCGGGGGCGAAATGGCCGCATCGAGGAGCACGGGCTGCACGTCTGGCTCGGGTTCTACGAGAACGCCTTTCGTTTGCTGCGGGAGTGTTACGCCGAGCTCGATCGCCCAGCTACCGATCCTGGTGCCCCGATCCTGACGTGGCGCGACGCCTTCCAGCCGGCACCGACCGTCGGCCTGGAGGACCAGGATGGCGATGATTGGCGCCATTGGCTGGCGCGGTTCGCTCCCAATGACCTCGAACCGGGGGAGCCCGAGCCCGTTGTTCCCCCAGACCTGCTCGACTACGCCCAGCGAGCGCTGCAGCTTGTGATCGACTTCGTGAACTCACTGACCGCGGTCGGGGGCACGCTCCCCACCGGGCGACTCGCACTCCGACCGTCGGCCGAGCCGCCGGGATCGGTAGCCGAAAGCCTGGCCGTAGGCGCCGGCCTGGCCGTACCGGCGGCAGTGCTGGAGGCGATCCGCCTGGCTCGCGGTGTAGCCGGTGGCGGGGGGCCGAGTGAGGAGACGGATCTTGCTGGTCCCGAGGTCGTTGGCGCGCTCGACCGGGTCCACGCCTGGCTTGGCGAGGTGGTGGCCGCCGAGCCTGAGCTCAAACGGAGCTGGCAACTCGTCTCCTTGACGATCGCGCTCGTGCGGGGATTGGTGGCCGATAGCGTGCTGACCGATCCTGGAGCGCTCGCCCGGCTTGATGGCGAGGACTACCAGGAGTGGCTCCGCAAACACGGCGCTGCACCCGAAGCCGTGGACGGCGGCTTCCTACGCGCCCTGTACGACATGGTCCTGGGCTACGCGGACGGCGATCCCGACCGGCCCCGCTTCGCCGCCGGCTCAGCGCTGCTCCTGGCGATGAAGCTTGCCCTCGAGTACAAGGGCGCAATTTTCTGGAAGTTGCGCGCCGGCATGGGTGACGTCGTGTTCGCACCCCTGTACGAGGCGCTACGCAACCGGGGTGTCGACTTCGAGTTCTTCAGTCGGCTCGATCATCTGCACCTGTCGCCCGACCGCACGGCGGTCGACGCGATCACGCTGGGCCGCCAAGCGCGGCTGGCGGCTGGAGTCCGGCGCTACGAGCCGCTTGTGCCGGTGCGCGGACTTCCGGTCTTTCCCGCGGCTCCGCTGGTCGACCAGCTCGCCGACGCCGACGGCATCGAGAGCGAACCGCTCGAGTCGCACTGGTGCACGTGGCCTGACGCGGAGCGCCGGGTCCTACGACGCGGTGTCGACTTCGACCTAGTGGTCCTCGCCGTTCCACCGGCGATGGCCGGGATCGTGGCGAGGGAACTCGTCGAGGACCGGCCCGAGTGGAGGGGGATGGTCGAGGGACTCGCTTCCGTCGCCACGCAGGCGTTCCAGGTTTGGCTGCGGGAGCCGGAGCCCGCGCTCGGCTGGCCGCATCCGGGAAGCACGATGAGCGGCTACGTCGACCCATTCGATACATGGGCGTCCATGCCCCAGCTCGTCGATGCCGAGGACTGGCCGGAGGGCGACAGGCCAGCAACGATCGCCTACTTCTGTGGAGCACTGGAGGCACCGTGGCCGCCGCCGAGCGAGGCACAAGGTGACCGAGACTACGCCGCATATTGGAACCGGCGCGTCCGTGAGCGTGCACGGGATTTCCTCAAACGGGAGCTTGGGCAGCTGCTACCCGGGGCCGTGAGCGAGGGTGGAGTCCGGTGGCAGCTGCTCTGCGGTCGTGACGGCCGCTCAGGACCA
>Ga0075421_100009276_pt1 | contig 12125 bp, 11 predicted proteins | sample SoiMetdeltSBSDD5_FD_75292 | JGI IMG/M metagenome (GOLD analysis project Ga0075421, IMG submission 75292) | Bulk soil microbial communities from a Populus tree surrounding site in Tennessee, USA - Soil MetaG P. deltoides SBSDD5 | ecosystem: Environmental > Terrestrial > Soil > Tree plantation...
ACCCGCAGGCACCACCAAAGCAGGCATGACCTTGCTTGGATCGACATCCAGCGACTTGGGCCCCTGCAGTCCCTGGGCAAGCAAAGCGGCGAAAACAATCGTTCGAATCATTCCAAACTCCTCTCTGCTCCAAACAATACCCACAGACAGACGACGGGGATAGGAAAAAGTCTCACACCGAGCTCAGGAATTTACGAAGTTCAGCTATTGCTTTTCCACGAGCACTGAGCCGGTTTTTGTCTTCGGTGCTCAACTCACCCATTGTGCGATTCATTTCAGGTAATAGGAACACGGGGTCATAGCCGAAGCCGCCGGTTCCGAATGGCTCATGACTGATGATACCGGCCACATCCCGCTGAACCGTCCAAATGATTGTGCCGGCTCGAGCAACAGCAAGCGCACAATAGAACACAGCATTCCGTTCGCCATTAGGAACAGGCTGCATTTCCTCGAGAATACGTTTGATCCTGGTGGGCGGATCCGGAGCGTATCGTGCTGAGTGGACGCCGGGACGGCCTCCCAGGGCTTCGACGCACAAGCCGGAATCATCCGCCAGAGTGAGGTCGTTGACAATCCTGCTGTAATGTTCCGCCTTCAGAATGGCGTTATCCAGAAACGTCGTTCCTGTTTCCGCGATCGACGGAGTACCTGCGGGAACAGGTTCCAGCGACCAACCCGGAAGTTCGCCTAAAGCGGAACGGATCTCGATTACTTTTCCTGCATTCGTTGTGGCAATGACCAGACGTGACATGTGTGGTAGTGGAGGATGGTTATTGCTGCAGCGTTTTGCGCTGAATCGCGATTAATTCTCCGATGCCGCGGCGGCCCAATTCCAATAACTGGGTCAAGGCACCGCCGTTGAACGGGTAGCGTTCGGCAGTTCCCTGGATTTCAACGAATTCGTCTCGATCCGTCATTACGACGTTGAAGTCCACATCGGCTGTCGAATCTTCCGAGTAGTCCAGATCGAGCATCGGAACTCCCTTGATGATGCCGACGCTGATAGCAGCCACATGCGACCGGACAGGACTCTCCGGAATTTTCCTGGCTGTCAGCAGCTTCTCGATCGCAATGCTCATAGCCACGAACGCTCCCGTGATGGATGCCGTGCGAGTTCCGCCATCGGCTTCGATGACATCGCAATCGATCCAGATTTGGCGTTCGCCAAGCTTGTCCAGTTCGACAGAAGCGCGTAAGGCGCGGCCGATGAGTCTTTGAATCTCCTGCGTGCGGCCCGACTTCTTTCCAGTGGTGGATTCACGCTGCGTACGTGTGCTGGTGGCGCGCGGGATCATCGAATACTCCGATGTGATCCAGCCCTTGCCCTGTCCTTTAAGAAACTGTGGTACCGCTTCTTCCACCGATGCCGTACAGATCACGCGCGTTCGGCCCACTTCGATCAGTACCGAGCCTTCCGCCTGGCCGATAAATCCGGGCGTGATACGAACCGATCGCAACTGGTTAGCGGCTCTGCCTTCTGATCGCATCATCTTACCGACGCAGTGTTTTCCACTCGCGGCGTGGCGTTCGTCACGGAGAGATCCATCTGCAGGGGCAACAGCAGCAGGCAGTGTCCTGCCAGCGTCTCCTTTTCAACACCACCGATCAGGATTTTCACTTCTTTGATTTCAGGCAAATTGTATGTGACGGAATTCACTATGGAGTAGATGGTTGCAAGTTCGCTTTCCACTCCGCCGGGATGGTTGGTCGCCAGTGTATTCGAGAAGTTCACGATGGCGGTTCCTTGCTCCGAGATGAAAATTTCCTGAACTTTTGTCTCTTTCGGCAATGCCGGAAACATACCGCCCTTACGTGGTCCGTCCTGGACCTTCTGCAAAATCTGCAGGGCGCGATTGGTGAGTTCGCTGGATTTGAAAATGGTTTCGTCTTCGACCGCTAACAGCGGGTCGCCGCTTGCGGAAGGGAAGAACAGCTTGACGCTGACCGGCGGGTCGGTCGGGTCATACAGCGGTTGAGCGGGGGGCTGGAATGGATTTTCTTCGGTTTCGCTTTCGTCCTTAATTACGGACTGCACACGGCCGATCACGTCCACGAAGAACCCCAGTGCCACACTGAATCCTATACCCAAGACGATCAATCCGATTTTGATGTGTCTCGGCATATTAGTTCGCCGCCGCCTGCGGCGATTCGGAGAAGCGATGAATGGCATCCACCATAGCGTTTATGAGGCGCGTCTGGAAATCCGTTTCCAGGAGTGTTTGTGCATTCACCGTGTTGTTGAGGTTTCCGACTTCGATGAGTACAGAAGGCATTGTGGCGCTGCTCAATACTGCCAGCGGCGCGTGGCGAATGGGAAACTTCCAGCCTGAAATTCCTTTGGCCAATTCCTGCTGAAGAATGTTTGCCGCAGTCCGGCTGCCCTGCCGATGCACTTTGTAGCCGAGATACCAGGGAAGGAACAATTGATCCTTTCCACCCGCTTCGGAAGAGGCATCACCATAGCCGTCTTTCATGATGTAGATCGACGAAGCAGCTTCCATTTTATCTGCAGAGTACCCGATGTGAAGACTGACGAAGAGATTCGCCTGGTTGTTGTTGGCAACGGCAGATCTTGCTTCGTTGTCCAGTGCGACGTCCGAATCGCGCGTCAAAAGCACCGTTGCGCCGAGCCGCGCTTGCAATGCTGTGCGTAAGCGCCTTGCCAGCGTGAGAGTCAGGTCTTTTTCGGACCCGGCTGCCGTACGCGCTCCAGTGTCCATTCCACCGTGTCCGGGATCGATCACAACAACTCGCACCCGGCGGTTCGTGGCGGGTGCGTCAGCTTTGGCTGTCGCCGTTGCCGGAGGCTCGGTTGGTGGCGGTGCTGCCGTGACGGCCTCGCCGGTTCGAAGCAGGTCCACGAAGAATATTCGATTGTTGTTTGCCGGAGTGATGCGCACGTCCGCAACGTCGCGAGTGACGTCCAGGATCAGTTTGGATTCGCCATCGGAATCATCGTAGGTCACCGAGCGGAGCAACCGGTCGCGATGATCGATGCGTTCGCGTACCGGGTCCAGCGGACCGCGATTGATGGTCAGGACCGGCTTGAGCGGATCGTCGCGCTTCAGTTCAAGATTGATCGGCGCCGCGCTGCGCAATGTCAAACGCGTGATGGGCCCCAGCGTCTGAGCATTCATTTCGAGTTCAGGTACGTCGACATTCCCCACGAAGATGCGCGCTGTGCCGGGGCGATACCTGAATGCTGAACCGGTCATTTTGGAGAGGCCCATTGTGAGAAATTCCACGGGCGCAAGCCAGCGGTTGTCTTCGCGCAAAATGGGGCTTGGGAGCAGGATGATTTGACCATTGAAAGAAATCAGGGCGCTGTTCTTGGTGATCACCAGCTGATTGCTTCCAGATCGAATCGTCAGAGTTTCCAATGCGACGGAGTCGGTGAAAGGCAATCCGGTATGGGCGATGATTTCCTTGATCGGCACATAGACAGTGCGGTTGGTGACGTCGGCTTTTACGACCAGCTTCGAATCAGGGAAATAGATGGGAAAGCTGGTCTCTGCCGCCTGAATCCGGTCTCCGAAAATGAAAAGGGCAGCACCAAGTGCCGCCACCACCACCGCTATCCGATATGGTTTCATACTCCGTGAGAATTCTATCATCAGGTCGAATTAGAAACAGGGTGGTGAGATTTTTGAAACTGTAGGCGCGGTCTAGACCGCGCAATTTCATGGAATCAACGAAATACGCGCGGTCACAAGACTGCGCCTACAGTATCGTAAGAGACGATGCATTTTTATGAGTGGCTGACGCTGGCCTATCTGCTCGTGTTCAGCGGGCTTGCATGGAAACGTGGGCTATCGGGGCGCCGGCTGAGACTCATTTTAGGTGCGGCCGCCATTGGAATCGCGCTGCTCGGCCTTCGTTCCACCCTGGTTGGTAGCTGGCTTCCGCTCGCCTTTATCCCTTTGACATACTCCCAGACCGGTCAATTTGTCCTGCCTTTGAATCTTAAATTCCAATCGCAGCTGGAAGCCTTCGATCGAAAACTGGTATTGACCTTGCCGCCACCTTTGATGTTCGCCTTTGAGCTGGCCTATCTCTTTTGTTATCCGCTTGTTCCATTGGGCTTAGTGGCGTTGTACCTGACCGGTTTGGGAACGTATGCGACCGAATTCTGGAATGTTGTGTTGCTTCCGGCATATGCCTGCTACGGCACATTTCCGTTCGTGCAAACGCTTCCCCCCAGGGCCATCGAAGGCAATACGCCATGGACACCCGAGCGAACTCGAATGCGTCGGCTCAATCTATTTGTTCTGCGCCACGCGAGCATTCAAGCCAATACGTTTCCAAGCGGTCATGTCGCCGCAAGCGTGGCTGTCGCCCTGGTGTTGTTGTCACATGCGACAGGGGTGGGGATCGTGTTCTCTGTCGTGGCTGCAATGATAGCGGCCGGAGCTTTCTTCGGCCGCTATCATTACGGAGTGGATGTAATCATCGGCGCGTTGCTGCCGTTGATTTCCTTTTGGATTTTCGCGTAGCTACGCTTTCGACGCTACTGTTTTCGACGCTGGAGCCGAATGGCCCGATACTGCAGGTACTCCCTCGTCATAATCCGACCCGAAGACGTAAGCAGTCTCGCTGTGCTGGCTGAGGTCGAGACCCAGACGTTCTTCTGCATCCGTGACGCGCAGACCCATAATGGCTTTGAGCGCAAGCAGGATCACTGCGCTCCCTACCGCCACGAACGCAATGGTGATACCTACAGCCGTTATCTGGGTCACCAGCAGCGACGGATTGCCGTAGAGCAAACCATCGTTACCTGCGGGGTTGACGGCTTTCGAGGCGAAAACTCCAGTAAGGACCGCGCCCAGAATTCCACCCACGCCGTGCACACCGACAACGTCAAGGGAATCATCGTATCCAAACTTCGACTTGACCATGCAGGCGCTGTAGCAAATCACCCCAGCAGCCAATCCGATTACAATAGCAGCCATCGGTGTTACAAAACCCGCGGCGGGGGTAATGGCGACAAGGCCGGCAACGGCGCCCGATGCTGCGCCGAGCATCGTGGGTTTACCGCTTTTCAGCCACTCCGCTAACATCCAGCCCAAAGCCGCCAGAGAGGCAGCCGTGTGGGTTGCCATGAACGCACTCGATGCCAGTCCGTTTGCGCCCAGAGCAGATCCGGCATTGAATCCAAACCAGCCCACCCACAGCATGCCGGCGCCGATCACGGCAAACGGCAGGTTATGCGGTGCCATCGGCACTTTCCCATACCCGACACGCTTACCCATGATCAGCACCGCTACGAGTGCAGAAATGCCGGCGCTGATGTGCACGACTGTGCCGCCCGCAAAATCCAGCGCACCCATGTTGCGGATAAAACCGCCGACTCCCCATACCCAGTGTGCGAGCGGGTCATAGATCAGAGTGGACCAGAGCAATGAGAACAACAGGAAGGTGGAGAACTTCATGCGTTCGGCAAATGCTCCGGTCATCAGTGCAGGCGTGATGATAGCGAACATGAGCTGATAGAACATGAACGTCTGGTGTGGAATCGTTCCCGCGTAGTCGGCATTCGGGGTTAGCCCGACGTTAGCTAACCCAGCCCACTGAAAACCACCGAGAAAAGGGGTGCCGGTTGCGAACGCCAGACTGTAGCCGATGACGATCCATTGGATAGTGATCAGTCCCACCATGATGAAGTTTTGCATCAACATGCCGAGGACGTTCTTCGATCGGACCAGGCCGCCGTAGAACAAAAACAAGCCGGGGATGGTCATGAAGAGAACAAGCGCAGCGGAGACCAACATCCAGGCTGTGTCGCCTGTGTCAATTTTCGGTGGCTCCGGTGCTGGAGTCTGTGCGAATACCGGAAGGCTGCACAGAACCACGAGAACCAGAACTTTAAGCAGGACGCAAACGTGGCGTTTCATTACGAATCTCCCTTTTTCAGATGTGCCCATAAACAAAAAAAGCCTCCGACCCACGCACGGGATCGAAGACTTCATTGTCGCGGTTTTTCACACCGTTGTGTCGACCGCGACAGTTTTATAATCGATATCGTGCAGGAATGTCCAACAAATTTGTAGTGGTGCTAACGATCCATAAATCCAGTGCGAACGTGGTAGACCTCTTCGACCGGCAGGACAAAGATTCTTCCGTCGCCAATCTCGCCCGTTTGTGCAACTTCACGAACGATTCTGGCGATATCCTCGACGTTGTTATCGTCGATGACGATTTCAATCATGATTTTCGGTAACAGGCTGACGGTGTATTCGACGCCGCGGTAAACAGCAGTATGGCCGCCTTGGCGTCCATGCCCCCGCACTTCCGAAACGGTAAGGCCCGGAACGATAGGCGAGAGCTTCTCAAGCACATCTGGCAGTTTTTCCAGGCGGATGATGCATTTGACCAACTTCATTCATATCGCTTACACCAAGTCCGCAAAAAAAACCAAGCATAAAGCTTGGTGACTTTGTGCCTTAGTGGTGACTAACGTCATCCACCACAAAGGCACAAAGTCACGCCCGGCTACTTCTGGCGTTTTAGAGTCCCAAAGGCCGTTCGCTTCGGCTTTGTCAAAACAGCGTTGCACAGTGCCGCCAACACAATTCCGACGACCACCGTTCCCATCGGTGCACCAAGAGGAACGAGGACTGCGATCGCCAAGACACTAGCTCCGAGGAAGTAATAAGGATTCATTCGAATTTCCTTTACTTCCCGCGAGCCTTAGCCAGTTCTCCCGCCGGGATGCGCGCTTGCGCATCCGCGTGAGTCATGGCTGAAAAGTCGGCTGTCGTGATCTGGAAGCCGGCATAAGCTTCCATTCCGTGCTCGCCCATATCCAATCCGTGGATCTCCTCGTCTCTGCTGACGCGCAGGCCGAGCGTAGCCTTAATGACGGCCCAGAAGATCAAGGACACAGCCAGAGTGAAGACGATGACGCTAGCCGAGCCCAGCAGCTGAACTCCGAGTAACTTGAAGCCGCCGCCAAAGAAGAGCCCGTTGCCGGTTGCCACGCCTGTGATCTTGTCTTGAGCAAACAGACCGACGCAGATCGTGCCAAATACGCCGTTTGCCAAATGAACTGCAAGAGCACCGACTGGGTCGTCGATTTTCAGTTTGTCGAAGAACAAAACCGCGAAGACTACGATGATGCCTGCAAGTCCACCGATAATCAGAGAGCTGTTCACGCTAACGAAGGCGCAAGGTGCCGTGATCGCGACCAGGCCTGCCAGACAACCGTTAATGGTCATACCTAGATCCGGTTTGCCCAGAACAAGCCACGCCGTTGCCGTGGCCGTTAACAGACCGATAGCCCCTGCCAAGTTTGTTGTGTTGAGGATGTGCGAGATCGCGCCTGGATCGGCTGCCATGGTTGAGCCAGGGTTAAATCCGAACCAACCTAACCAAAGAATCAGGCAGCCCAGTGTGGCCGACGTCATATTGTGGCCCGGGATCGCGTTCACAGTCCCGTCGGACTTGTATTTGCCGATGCGTGCGCCAAGGAGCAGGATGCCCGCAAGGCCTGCTACGCCGCCTACGGTGTGCACAACGGTCGAGCCGGCAAAGTCAAAGAACCCTCTTTGCGCAAGCCAGCCGCCGCCCCAGATCCAGTGGCCTGTGATGGGGTAGGCTATTCCGACCAACAACAGCGAGAACAGGATGAAACTGATGTACTTGACGCGCTCGGCGACGCAACCTGAAACGATCGTAGCAGCCGTGCCGGCAAAAACTAATTGGAAAAAGAACTTTGCGTAGAGCGGTATGCCCGTCCAGTTGATAGCCGTGTAAACGCCCTGATAATCCATGCCGGTCGCGGGACTGTTGTCGGCCCCACTGAGCATGAATATTCCCTGAAGCCCTATGAATGGGTTCCCATCTCCAAACATCAGACCCCAACCCACAACGTAGAAGGCTATTGAGGAAAGCGCAAAGACGATGAAGTTCTTGGACAAAATGTTGACCGCATTCTTGACGCGGCAAAAGCCCGACTCCACCAACGCGAAACCGGCGTTCATCCAGAACACCAGAAACGCAGTGATCAGTGTCCAAACTGTGTCGAGGGCTACTTTGCTATTTCCAAGCCTCGCTGTCAGGTCCGCTACTTGTGCGGCCAGGTCGGGAGGCGCAGCCGGCGCCGTTTGCTGCGCCGCCAGGTCACCGGGATACATCATCGTTAACAGCAGCAGCGCCAGGATCGATCCGCCGCGCCACAACCAAATCTTCCCTTTCTTCAATGACGACATGTCATCATCCTCTCTTTCCTTCTGCGAATTGTCGTGAGATGAGTGCCCACAAACGCGTCCCTTTTTCGGGCAAAAAAAAACGCCCGCGGGCGAAATTCACCCGGGACGTCGATGTCGATGCAGACTGCTATGTCCTGCAAATAAAAAAGCCCTCAAACCGACACACGGATTGAGGACTTCTTTGTCAAAACTACGGCCACTTCATCGTGAACGCGTGGAGAGTTTTTAAACTAACGAAACTTTTATGTCAATACAAATTAGTACAAATTTGTCGTAACAGCGTTGCTCAATGCGTCAACGCCTGCATCAAGAGATTCTGAACATAGATCAAAACCAACACCGCGACGAGGATCTGAACAATGATTGGCGTTATGTCTCTGATCCACTGAACTGGTGTGTACTGGGCATCGACGTCGCGCTGAATGAAGGCGTACGCGACCACGGACTGCGCACAGCCGATGTGGGTCCAGCATCCTCCGAGAGCGTACCCGGCAATTTGCGCCATCGCGAACAGCTTGAGAACCGTAATATCCAAATCCGCCAGGGCGCGCGAGGCGAAATCCGCGACGATGTTGTTGTCGAGGATCGCTGAAAGGAATGTGCTGCCGAGAAATTGCAGGGCGGCAACGTGAGATTGCCCGAGCGTTTCCATACCGCGGTGAATGAGGCTTTGCATTTGATTGAAGAAACCTGCACTGGTCAGCAAGGTGATGGACAAAAACAGGGGAAATAAAAAGTAGTATTCCGCATATTCGTGCTTCGCCTCGCGGACAGCCAACGCTCGCATTTTCGGAATAGGCCAGATACTGAAGAGGGCGCAGAAGAAGCCGGCAAACGATGCCAGGAACAGTGGAATCTCATGATTGATTCCATGCAGGATCAGCATCGCGACAAAAGGGATAATCGCCAGCGCGCCTGCTTTCTGCGCGCGTTTACGGACCTTCGCGAGCAATGCAAGAGTTGTCTCCACTTCCTTTTCGGCAATCACGGCTGCTTCATATTTGCCGGCCGCGTCATAGGTATAGTGGGCGTCGAGAGAGTTCGCCAGGTCTTCGTTCACGAAATGGCCGAGCAGTTTCTTGCGGGTTTGTTGCGGAACATCGGCCTTGATCAGCGAAAGGCCAAGCGACTCGCCCTGCCTCAAGTGGTGCAACACCGCGTTCATCTTACCGTCGAGCTCACGCTCGTGGGCTTCTACGAGCTCCACCGGTGTAAGTACTTCGCCGTGCCGTGTGGCTTGTAGAAATCGGACATCTGCGAGGTTGGCATCAATCAGGTCCAGCTTTGCGAGACTCACGCGTTGTCTTCCAAGCTTTTTACGCAGATTCAGCACTATCAGCACGTAACTCAGGATCGCGGCCGGCGCGCAATAGAGAATAAAGAAGGCATTGTTGAGATAGGGATGAAGATTCGCCTTCATGATGAGGTTTGGCGGTTCACCGTACGCCAGCCAAATCCCACAAATTGTCGTCACCGCCGTGCAAATCATTACTGCGTAGCGAATCGATTCAACTGGCGCCGCTGCGAGCATCATGATGATCACGAGTGTCCGAATCGTCAGGCCGATCATGGAAACCCCGTCGAGAATTCCTGAAGAGACAGCTACAAAAGCAGTGACGGCGATGACCGTTGGCAGGATTCGTCCATCATTGCGTCGAAGCAGATTGAACGTGATGCCTTCCAGGAGACGAGTTTGCGCGATAACGGATACGAAGAATGTCAGGCCGAGGAGGAATAACATCGTGTCGGCATGAAACAGGTCGTCCAACCCGTGAAACGAGAGCAGATGTTCCCTGGCCCAGCCCCACCAGCCGATTTGAGCGATCTGAACGCTCCATGTCGAACTTTCAAGACCGCAGAATGTAGCCGTAACGACCAGCAACATCCCATACGTGAGGGCATTCTTGTGCACTTGGTATCTGAAAGATCCGAGGAAAAAGAGTCCCAGGATTGTCGTCAATACTTCGGCAGCAAGCAGCCATACTGGTAAAGCCACACTGCGACTGACAAAAAACAGGATTGCCGACGCAACAGCGCAACCCGCAAAGAATTTCTTTCCGGAAAGCATAACGACGGTTGCCGTGCTGCTTTCCGACTGGCTTGTAAGAACGTTCTGCTCACTACTCAAGAATTCCGCGTCTCCAATCGGTACGTCTTCGGCCAAAAAAAAATCCCCAACCCCCGATGGGGCTGAGGACTTCGCCGTCACGCAACGCTCACTTCATCGTGACGTGCAGGTTGTTTTTTAAAGGAACGTTCTATGCCGTGTCAACGGATTTCCCAAAACTGCAGGCCCGGTCTATGACCGCGCGCACTTGTAGAATCAACGAAAATGCGTGCCTGCAGTTGAAATCACTCCAACATTTGTTTGGGTTCGGGCAGCCAGAACGAGATGATGAAACCCAATAGGTAAACCGCAAAGCCGACTCCGGCGGCAACCAGCGCGACTTTAGTCGGTGCGTATGCCCGATCAGCCGTGATCGCGAGTGTTGCAGTCAACCAGGCAAAGGAGGTCCCGACGAGTCGCCCACCGATGTTGATGGCAAAACTTTCGCCTGTTCCACGCAGATGAACGGGATAGGCGCCCGGCAGATAGTTGCCCCAGAAACTGAATTGGCCGATGGTGAGCAGACCGGTGACAAACACTCCGACGTAGAGCCAATTGAGACTGGTTGTGGCTATGATGCCGAAGACGATCGGAAACAGAAGCAGACCCGGAATTTGAAACATCCGAATCAAGCGTTGACGGCTTGCAATACGTACTATAAGCAACGCCAACAGGAGCCGGCCGATCAGGCCGCCGATCTCTTGAGCCGTGGTCATGCGCGCGGCGACACGCTGTGCCGTCTGAGCTGCGTTTTGCGTTTCTTGTTGTATCTGCGGCAGTCCGGGAATCATCTGCGGAACTTGTTGAAGGGCGCCAAAGGCGGCGCCATACGCCAGCGCAAGCATCAACGTCGAAACCAAAGTGACATGCCGCAGTTTCGGCGAGAAAAGGGCAGCGATACTGGGGCGCTTTAATGTTCCCGAGGCTCGCTTCTCGCGCCAGACGGGCGATTCGGGCAAGAACGGTCGAATAAAAATCAGCGGGATCGCCGGAATAACGCCGGTCATCAATGTGTAGCGCCATGCAGCATGGGGATCGCCTGAACCGGTCCCAAATAAATCCAGCGCCGGAAGACTGGCTGCATATGTGATGCAAAGTCCGTTCGCAGACGCAACCATGAGTCCGCCGAAATTGGAACAGGCCTGTGTATAACCGATGACCCGTTCACGTTGTAACGGATTCGGGAATAACTCCGCCAGCCATGCAACCGCGGCGACGAATTCAACGCACACTCCCACATAGACAAGACACCGCAGCACCAGCAGCATCTCGACGGATGTCGCGTAACCGGAGGCAAAGGCAGAGACCGCATACAACAGGATGCTGTACGTGAGAACGCGCCGGCGGCCAAATCGATCGGTCAAATAACCGCCCAGCAGGCCGAAGATTCCAGCAGCAAAAGCAGGGATGTAGAACAGCCTTCCGACCCACATCTGGAATTCCGGCGAACCCGGCTGGGCGCCGGTCAATTCGATCAACGCAGGCCGCGCGATCAAGGGCAGCATTAGGATTTCATAGGTGTCAAAGGCAAAGCCGATTACCGCAATGATGCATATGAGCCACTGTATCGGCGTAAGGCGAATTCCGGCCTCGACAGGCTTGAGTTCCAGTTCCTTCATTTGGTCGGGAACATTACTCCAGTATGCCCGGGGAACACAACTGCGTATGCACTGTAGGTGGGGGCGAAAAATGGGGATCCGATCAATTCGTCAATTCTCGATTCCCAATTCCTATCCGAGGGGATTCTTCCAGTCCACACGGTCTCCTCGGATAGGAATTGGGAATCGAGAATTGACGAATTGATCGGATCC
>Ga0075421_100009277_pt1 | contig 12125 bp, 10 predicted proteins | sample SoiMetdeltSBSDD5_FD_75292 | JGI IMG/M metagenome (GOLD analysis project Ga0075421, IMG submission 75292) | Bulk soil microbial communities from a Populus tree surrounding site in Tennessee, USA - Soil MetaG P. deltoides SBSDD5 | ecosystem: Environmental > Terrestrial > Soil > Tree plantation...
CAGGCGGTGCGTGGCGTCGGGGCGATCGCCATCTGGGCCGGGCTCATCGGGTCGGCGCTCTACTGGTTGCGGTCCGGGCGCAAGCGCCCGCCGCCCGAGGACGAGGCGGTCGCCGCGGCCGAAGAGCTCGGGCGGGACGACGACGAGGACGCGGCCATCGAGCCGGTCCCAGCCGGCGACGCGCGAGAGGACGATTGGCCATGAGCGTCACCGAGCGTCGCGAGCCGCCCGTCGTAGTCGAGGAGGAGCCCGATTGGCCCCGCTACCTGCTGCGCTACAACGCGTTCGAGCGGGTGCTGCACTGGATCGTCGCGATCACGTTCGTCGCCCTGCTGCTCTCGGGCCTGGCGCTGGCGTTCCCCCGGCTGGCCTGGCTCGCCGTCCTGTTCGGCGGCGGCCAGACCATGCGGGCCGCGCATCCCTGGTTCGGCGTGGTGTTCACGGCCGGCATGGTGCTGATGCTGCTGCTGTGGGGACGCGGGATGCTCCTCGGCCGGGTCGACTGGAAGTGGTTCGGCCGGCTCCGGGAGTACGCCCGGGAGGGCCACACGGGCCTCGACGTCGGGCGGTGGAACGGCGGGCAGAAGGCCTACTTCTGGGTGTCGCTGGTGTTCGCGATCGTGCTGCTGCTGACCGGCCTGCCGCTGTGGTTCCCGTCGATAGCCGACGCCCCGGTCCGCCAGGCGGCCCGGCTCGTCCACAACATCGCGTTCCTGGTGATGACCGGCGGCTTCATCCTCCACGTGCTGCTGTCGGCGTTCCTGTTCCCGGGGACGCTCGAGGGCATGACGTCCGGGCGGGTCAGCCGGGCCTGGGCGGCCTGGCACCACCCACGCTGGTTCCGGGAGCACCGGGACGACGACCAGCCGTGAGACCCGGCCCCCGGGGCGGCCCCGGTGACTTCCCGACCCGACTCGCCCGGACCGAGCGCCTGCTCGCGGGCGCGGCCGACGGGGCTGCCGCGCACCGTCCGCTGGTGCTGCTCGCCTCCGTCCTCGACCACCAGCGCCGGCGCCACGAGGTGCTCAGGCTCGACCCAGCGTCCTCGGACCGGTTCCCGTTGCTCGACCTCGACGCCCTCGTGCCCACGGTCGTGCCGGAGGTCGGCCGCGCCGTCGATGAGCTGCGCGGGTCGGTGCCCGTGCCGCTGGCCGAGGCCGGAGAGCAGCTGACGGCCCTGCAGCCGACCGAGCTCGCTGCGATCGTCGAGACGTGGTTCGACGACATCGGTCTGGTCGAGCCCCGCCTGTCGTTCTGGATCCACGTCGCCGCCGGCCCCGCGCTGGAGCGGGGCGCCGGCCAGGTCACCGCGCCCAAGGACTGGGCGGGCGCGGCCTGCCCCGTCTGCGGGGGCCCGCCGCAGGCGTCGGTCATCGCGGAGGCCAGTGGCGAGTTCATGGCCGGCTCGCCCCGCTCCCTCGTCTGCGGCCGCTGCGCGAACTGGTGGTCCTTCCCCCGGGTCACCTGCGTCGGCTGCGGCGAGCAGGACCCCCGGCGCATCGAGACCTACTTCGACGAGGACCGCCCCTGGGCCCGGGTCGACACCTGCACGACCTGCGGCGCCTACGTGAAGACCTTCGACCTGCGCGCCCCCGGCAGCGTCGACGTCGTCCCCCTCGTCGACGACGTCGCCACCCTGAGCCTCGACATCTGGGCCCGCGACCGCGGCCTCACCCGCCCCACGCTCGCGCCATCCGGTGTCTGAGCGGAGCCCCCGGGGGTAATGAGCGAGGCGATGAGGGGGGTTCTCATCGTCCTGGCCCTGGGGGTCGCCGTCCTCGGTCCGGTCGCAGTGCTGCGGTGGGGCCTGGCGCGGCGGCGCGCCTTCGGCACGGTCGCCGAGCAGGCGGCGTTCGAGGTGCTCCACCTCGCCAACGAGGCCGCCCCACCCTTCCGGTCCGGGTTGAGCGTGGCCGCCGCCGAGCGGGCGGCCCGCAGCCTCCGGCGGCTGCTCGGGAGCAAGGCGCTGGCGATCACCGACCGCCGGGCCGTCCTGGCGTGGGACGGCGACGGCAGCCACCATCGCGCGGCGGTCATGTCGATGGCCGCCAGCGTCCTCGACGGCGGCAGCCCGGTGGTCCTGCGGCCCCAGCAGCTCCGCTGCGACGACCCCGACTGCCCGCTGCGGGCCGGCATCGTCGTCCCGATCGAGGCCGACGGATCGGTCGCCGGCACGCTGGCCAGCTTCGGCACCAGCGTCGGCGCCGGCACCGTGGGCGCGGCGAGCGCGGTGGCCGCCTGGGTCGCCACCCAGGTCGAGCTGGGTCGCCTCGACCAGACCGAGGCACGGGCCGCGTCCGCCGAGCTGCGGGCGCTGCGGGCGCAGATCTCGCCCCACTTCGTCTACAACGCGCTCACTGCCATCGCCTCGCTGGTGCGCACCGAGCCGGAGCGGGCCCGCGAGCTGCTCCTCGAGTTCGCCGACTTCGCCCGCTACAGCTTCCGCCGCCGCGGCGACTTCGCCACGCTGGCCGAGGAGCTGCGCGCCATCGACGCGTACCTCCAGTTGGAGCGGGCGCGCTTCGAGGACCGCCTCCAGGTCCGCCTGCGCATCGCGCCGGAGGTGCTGCCGGTGGTCGTGCCGTTCCTGGTGCTCCAGCCGCTGGTCGAGAACGCGGTCCGCCACGGCATCGAGGGCGGCGCCGGCCAGGGCGAGATCGTCATCGAGGCCGCGGACCTGGGCACCGAGTGCCGGATCACGGTCGAGGACGACGGCGCCGGCATGGACCCGGACGTGCTCCGCGACCACCTGGCCGGGCGGGCGGACGGCGCCGGCATCGGCCTGGCCAACGTCGACGAGCGCATGCGGTCGGTGTTCGGTGACGCCTTCGGCCTGGTGATCGAGACCGCGGTCAAGGCGGGCACGAAGGTCCACCTCAGGGTGCCCAAGTACCGGGCCGGCGTGCGGGCGTCGTGACGTGACGGGCGGGCTGCGCGCACTGGTGGTGGACGACGAGTCGCCGGCCCGCGCGGATCTCGCCTGGCTCCTCCAGCGTGAGCCGACGGTCGCCCGGGTGGAGCAGGCGGCCGACGCCACGGAGGCCCTGCGGGCGCTGCAGCGATGCGACGTCGACGTGGTGTTCCTCGACGTGGTCATGCCGGGGCTGAGCGGCCTGGACCTGGCCCGCGTGCTGAGCCGGTTCTCGGCGCCGCCCAAGGTCGTCTTCGTCACCGCTTACGAGGGCCACGCCGTCGAGGCGTTCGAGCTCCAAGCTGACGACTACCTGCTCAAGCCGGTGCGGACCGAGCGGTTGCGGGAGGCCCTGCGCCGGGTGGCGCCCCGCGCGGAAACCGTCGACGACGCAGACGTGCTCACGGTCGAGATCGCCGGGCGGACCCGGTTCGTCGCCCGCACCGACGTCCGCTACGCCGAGGCCAGCGGTGACTACACCCGGCTGCACACCGCCGCCGGCAGCCACCTCGTCCGCATCCCGCTGTCGACCCTGGAGGCCCGCTGGGCCGAGGCGGGCTTCTTCCGCATCCACCGCAGCTACCTCGTGTCGCTGCTGGCGGTGACCGAGCTGCGGGCCACCACCGGCAGCGTCGTGGTCGTGGTCGACGGGCGGGAGCTGCCGGTCAGCCGCCGCCAGTCCCGCGAGCTGAAGGAGGCCCTGGTCCGGTCGAGGGGTGGGCGCTGATGCCGGGGACCGACGCGCCCCGCCGGGTCGCGGTCACCAGCCCCCGCACCGAGGCCGCCGAGCGAGCGCGGCCGGCCCGGCGCCGGCTCGACGACCTCGCCGACCAGACCGAGGTCGGTGACGTGCTCCTCCGGGCGCTGATCCGGGCGCAGCTCGTGCTCGCCGTGCAGGTGCTGGCGGTGCTGGTCGTACTGCTCGGCGGCCTGCCGCTGCTGTTCGTGCTGGTCCCCGAGGTGGGCCGGCTCGAGATCGGTGGCATCGGGGTGCCGTGGCTGCTCCTCGGCATGGCGAGCTTCCCGCTGCTCGTGCTGCTCGGCGTCGTCTACATCCGTCAGGCCGAGCGCAACGAGCGGGAGTTCGCCGAGCTGGTGGAGCGCTAGCGGTGCTCGCCGTCGTCGCGGTGGTGGCGGTCACCGGGGCGACGATCGCCATCGGCACGTTCGGAGTGCGCGTCGCCCGCACCACGTCCGACTTCTTCGTCGCGGCCCGCACCGTGCCACCGATGTGGAACGCGTCGGCGATCTCCGGCGAGTACCTGTCGGCCGCGTCGTTCCTCGGGGTCGCCGGCCTGGTCCTCAAGTACGGCGTCGACATGCTCTGGTACCCGGTGGGTTACGCCGCCGGCTACCTCCTGCTGCTGTTGTTCGTCGCCGCGCCGCTGCGCCGCTTCGGCGCCTACACGATCCCGGACTTCGCCGAGGGCCGACTGCGCTCGCTACCGGTCCGGGGCGTCGCCACCGCGTTCGTGCTGCTGATCGGCTGGTTCTACCTCCTCCCCCAGATGAAGGGCGCCGGCATCACGCTCTCGGTGCTGATCGGCACGCCGTACTGGGTCGGCGTCGTGGTGGTGGGCGGGGTCATCACCGCCAACGTGGCGCTCGGCGGCATGCGCGGCATCACGTTCGTGCAGGCGTTCCAGTACTGGGTGAAGGTCACCGCGATCTCGCTGCCCGCGATGTTCCTGCTCCTGCACTGGCAGCAGGACCGGATGCCGGAGGTCGTGAGCCCGGCGCCGCCGACGTTCGCCCACGCCACCGACGTCGAGTTCGGGGTCGACACCCGCTTCCGGGTCGAGACCCCTGTGGTGGTCGACGTCACGGGCGAGCTCGACGGCCGGTCGGCCACCGGCCCGCGGGAGCTCACCGCGGGTGAGCACGTGGTCGCCGCCGACACGGTGCTCGGGTTCCCGGCCGGCGCGCCGACGCCCCACCAGCTCGACCTCGCTGCCGCTGGCGGCACGCACTGGGGGCGGCCGTTCGGCCCCATCGCCGATCAGGAGGAGCACCCGCTGTTCTTCACCTACAGCCTGATCCTGGCGACGTTCCTCGGCACGATGGGCCTGCCCCACATCCTCGTCCGCTTCTACACCAACCCCGACGGTCGGGCCGCTCGGCAGACAACGGTGATCGTGCTGGCCATGCTCGGGGCCTTCTACGTGTTCCCCGCGGTCTACGGCGTGCTCGGCCGGCTGTACACGCCCGACCTGCTGCTCACCGGCCGCACCGACACAGTCGTGCTCGTGCTGCCCGAGCGGATCGTGCCTGGCCTGGGTGGCGAGCTGCTCGGCGCGCTGGTGGCGGCCGGCGCGTTCGCTGCGTTCATGTCGACCGCCAGCGGGCTGCTGGTCATGGTGGCGGGCGCGCTCGCCCAGGACGTGCTCAGCCCGAACGTCCGGGGGTTCCGCTCGGCCGCGGTGCTCGGCGGCTGCGTGGCCGCGCTGCTCGGGCTCGCGGTCGAGCCGTTCGACATCAACCGGCTGGTGGGCTGGGCGTTCGCCATCGCCGCGTCATCCTTCTGCCCGCTGCTGGTGCTCGGCATCTGGTGGCGGGGGCTGAGCGCCGTGGGCGCGCTGGCGGGGCTCCTGGTCGGGGGCACCACCGCGTCGGCGGCGATCGGCGCCACGATGCTCGGGTTCGCGCCGGGCGGCTGGCTCGGGTCGCTGCTCGCCCAGCCGGCCGCCTGGTCCGTCCCACTGGCGTTCGCGGTGATGATCGTCGTCAGTCGACGGACCCCGGCGTCGATCCCGGCCGACGTCGGCCGGACGATGGTCACGTTGCACACGCCCGAGCGCCTCGGCCTCACCGCCCCCGCCCGCCCCTAGCCGCTCGCCGTACCGCTGGCCCGCTGACCGACCGGGAGCAACCGCTCACCGCTCCGCCTCGACCCCTCAGCGATCGCCCTCTCGGCCCGGGGAGCGCCCCTTCGTACCGTGCCCGGAAGGGACCAGAGGGGGGACCCACATGACGACCGACGCCACCGATGCCACCGACGCCGCTTCCGTCGAGTCCGCCGAGGAGCAAGCCCGCCAGGACTACAACATCTGGCAGGTGATCGGCGCCTCGTCCGCCGGCACCGTGATCGAGTGGTACGACTTCTACATCTTCGGGTCGCTGGCCACGACGATCTCGCCGAAGTTCTACCCGTCGGGCAACGACACCCTGGCGCTCATCGCCTACCTGTCGACCTTCGCAGTCGGCTTCGTGGTGCGGCCGTTCGGGGCGCTGTTCTTCGGCCGGATCGGCGATCTCGTCGGGCGCAAGTACGCGTTCCTCGTCACGCTGCTGATCATGGGCGGCGCGACGGCGTCGATCGGCCTCCTGCCGGGGTACGGGACGATCGGGATCCTGGCGCCGATCCTGCTGCTGACCATCCGGGTCGTGCAGGGCCTGGCGCTGGGCGGCGAGTACGGCGGGGCGGCCACCTACGTGGCCGAGCACGTCCCCGACCGCCGCCGCGGCTTCTACACCAGCTTCATCCAGATCACGGCCACGTTCGGCCTGTTCATCTCGCTCATCGTGATTCTCACGACCCAGGAGCTGATGACCGAGGACTCGTTCCAGAACTGGGGCTGGCGGCTGCCGTTCCTGCTGTCGGTCCTCCTCGTCGGGGTGTCGCTCTTCGTCCGCCTACGGATGAAGGAGTCCCCGATCTTCAGCCACCTCAAGGTCCAGGGCCAGACATCGACCACGCCGATCAAGGACGCCTTCGCCACCCGGGAGAACCGGCGCCGCATGGCGATCTCGCTGTTCGGCGCGACGGCCGGCCAGGGCGTGGTCTGGTACACGGGCCAGTTCTACGCGCTCTTCTACCTGCAGAAGGTGCTGTCGATCGAGACCAAGCAGGCGAACATCATCGTGGCGGTCGCCCTGCTGCTGGCGATGCCGCTGTTCGTCCTGTTCGGCGCGCTGTCGGACCGGGTCGGCCGCAAGCGCCTCATGATGGCCGGCTGCCTGCTGGCCGTCGTCAGCTACCTGCCGATCTACAAGGGGATGCAGCTGGCGGCCAACAACGACGTCGTGGGCGTCGGCTCGCAGACCAACGAGGTCACGAGCGAGATCACCCTGCTGCCGCAGACCATCGTCGACGGGGAGAAGGTCTTCATCGAGGACACCGCGCCCGACCCCAACGTGGCCGCGCTGATCGCCCTCGTCTGGATCCAGGTGGTGTTCGTGACCATGGTCTACGGGCCGATCGCCGCCTACCTGGTGGAGGCCTTCCCCGCCCGGGTGCGCTACACGTCGATGTCGCTGCCGTACCACATCGGCAACGGCGTCTTCGGGGGCCTGCTGCCGCTCATCGGGCTGTCGCTGTGCGCGGCGACGGGGTCGATCTTCGCCGGCCTCGCCTACCCGATGATCATCGCCTCGATCACCTTCGTCGTCGGCACGAGGTTCCTCCCCGAGACCAGGCACGTGCGCATCTGGGACGAGCTCGAAGCGTCCCGCGCCGGATCCGCCGCCCCCGCCGCCGCCGAGGCCTAGGTCTTGGCGGCGGCGTCGGCTGCTGCGGCTGCGGCTGATGCCAGGTCGTCGATGGCCGTCGTGATGCCGACGGCGAGCGTCGAGATGTCGGGCGAGACGTCGCGGTCGCCGGTGACACCGAAGGTGACCGAGCCGTTGTAGGAGAAGATCGACACCCCGATCCGCATCGGCGCGGCGATCGGCACGTACGGGTACGCCTTCAGCATCAGCCGGCCGCACGAGTAGAGCGGCAGCTGGGGCCCAGGCACGTTGGTCGTGACGGTGTGGACGTTGCCCGTGCGGGTCACCACCCGGGCCGCGAGCCGCATGCCCAGGCCGAGGAGCACCGGCGGGGCGAACCCCGACAGGGACGTCAGCGCCTCGCCGGCCACCGCCTGCTTCGACTCCTTGAGGTCGCCGAGCTGCTGGCGGATCGCGGCGAGGACCTCGACGGGGTCGTCCAGCGAGACCGGTAGCTCGGCGAACATCGCCGACACCTTGTTGTCGAACGTCCCGTCGTGGGCCGCGGCCCCGTCGGAGCGGGTGGCGCGCACCGAGACCGGCACCAGCGTGCGCACCACCTTCCCGGCAACGTCCTCGCCCCGCCCGACAAGGAGGTCGCGGAACCCCCGGGTGATCGCGGTGAGGACCACATCGTTGACGGTCCCGCCGAGGGCGGCCCTGATCGTCTTGATGGTGTGCAGGTCGGTCTCGGCCCAGGCCACCTGGCGATGGGGTCCGATGCTGCCCGAGAGCGTCGACGTCGCCGGTCGGGCCAGGCCGGCCAGGGACCGCAACCCGGCGACGAGCTCGCCGGCGGGCTCGAGGAGTCGGCGGGGTTGGCGCATCATGGCGCCGACCACCCGCAGCTGCTCGTACTGGCTGGTGGCGAGCTCACCGACGGTCTGCAGCGTCAGGTCGGCCCGCGACGGCGCGCGCTCGGGCTCCCACGGCACCACGTCCGATGCCGCCGGGTCAGGCGCGTCAGGCGACAGGTCCATCAGGACGGCCAACAGCTCGACGCCCGAGATGCCGTCGACCATGCAGTGGTGGACCTTCGACATCAGCGCCCACTGGCCGTCGGCCAACCCCTCGACGACCCACATCTCCCACAGCGGCTTCGTGCGGTCGAGGCGCTGGGACATGAGCCGGGCGACGAGGCGCTGCAGCTCGGCCTCACCGCCGGGTGCCGGCAGCGCCGTGCGGCGCACGTGGTAGTCGAGGGCGAAGTCGGCATCGTCGACCCACACGGGCCGGCCCAGCCCGAGGGGCACGGCCTCGACCCGCTGCCGGTAGCGCGGCACGAGCGGCAGCCGAGCCTCGACCGTCCGGCTGAACGTGGCCGGGTCGGGAGCAGGCCCTTCGAAGACCGCGGTCGAGCCGATGTGCATGCCGACCGTGCGATCGGAGTCCTCGATGTGGAGGAACGACGCGTCGAGGGGGCTCATGCGGTCCATGCCGTCTCCTCGTCGTCGACGTCGACGTTTGCGTCCCAAGGGCGGGGGAACCAGCGCCGCAGGGCGGGCGGCGGGCGGAACGGCGCCCAGTCGCCCTCGGCGAGCGCCAGGCGGTCGGCGACCACCAGGACCGCCGCCGGGTTCACGCCCAGACCGCAGTGGCTGCCGCGCACCTCGACGTTCTCGCTGTGAGCGTCGGTCCGCTGCACGGCGGTCCGCCAGTCGACGACGCCGTCGGACCGGGTGTAGACGGCGGTCGACGGCACCGGCAGCGGCTCGGCCGAGGCCCCGAAGCCCAGCGCCTCGGCGTTGAACGGGCTCCCGAGGGAGATGACCTGGCGGATCCGGTCGGGGAAGCGACGGGCCAGCTCCCGGCCGAACACCCCGCCCAGGCTCCAGCCGACGATGCTCACCCGGCGCGCTTCGCCGCCGCCCAGCTCGTCAACTGCCCGGGTGAGGCCCTCGACGACGTCGGCGGTCGGGCCCATGTTGCGTCCGAGCCCCCAGCCGTGGGCGTCGTAGCCCAGACGGCTCAGCAGCGTGCGCAACGGCACGGTCGACAGATCACCGGCCAGGAAACCCGGCAGGACCAGCACCGGATGACCGTCGCCCCTAGGCGCCATCGTGAAGAGCGGGGCCACGGCCGCGAGCTGCGCGAACGCGGCCCAGCTACGCGGCACCTCCAGGGAGAGGTCCACCACCGGTGGCCTCCGCCGACTCCTGCGCCCCGTACCCATCGCAATCCCCCCGTCGTCCACCCCCGTTGTACCCGTCAGGCCAGGAAGAAACCCACTTCTGCCCGGGCCTCGTCAGGGGACGACGGGCGTGGTGACCACGACGACGTCGTCGCCCGGCGCCGGGTCGACGAGGGGTGAGCTGGCGGCGACCACCGCTTGGAGGGTCGTTCCGGCCGGGGCGGTCACGGTGGCTTGCACGGTCACGGCTGCGACATCGCCCACCGGCACCTCGGCGACCGAGCAGATCACGACCTGCGCAGCCCCCGATGACGGCGGCGCGCACGTACCGGAGGTGGCCTCGGCTGCGACGAACGTCGACTCCGCCGGCAGGCGCACGGCGACCGTCGCCTCCTCGGGCGACGAGGGACCGGCGTTCGCGACCCGCACCTCGTAGGTCACCTCGCCCCCCACGGGCACCGGGTCCGGTGCCGCCGAAGCGACGACGCTCAGGTCGGCCGCCTCGAACCGGGCGACGTAGGCGTAGAAGTTCTGAAATCCCGGCACCTCGTCGGGTGTGAGGTCGCCTGCCGAGCTGATGAAGGCGAGGGCCCGACCGTCGGCGCTCGCGACGTCCTGGGGGTCGCCCTTGATCGTGCTGTCGCCGTTGCCCGACGTCGTGCCGTCCCACCGCTCGGTCACGAGCGTCGTCGTACCGGCGTCCAGATCCCTGATGAAGATGTCCCGACCCCTGATCGTGCCGCCAGGCACCAGGTCATGTGCGCCGCTCTGAAACGCCACGCGACCGTCCGGGAGCGGGCGACCCATGTCGGAGCCGCCGTTGCCGCTGGCCGTCCCCGCGGCGTTCACCGACACCAGCTCGGTCGTGTCGGCGTCGAGGTCACGCACGAAGACGTCCGGCGACTGGTTGGCGTCATTGGGCACGAGGTCATCGGCGTTGCTCGTGAACAGGACCCGCCCGTCGGGCAGGAACCACGGTGGGTCGAAGATGGCCAAGAACGGCTGACCGGCCGCGGTCCCTGCCGTGCTGACGGAGACGAGCTCGATGTGTCCGGTGGCCAGGTCGCGCACGAAGAAGTCCTGCAGGTTGTTGAAGTCGGCGACCGGCACGAGGTCGGTCGCCAGGCTCAGGAACCCCACTCGACGGCCGTCGGGGCTGAACGTCGGAGCGAAGGACGTGTTGTTCCCACCGGACGCAACTCCGGAGACGAGCGTCGTCGTCCCAGCCGCCAGGTCGCGCACGAAAACGTCCCCCTGCCCCGTGGTGGGCTGCGCCACCAGGTCGGTGGCATGGCTCAGGAACGCCACCTTGGTGCCGTCGGGGCTGAAGATCGGCGTCTGCGAGCGGCCGTTGCCCGGTCGCCCGCTGCCGTCGCCCGCCACCGACACCAGCGTCGTAGCCCCGGTCGCCACGTCGTACAGGCGGACTCCTCCGGACGTGAGGACGATCGCCGAGCCGTCGGGCGAGAAGCGCGCCTGGTTCGACTCGACCCGCGTCTCGCCGTCCACGGACAACAGCGTCGTGGTGCCGCGGACCAGGTCGCGCAAGAACCAGTCCGGCGCGCCGTCGCCGTCACCCGACACCAGGTCCGACGCATCGCTGGGGAAGAGGACCGCCGTCCCGTCGGGGCTGAACTTCGGAGGGCCGGAGTCGCGACCTGGATCCGGTCGGACACGCATCGCCCATGATCGTTCTCCCCCCGTTGATGCCTCCCCGGCATCACCGCCCTCGCCTCAATGTTGGCACTTGTTCGCCGCCACTGGCGCCGTCATGACAAGCTTCACGCCGATGGGCCCGAACGACGACTGATCGATGCAGGTCGGAACGGCGGCCGTCGAGCGGGTCTTCCGCGAGGAGTACGGCGGCCTGGTCGCCTCGCTCGTCCGCCGCTTCGGCGAGATCGACATCGCGGAGGAGGCGGCCAGCGAGGCGCTCCTGACCGCGTTGGAGAAGTGGCCGGAGTCCGGCATCCCTCCCAACCCCGGTGGCTGGCTCACGACCACCGCGGGCAACCGTGCGATCGACCGGATCCGCCGTGAGAAGCTGCGCGATGCGAAGCACCGGGCGGCCGTCATGTTCCACGACGACACGCCCCACGAGCCGACCGGGCCGGTCGAAGACGACCGGCTGCGGCTGCTGTTCACCTGCTGCCACCCGGGGCTCGCGCCGGACGCGCGGATCGCGCTGACGCTCCGCCTCCTCGGTGGGCTGACCGTGGCGGAGATCGCGCAGGCGTTCCTCGTGCCCGAGACGACGATGGCGCAGCGGATCACCCGGGCGAAGAAGAAGATCGCGGCGGCGAAGGTGCCCTACCGGGTGCCCGAGCCCGCCGACCTGCCCGAGCGGCTCGCCGGCGTCCTGGCGGTGCTGTTCCTCGTCTTCAACGAGGGCTACCTCGCCACCGGCGACGGCGACCCCGTGCGCGCCGAGCTCACGGGCGAGGCCATCCGGCTGACCCGGGTCCTCCGCCAACTGCTCCCCGAGGAGCCGGAGGTGGCCGGCCTGCTCGGGCTGCTGCTGCTCACCGAGGCCCGGCGTGAGGCCCGCGTGCGAGATGGGCAGCTGGTCCCGCTCGGCGAGCAGGACCGCTCCGG
>Ga0075421_100009281_pt1 | contig 12124 bp, 10 predicted proteins | sample SoiMetdeltSBSDD5_FD_75292 | JGI IMG/M metagenome (GOLD analysis project Ga0075421, IMG submission 75292) | Bulk soil microbial communities from a Populus tree surrounding site in Tennessee, USA - Soil MetaG P. deltoides SBSDD5 | ecosystem: Environmental > Terrestrial > Soil > Tree plantation...
GGCATTCGCCTCGCGGTCATCCCCGGCGACGGCATCGGCCCCGAGGTCGTCGCGCAAGGCCTGGTCGTCCTCGAGGCGGCCACCGCCCGGTACGGCGTCAAGGTCGAGCCGACCGGCTACGACCTGGGCGCCCGGCGCTGGCACGCGACCGGGGAGACGCTGCCGGACTCGGTGCTGGACGAGCTGCGGGGGCACGATGCGATCCTGCTCGGCGCGGTCGGCGATCCCGGCGTGCCGAGCGGCGTGCTCGAGCGCGGGCTGCTGCTCCGGTTGCGGTTCGAGTTCGACCATCACGTCAACCTTCGCCCGGTCCGGCTGTACCCGGGCGTGCGCAGCCCGCTGGCCGCGGTCGAGCCCGAGGACGTCGACCTGATCGTGGTCAGGGAGGGGACCGAGGGGCCGTACGCCGGGGCCGGCGGCAGGCTGCGCCCGGGCGGCCGGCATGAGATCGCGACCGAAGAGAGCATCAACACGGCGTTCGGCGTCGAGCGCGTGGTCCGGGACGCGTTCCGGCGCGCCGCGGCCAGACCGCGCCGGCACTTGACCATGGTCCACAAGACCAACGTGCTGGTACACGCCGGCGACCTGTGGCAGCGGACCGTTGCCACGGTCGCCGGCGACTTCCCTGACGTCGCAGTGGACTACTGCCACGCCGACGCGGCCGCGATGTACCTGGTGACCGCGCCGCAGCGGTTTGACGTGATCGTCACCGACAACCTGTTCGGCGACATTCTCACCGACCTCGGCGCCGCGATCGCCGGCGGCATCGGGCTGGCCGCGAGCGCCAACATCGACCCGAGCAGGCAGCATCCGGCCATGTTCGAGCCGGTGCACGGGTCCGCACCGGACATCGCCGGGCAGGGCATCGCCGACCCGACCGCGACGATCCTGTCGGTCGCGTTGCTGCTCGACCACCTGGGGCTGCGCGAGACCGCCGCCGAGGTCGAGGCTGCGGTAGCCGCCGACCTGGCGGTACGGGGGACCGCCCGGCGCGGTACCACGGAAATCGGCGCCGCGATCGCCGGCCGGATCATCGGCTGACACGGCGCCCCTGAGGCGCGATTGCCACCCGCCCGGAGCGCGCGGACACCGCGCCGTCGTGGCGAGTCCGGCGTCCACATTTTGGACAGGGTCGGCTACCGTTCCCAGCAGGAGTAGTGGATCGGCAGCGGCCGGGCCTCCGGCGCGGCCGGACGGCAACGGCACCTCGGGAAAAGGATGCGGACCCATGACCCAGGCACCCGGTAGCGACGTCGAGATCGACCTACGCCCGACCCGGACACCGCTGCCCGACGACGAGCGCGCACGCCGGATGGCCAACCCCGGATTCGGCCGCTACTTCACCGATCACATGGTCACGATCCGGTGGACGGCCGACGCGGGTTGGCACGACGCGACCTTGCACCCGTACCAGCCGCTTGACCTCGATCCCGCGGTCATGACCTTGCACTACGGCCAGTCGATCTTCGAGGGCCTCAAGGCGTACCGCCGGGTCGATGGCTCGCTCGCGCTGTTCCGGCCCTGGGAGAACGCGGCCCGGTTCCAGCGCTCTGCGAGGCGGCTCGCGATGCCGCCGCTACCCGAGGCGGCGTTCCTCGGCTCGATCGAGGCGCTGGTGAACCAGGATCGCGCCTGGGTCCCGGAGGACCGCGAGCACAGCCTGTACCTGCGACCGTTCATGATGGCGGCCGAGGTCGGGCTTGGGGTGCGCCCGGCCGCCTCGTACCTCTACATGCTGATCGCCTCGCCGGCCGGCGCGTACTTCCCGCGCGGTCTGGCGCCGGTCTCGGTCTGGCTGTCCGAGGAGTACACCCGGGCCGCACCGGGCGGCACCGGCGAGGCGAAGTGCGCCGGGAACTACGCCGCTTCCCTGGTCGCCCAGGCGCAGGCCGCCGAGCAGGGTTGCGACCAGGTGGTCTGGCTCGACGCGGTGGAGCATCGCTGGGTCGAGGAGATGGGCGGGATGAACCTGTGCTTCGTGTACGGGTCCGGTCCGAACGCGAGGCTGCTCACGCCGGCGCTGACCGGCACGCTGCTGCCCGGGGTGACCCGGGACTCGCTCCTCACGCTGGCCAAGGACCTCGGCTACTCGGTCGAGGAAGGCCGGATCTCGACCGAGGAGTGGCGGACCGGCAACGCCAGCGGCGCGATCACCGAAGTGTTCGCCTGCGGCACCGCGGCTGTGATCACGCCCATCGCGCAGGTCAAGAAGGCAGACGCCGAGTGGATGGTCGGCGACGGAGAGATCGGTCCGGTCACCGCGCGGCTGCGCGAGACGCTGCTGGACATCCAGTACGGGGTCACCCAGGACTCGCACGGCTGGATCCACCCGCTCTAGGCCAGCGGGAGCTCCAGCTCGATCTCGTGCCTGATCGGGATACCGTGCGCGCCCCGCAGCGGGATCTCCGGCTTCAGTTTGCGCGACTCGGCCACCGCGTCCCGGTACAGCGCGACCAGGTCCAGGCCGCGCCGCTGGTAGAAGCGCATCGATCCGGTGTTGTCGTTCGTCGTGATCAGCCACAGCCGGTGCACACCCCGGGCTCGCCCGACATCGGCCGCGGCGGCGAGTAACGAGGTCCCCACCCCCGTACCGGTGAGCTGGCTGTCGATCGAAACCACTTCGAGGCCCCGCTCGTCGATCCGGTAGGTGAGCACGCCGGCCTCGATCCCGTCGGCGACGGCGATCAGCGCCGGGCACTCGGCCGCGTCGATGAGCTCGCCGTGCGCCGCGACCTTCGTCGACTCCCAGCTTGCGATCAGAGTGGCTCGGACGTACTCGGCGTCATCCGGCGTTGCCGGGCGGGTCGTCACGGTAACTGACGGGCTGTCCATGGCGCCGCCAGCGTATGCCGAGCCAGCCACCGGTCGCGAGCACTGCGACGGCACCGATCCCGAACAGCCACGGCGACGCGTCGCCCGGCCCGCCGTCCGCCACCGGCCTGGTCGCGGCGACTGCGATCGACTCCGGCCCAGCCGGCGCACCCGGCGAACCCGCACCCGCACCCGCGGGCGCGGCGACCGAGCGGGCCACCGCCTCGCTCGGCAGCCCGAGCTTGGCCCAGACGGCCGGTAGCTCGTGACCCGGCCGGAACCAGCCACCTCGCGCGGCCGGGTTGAAAGCGACCGCAGCGTCGTGGATCACCGGGCCACCCTCGGCATACGGGTAGACATCCTGCACGCCCCACTCGTCGGACCCCATCCGCCAGGTCACGGTGTAACGCGGACCGAGGTCGCCGGGTGGCGCCGCCGCCTCGCGGCACGGCGACAGCCCGCCGTAGAACAGCGCGTGCGGGATCCCGGACGCGCTGAAGAGCCGTACGGCGGCATCCTGGTCGGCGCGGCTCCGGTCGATCGCGGTGCCGCCTGCCAGCCGCGGGCCGCGGACGCTGACCCGGTCGGTGCGGCCGGCGACCGGGTCGCTCAGCTCGGAGCGCAGTCGCCGCCACCAGGACTCGGTGTCGGCCATCCCGCGGATCCAGACGCTGGATCCGGCCAGCTGCGACAGCGGGCCGCCGTCGGCGTTCGGGTAGAAGTCTTGCTCGATCGGGCCGCGCATGACCGTCGCGTCGCCCGCGAAGTACTCGGTGAGGGACGGCAATCGCCAAGTCAGGCGGTACCGGTCGCCCAGGTCGCCGGTCGGCGGCTTCGCGAGCCGGCACAGATCCCGCGCGCCGAGGCTGAACACCCCGGTTACATCCATGAACTCGGCGTACTCCGGTGCCGCCTCGCCGTGCATGCCCAGGTCGATGTCCATCGGTTTGGCCAGGCCGGGACCTTCCACCGTGGCGGCAGTCGGGCCCTTCGCCCACGCAGCCGGGCTCGACCCGACTACCCCGACCGCCGCCACCGCGGTGAGGGCGGCCACCGTCGCGAAACGCCGCATAGTCCTCATGCCAAGGGGTACGGCGTGACCGCTGGATCGGTTCCGGGGGCGCCGCTGATCGGTGGGCGGGGGTGCGGCGTAGCCTCACCGGCAGGGAGGTCGAGGCATGAGCACGCGCCGCAAGAAGCTGATCGACCCGGCGAACTGGGCCAGCCGGAAGCCGTTCGGGCTGGGGGAAGGCCGCCCGAACAACTACCAGGAGCTGGTGCTGGCTGCCCGGGAGAACCGGGACCAGCTCGGGTACGCCTGGCGGATCCTGCGGCAGGGCACCTGCGACGGTTGCGCGCTGGGCACCAAGGGCTTGCGCGACTGGACCATGCGCGAGGTCCACCTGTGCAACGTCCGGCTGCGGTTGCTCCGGCTCAACACGATGCCGCCGATCGTGCCGAGCGTGCTCGCCGACGTCGAACCGCTGCAGCGGATGCGCGGGGCGCAGCTGCGCGCGCTCGGCCGGGTCCCGTACCCGATGCTGCGCCGCCGCGGCGAGCCCGGCTTTACCGAGATCTCGTGGGACGATGCGCTGGACCGGATTGCGGCGGCGATCCGGGCGGCCGGCCCGGACCGGGTCGGCGCGTACCTGACCAGCCGCGGCACCGTAAACGAGACCTATTACGCGGCCCAGAAGGCGATGCGCGCGATTGGCGTCGGCTCGATCGACAACGCGGCGCGGATCTGCCACTCGCCGAGCACGTTCGGGCTCAAGGAAGCCCTAGGCGTGGCCGCGACCACGTGCTCCTACCGTGACTGGATCGGCTCCGACCTGGTCGTCTTCATCGGTTCCAACCCGGCCAACAACCAGCCGGTCTCGATGAAGTACCTGTACCACGCGAAGAAGACCGGCACGAAGGTCGTCTCGGTGAACACCTACCGGGAGCCGGGCATGGAGCGGTACTGGGTGCCGTCCAACGTGGAGAGCGCGGTCTTCGGCACCAAGATCACGGACCGGTTCTTCCTCATCGGCACCGGTGGCGACATCGGCTTTCTCAACGGCACGCTCAAGCACATGATCGAGAACCGCTGGGTGGACGACGCCTTCGTCGGAGGGCACGCGTCGGGCTACGACCAGGTGGTGACGGCGCTGGCCGGCCAGTCCTGGGAACAGCTCGAGGCGCTGGCCGGCACCACCGGCGAGGAGATGCTCGCGTTCGCCCGGATGCTGCACGAGGCCGACCGGGCCGTGCTGGTCTGGAGCATGGGCGTGACCCAGCACGCCGAGGCAGAGGACACCGTGCGCGCCATCATCAACCTCGGGCTGTCCAAGGGTTTCGTCGGCCGTGAGGGCTGCGGGCTGATGCCGATCCGCGGCCACTCCGGTGTCCAGGGTGGCGCCGAGATGGGCGCGTACGCGACCGCGCTGCCCGGCGGGCTCCCGGTCAACGCGGACACCGCGGCCACGCTCGGCAAGCTGTGGGGATTCGAGGTGCCGGACCGGCCCGGCCGGACCGCACCGGAGATGATCGATGCCGCCTTCGTCGGCGAGCTGGACGTGTTCCTCAGCTCGGGCGGCAACTTCCTCGAGGTGCTGCCCGACCCGGAGTACTGCGCACAGGCGCTGTCCCGGATGCCGTTGCGGGTGCACATCGACATCTGCCTGTCCAGCCAGATGCTCACCTCCCCTGGCGAGGAGGTGATTGTGCTTCCGGCCCAGACCAGGTACGAGGTCGAGGGCGGCGTCACCGAGACCTCGACCGAGCGCCGGATCATCTTCAGCCCGCACATCGAACCGCCGGATGAGGGCCCGCTGGTGCCGAAGGCGCGGCCGGAGTGGCAGATCTTCACCGAGATCGCCGCGCGGGTACGGCCGTCGGTGGCCGATGCGGTCCGGTTCGCCGGCACGCCCGCAATCCGGGCCGAGATCGCGCAGGCGGTGCCGATGTATGCCGGCATCGAGCGGCTGTGCGCGTTCGGCGACTCGGTCCAGTACGGCGGCCCGCACCTGTGCGCCGGCTGGCAGTTCCCGACCGAGGACGGCAAGGCCCACTTCAGCGTGGTGCTGCTGCCGAAGCGGGCGGTGCGGGAGCCGGACGAGTTCGCACTCGCCACCCGCCGCGGCAAGCAGTTCAACAGCATGGTGCAGGAGCAGCGAGATGCGCTGACCGGCGCGGCCCGGGACAGCGTGCTGATCAGCGCGGTCGATGCGGACCGGCTCGGCCTGGCGGACGGCGACCCGGTCACGGTGACCAGTCCGGCCGGGTCGATGCCGGGTCGGATCATGCTGGCCCCGGTCGCGCCGGGCAACCTGCAGGTGCACTGGCCGGAGGCTGAAGTCCTGCTCGACCGGCGGCGCCGATCTCCGCAGGCCAAGATCCCGGACTACAACGCCGTCGTCAGGCTGGCCCGGCGATGACCGCGCGCGCCGCCGAACTAGGGCCGCGCCCAGGTCCGAGCACCCGGGCCCGGGTCCGGGTGGTGTCCGAGGTCGGCTCGGCCGAGCGGGCCGACTCGCTGGCCACCGAGGAGCCGATGGAGATCCGGCTGCAGGCGCCGGGCGGGTCCGAGCGAACCGTTGCGGTGACCATGCGGACGCCCGGCCGTGACTTCGAGCTTGCGGCCGGGTTCCTCTTCGGGGAGGGCGTGCTCGCCGGCCGCGAGCAGGTGCACCGGATCAGCTACTGCACCGATCCGGACCTGGACGAGGAGCAGCGCTACAACGTGGTGACGGTCGGCCTGACCGGGCCGCTGCCGGAGATGCCGACGATGGACCGCCACTTCCTGGTCAACAGCGCGTGCGGGGTGTGCGGCAAGGAGAGCCTGGACGCGCTGCGGCTGCGCGGGTGCGCGCCGATGGTGCCCGGTCCGGCGCTGGACCGCGCGGTGATGTGGGAGCTGCCGGAGCGGTTGCGCTCGGCGCAGGCCGTGTTCGCCAAGACCGGCGGGTTGCACGCGGCCGGTCTGTTCACCGCGAGCGGCGACGTGCTGGCCGTACGCGAGGACGTCGGCCGCCACAACGCGGTCGACAAGCTGGTCGGTTGGGCGTTCCTGACCGGGCAGCTGCCGCTGGACGGGCACGTGCTCATGGTCAGTGGCCGGGCCAGCTACGAGATCATGCAGAAGGCGCTGGCCGCGCGAGTTCCGGTGGTGGCCGCGGTGTCCGCGCCGTCGTCGCTGGCGGTGGACCTGGCCAAGGACTTCGGTATGACGCTGGTCGGGTTCGTCCGCGGCCGCCGGTTCAATGTGTACGCGGACGAGGGCCGGATCGCGCCCTAGCCGGGTACGGTCCGCACCACGGAATGGGCGGTGTTGACTGCTGGTGATCCGGGTAGCGATAGCCTCTGCGACATCCCGGTTGGGCCTGCGGCGCCAGCCGGTCGGGCGGACGAGGGGTGAGCGATCCGGTGCGTATCGCGAGGTTCACCACGACGGACGGCGAGCCCCGCTACGGCGTGGTCGAGGGCGAGCCGGGCGCGGAGGTCGTGGCCGAGATCGTCGGCGATCCGCTGTACCGCCCGATCCAGTTCACCGGCGACCGGCACAGCCTGCTGGACGTCCGGCTGCTCGCGCCGGTGATCCCGCGTAGCAAGGTCGTAGGGGTAGGGCGTAACTACGCCGAGCACGCGGCCGAGATGGGCGGCGAGACGCCGGCGGAGCCGGTGCTGTTCCTCAAGCCGAACACGGCGGTGATCGGGCCGAACGACGGCATCACCTACCCGAGCGTGTCCGGCGAAGTGCACTACGAGGGCGAGCTGGCGGTCGTGATCGGGCGGATCTGCAAGGACGTCCCGCCGGACCGGACCGCCGAGGTCGTGTTCGGCTACACCTGCGGCAACGACGTCACCGCGCGCGACCTGCAGCGCCGGGACGGCCAGTGGTCTCGGGCGAAGGGTTTCGACACGTTTGCGCCGCTCGGACCGTGGATCGAGACCGACTTCGACCCCGCCGACCGCGAGCTGTCCACCACGCTGAACGGGGAGCGCAAGCAGCACGGCCGGACCAAGGACATGACGTTCGGCGTGGCCGCGCTGGTCTCGTACATCTCGAGCGCGTTCACCCTGCTGCCCGGCGACGTGATCTTCACCGGCACCCCGGCCGGCGTCGGCCCGATGCAGCCCGGCGACGAGGTCTCGGTGACCGTCGAGGGCATCGGCACTCTCACCAACCGGGTGGTGTCCCGTGGCTGACAAGCCGGTCCGCGTCCGGTTCGCGCCGTCGCCCAGTGGTGACCTGCACGTCGGCAACATCCGTACCGCGCTCTACGCCTGGGCATACGCCCGGCACACCGACGGCACGTTCGTGTTCCGGATCGAGGACACCGACCGCACCCGGGTCACCGACGAGTACATCCACGCCGCGATCGAGTCGATGCGCTGGCTTGGCCTGGACTGGGACGAGGGTCCCGAGGTCGGCGGCCCGTACGGACCGTACCTGCAGAGCGAGCGGATGGACCGGTACCGGGAGTGGACCACGCGCTTCCTCGTCGAAGGGAACGCGTACCACTGCTACTGCACGCCGGAGGAGCTCGAGGAGCGACGCGAGGCGGCCCGTGCGGCCGGGCGGCCGCCGGGGTACGACGGGCGCTGCCGCGACCTGACTGCGCAGGAGCGAGGCGCGTTCGAGGCGGCCGGCCGGATGCCGACGGTGCGGTTCCGGATGCCGGAAGGCACCACCACATTCACCGACCTGGTCCGCGGCGAGGTCAGCATCGAGAACCGGTTCGTGCCGGACTTCGTGCTGGTGCGGGCCGACGGCTACCCGCTCTACACGCTCGCGGTCGCGGTCGACGACGTGCTGATGAAGATCACGCACCTGATCCGGGGCGAGGACCTGCTGTCCTCGACACCGCGGCAGATCGCGGTGTACCGAGCGATGGGCGTCGCCGGCGAGGACCTGCCGCAGTTTGCGCACCTGCCGTTCGTGATGGGTCAGGACAACGCGAAGCTGTCCAAGCGCCACGGCGCGGTCACCATCGGTTGGTACCGCCAGCAGGGTTTCCTGCCCGAGGCCATGTGCAACTACCTGGCGCTGCTCGGCTGGTCACCGGGTGAGGATCGGGAGTTCTTCAGCCGGGCCGAGATGGCGCACGACTTCACGCTGGAACGGGTCAACCGCAACGCGGCCCGGTTCGACATGAAGAAGCTCGAGGCGATCGCCGGAGACTGGGTCCGGGCGCTGGACCCGGCCGACTTCGCCGTCCGGATCGTGCCATTCCTGCAGACCGCCGGCCTGGTCGCGCATCCGCCGACCGACGAGGAGCAGCGGATCCTCGATGGCGCCGCGCCGCTGATCCAGGAGCGCACGGTCCGGCTGACCGAGGCGGTCGACATGCTCGGCTTCCTGCTCGTCGACGACGCGCACTTCTCGGTCGAGCCGGAGGCGGCGTCGCGGCTGCTCACCCCGGAGTCCCGGCCGGCACTGGACGCCGCGGTCACCGCGCTCTCCGATCTCGACGAGTGGGTCACCGCCGATATCGAGGGCGCGCTTCGGACCGCGCTGGTCGACAAGCTCGGGCTCAAGCCGAAGGTCGCGTTCGGGCCGGTGCGGGTCGCGGTGTCCGGCCGCCGGATCTCCCCGCCGCTGTTCGAGTCGCTCGAGCTGCTCGGCCGGGAGCGCACACTGGCCCGGCTGCGCGAGGCGCTGGACCGGATCCCGATCGGATGAGCCTGCTCGGCAGCCGTCCCGTTCACGCCGTTCTGTTCGACATCGACGACACCTTGATCGACTACTTGGGCGCGCGCCGTCGCGGCATTGTCGACTACGTCGCCGGTCTCGGCATCGCCGTGGACGAGGAGACGCTGAGCGCCGAGTGGCTGCGGCTGGAGGACATGCACTTCCGCCGGTTTCTCGCGGGCGAGCTGTCCTGGATCGACCAGCGCCGGGCCCGGCTGCGGGACCTGCTGAGCTGGCTCGGTGCGACCGAGCCGGCCGGCGACGACGAGACGGACACCTGGTTCGCCCGGTTCTGGGCGCTGTGCGAGCGGGCGATCGCGCCGTTCGCGGACGTCGAGCCGTGCCTGGCCGGGCTGGCCGGGCCCGGAGTTCCGGTCGGCGTGGTGACCAACAACGTCGATCACGTGGCCCGGACGAAGCTGGCCGCGGCCGGGCTCACCGATCGATTCCCGGTCCTGGTCGGGACCAGTTCGGGCCATGCGAAGCCGGATCCGCGGATCTTTCAGGCGGGCTGCGCGGCGCTCGGCGTGGCGCCGGAGCACACTGCGTACGTCGGCGATCGGCTCGACACAGACGCGATAGCGGCCATGGACGCCGGGCTGATCGGGGTCTGGCTGGACCGGACCAAGCGGGTTCCGGAGGAGCCGGTGGCGGTGCCGGCCGGGGTGATCAGGATCGGTTCGCTCGCAGAGCTGTAAGCGGCCGTCGTGGCCCGATCGTGCACGGGTTCGGACTGGATCTTTAGGTTTGGTGGCGGTGCCGAGGTCCGGTATCCTCGTCAACGGCTCGTCGCCGTGGGCGGAGTGCCGATGGGGTATGGGGTAATTGGCAGCCCGACGGATTCTGGCTCCGTTAGTCTAGGTTCGAGTCCTGGTACCCCAGCTCGATTGGATCCCATCCGAGGAGTTGGATACGGTTCCAGCCCGCGGTCCCTGTGCCGCAAATGGCCCCGTTGTGTAGTGGCCTAGCACGCTGCCCTCTCAAGGCAGTAGCGCCGGTTCGAATCCGGTCGGGGCTACGAACGATCCCCGCAGACCCAGGAGTGGTCGGCGGGGATCTTGGCTTCGCTACGGCCTCGAGTTGGCACTTTGGGTAGACCCGTGTCAACTTAGAGATATGTCGAAGAAGAACGAGCTGCCGCTGCTCGAGTCCGCGGCCGCCTGCTGCTCGCCGGTCACGGCCGAGCCGCTGGCCGAGGAGCAGGCCACCCAACTCGCCGCAATGTTCAAGGCGCTGGCCGATCCGGTGCGGCTGCGGCTGTTCTCGCTCATCGCCGCGCGTGGTGGCGACGAGGCGTGCGTCTGCGATCTGACCGAGAGCTTCGAGCTCAGCGGGCCGACAATGTCGTACCACCTGAAGATGCTGCGCGAGGTCGGGCTGGTGAGCTCCGAGCGGCGCGGGACCTGGGTGTACTACCGGCTGCGGCCGGAAACGCTCGACCAGCTCGCCGCGGTGCTCGGCCCCGGCGCCCTGGTCGGCCAGCCGGCCTAGTTACTGGGCTCGGCGCAGTGCCTCGGTGAGCTTCTGGGCGGCCACCGCGACCGCGGCCGCGTGCAGCCGTCCCGGCTGGCGGGTCAGCCGCTCGATCGGGCCGGACACCGAAACCGCGGCGACCACCCGGTTGGACGGGCCGCGGACCGGCGCGGACACCGAGGCGACGCCGGCTTCCCGCTCCGCGACCGACTGCGCCCATCCCCGGCGCCGTACTCCGGCCAGCGCGGTCGCGGTGAACTTCGCGTCGCGCAGCCCGCGGTGCAGCCGGTCCGGGTCTTCCCAGGCCAGCAGCACGTGCGCGGCCGAGCCGGCCGTCATCGGCAGCGCCGCGCCGACCGGAACCGTGTCCCGAAGCCCGGCCGGCCGCTCCGACGCGGCCACGCAGACTCGCTGGTTGCCCTGCCGGCGGAACAGCTGCGCGCTCTCTCCGGTCTCGTCCCGTAGCAGCGCAAGCACCGGCACCGCGGCGGCGAGCAGCCGGTCCTCGCCGGCGGACGCGGCCAGCTCGCCCAGCCGCGGGCCGAGCACGAACCGCCCGTGGATGTCCCTGGCCACCAGCCGGTGGTGTTCGAGGGCGACCGCGAGCCGGTGCGCGGTCGGCCGGGCCAGCCCGGTCGCGGTGACCAGGTTGGCCAGCGTGGCCGGGCCGGCTTCCAGCGCGCCCAACACGACCGCGGCTTTGTCCAGCACCCCGACACCACTACCGTTGTCCATGCTCTGATACTGCCGTCTCGGAATCCGAGATAACAAGGTCTGGTGAGCGTACGGTTGGCGCCGTGCCGGCCCGATTCCCCTCAAGGAGTCCGTCCATGGGTCGAACGTTGGCGGAGAAGGTCTGGGACGCCCACGTGGTCCGCCGCGCGGACGGCGAGCCAGACCTGATCTATATCGACCTGCACCTACTGCACGAGGTGACCAGCCCACAGGCGTTCGACGGACTGCGCGCGGCCGGCCGCCGGGTGCGCCGGCCGGACCTGACCGTGGCCACCGAGGACCACAACGTCCCGACCGACGCCGTAACCGGGCCGATCGCGGATCCGGTATCGCGCGCTCAGCTCGAGGCGCTGCGCCGCAACTGTGCCGAATTCGGCGTCCGGCTGTACCCGATGGGCTCGGCCGAGCAGGGCATCGTGCACGTGATCG
>Ga0075421_100009287_pt1 | contig 12119 bp, 11 predicted proteins | sample SoiMetdeltSBSDD5_FD_75292 | JGI IMG/M metagenome (GOLD analysis project Ga0075421, IMG submission 75292) | Bulk soil microbial communities from a Populus tree surrounding site in Tennessee, USA - Soil MetaG P. deltoides SBSDD5 | ecosystem: Environmental > Terrestrial > Soil > Tree plantation...
TAACTTTCCGATGGAGAAACCTATGGCATCGCAAAAATATTTATTGGCGGCGAGCGCCGTGGTCATCGCGACAAGCCTTGCGGCGTGCAAGAACCAGGAGGACCGAGTGGTAGCGACGCCGGCACCCGGAGCGGCGGTCGCAACACCCGGCAGCACGACGGGGGCCACATCAGCGACAACGACCACGATAACCGCCTCAGCAAGTGACGTGGAGCAGATCAGACAACAGATCTCGGCGCTCGGCACGAGGGTCTCCGAGCTCGAGCAAAAATACGGCACAGGCGGAGCGTCTGCGAGCTCGAGCAGCATGAGCGGAACGAGTACGAGCCCCGCGGGGACCGTAACGAGCAGCACTAGTGGCCCGAGCAGCGCCGCGACGAGCCCCGGCAGCAGCACATCCAGCCCCATAGGGGGCACGAGCAGCAGCACGGACACGACGGTTTCGGGTGGCAGCACAACGTCCGGCAGCAGCCCGATGGCGAGCGGCGGCTCAGCGGCATCCAGTGACGAGATCAGCCGGCTGAAGCAGGACCTTGAAATGCTGCGTCAGCGCATCGATGGTCTGGAGCAGCGGCAACGCGCAGGCTCTACGATCGCACGATAGCCGTAGCTCGCTAAGAACCTGCTGCTCACTGCGCTCGGCTCGTCAGCGCAGAATTTCGATCTTCTTCCTTGCGATCAGGTCGAAGTCGATGTTCGCGCCGAGGCCCGCCCCGTCCGGCGGCTTTACCGTCCCGTCGCGTGCGACGGTGATGTCCTGGACGAGGCCATATTTTTGAGTTGCATCCGGCAGCAGGACCTCGAAGTACTCGGTGTTCGGGATCGCAAGGATCACGTGAAGGTTCGCGACGTTGTTGAGCGAGTTGCCGCCGTGGTGCACTTCCAGATTCATGTGGAAAGCCTCGGCGAGGTGCGCGATTTTCACGAGCGCGGTAATGCCGCCTTTCACCGCCACGTCGCCGCGCAGGAAGTCCGTCGCCTGGAGCGTGATCCACGGCGCGAAAGCCTGCAGCCCTCCGGGCGTGTACTCCGTCGCGAGTATCGGAATGTCGAGCTTCTGCCGGAGCTTCACGTAATTCGTAATGTCGTCCGCGTCCAGCGGATCCTCGTACCAGTAGTAGTCGAGCTCCTCGAGCGCGCGTCCGACGCGCAACGCCTCGACGTAGTTGTACGACCACGTGCTGTCGAGCATGAGTCGATAGCTTTGTCCCACTGCTTTGCGCACGTGCCGGCAGATCTCGATGTCCTGCTGCCACACGGCAGGCGGGTGGATCTTGTAAGCATGAAACCCCGCCTCTCTGATCCGCACCGCCTCCTCGGCATACGCTTCTTTCGACGGCAGTACTTCCGAGCTCGCATAGGCGGCAATCGATTCACGGAAGCTTCCCAGCATGCGATGGATCGGCAGCCCTGCGACTTTGCCCGCGAGGTCCCAGAGCGCGACGTCCACCGCGCCGATGCAGCGCAACGTGGTATTCCGGCTGCGCGCCCACATCTGCTGATACAGACCTTCACGATCGAACGGATTCTGCCCTATCAGCAGCGGCTTCAGAAAACGGATCAGCGAAGCGGCGTCGTAGCTGGCGCCGCGGCTGGAGGACCCGAGAAACGAATGCCCTTCCACGCCGTCGTCCGTCGATATCGTGACGAGTCCAAGCTCGCTGCGCCCACCCGCCATCCGGCCCGTGTGTCTGCCGAACTGTCGCGGCGGCAGGTTCTCCCATGCGAACAGCGTGATCGTTACGTCGGTGATTTTCATCGATCCGCGTCTCCGAGTTGCTCAATCCGGTTTGAGTCCGACCTTCTGCGCGACTTTGCCCCACGTGCCCATCTCTCTCTTCACGAACGCGGCGAACTCGTCCGAGGTATTGCCGACCGGCAGTGCACCCTGTGACGCGAGCCGCTCGCTCATCTCGGGGAGCTTGATGATGCGGCTGATCTCCTGCGAAAGCTTCGCAAGGATGGGTTGCGGCAGGTTTCCCGGCGCGAACACGCCGTACCATTCGTAAGTGTCGAACCCAGGCATGCCGGACTCCTGGAAAGTCGGTGTATCGGGCAGGCCCGGAGACCGCTTCGCCGCTGTCACTGCGATCGGCTTCAGCCGCCCGGCCTTGATATGCGGCAGGACACCGGGCGGGCCGCTGATCAGGAACTGAACGCGACCGCCAACGAGATCGATGATCGCAGGCGCGCCGCCTTTGTACGGGATGTGCGTAATGTCGATACCCGCCTGAAGCTTGAGGAGCTCCATCGAAAGATGCCCCGAAGTGAGCGGCCCGGGCGACGCATAGTTGAGCTGCCCCGGTTTCGCTTTTGCGAGCGCGATCACGTCCTTCAGCGTGTTGGCGCCGACGCCCGGATACATCGTCATCACGCCGGGCACGATCACGAGCAGCGATACCGGCGTGAAATCGCGCTCCGTGTTGTATGGCAGATTCTTCGTGACGAATGGATTCACGACGTGCGGTGTCAGCAGTGTTCCGATCGTGTGTCCGTCCGACGGGGCTTTCGCCACGATCTCGCTTCCGACGGTGAAAACGCCGCCCGGCCGGTTGTCAACGACGACTTGCTGTCCCAGCGCTTCAGTGAGCCGCGCGGCCACGAGCCGCGTGATGATGTCCGCGGTCGCGCCCGGTGGAATCGGCACGATCCAGCGTATGGGCCGTGTGGGGTACTGCTGTCCTTGCGCTGCGTACGCAGCGCCGGAGCCCAATGCCGCGACAAGCAACCCAAAGAAAGACGCAACCGTTAAACCGGCTCTTCTCATGCGCTCCTCCTTATAGTCACCGCATCTTAGCAATAGCAACGCGCTCGTCACAACAGCGCACCCGCCGCGGCTACGGCTTATACTGCCTCCACGGAGGAACTGCAGTTGTCGAGTTACAGCGAAACGCTGGCGCAGTGGTTTACGGACTTGCGCTACGACGAGTTGCCGGACGACGTGATCGCGGCAACCAAGCTGCGTGTGCTGGACGTTATCGGCCTGATCCTCGCCGCCTGCCCGACGTCGCTCGGGCGAAGCGCGCGCGAAGCAGCACTGGCGATGGGCGGCGGCACGGGCTCCCGGCTACTCGGCTTCGGAGACCGGGCAACCCCGATGTGCGCGGCGCTCGCGAACGGCACGCTTTCACAGGCCCTCGAGTTCGACGACACGCACAACGAAACAATCGTCCACGCAAGCAGTCCGAACGTTGCGGCTGCGCTCGCGCTGGGTGAAGCCGTCGGGTCCAGCGGACGGGAGACCCTGACCATCATCGCAGGCGCGATCGAGCTCACCGTGCGTGTCGCCCTTGCTGCGCCTGGCCAGTTTCACAAAGTCGGTTTCCACCCGAGCGGCATCATGGGCACGTTCGGTACGGCGTATGCCGCCAGCCGGCTGCTCGGGCTCGACATCGATCGCATCCGCAACGCCGCAGGAATCGCGGGTAGTCAGGCGTCAGGCATTCTCGCCTGCTGGGAAGACGGCACGCAGTCCAAATTCCTTCACCCCGGCTGGTCCGCGCTGTCCGGCATAGCAGCCGCATTTCTCGCGCAGGCCGGGTGCACCGGGCCCGCGCCCGTGTTCGAAAGTCGCTTCGGCCTCTTCGCCTCCCATGTGCAGGACCCTGCGTACAAACCCGATCTGCAGAGGATCACGGCGGGCCTGGGCGAGGCATGGGAAAGCCGCAACATCTCCTTCAAGCCCTATCCGGCAGCGCACGTGATCCATGCGTTTGTCGACGCGATCCTGCATCTGCATCGCAACGCAGGTATACGCGCCGCCGACGCCGAACGTATCGAGTGTCCCATTGCCGAATACATGATCCCCGTCGTGTGCGAGCCGGTGGCCGAAAAGATCGCGCCGGCGACCGACTCACACGGCCGAGTGAGCCTGCAGTATTCGCTAGCTGAAGCGCTTTATCACGGTCGGCTCGGCGTGGATGGATACAGTGAAACGAGCCTGCGCAATCCGGAGATCCTCGCGCTCGCACGCAGGGTGACGTACAGAGTCGACCCGAGTGCACCGGGACGGGATCAATACAAAGGGTGGGTGATCGTGCACCTGAAAGGCGGCCGCACGATGGAACGCGTTCAGCCCAACAACTGGGGCAGCGCACAGAATCCGATGACCGACGACGATGTGCGGGCGAAGTTCCGCGAAAATGCCGCGCGCATGCTGAAGCCTGGACAGGTCGAGGCCATCATCGATCGGGTCGGTGCAATCGAGCACACGCGCACGCTTCAGCCGCTGCTCGAGCTTTGTGTCGCGCGCGAGCGCTAGGCGCGCGCGATAAAAAGGCTGGAGGGCAGCTCACCGCTCTGCCCTCCAGTCCGTCCGCGGCAAATGCCGGGTATGCCTTACTTCGCCGGCGCGGTGCTGCTGGTCGTCGCGTCGTCGCGCTTCGCTTTCGCGCGCTTCGTTTTCGCTTTCTTCGTCTTGCCTTTGGTTGCTTTCTCGGACTTGGCCTGCGCTGCCGCGCCGGTCGCTTGCGACGGGGCGGGGCTCATTGCCTGGCCGCCGGGAGATGCCGGGACTGCCGGAGCTGCGCCGGGCATTTTCGCTGCCTCGCCTTTCGCCGGCTGCGATGGCGTTGCGGGCGTCGCTGGTGTAGCCGGCGTTGCCTTGGTCGCGTCGCCTTTCGCAGACGTCGCGGGTGTAGCCGGGGTCGCTTTGGTCGTGTCGCCTTTTCCGGGCGCAGTGGTCTGCGCGCCTGCTACAGCGGCTGTCGCTGTGAACGCGAGCGCGACGGCGGTCTTCAACAATGGGTTCATGTCCGTCCTCGATTAGATTCGTGCCGAAATGGCAAGGACTTAACGCGCCGCTCTGCACCCCGGTTGACCGTATCAATCCACCCGCACGTTCGCACGCTTGACCACGGGGCCCCATTTCGCGACCTCCGCACGGATATGCTCTCCGAATTTTTCCGGTGGCCCGCCGACCGGTTCGTAGCCGTTCGCGATCAGGCGCTTGTGCATCTCCGCGTCGCCGATGATCCTGTTGTACTCGGTGTTGAGACGTCTCACGATTTCCGGCGAAGTTCCCGCCGGCGCGAGCATGCCGTTCCATGACGTGACCTCGTAATCCCGAATGCCCGACTCCGCAACAGTCGGCAGTTCCGGAAACGACAGTGCGCGCTTTGTCGAAGTGACCGCGACGGGACGCACCTTTCCTGCCTTGATGTGTCCCACCAGCGAAGCAGGCTCGCCCAATATGAGCGCAATCTCTCCGCTGATGAGCGCCACCGCCGCAGGCCCGCCGCCTTTGTACGGCACGTGCACGAGCCTCGTCCCCGTCATGTGGTTGAAAAGCTCGCCCGCGAGATGGTTGATGGCGCCATTCCCGCTCGAACCGTAGGAAAGCTGGCCGGGTCTCGCCCTGTCGAGCGCGATCAGATCCTTCACCGTTTTCACCGGAAGCGACGGATGGACGACGACCACCTGCGGTACGGAAGCGAGCCAGATGATCGGGGCGAAATCGCTCTCTCTGAACGGCATCTTCGAATAGATATGCGGATTGATCGAATGCGTGCCCGAGTACGCGAATGCGATCGTGTAACCGTCCGCCGGCGCTTTCGCGGCCATCTCCGCGCCGATGTTCCCCGCTGCGCCGCCGCGATTGTCGACGATCACCTGCTGGCCGAGGCTTTCCGAGAGCTTCGGGCTCAGCATGCGCATGATGACATCCGCGCCGCCGCCCGGCGGCCACGGCACGATGATCCGCAGTGGCTTGGTCGGATAGGTCGCCTGCCCCCACGCGACCACTGTCGTGAATCCGCAGATCGCTGCGGCGGCGAAAGCGAGCCACTGCACGAATCGCCTCATGATTCGTCCTCCTCCTTATGGAATGATTCTGTCGCGTCGAAAGCTCTCGAAAAGATCGAGAAACATGCGCGCGCTGTCCACGCTTTCTCCGAAGCCGTGACGCCGCGCTTTCGACACGCCGGAAATTATGTCCCATTCGGGCGCGAACAGATAATCGGCGTACGGCCAGAGCACGCGCACTGATAACGGAACGGGAACGAGGCCGTGGCGATTGACGAGCTCTTGCCACACGGCTTCCTTCCGACCCACCTCATCACGAAGGCGCATGCGCCTGGGATCACCCGGTTCCACTTGAAAGTACTCCACGAAGCGCGGCCATAACTCGGACCAGCGCGGACTGTCGCCGTTCACGACGTTGAACGACGCGTTCGCGCATCTCCCGTCGCTCGCGATCCACTCGATCGCGCGCGCGAGCATCGGCACGAACGTGAATTGGGTGCGAGCATGAAAGCTCCGATCGGTTCCGGGATACGTAAACGGTTCATGCAGCGCGCGCGCAAGCGTCGCATGAACCGCAATCAGCAGTGCCGCGTTCCGCGGCTCCGCGGCATCCGGATCGCAGAACGTGTGCGGACGGGACGTCGTGTAAGTCCATCGCTTGCCACGCTGCCGTTCGCGTACGAAGTCTTCCTGTGCGAAATAGAAGTTCGGCACGGCTGCTCGCGGTGCATCCTCCTCGATCGGCACCTGTAACGGACCGAGCATGTGCCCGTAGTATTTCGTGCCGTGGACGAGGTGAACGTGCTGCAAGTTGCGCGCAGCCGGCTCGACAGCGTCCACGAGATTGACGAGCATCGATGCATTCACGTCGACCGATTCGCCGGTCCCTTCCGGATGATCGTAGCGGGCTGCATAGAAAACGTGTGTGACGGTCTCCAGCGCCGTAAGCTTGTCGCGGCAGTCCTGCGCATCCGTGAGGTCCACCGCGAGCAGCCGATACGGCAGGTTCGCTGACGGCGGACGCCGGCACAAGCCGGTCACATCCCAGCCGCTCGCGTGCAGGCGCTCCGCCAGCCGTTTGCCGACGATGCCGGTAGCGCCCGCGATGAGCGCGTGACGGCCGTTTACCAAATCACGGGCCTGTAGACTGCGATGCCCCCGCTGCCATCGACATTCTGCGCTGCGGCTTCATCGATCACTGCGATTCCCCGATACGGCGTCGAGCGATCGATCGCAACGCATTCGAGCCATGTCCAATCGATGCCCGCGAGGCGAGGCTCAGGCTGCGGCTTGTCGGCGACCAGAAGGACTTGGCCCCAAGGAACCGTCGGCGCACGCTCGAGTCCCGAGAAGAGATTCCGGCGGTACCACTGCCGGTCGATCAACGACAGCCACTCTCCCATGCCCCGGACGCTCAGGTAGTACGGATCCCTGAACACGTCCTGCGATGCGACGCCATACATCGCAAGCGACGGCGGGTGGCCAGGCGTGTCCGTCTTGAAACGCTGTGCCGAGCTGACGCCCGGCACAGTCGCCATGATCTCCAGATGGCCGACATACCAGCGATCCCAGTCGCTTTCGCGACTCCTGTCCGTCAAGCCGCTCTGGCTCATGAAAATCATGCGGGCACGCCTCCCGGGGTCTTTCCGATCGTCTCGCACGCCGCGTTACGGCCTGCGATACGGCCTGAAATGAACGCCCAGCCGAGGTGATGTCCGTGCCCTTCGAGTAACAGACCGCCCTGTCCCGCGGACCCCGCGGCATACAGCCCGGGAATGATGGAGCCGTCCTCGCGCAGCACTTCGAGGCGATCGCTCACATTGAGTCCGCCGTCGGTGAACACGACATAACTCTTGATGGGACCGAGGGCGTAATACGGCGCGCGAGCGAGGGCTGTCCTGCCGGAGCGCTCCGCAGCGTTGTAGCGCTCGAGCGTGGCGGCAAGCTGCGCGGCCGGCACGTGCATCGAGGCTGCAAGCTCCGAAGGCGTGTTGCCGTGATGGAAAATATCCCGGCGATTGCGCCTGTAGTCGCCGAGATACGCGTAAGCGACTCCCGGAGCAGTGGAGACGAAATAAGGCCACGCTTCGAATTTTTCCGCCATCGCTTCGTCGAACAGGATATACGCGATGCGCTGCGGCTGCTTTGGCACCTCGCGCGCGGGCTCCGCGAGCTCGTCGGTGAAGCGTTTTCCTTCGCTGTTGACGAGTATCGCACCCTGTCTGAACAAATCCGGCGAAGGACCGAGCGCGGTCGTGAGAAAGCTCATGAGAAACGGCCGCAGTATCCATTGCGGAAGCACGTTCATCGACCACGCTATCGCGTGAGCCACCGCTGCAATGGGCGGCAGGCGCTGGATGATGTTCGGACGCGTCGGGGGCACGAAGCGCATGATCGGACCGCGCACGATATCCCCGTTCACGACCGTCGCACCGATGTCGAGCGCCATGCGGTGCCCATCGCCTGTCGCGGACGCGTTGACGGCCTCGACATCCGCCAGATCGGGTGAGGCAAGGCAGCTCTTGAGGTCCGCTGCGCCGGCGTAGTCGCCGCTCGCGAGCACGACACCGCCGCGCGCTCTGAAGACATGCCGTCCGCCGGCCGGCATCGCCGCCTCGACTCCGACAATCCGTCCATTCTCCTCGATCAGCCGCTCGCTGCGCGTGTTCACGCAAATCTCCACCCCCAGCTCACGACAGTGACGCGTGAGGTGATAGGCGAACGACTTCGAGTTCGGCACGACGTTGTGCATCCGCGGATAGCGATGGGGCGGCTCGGGCATCGGACCGACGAACACGATGCCGAGCCCCATCAGCCAGTCGAGCATATCGGTCGTGTTGTCGACGAGCACCCGGCGCAAGGCGAGATTGTCGCGGGGCGCGAGCGGACCGGCGTGCAGCGCCAGATCTTCGAAATGCGCAAGCGGTGAGTCCTTTATGCCGGCTCGCTGCTGGTGCGGCGTGTTCGTTGCCGTAATTGAGCCCACCGACCACGACGTCGTGCCGCCGGTCTGCGGGTTCTTTTCGAGAACGATCACGCTGCGGCCGAGACGGGCAGCTTCCGCGGCAGCAGCCAGCCCCGCGCCTCCGCCGCCGACGACGATCACGTCAGCTTCGCTGAACGATCCCTGAGACAAAGCCTCCCCCTTGTTCTTTGCTCGTCGCTTTACGCACGACGCGCCCCTAAGGCGAACCGCAACTACGCTGCGTCTTACTGCCCGACTTCGCGCAGAAGCCTGCCGTAACCGGAGATCGGCTCCGTGTGGCCGATCGCGCGGAGCGCAGCCCAGATCGTCGCCTGTGTCGTCGACACCACCGGTTTACCTGTGTCGCGCTCGATGCGCTCGATGGCGTCCATCGTCCGCCAGTTCGTGCACGAGAGCGCAATCGCGTCCGCGTCGGGTCGATTCACCTTCATCGCGAGATCGTAGGCCGTCTCGGCGCCCAGCCTGCCAACGACAAGGTTATCCACGAGCGCCAACCCTTCCATCGCGAGGACTTCCATACCGCTCGCTTCCAGAAATGCTTTCGCGATGCCGTTTACTTTTTCGTCGTAGGCGGAGCCGAGAACCACGCGGCGCGCGCCGACGTGCCGCAAGGCCTCGATCAGCGCCGTCGACGTAGTCGTCGCTTTTCGCCCCGTCACCGCTTCGATCTTGCCGATCAGCTCGCGATCGTATCCGAGACCTCTGAGAAAGCTCGGAGCGGTCGCCCCGAGCACGATCACGTCCACATCCGCCGACGCGAGCAGCTTCGCTTGCGTTTCCATGTCCTGCACCATCTGCAGAATGGCTTCGGGCGCGATGCGCGTGAGATACAGACGCGCAGTGTGCAGCGTCACGCCGCGAGGCAACGCGCGGTAGAACTCCGGTTCCACAGTCGTGTTGGACGACGGCACCATCAGGCCTATGCGTTTCATGCGCTCATGTTCTCCTGCAGAAGCTCCCTCATTTCGCCCCATCCATGACGAGCACGACTTTGCCGAGCGCGCGCCGATCGCGCACCGTTTTCAGCGCCATCTGGTGCTGCTGCAGCGGATACGCGGCCATGATGCGTGGTTTGATTTTTCCAGCTTCGTAAAGGCCGCGCAGCAGCTGCTGCGCGCCGCGGACCTTGTCGGGCTCGCGATCACGGTAATCGCTGAACTGCAGTCCGATCAGCGCGATGTTCTTGACGAGCAGGTAGCCGGCTCTCACTTCGGGAATGCGCCCGGCCGCAAACCCAACGATGACGAGCCGGCCACACCACGCGATCGAGCGCAGGCTCGCGTCGAATACGTCGCCTCCCACGGGATCGACGATCATGTCGACCCCGCGGGGGCCGATTGCATCGTATACCTGTTTCCGAAACGTTTCCCGCAGGTCGGGCACGTCGGTGCGAACGACATGGTCCGCGCCGTGGGCCCGGGCGAGATCGGTTTTTTCAGCACTACCTGCACTGGCGATCACCGTTGCGCCGAGCGCTTTCGCCAACTGCACCGTCGCGAGACCGACGCCGCCGGCTGCGCCATTGACGAGCACGGTTTCGCCGAGCCGATACAGGCCGCGCTCGACGAGAGCGAAATAGGCGGTCAGGTACGTGAGCCCCATCGCCGCCGCTTCTGCATAGCTCATGCTCGGTGACATCTGATGGCAATTGACCTCGGGCACCACGCACTTCTGCGCGTACGCGCCAAACTCGACTTGTGCGCTCACACGATCGCCCAGTTTGCAGCTCGTCACACCGTCGCCGACTGCCGCCACGACCCCCGCGAGATCCTTGCCCGGACTGAAAGGCCGCGGCGGAAGGTTCTGATAGGTCCCGCCAATCACGAGCAGGTCGGGAAAATTCACGCTCGCGGCCCGCACATCGACGAGCACTTCGCCGGCTTTCGGCAGCGGGTCGCGAGCTTCCTCGAGCCTGACGTTTTCGATGTCGCCGTGCTCACGCACGAGCAGTGCTTGCACTTTGAAGCTCCGTAAGCAGTCGGCCGTTCAACCGGTTCGCCGTGTTCCCAGCAGGTCGTTCGCTTCCCCGAGTCGAGGATAGCTCGCGTCGAGCTCTTCGGCCCGGAACGCGTCGGCCACGGGCACCGGCAGCGCCGTAATGCTCTTGCCGCCAGCGGCCAGGCGGCGCTCGAAAATACCCCGCGATATGAAGTGCGGGTCGCGCATCGCATCCTCCAGCGTCGTTGCGATCGCGCAGCACACGTCGTGGCCCTGAAAAAGCGCCCGCAGGGCTTCCGCTGTATGCGCTTCGACGCACTCGGCAACCGCTGCGCGCGTTGCCATCGGATTGCGCTCGTCGTCACGCAGCGCATGCGGCACGTCGAGGAGCTCGCAGAACGTCTCCCAGAACTTCTGCTCGAGCGGAGCTGCGGCCAGAAAGCGTCCATCACGCGTGCGATAGATGTTGTAGCGCGGCGACCCGCCCGTCACGAGATCGCCGCCGGACTGCGGCCACTGCCCGGCGGCGAGACCGTTGCCCACGCCCCAGTACATCAGCGTAAAGAGATTGTCGGCCATTGCGATGTCGAGCCTGCACCCCACGCCGGTACGGTCGCGTTCCCGCAATGCGAGCAATATGTTGATCACTGCCGGATACGTGCCGCCCGCAATATCCGCGACCAGCGCCGCCGGAAGCACCGGCGCGCCGTCGGCACCTTTGGTGAGCGACAGCATCCCCGATTCCGCCACGTAGTTGAGATCGTGCGCCGCGACCTGAGCCCGCGGCCCATGCTGGCCATAGCCGGTTATCGCGCAATACACGATGCGCGGGTTGACCGTGCGCAGCGCCTCAAAGCCCAGGCCGAGACGGTCCATGACGCCTGGCCTGAACTGTTCGACGACGACATCCGCGCTCTCGATGAGTGGTCTCAGGGTATCGATCGCATCAGCCGCCTTGAGATCGATTGCGATGCTGCGCTTCCCGCGGTTGAGCAGAGCGAAATTGACGCTGTCGTCGCCAAACCTGGGCGAGTAGGCGCGCATCTCGTCTCCGCGGCCCGGCCGCTCGATCTTGATCACTTCCGCGCCGGCCTCGGCGAGGATGAGCGTCGCGAGCGGGCCGGGAAGGAGCGTGCTGAAATCGAGAACGCGGATGCCTTTTAAAGGTTGCACGATCAGGTCTTACCGCAAAGGACGCAAAGGACGCGGAGAAAAACCGTAGCTACGCTCCTCGCGATGACTCATTCTAATGAAGCCTCCGCGTCCTCCGCGGTTATTTGGTTGAGCGCCGAGTTTTGGCGACGCGCGCGCGGCGCGCGGACGCGTACGCCGGGTCGCCCAACGCTTCGAACAATGCCTGCGTCACGTCGTGGTGGTGTTCGAGCCCGGTGCGCTCGAGCAATGAAATTGGCCCTTCCGGATAACCGAGCCCGAGCTTAAGCGTCGTATCGAG
>Ga0075421_100009288_pt1 | contig 12118 bp, 10 predicted proteins | sample SoiMetdeltSBSDD5_FD_75292 | JGI IMG/M metagenome (GOLD analysis project Ga0075421, IMG submission 75292) | Bulk soil microbial communities from a Populus tree surrounding site in Tennessee, USA - Soil MetaG P. deltoides SBSDD5 | ecosystem: Environmental > Terrestrial > Soil > Tree plantation...
TTGCTGCCATCCCGCCGGGCAGACGTGCCAGCATTGTTGGAATTATATCGGCGCGAATTTTGTAGTTCCGACGCGACAGGCCCTTGTCACGCGACACGCAACGTGCATTAGAATCAGCCGCAACTCATCGCTATGCTCCAACCGGGACAACCCGCGCCTGAGTTCTCGCTGCATGACGCCGACATGCAGCCGGTGGAGTTGTCTGCATTCCGCGGCAAGAAAATGGTCGTGCTGTATTTCTACCCGCGCGATGGCACGCCTGGCTGCACGCTCGAAGCAACCGATTTCTCGGATCATGACGACCAGTTCGGCCGCTGCGACTGCGTCATCCTCGGCGTGTCGCGCGACGATTGCCTGACCCACGCGGCGTTTCGCGACAAGAACGGGCTGTCGATCGTGCTGCTCGCCGATCCCGAGGGTGAAGTGTGCCGGCTGTACGACGTGCTGCAGGAAAAGGAGCACGACGGCGTGCGGCGCGAATGCCTGGTGCGCTCGACGTTCGTCATCGACAAGAAGGGCGTCATCCGGCACGTGGCGTACGGGGTCAACCCGAAGCATCACGCCGCCGAGATTTTCGACGTCGTGCGCAAGATCAAGGAGCCGCGCGAAAAGCGGCGCACCTCGACCCAGGCTCACACCGAGTAGTCCGGCGCACGCCGATCGCGCGCGTCGCCGGAGTATCATTCGGCGCGATGAAACTCAGCCGCGCTGCGCTTGCTTTCCTCCTGGTGGTGACGCCTGCCGCGGCGATGACTCCGGAAGGCAGAGAATTTCTCGGCATCCTCAAGGAGCTCGAGCCGGTGCACTGCGAGAAGCGCAAGCTCAGGCGCGAGATTGCGCTCGCCGACGCCGAGCAGCGCAGCGGCGACGCCAGGGAATTGCGCGCGCGGTTCACGAAGCTCGACACGGAGCCGAAGACCGCGCGGCTAGAGAGGCGCCTCGCCCAGCTCGAGCCGCGCATCAATTCAAGCCAGGGTGTCCCGCGCGATCCGCAAGACCTGGAAGTGATCAGCAAGCAACGGCGCGACGCGTTCTACCGCTGCGAGTAACGCAGGGGTGCTGAGCGACTACGCCGCAGGAGGCGCAGTCGCGGTAAAGGAAGGCCGCGCGGCGATGGGTTCGTACCATCGCAGCAGCTTCGGATGCCCGGTGCGCCAGCGAAAGGCGGGGTTGCGCGCTTCCAGCGCGAGTGCGCACGCGAGAGTGATGTGCACCATGTTTAGCGGACCGCTCATCACCGGATGGGCGATCTCGCGCTCCCAAACGTCGATCATCCGCCGCGCGCGCTCGGTCTCGTGCTGAATCACTCCGGGCGATCTTTCGTTCTCGGGACGCAGGATCTCGCGCAGCCAGACTGACAGCCCGTCGAGCAGGCTTCGCGCCAGGGCTTCGAGTCTGCGGCCTTCCCACGATGCATCTCCGCCGGCGAAAGCGAAACCGGGCTTGCCGTCCAAATGGTCCAGGTACGCGCAAATGATTGCGGATTCTTCCAGGCCGACGCCATCGCTGCACACGAGGTAAGGAACGCGGCCGGATGGATTGACGCCGTAGTAAGGGCTATCCGCAGTACGTGTCTTCGCGGTGAGGACTTCGACACGATCCTGCAGGCCTTTCTCGAGGACCACGATGCGCGCCATGCGTGCGTACGGCGAGCCGGGAGTGATGTACAGCTTAAGCATTGCGTCACGCTGCGCCGAGCCAGCGGTTCCACTGCCGGCGCGCAGAGGGAATCGTCTCGCTCGCAGTCAGCCCGACCGGCCCGGCCGCGGCGCGTACCGCTTCGTCTGCGGCGACACCGTGCAGGTGAGTCCCGAGCACCAGCGCGCCTTCGCCGGCAAACCCCTGGCCGAGCAACGAGCCGAGGATTCCGGAAAGAACGTCGCCCATGCCGGCCGAGGCCATGCCGGAATTGCCGGACGTGTTGATGAACCAATGCCCGTCGCGCGCAACCAGGATGCTGCCCGCTCCCTTGAGCACGACGTGCGCGTGGAACTCGCGCGAGAGCCGTTGCGCAGCGGCGTGGCGATCCTGCTGGACTTCGGATGTATTCACGCCGAGAAGGCGCGCTGCTTCGGCCGGATGGGGCGTGACGAGCGTGTCGGCTTTGCGTCGCGCGCAGGCCTGCCTCAGGTCCGCGTCCTCGGCTATCAGATTGAGCGCGTCGGCATCGAGCACGCACGGAATGTCGCTCGCGAGCGCAGCGCCGACCAGCGTCGCGGCGCGTTCGCCCTGCCCGAGCCCGGGCCCGACGACGAGTGCATCGAGCTCCATGCCCAGCGCTTCATCGGGATGGCGCAGCATCAGCTCCGGGGTCAACGGGTCCACCGACGGTGCTTCCGGAGCGAGCATGCCTACATAGACACGCCCGGAGCCGAGCAGGAGGGCTGCCCGGCCCGCGAGCAGCGCGGCGCCGGTCATTCCGGATGCGCCGCCGAGGACGCAGATGGAACCGGCCTGGCCCTTGTGGAAGTTGCGCGGGCGCGGCTTGAGCAGGTTGGCAAACAGCTCGGGTCCGGCAATCCAGGCGCTGGGCGCGACCACGCTCCCCGCGTCGAGTCCCAGGTCGGCGACCGTGACTGCGCCGCAATGATCCGGGCCGTCGAGCGTGAGCAGCCCCGGCTTCAGCGCGATGAACGTGATCGTGTGCGTGGCGCGAACCGCGTGACCGAGCACGCGCCCGGTGTCGGATTCGAGGCCGCTCGGAATGTCGAGCGCTAGCACCGGACAGCGCTGCGAATTCGACAGCGCGATCAACTGCGCGTATTCGGCTTGCGGCTGTCGCGTGAGACCGATGCCGAAGAGGCCGTCCACGACGAGCGCCCAATTCCGATCCGGCGGGACGGCAGTCAGCACCGTGCCCTGTGCATCGAGCCATTTGCGGCGCGCCTGTTGCGCATCCGGCGGCAGAGCCGCGGGATCCGCCGGCGAGACCACGCAGACGCGGAAGTACTCGGACTTGAGATGCGCGGCGACCTCGTACGCGTCGCCGCCGTTGTTCCCGGGCCCGGCGAGCACCAGCACGTCCTTGCCGCGGTCCGACACCAGTTGCGCGGCGAAATCGGCCGCTGCGAGGCCGGCGCGCTCCATGAGCGAAGGCGCGGCCGAGCTCGCCGCGCTCTCTTCGATGCGCCGGATGTCTGCACTCAGGTAGATTGGCTTGGGCATCTATCGCGTCAGCTGCAGCCAAAGGATGCGCTGCGAGCGGGAATTATAGAGAGGGGGAACGAGGATCATGGTTCAGGCTATCCTGGCTTGGGCTGCGCAAGAAGCGTGTCGGGAAGCCACGTTGCGATCTCCGGGAACACCGTGATCAGCGCGATGCACAGAATCATCATGAAAAAGAACGGAATCGACGCATACGCGACGTAGTTCGAGTCCCTGCCGCTCATCGTCTGCAGCACGAACAGGTTGAAGCCGAGCGGAGGCGTCACTTCCGCGATCTCGACCAGCAGCACGATGAAGATGCCGAACCAGACGAGATCGAATCCTGCCTTCTCGACCATCGGGATCACGATCGACGTCGTCAGGACGATCATCGACACTCCGTCGAGCGCGGTGCCGAGCAGGATGTAGATCGCCGCGAGCACTGCAATCAGCATGTAGCGGTTGGGCTGCATCGACGCGACCCACTCGGCCAGCGCCTTCGGGATGCCGGTGAACGCCATGCACGAGGAGAGGAACGCAGCGCCCGCGAGAATGAACATGATCATGCACGACAGCCGCGTTGCGCCCATCAGGCTCTGCCGGAACGTCTCGCGCGTCAGGCCGCCGGACCACCACGCAATCGCGAGCGACCCGAGCACGCCGTAGGCTGCCGACTCGGTCGCGGTCGCCCAGCCGATGACCATGACCCAGACGATGAACACGATCAGCAGCACGCACGGGATCAGGTGCCGGCTGCGGTAGAGCTTCTGGCCGAACGAGAGCTTGAAGTCATCCTTCGGCGTCCGGTCGGGATGAAGCCAGGCCCAGACGATGATGTAGCCCGAAAACAGCGCCATCAGCAGGAACCCGGGCAGAAAGCCCGCGAGGAATACCTTCAGGATCGAGACCTCTGCCGCGACCGCGTACACCACCATGATGATCGACGGCGGCAGCAGGATGCCGAGCGTGCCGGCGCCGCACAGGGAGCCGAGGCAGGTCTTCTCGTCGTAACCGCGCTTGATCAACTCGGGCAGGGCAACCTTGGCGATCGTCGCGCACGTTGCCGCCGACGAGCCCGACACCGTGCCGAAGATGCCGCAGGCCAGCACGTTCACGTGCATCAACCGCCCGGGCAGCCACGTCAGCCACGGCGCAAGCCCTTCGAACATTTCCTCGGAAAGCTTCGTACGGTAGAGAATTTCCCCCATCCAGATGAAGAGCGGCAGCGCCGCGAGCGTCCAGGATGCGTTCGAGCCCCAGAACGACTGGAACAGGTTGACGTCGGGCGGGGTCGACGTGAAGAACTGCAGGCCGAACCACGCCACCGCCGCGAGCGCGATCGCAATCCAGACGCCGCCCGACAGGAGCACCAGCAGCAGCGCGAACAGGATCGAGGCGATCGTCAGCGTGCCCATCGCCCTAGGCCATCTCGGAAAAATCGCCCTTCGCACGCCGCTCGTCCTCGGCGACCTGGTACGCGGGTTTTTGCCCGCGCAGCACAGTGACCAGCTCGTCGACCACCGCGACGAAGAAGATCGCGACTCCGATCACGAACGAGAGTTGCGGGATCCAGATCGGCAGCTTGATCAGGCCCTGCGCGACTTCGTTGAACTTCCAGCTGTCGTAGACGAACCGCGTCGCGGCCCAAGCCATGTAGGCGACAAAGAGCGCAGTGATCGTGAGCGCCACGACCTCTGCGTACCGGCGCTTGCGCGGCCCGAACATGTCGATCCACAGGCCGACGCGCACCAGCTCGCCATGGCGGAACGTGTGGCCGAGCGCGAAGAACGCGGAGGCGGCGCACAGCCACGCCGTGATGTCGTCCGAACCGCGCACGAGAATGCCGAACTCGCGCACGACCGCCTGCAGCAGCATCAGCGCGCCGATCCCTGCCAGGCAGATCGCCGCGGCAGCGCCGCTTATGGAGTAGAGCGAGTCGAGTGCGCGCCTCACACCCGGCCGCTGCGGCTTACTTTCCGCTGTACGCCTTGATGATCGCCGCGCCTTCGGGGCCCGCGGTCTTCAGCCACTCCTCGGTCATCTGGGCGCCGACCTTCGTGTAGGTCGCCATCATGGCTGCATCGGGCTTGTGCAGCGTCATGCCGTTCTTCTGCAGCAATTCGTTCGCCTCGAGCTCCCTCACTTTCGACATCGCCCAGCCGCGCGTCTCGGCGGTCGACGCCGCCTCGACCAGCGCTTTCTGCTGGGCGGGGGAAAGTCGCTGGAACGCGCGCTCGTTGACGACAACCACGTTCTTCGGATGCATCGCATTCGTCAGGTAGTAGTTCTTGACGAATTCCCAAGCCTTGGTCGACGTGCCGGTGGCGGACGACGTGATCATCGCGCTGATCGTGCCGGTGGCGAACGCCTGCGGCACCTCGGGCACCTGGATCACGGTCGGGCTCGCCCCGAGCAGCTCGGCGAGGCGGGCGGTCTGCGGGCTGTAGGTGCGGAACTTCGTGCCTTTCAGGTCGGCAACGCTCTTCAGCGGGTTCTTCGTATAGATGCCCTGTCCCGGCCACGCCACCGAGTAGAGCAGCCGCATGCCGCGACCCTGCAGCTTCTTCTCGAGCACCGCTTTCTGCGCCTGGTAGAGCTTCTGCGCGTTGTCGTAGCCGGCGGCGAGGAACGGAAGATTGTCGACCGCGAACACCGGCTCCTCGTTGGCGAACTGGCCGAGCAGGAACTCGGCGATGTTGACCTGGCCGGTCGACACCGCACGCATCATCTCCGGATGCTTGATCAGCGATCCGTTGGAGTGCACCTTGATATCGAGCTGGCCGCCCGTACTTTTGCCGACCTGCTCGACGAACAGCATCACGTTGCGCGTATGAAATTCGCCGTCCGCGTACGGCGTGGGCATGTCCCACTTGGTTTGCCCATGCGCGGCACCCGCGAAGGCGAAGGCTGTGGCGAGCGCGCTGACGACGAACTTCGATCTCATGTCTCCTCCGGGTTCTCTTATTCGGAAAGCAGCTGCGCGACATCATCAGCCAACGCGAGCGAAGCTGTCAATCCGGGCGACTCGATGCCGAACAGGTTGACCAGGCCTGCGACGCCGTGCTCCGACGGACCCTGGATGACGAAATCCGCCGCGGGCTCGCCGGGCCCGGAGATTTTCGGCCGGATTCCGGCGTAGCCTGGAGCGAGCGCGCCGTCGGGCAGGCCCGGCCAGTAGCGCCGGATGGCTGCATAGAAGCGCTCGGCGCGGCGCGGATCGACGCCGTAGTCGACAGCGGCGACCCATTCGACGTCGGGGCCGAAGCGCGCCTGGCCTGCGAGATCGAGCGTGATGTGCACGCCAAGGCCGCCGGGCTCGGGGACGGGATAGACGAGCCGCTGGAACGGCGCGCGGCGCGCGAGCGAATAATAGTTTCCCTTCGCATACAGCTCGCGGGGTGCGCGTTCCGGCGGATAGCCCTCGATGCGCTGCGCGACGCTCGGCGCCGAGAGGCCGGCGCTATTGACGACGCAGCGCGCGAGGACCGGTTCGGCTCCGGCGACGTGCAACTCGATTCCGCCGTCGCGAACGAGCGCGCGCTCGAGCCGGCTGTTCAGCGCGAGCATCGCGCCGCTCGCCTGCGCATCGCCAAGGTAGCCGAGCATCAGCGCGTGGCTGTCGATCACGCCGGTCGACGGCGAGTACAGCGCCGCCACGCAAGACAGCTCGGGCTCGAGCGCAAGCGCCTGCTCGCGCGCCATGCGCACCACGTCCGTCACGCCGTTTGCGTGCGCTTTCGCCTGGATGCCCTCGAGCTCGGGCACCTGGCCCGGCGAAGTGGCGACGATCAGCTTGCCGCAGCGGGCGTGGGGAATCCCGTGGCGGACGCAGTACTCATAGAGCAGCTCTTTTCCACGAAGGCAGGCGCGCGCCTTCAGCGAGCCCCTCGGGTAATAGATTCCGGCATGAATGACTTCCGAGTTCCGCGAGCTCGTGTGGGTGCCGATCGCTTCCTCCGCCTCGAGGATCACTACCTCGCGGCCGGCGAGCGCGAGGGCGCGCGCAACCGCGAGGCCGACGATGCCTGCGCCAATGACCGCGCAATCGAGGCTATCCACTGCGCGCGGCCCTCAACGCACGCGCGACCGGGGTGAACAGCAGCCGCTCGCAGAGGAACGCGCTTGCGCCCGCCAACGCGACCGCCAGCGCCAGCGGGCGCGCCGTGCCGTCGAACGCCATGCCGAGCAGTGCGCTGACGAGCGCGCCGAGCGCGAACGGGAGCACGCCGAGCAGCGAGGAGGCCGCGCCGGCCATGCCGGGAAACGGCGTCAGCGCGGCCGCGGTGACGTTCGGCAACAGCAGCGCGCACCCGAGGATGTAGGCGAGCATCGGCAGCACGATCGCGCTCCAGTGTGCGACGCCGGCATAGACCAGCACCGCCAGCAGCGTGCCCGCAGCCAGCGCGACCCTTGTCCCGAGCCGCACCATGCGCTCGATGCCGAGGTGCAGCACGAGGCGGCTGCCGAGGAATCCGCCCGCCATCTGCCCGAGCATCACGATCGCGAACAGCACGCTGAACGCGGTCGGCGTGAGCTGCAACACCTGCACCAGCACGAGCGAAGAGCTGGCGACGAATGCGAGGATGCCCATCTGCGCGCTCAGGGCGGTCGCCAGCGGCGCGACGAAGCGTCGATCCCGCAGCAGAAGCGCATAACGCTGGGCGATGCGCTTGGCCGAGATCGCGGGCCGTTCCGCCGGAGCGGTTTCCGGGAATCCGGCTGCAACGATCGCCAGCAGCGCGAGCGCGAAAGCCGCGTAGAACCAGAACACCGCGCTCCAGCCTCCGATCGCGAGCAGCTGCGCGCCGAGCAGCGGTCCAAGGACCGGAAAGAAGCCGAACACGACCGTCATTTTGCCGAGCAGATGCGCGGCTTCCTCATGAGCGGCCAGGTCGCGCACGACCGAGCGCGCGATCACCGGGCCGCCCGACATTCCCGCGCCCTGCGCGAACCGCAGCAGCACGATGCTCGTCAGCGACTCCGCGGCGGCGCACGCCGCGCTGGAGGCAAAGAACAGCGCGAGCGCCGCGACCAGCACCGGCTTGCGGCCGAACCGGTCGGCCAGCGGTCCCCACGCGAATTGGCCCGTCGCGAGCCCGAGCAGATAGGTCGTGACTGCGAGCTGCGCGGAACCGGGCGCGGCGTCGAAGGCTCGCGCGATCGCCGGCATGCTCGGCAGGAACATGTCCATGCCGAGCGCCGTGAGGCCAATCAGTACGCCGAGCAACGTGGTGAGAAACGCGGAAGCGGCGCGGGCGGTCATCCGGGGCCGAGCCGAATGTAGCACGCTGGCTATAATAGGAAACCATGGCAGAGCCGAGTCCCGCCGCGCCCATGAATCCCACCGCGGTCTATTCCAAGACCGGTAAGGGCGTACAGGAGGCTTCCGGCAAGACCAGTCTTCTTTCGCGAGCCGATCGCGCCGTGCTGACCGCGATCGACGGCAAGACGACCTTCGCCGACCTGCAGATCAAGTTCTACAAGATGGACGTCGCGAAGCTGGAAGGGTTGCTGCTCCAGCTCGACAAGGACGGATTCGTCCGCGAGGTCGCAACGAGCGGCGCTCATTCGGCGCCCGCGCCGGTTGCGCCGCGGCCCGCTCCCGCTCCCCCGGCGAAGCCGGCGGCTGCTCCGCGACCGCCCAAGGATCCGGACGAGGAACTCGATTTCACGGCCGCACCCTCGGCGGGTCGGGCGGCCGCCCCGGCTCCTCGCCAGGACCTGGCGCAGGAGGCGCGCGCCAAGGCTGAGGCGCGGGCCAAGGAACAGGAACTGCTCGAGTTGCGCAAGCGGCAGGAAGCCGAAGCCAGGGCGCGCACCGAAGCCGAGGCGCGAATTCGCGCCGAAGCCGATGCGAAGGTAAAGGCGGCGCAGGAAGCTGCGGTGCGCGCAACGGCCGAGGCACGCGCGAAGGCGGAGGCGGAAGCGAAGGCGCGAGCCGACGTGGCCGAGCGCGAACGCCAGGCTGCAGCGCAGCGGGAGCGCGAAGCGCTCGAGCGTGCGCGCAAGGAGTCCGAGGAAAAGGCGCGCATCGAGGCCGATCTGCGCGGAAAGCTCGAAGCCGAACGCAAGGCGCGCGAAGAGTCCGAGCGGGTCGCAAAAGAGGAAGCGATGCGGCTCGCCCGCGAGGCCGCCGAACGCGAGCGTGAGCGGGTCGAGCAGGCCCGGCGCGAAGCCGAGGATCTGCGCCGGCAACTCGACGCCGAGCGCAAGGCGAAGGAGGAAGCCGAGCGCAAGGCAAGGGAGGACGTGGAGCGCAGGGCGAAGGAAGATGCCGCGCGCGCCGCACGCGAGGCCGAGGAACTGCGCAAACGCCTGGAGGCAGAGCACAACGCGAAGCTGGAGGCCGAGCGCAAGGCAAGGGAAGAAGCCGAGCGTCGCGCGAGGGAAGAATCCGAGCGCAGGGCCAAGGAAGAAGCCGAGCGCCGCGCGAGGGACGAGTCCGAGCGCAAAGCGCGCGAGGTAGCCGAGAAGCAGGCGCGCGAAGCGGCGGAGCGGCAAAAGGTCGAGCAGGCCCGGCGCGAGGCTGAAGAGAAGTCGCGCCGCGAAGCCGAAGAGAAAGCGCGCCGCGAAGCCGAACAGAAGGCGCGGCACGAAGCCGAAGAGAAGTCCCGCCGCGAAGCCGAGGACCTGCGGCGGCAGCTCGAGGCCGAGCGCAAGGCCAAGGAAGAGGCCGAGCGCAGGGCCAAGGAGGAAGGCGAGCGCAGGACCCGGGAAGAGACCGAGCGGCGTGCAAAAGAGGAGGCCGAGCGCAAGAGCCGGGACGAAGCGGAGCGCAAGGCGCGCGACGCCGGCGAGCGCGAGCGGATCGAGCAGGCGCGGCGCGAAGCCGAAGAAAAGGCACGGCGCGAGGCGGACGAGCGGGCGCGCGCCGAAGCCGACAATCTGCGCAAGCAGCTGGAGGCCGAGCGCAAGGATAAGGAGGAATCGGGGCGCAAGGCGAAGGAAGAGGCGGACCGTGTCACGCGCGCCGAGCGCGAGCGCGCGGAACAGGCGCGCCGCGAGTCCGAGGAAAAGTCGCGGCGCGAAGCTGACGAGCTGCGCAAGCAGTTGGAGGCCGAGCGCAAGGCCAAGGAGGAGGCCGAGCGCAGGGCGAAGGAAGAGGCCGAGCGCCGCACGCGCGAGGATGCCGAACGCGAGTCCCGCAAACGCGACGACGACGATCGCCTCAAGCGCGAAAGAGAAGAGCGGGCGCGCAAGAAGATCGAAGCAGGAATGGCCGCTGCAAGAACGGAGCCGGTGGCGCCCGCAGCGCAGCCGGCGCCGCCTGCCGGGGAAGGTGCTTCGATCGACACTCTGTTCGCCGACCTGAATTCGTTTGCGCAGCGCGAGGACGAGGAGCGCAAGGAGAAAGAAGAGGCGGACCGCAAGGCGAAGGCGGAAGCCGACCGGCAGAAGGAAGAGCGCCGCCGGCGCGAGGAGGAAGAGGCGCGCCGCAAGGCCGACGAGGAACGGCGCAGGCGCGAGCAGGAAGAGCGCGCGCGGCAAGACGCCGAGCGCGCGAAAGCGGAAGCCGAGCGCAAGGCGCGCGAGGACGATGAGCGCAAGGAACGCGAGGCCGAGGAGCGCAAGAAGAGGGCCAAGGAGGCGTATGCCGCCAAGCAGGCGGAGATCGCCGTCACCGACGAAGACCTCGACCTGGACGACATCAAGGCCGACGAGGCCAAGCTTGCCGAAGCACGCAAGCGCGAGCGCGACCGCGAGCGCGAGGAGCAGCGCAAGGACGCGGAGGTCGTCGGCAAGGGTGCCGCCTCCGAGCGCGCACGCAACCTGGGCAAGAAGGCGGCGCTCGGCGTCGTGGCCCTGCTCGTGGTGGGTGCCGTCGCAATCCACGTCGTCCCGGTCTCGACCGGGCCGTACGAGCAGGCCGCAGCCCAGGCGACCGGACAGGCTGTCAAGATCGGATCCGCGCGCTACTCGCTTCTCAGCGGCCTGGAACTCAAGATGGACAACGTGGCGGTAGGCCACATGGCCAAGATCGGCTCGGTCCGGGCGTCGCCGAGCATCGGCTCGCTGTTCGGCGGGCAGAAGGCGTTCAGCCGGATCCAGCTCGAGAACGCTGTGATCGGCGAGGAGCATCTCGGCGCGGCGCTATTTGGTACGTTGCAGGGCCCCGACCTGAACGTAGGCGTCGTCAGTGCCAGGCAGCTCAAGCTCGAAGGTCCGCTCGCCGTCCCGCCACTCGACGTGGACGCGACGATCGGGGCCGACGGAACCGTGCAATCGGTGAAGATCAGCGGCCCGGAGCGGCTGCAGGGACAGGTCACGCCGCGTAACGGAGAGCTTGCGTTCGAAGTGAGCGCAGGATCCTTCCCGGTGCCGTTCCTGCCTGGCGTCGTCCTCGCCGACTTCGCGATGAAGGGCAACGCGACTCGCCAGGGCATGGGCATTGCTGAATTCGACGGGCGGGCAGTCGAAGGCGTGTTTAGCGGGAATTCGCGCATCCGCTGGGGCGACGAGTGGTCGGTCGAAGGCGATCTGCGCGTGCGCGGAGTCAACGTTGGCGTCTTCGCCCCGGCGCTGATGTCCGAAGGCAAGGTCGAGGGCAGCGGCAAGTACGGCATGCGGGGGATGGCGCCCGCGAAGCTCGGCGAGTCGCTGCGGCTCGAAGGCACGTTCAAGGTCGACAGGGGCGTGCTTGGCAGCTTCGATCTCGGACGCGCGATGCAGGGTACCGGCCCGCTCGCCGGCCGGACCGTCTTCAGCGAGTTGACCGGACAGGGGCTGTACGACAAGGGCACGGTGCAGTTGCGCAACGTCGCGATCGCAGCCGGCGCGCTGAATGCGGGCGCCGGCGTCGAGATCGCTCCGGACGGAGCGCTTTCGGGCCGCGTGATCGTCGACCTGAAGTCGGCGCGCGCGACGCTCAGCCTTGGCGGCAAGGTCAAGGAGCCGGCGCTGCGCAGATGAGCCGCCGTGCTTTGGTAAACTTCCTGTTTACCAGCCCGGCCTGATGTCCAAGATCCTGAAACTT
>Ga0075421_100009289_pt1 | contig 12117 bp, 15 predicted proteins | sample SoiMetdeltSBSDD5_FD_75292 | JGI IMG/M metagenome (GOLD analysis project Ga0075421, IMG submission 75292) | Bulk soil microbial communities from a Populus tree surrounding site in Tennessee, USA - Soil MetaG P. deltoides SBSDD5 | ecosystem: Environmental > Terrestrial > Soil > Tree plantation...
CACCAAGTTGAATTTTGTGCCGATCACTTCTTCGAAGAGCTTTGGCAGGTAATAAGCCGAATCCGACGTTCCCTGAGCGCCGCAACGCGGCGGCTCCTTGGCGTTGCGCACGTCTTCCATGGTTTTGTAGGGCGTGTCGGCGCGCATGTACATCTGCGACTCGCCCTGCACCGGGGAACCGATCCAGACGAATTTCGCCCAGTCGTATTGCGCCTCTTTGCGCCCGACCAACTGGTCGAAATACAAAGTCGGCACGATGGAACCGATCAGGCTCAAGCCATCCGGTTTGGTCGTCTTGTAGACATAATTTGCGGCGATCATATGTCCGGCGCCCGGCATATTCTGCACGACGACGTCCGGCTTTCCGGGAATATGCTTGCTCATATGCATCCCGAGAATCCGGCCCCACTGATCGTACAGCGCGCCGGGCGTCGTGCCGATGTAGACGGTAATCGTTTTACCCTTGTAGAAATCAGCTTGGGCGGATGCGGCTGACGACCAACCGAAGATCGCAAGCAGCAGCGTGGCAAAAAACAATTTATCGAAAGTCATACGAGCTCCTAACCGAGGTGATAGATAAAGTGGTACCGCACGGCGTACGGTGCAGTCAAGGAGGCCCGATGTTCGCGCCGCCTGACGATCTAGCGACTCGGAGGGCGTACTTTTAGGGCTTGAGAAATGGCTCCATGTGAGCGTTGTCGTCAGGCTGCAGTTGCGTGATCTATTGATTTGCCAGTGAGATTTCTCATTCACGCTTGCTCGGCTACTTGTCGAACGGCCAATTGACAAGATATCCTCCTCTCCGGAATATGAGATCCGCCGGGCTTGTCCTGGCATTGCCAAATCTCCGCTCGGCATCCGGAGGAAACATTGATGAACTTTTGTCTGCATGGTTCGGCGCGCACGGTGCGTGAAGCAGTGGAAAGAGCGGTGCGCGCGGAGCAACTCGGCTTTGAAGCGATCTTTTTCGCCGATAGTCACATGAACAATGTCGATCCGTATCAGGCCCTTGCGATGTGCGCGGTTAAAACCAGGCAAATTCGCTTCGGCACCGCCGTGACCAACATGGTGTACCGCGACCCGACGATCACGGCGAACTCTTTCGCGACGCTCAATGAGATCTCCGAGGGCCGCGCCATCATCGGCCTGGGCACCGGCGACGGACCGGTTTATAGTCTGGGGCGGACCGCGACGAAACTCGTCGAATTCGAAAAAGGTCTGAGCACGATTCGCGATCTGCTGCACGACCGCGGCATCGACGTGCCGCAGAGCAAAGAGCGCGCCGGCGGCAACGTCAAGCTCAAAGCCGGCAGGTCTGCCGTGCCGATTTACATCTCCGCGGAGGGGCCGAAAACACTCCGCGTCGCGGGACGGACCTGTGACGGGGTCATCCTCGGCACCGGTTTTGACAAACCTGTGACCGACTGGGCGCGCCAGCGGATCGCCGAAGGAACCAAGGATGTCAGTCGCAAGCTTGAAGAAATCGACATCATGCCGGCCGGCATGATCGTCGTCGACGACGACGGCGATCTCGCGCGCCGGCGCGTGCGCTCGCGCATGGCCAACCGCGCGCATCATAATTTCCGCTTTACGATGGAAACCGTGCCGGAAGGCGAAGCGGAGGGGATTAAACGGTTTATGGACAATTTCGACATCTCCAAACCGATCGAAGAGCGCGTCGATCCGAGCTTCGTCACCGAGTATTTGCTCGAGCGCTTTACCATCGCCGGCACGCCGCAGGAATGCATCGACAAAGTGAAACGGCTTGAGGCCGACGGCATCAAAAGAATCTTGCTGACACCCCCCAACGCCATCTACGATCAGGTAATGGATGCCTGGGGGCAACGAGTGATTGCCAAATACTAGTGTCCTCGACGAGTCTCCACTTGCGAGCAGGAAGGCCACGACTGAACGATCCTCCATCTTGCCAACAAGTCGCCTCGACACATCTTAGAGCCGCCGCGCTTCGTTGAGTTCTGAAATTCCGATGGTAAGCTGGTCGAAATCGCCAAGCGAAACCATTTACGAGAGGTGTGAATGCGCATTAAACTTTTATCAATCCTAACGCTTTTTTCGTTTTGCATTTTTAGCGGGCCGGCGTTTTCTGCGACGGCGGAGAAAACAGACGCTCGCGTCGTTAAGGATGGCCTGATGATCAGCTTGGATTACACGCTCAAGAGTCCCGACGGCAAAGTGCTCGAGACGAGCAAGGGCAGAGCACCGCTCAAATACATTCACGGCCAAAAGATGATGATTCCCGGCCTGGAAAAAGAGTTGACCGGCATGAAAGTCGGCGGTGAAAAAAATGTCACGGTCAAGCCCGAAGACGGCTACGGCAAGATCAACCAGAAGGCCGTTCAGGAAATTCCTAAAGAAAAAGTTCCGGCGAACGCGCTCAAAGTCGGCGCGGTGCTGGCCGCCCGAAGCCCCGAGGGGATGATCGTGCCGATGACGGTCAAAGAAATCAAGGAAAAAACCGTCCTTATGGACATGAACCATCCGATGGCGGGAAAGACTTTGGTGTTCGACGTGAAGGTCGTCGATATTCAGCCCGCTCCCCAACCGCCTCCTGCGCAACCGGCCAAGCCTGCGGCGCCGGCTAAACCTGTCGCCCCAGCCGCGCCCGCGAAGCCGGCGGAACCGGCAAAAAAGTAACGCACTTATAAGCCAACGAGACCATGGACCTGGAAGAATTTGCCGCGCGAGTGAAGGCTTCCAGGTCCATCGTGTTTTTTACCGGCGCCGGCATCAGCACCGAGTCCGGCGTGCCCGACTTTCGCAGTCCGGGCGGGGTCTGGACCAAGTATCAGCCCGTGCTCTTCCAAGATTTCCTCGCGAGCGAACCGGCGCGCGTGCAGCATTGGCAGCTTAAAAAGGCCACCTACGAGCTTTTCAAAACGGTCGGACCCAACGTCGCGCACCACGCCATCTGCGCGTACGAGCAGCGCGGGCAAATGCTTGGCCTGATCACGCAGAACATCGACGGCTTGCACAAGCTCGCCGGGACCTCGGAGGAAAAGCTCGTCGAACTGCATGGCACCGACCGACTCGTCACCTGCCTCACCTGCGGCAAGCACTATCAACCCGCCGACGTTTACGAGAATTTGGGCGAGACATTCACGGCGCCGACCTGCGCTGCCTGCGGCGGCTTTTTAAAATCGGCCAACATTTCCTTTGGCCAGTCCATGCCGGTCGAAGCGATGCAGCGCGCTCAAGCATGGAGCGAGCGGGCCGATCTCTTCATGGTGCTCGGCTCGTCGCTACAGGTCCAACCGGCGGCTTCCTTTCCCGTCATCGCCAAACGCGCCGGCGCGCTGCTCGGGATCATCAGCCGCGATCCGACGCCGTTAGATGAAATAGCGGACTTCGTTCACAATGGCGCCATCGGCGACTTTTTTCGCCGGCTGCAAAGCCGGGTCGGCGACAGCTAGAATCTGCTTTCCGCCGCGCGGAAATATCTCGACGAAACTCTCCACGATGCAGCTCATGCGTTTGGCCGACGTGCCCTTGGACCGACGCGACCGCGTATTTTATTATTCTCGGTTTCGCGCCGCCCTTGGCGCGGCGATCCTTACCGGGTCAGCCTTCGCCGTCTTCATCTTTGGCTGGCTCAAAGGCGCCTGGCTTGCCTGCTATGTCGCGGCAGTTCCCATAATTGTCTTATTGATTTTTCAGAAACTGATCACCGCCCGTTTTCGGCCGTCGAATTGGCTGTTGCGCATGACCGATCATGGTCTCTTCATCAAATTTCGCTCCTATCTGAACAATCATTTCGACGCTCAAGATCTCACGGTCGTATTTATTCCGTACTCTGAGATTCGCTCGGCGCGATCGGTAAACGAGCGCCGGGAAGTTGCCGATCGAAATGCTGCGAACCGGCTCGAAATGTCGACGCAAACACGCCGGCTTGTTGAATTTGACCTTGCCGGTGACTCAAAGCCGCTCGCCAGAACTCTCGCCAGTGAACGGGAACGGCTGTTTGCCAAAGCCGTCATCGGCGCCGGCAGAATCTCAACCCGCTATCGACACGTCCCGGTTCGGCTGTCTTCTCCCGCATGTTTGCAAATTGAATGGGGCGTCGTTCCGAGCGCGCAAACCCTGCTCGACGCGCTGACTCGCCACACGCCGGTTCAGAACCCCACCACTGTTTCAAAAGACTTCGTCAACCTCGACAAACTCAGCAGGGAAGAACAGGAAGCTCGCTTGCTCGAGCTCGCTGAATCAGGCGACATGATCGGCGCGGTCACCCAGGCTCGGCGGCTCTATTCCTACGATTTGACCGCAGCGAAGCAATTTGTCGAAGCGCTGGTGCGCAAACAACCTGCGCGCTAAATAATGGTGGAGTGGATGACGATAGAAGCAATTTTAGATTTTTGGTTCGGCTCAAGCCCTGACGACAGCGTGGTCGCCAAGGAGAAATCCGCGCTTTGGTGGTCGAAAAGTCCTGCGATCGACGGTGCGGTTCGACAGCGGTTCGAGAGTTCCGCGAGACGCGCCGCGGCGGGCGAACTATCCGATTGGCTGTCGACTCCGCGCGGCCGCTTGGCTTTGATTCTGCTTACCGATCAGTTCCCGCGCAATATCTACCGTGATTCGCCAAGAGCTTTCGCGCAGGACCTAAAAGCTTTGGCCTGGACGCGCGACGGCATCGAGCAAGGCCTGGATTTAAAGCTCCGGCGCATCGAAAGAGTATTCTTTTATCTTCCGCTCGAACATTCTGAATCGCTTCAGCATCAGGAGCAGTCGGTCAAATACTTTGGCGAGTTGGGGTCGCTCGCCAGTCCGGAGCATAAACCGATCTTTGAAGAGTATTTGAATTTTGCCGTTCGCCATCGCGACATCATCGCGCGCTTCGGCCGTTTCCCGCATCGCAACAAGATCCTCGGACGGGAATCCACTGCGGATGAGCTCGCGTTTCTCGCCGAACCCGGATCGTCATTTTAGCTTTCGACGGCACGCGCTTGCCTCGGGCGAATAGCGCTTCTGCCGGTCGCTTAGCGCTCAAGCGGTCGGAGCAGTATTTTGCGCGCCCCGGGCCGCGCCGCGTGGTCGATCGCCGCGAGGCCATCATTCAGAGAATAAATGCTCTCGATCAGCGGCGTCACCGAAACCTGCTTTTGCGCCAGCGCATTTAATGCGTCGGGAAACGGCCCGCAGCGCGAGCCGATGACGTTGATCTCGTTGATCACGACCGGCGCAAGCGATACTTGGTGATTGCCCGCGATGGTGCTTTTTAGAATCAGCGTGCCGCGCGGGCGCACGGCGCCGAGCGCCAGTTCCAGCCCTGCAGGGGACCCGGTCGCTTCGACGACGACGTCGAAAAAGCGCGGCTGCCAATCTTGCAATGCGATCGTGCGGATCCCGGTTTTTCTAAGCAAAGCAAGTTTATCGGCGTGCTTGCCGAGCGTAGTCACTTTCGCTCCGCTAAGCCGCAGCGCTTGCGCGCATAGATTACCGAGCTTGCCGTCGCCGAAAACGAGCACTTCATCGCCGGGATTGAGCTGTATCTGCGTGAGAATCTCGAAGGCGGCCGCCAGCGGTTCGGTAAACACCGCTTCTTCATCGCTGACATTTGCCGGAACCGCGTGGAGATTGGTCACCGGGACGGAAACGTACTCGGCAAAGGCGCCGTCGGCGTTCAATATCCCCATCACGCTTCGGTTCGGACAATGACGGCTAAGGTCGCGCCGGCAGGCATCGCACTGCCCGCAACCGAAGTTGATCTCGCCGACCACTCGTTTGCCGGCAAATTCCGTCGGCCCGTCGACAACGCTGCCGACGAATTCATGGCCGGGCACGCCTTTGAAGCCCATGTAGCCTTTTAAAATCTGCAGATCCGTGGAACAGACGCCGGCGAGGTGAACTTTGACGAGCGCGTCTGGTTTGTCTTCAGTTGCCGGGCGACCGCCAGTCGCCCCTACGATCTTCGCTCCTCTATTCTCAAGCCTCGACCCCGGCATTGGGTATGCCGAGTGGAACTTCAACTCATAGCCATCCCAGTAAAGCGCGCGCATGGCTCAGGTCGAGATTTTTAACTTCGCAGCGCGCTCGCCCACTTGGTTTTCGGCGCCGGCACTAACTCGCCGTCGACGTAAATATCGCAGCCGCGTTCGTGAAAAAAACAGAGCAGACCTTTGATCTTCGGGATCTCCGGGATCGGATTCATATAACCCCAAACAAGATCGTTGAAAGTCGCGTCGCCGAGCTTCACCGACCAGTAGGAGGCCGGGCCTTTATAGGGACAGCGCGACTCGGTCGCGCTCGCAGTCAAAAGGTCCATGCGCACGTCTTCCTGGGGAATGTAATAACGGACGGGATGGTTGGTCTCGAAGACAAGATGCGGCCGGCGCGTCTCCGCCACCGTATGGCCGTCGATGACCACGCGCACGTGGCGCGTGGTCGGCAGCGCGTCGACCCGCTTGAACGGATCGCGCGCATGCTTGAAAAGCTCTTCGTCTTCCTCCATCCATTTGTCCATCTTGGGCCAGTCGAAGGCGACATGATCCTTGATCGCCGCTGCCGCCGGCAATGGCTGCGCGTAGCGCCACGCCGCGTTCTCCACAGACTTGCCGCCGCTGCGTATCGACCAGTAAGCCGCTTCGCCCTTTTGCGGACATCGAGTCCTGTATTCGCTCGCCGTGAAAAGATCCATGCGCACGTCTTCCCGGGGGAAATAGTAGGCCGGCAAAACTTCCGCTTCGCGCACGAGCTTCGCCCGCTTGCTGTCCGCGATCGTTTCGCCGCCGAAAAAAACTCGCACATGGCGCGGGCTTTCGCTCACATGAACCCAGTGCCCCGGATCACCATGAATCGGCACGCGCTGCTGAGCGACGTTGCTTTCCATACGTCAGTCTCCCTTGTCCAGTTAGTTCAAGGTCCCAAGTTTCAAAGTTCAAGGTAGTGAGCGGTGACGTTGGACCTTGAACGGTTGAACGATTGAACGGACTGATCCGTTATCCAAGTTTTTTGAGCTTCTGTAAACTGCGCAACTCGCGCGGCGGCTTGAGATGCTGGCCCATGATCGTCCACGACACCTCCCCGACGTAAATATCGCCGCGCGAATCGATGGCGATGCCGTGCGGCGCGATGAACTGTCCGGACTTCTCGCCGGCGTGAATGTCGCCGAGGCGCGCCAGCCGCTTGCCGGTCTTGTCGTAAACATCGAGCCGGTTGCCGAGATTCGGCGCGTCCTTGTTAACACCCAGCCCCGGACCGAGCTCGCCGACAAAGCAAATCGGATCGTTTTTCGTTACATCCATGTAAAGCGCGCACGGTCGATGCATGTTGTTCCACTGGGTCTCGTACTTGCCGTTGCCGTCGAAAACTTGCACCCGGTTGTTTTCCCGGTCGGCGACGTAGACCCAGCCCTCTTTGTCGGTCACGATATTGTGCACGATGTTGAACTGTCCGGGATCGGAGCCTGACTCGCCCCAGGACAGGAGCAGCTTGCCGTCCGGCGAATACTTGTGCACGCGCGAATTGCCGTAGCCGTCGGAGACGTAAATGTCGCCTTTGGGTGAAAACGCCACGTGCGTGCAGCGATTGAACGGTTCGCCGCCCTGATACGGCGCGGCTTTGCCGGGCACGCCGATGGTGAGCAGAATCTTGCCGTCGGGCGTGCACTGGCGCACGGTGTGATCGCCGTCGTCGGTCAGGAAGATCGTGTCATCGGCGCCGATGGTCGCGCCATGCGCCCGCTTGAAGACGCCGTCGCCCCAGGAGCGGAGATAATTGCCGTCGCGGTCGAAAACGATCACCGGGTGCTTGCCGCGGGTGAAGCAGTAAACCTGATCTTTCTGGTCGACCGCCACCGCGGCAACTTCATGAAACGTCCAAGCGTCAGGCAGCCTGCCCCAATCTTCAATCACTTCGTAACGATAATCACCGTTTCCTAGTACAACGCTCATTTTCCCCTCCAATCGTTTCCGCCGACGATCCTCAATCCTCGAAACTCATTCCGACTCGTGCTCGTATACCTGTCGCCAACCCTCGAAACCGCCGCTCATGCTGGCGACGTTCTTGAATCCATTCTCAAGCAAAAAGGCCGTCGCGCCCAGACTGCTGTTGCCGTGGTAACAATAAACCACGATGTTCTTTTCCTTGTCGGTGTTCTGCAGGAATTCCTGGACATTGCCATCGTGCAAGTGAATCGCGCCGGGAATATGCGCTTGGCCGTACGAAGCGGGATCGCGAATATCGACGAACACGGATACCTTCTGATCGAGTTTCTGTTTGGCGTCGTGAATCTGAATCTGCGGGATCTCCATATTTCGGCTCCTTGGTTACTGGAGTTCTTCTATCAATCTGGATTTGCGCTGTCCACCGCGGAAATTTGCCGCCGTCGTTAGGCCGGCGGTAAATCAGTTGCTATAATCTGGCGCGATGAAACTATCTCCCATCGCCTACTTCGGCATCGCCGCGATTTGCCAGACCGCGGGATCGTCGGGCGCCGCCATGCTGGCGCCGTTTTTCATGAAAGAACACGGTTATTCGATCGCTCTCGTCGGCATTCCCCTGGTCGCCAATGGCCTCGGCCGCGTCTGCTCCGACCTTCTGTCCGGAGTGATGGCGACTTATGTCAGCTCCGGCATGCTTCTGATCACGGCCGTCGTCCTCGGCTTTGCGATGAGCGTCCTCGGTTATCTTTTTCTCGACAGCATGCCGGTCTTTCTGATCGTGTTCACGATCTTCGGCCTCACCGAAGCGATGTTTGCGCTGTCTCTGCGCAAGATCGGCTTTGACTATTCGGCGCCGGAACGGCAGGGGCAGGTGCAGGGGCAGATGGCTGCGGCGCTGGGTATCGGTTTTACCCTGGGGCCGCTGCTCGGAGGATTCGTCGGCAAATGGCTGGGGGCGAGCGCGCTCTTTCTGCTCTACGCCGTGCCCGAAGTGCTCGCGCTCATACTCGTCCTGCTCGGCGGCGCGCACCGTTATCGTCGAGCCGTCGTGGACTCGTCAACGACTCTGTGGCGCGAAGGCATGAACCTGCTTCGCAAACCGGCCTTTCTCGCTTCGTGCCTCGCCATCTGCCAGTCGTTTTTTTTTCTCGTCGGCGTGACGCGCGTGGCTTTTCCATTTCTCGCCGTGAACCAGCGCGGTATCGGCCTAGAGATCGTCGGCACCATGGTGGCGATTTCCCGATTGACCGACACTTTCGGCCGCTACAGCGGCGGTCTCCTCGCCGACCGTATTCAAGCTTCGCGCGTGATCCTGCTCGGCGTCGCGCTCGGCGTCCCGATGTTTCTGGTGCAGATTTATGGCAGCGGATTTCTCACGTTACTGCTGCCGCTGGCGATCATGACCCTGGGCTTTGGTTTCAGCAACGTGGGTTCGACCACTTTTGCGCTGCAAGCCGCGCCGCCCGCCGCAAAAGGATTGAGTCTCGGTCTATCGCGCGCCTCGACGTCGGTGGGACAAATGCTGGGACCGCTGCTGTGCGGCGTGTTGATCGGAAAAATGGGCTACGAGCGGGGATTTCAAATGATGGCGCTGATCTCGACTATCGTTCTAGCGGTGACGTGGATCGGCCTCAAACGACAGCCGGGCTAAACCGGTTCAAAGTTCAAGGTTCAACCGTTCAAAGGCTCGGATCGATTCTCCGTCCTTGAACCTGGAACCTTGAACTTTGAACAAATATGCTAGCGCAATCCCTTATACTCTTCGCCAATGCCGAGATCTTTTAAATATTCGATGCTGTTATTGGCGTAACCCACCTGCCCCGCCTTTTCAGCACGCCAGGCATCGAGATACTTGACGATCTCATCGAGCGGCAGCACATCGGCATATTTCTGGTTCATGTCGAAGAGATTGATCGCGTGGCAGGCTTCGTGGCGGTCGAACACGCACTCTTCGGCCACGACCATGCGCAGCCGGTTGGTCGTGCCGTCAACCACGCTGGCGCGCACACAGCCGCTGGTGCTCTCGCCGCAGGTGATGATCGTATCGACGCCGAGAAAATTGAGATGACCGATCAGCGGCGTGCCCCAGAACGCGCTCGGCGAAACTTTCTTGAACACGGTTTCACCGGGAATCGGTTTGACTTGATCGACGATGTCGTAACGGCGCCGGAAGCGATCGAGCTCTTCGGCGCCCATGGTCGCGCGCTTTTTCGTGTCGCGCCGAAAAGCCCAAGGCTCAACCGCAACGCCGTCCATGCCGGTGACGTGAATGATGGGAATCCCCACTTCGCGCGCCTTGGCCAGCAGTTTTTGAATATGCGGAAGCGCATTCCAGCCGGCGAGCCCGCAACTGCCCGGCCAAGTCTTGATCGCTTCGGTCACCGCTTCCGGCTTGTCGCCAAAAACCCAGCGGTAAAGATCGATCAGCAACAACGCCGGCCGCTCGCCGAAACCGATCTTCCGCTCCGCTTTGCCGACCAACGTCGCCTTGTCTTGCTCCGTGAGAAATTTTTCCCAGACTCGCTCAGCCATAAAACACCTCCGAATTGAATTACCTCAGGATTTATCACCGTCATCCTTCGGGCGTCAACATAGTCTTGTTGGCCTACCCAAACGATCGATTGTTTGTGCGACCGTCTACTAGTCTCGCCTTTCGACATGACGCGCTGGAAACCGCCGAGCGAAATGCGACAAACAGTGAATGCCGTAGGCGCGTGGCGTATTAAGTCCTAATCGGTTCGTAGGAAAACTGAGGTACGTCGGTTCACTCGCTTGCGTGTTTGATCGTAATTCCGCAAATATTGCCGTCACGATCACCATCAAGCAGCGTGTTCTCTTCGAGATCCTTAGTTTCGGCCACCCCGGCGGTCCGAAACTCATTGTATAACCTGTCAGTGTCCTGGAAGTATTTAATCTTCATAACCTAAACGATCGATCGAAACCGCGGTTCTGCTAGGAAGGTTTTCCCTGATTTGCAAGTTCTGTTTCGATCTCTGCCTCAATGTCCTCCAGCGGAATTTTTTTTGTGCTCGCGGAGCGTTCGTCAAGGAATTTCTGAAAAGACTGACTACTTCGCAAAACTTCCACTTCCTTTTCGAAGTCGTCAGCTTCAGCCAGACAGAACTCCTTGCCGTCCGGGGTCACGATCAACACCGGTTCTCCGCGCGCAATTTTAATGACTTCCGCCAAGTCTATCGTTTCTTTTTCTAGGTCGATTGTTTTCATATCGGTGCCTCCTTGCCCCTGATAAAAAGAATATTGTGCTCCTTGTGGCCAACAGAAACAACACTGACCATTTGGGCCGGCTCATTCACTTCATAGAAGACCCGAAACTTGCCGATGCGCAACTCCCACGAAGCAATAGGATTCTCCCGGAGCGGTTTTCGGTTCTTCGTTTCAATCAAGGGCTCATGCGCGAGTTGTTCACGAATCTGTGACACGACGAGTTTTCGCTCAAACACGGTATAACGAGCTAGATCCAACTTCGCCTCTTCTGTAACGCTGATTCGATAGCTCGCCATATAGCAACTTCTACAGTGGCATGGAAGAAAAGCAACGAAAACCCTGCTCTAAGCCAGACTACTCGTGGGTCGGCCAATATTTCAAGAACCAGAGTTTAAGCGGATGTTTTCTCCGCCGTTTTCGAACTGGCTATAGTTCCTCGCGGAGGAGTGATACAAAGCCCAATTCCTATCAGAACTTGCTGGTGTCATCGTGACGACGTCAACGTTCAGGGATATGAGGCGTTGGCGCCGTGCTCGTATTGACGCGTCGCGCCATCCTTGAGTGCGAAGCCCACGCGCGAGCAACTTGTCGGGGTTCCCATGCGACTCGGGTGGAACGTAACCGTAGCGAAAAGCGAAAATGCCGACGTAGATATCTGCCTTGCCTACATCCGCAAGACACTTTTCCACCGGGCGCTGATCAGCGGCGACGGAATCCTCCATCGCGACGACATCGTAGCCACTTTTCTTCAAAGCCTTCTAAACGACCTTTGCGATATTCCTTCAGCTGTTCGTAGGTGGAGGAAAGATAAGATAGCCGTCATCGCAAACGTGGTATCTTAGACTAAATCGCTCAGATCGTTCGCTTGCTTCCCGCCCGTAGTGCGCTGATTAAAGTTTCACGCTGGGGAGTGGAAGGCGCGGTCGATTTGATTTCCTGCAGCATGGCCTCGAACGGCCATTGTCCCGGCACCGCTTTAACATACAACTCTTTG
>Ga0075421_100009293_pt1 | contig 12114 bp, 8 predicted proteins | sample SoiMetdeltSBSDD5_FD_75292 | JGI IMG/M metagenome (GOLD analysis project Ga0075421, IMG submission 75292) | Bulk soil microbial communities from a Populus tree surrounding site in Tennessee, USA - Soil MetaG P. deltoides SBSDD5 | ecosystem: Environmental > Terrestrial > Soil > Tree plantation...
GCCGGGCCTGGCGGCGGCGCCGCGGGACGCACGCCGGTTGGCTACCGCACCGAGGATGAAGGCTACGGCGCGGTGCGCGCAATCGATCCGAAGACCGGCGAGAAGAAGTGGGACTTCAAGATGGTCGACTACACGGAGAGCGGCGTGCTGACCACGGCCTCGGATCTGTTATTTGCCGGCGGCCGCGAAGGTCATTTCTTCGCGCTCGACGCGCGCACCGGCGAGCTGCTATGGAAGACCAACCTTGGCGGGACCGTGGCGAATGGACCGATCACATTCGCCGCAGACGGAAAGCAATACGTAGCAGTGGCCGCGGAAGGAGCGTTGTACGTGTTTGGATTGGGTCACTGAGGCCGAAATCAATGTTCAATGTCCACTGTTCGCGCTTCGCACCTTGAGCATTGAACATTCAGCATTGAGCATTGATCTCAACGCCCCTTCTCCGTCACCTGCCGCACAACGCGCAGCAGATTCCCGCCAAGGAATTTCTTGATCCGTGCCTCTGACCAGCCACGCTTGAGCATCGCCTCGGTCAGCATCGGCAGGTCGCGGATGTCGCGCATGCCGCGCGGCAGGGTCGGCCCGCCGTCAAAGTCCGATCCCAACATAACGTGATCGTCGCCAACGAGCGCGATCGCGCGCTCGACGACGGCGAGCCAGTCATCTGGTGTCAGCTTCATATCATCCGGGGCTGACGGCTTGAAGCCGACCATCGGGAACTGCGGCGCGGCGATTTTGTCGAGCTCCTCGACCGTCATCTTCGATTCCTTCTGGCCGATGTCGGTGGTGTCCCAGAACGGCTTGCCGGCGTGCTCCGTGTTCCACTTGAACACCTTGACATTGTAGAACTCGTTGCCGATCTGAAACCCCATCACCCCACCCTTCGCCGCCATCTTTTTCAAGAGATCATCCGGCATCAGGCGTGGGATGTTGTTGACACTGCGAAGGCCATGATGGGTCGCGACGATGGGATCGGAGCTGACATCGATCGCCTGTGAAATCGTCTCGTCCGATCCGTGCGAGATATTGATGACCATGCCGAGCCGATTCGCCTCGCGAATCACCGCCCGGCCGCGATCGTTCAGGCCGTGCCACTTCGGCGCCGCGCAGCACGAGTCAGCAAAGTTGTTGGCCCAGTTGTGCGCTGGTAGTTGAAACGAGCGAAGGCCGAGTCGATACAAGTCGCGCAGGATCGCCGGATCGCCATCGAGGTCGAACCCGCCCTCGAGATCCATGAAGGCGGCGATTTTTCCCGTCGCGCTGATGCGCTCGACTTCCGTGGCGTTGAACGCCAGCTGAATCTTGTCTTTGTTCTTCTCGAGCTGGTCGTAGGCGGCATCGATGAGTCGCAGCGTCTGCTTCGTCTCGAGCCGAGCGGGGTAGTACTGCTCGGTCACGAACAGCGAAAAGAACATCGCGTCGAGACCGCCTTCTTTCGCGCGCACCAGGTCGAACTGGCCGTCCTCGACCCGCTGGCCCATGTCGCCGCCGTGATAGAACTGCCGATCGACGACGTGGACGTGGGCGTCGAAGATGAGCGCGTCGCGATGGAGTCGTGAGGCGCGGTCCGATATCTGAGGCGGCGCGAACACGATGGCGACGAGGACAGCGATACCGCTGAGAAGGCGCATGTGTCAGGTGCGCGCGTGCTGCGACTGTTGCGGCGCGCGGTACTGGACTGACAGGTGCGGTGTCTCGAGCCGCTTCTGTCCTTCAAGCCGGGATGTGAGACAGCTTTCCAGCATTCCGCTGACGAGCAGCGTGCGTTCGACGGGATACGGCGCCTTGCCCGTGTCGAACAGCTCTTCGATCTTGCGAACCAGACAAGCGGAATACGTGACGTTCGGCTCCGGCGAAAGAAAGAACTGCGTTGACTGCACCGCGCCTTTCACACGCGCCGCAAAGGTGAAGTCCTTCACCGCGCCGTTGAGCATCAGAAGCGTCGCTTTGAGTCCATCACGGTATTCGATGAAGTAGGCCGCCGGCGTTTTGACGAGTTTCGGCAGCTCCCTTCTGGCGACGAGATCCTGTGTGCGGCCGTCGACGACCGGTTGCCCCTGAGGCGTGTCGCTTCTCGATAGCGCCGCCGTGAGAAGCTCTTTCGAATAGCGTCCCTCCTCGCCAGCCTTCCACACCGCATCCCCTTCGATCATCTGCACGGCGGTGACGCCGGACTCGCCTCCTTTGCGGCGTTCGAGCATGCATTGCATCGCTTCGAAGCCGTGAAAATCCATGACGTCTGGGCCGCCGTAGCCGACCATCAGCGCGCTCTCGATCTCGCTGTTCAGCGGCAGCTCGATATCAGGCAGCCGCCACGTCACTGGGAGTGACGATCCGGCGAGCATCGGAAATTTCAGCCGCTTCGAAGCATCCACCATCCATTTCGCGTGCTCGAAACTGTAGGACAGGTGCTTGTCGTTATAGAGAGGAACGGCGACGCCGTCCTTCTCGAACACCTCGACACACTGCTTGACGAACTCGTACCGCGGATACAGAACCTGACCCTTATCGTTCCGCTTGTAGTCTCCATGTTCGCCAATTACGAGTACGGCATCGACCGCGAGCTTGCTCCCGCCGCAGCGCAGTGTCTCCGCGATCGTCGGATACACCTGAAAGTCGAATTCCTTCGCGCGCGCCGCGCTTTGGTCACTGTCAGGCTTCTGATCGACGTAGAGCGACACGACTTTCATGTCCGGCTTGTGCCACGCACCATCTCGCGGGTAGCCGACCAGAAATCGGTCGCCGATGTGCTGCGCGTGCGACAGATAGCGGTATACGGTTGCGACAACTGCAATGCGTTTCATGAGTAGGTACTCGGGATCCGTTGTCCGGGATCCGGGATCCGTGTGTATCCGTGTTCTTCCGTGGCCCGAGATCCGATCAGTGCTCTACGTCCGCCAGAAAGTCGATGCCTTCGGTGGCTGATAAGTGATAGCCAAATGCGGCGTCTCGTACCGCGCCTGCTGCTTGAACAGACTCTCCACACCAGCCGCGGTCAATCCCGTCGTCAACAATGTGCGCTCAGCGGGGTAGGTTTCCTTCCCGGTCAAGTACATCTGTTCGAAGTTGTTCACCAGCGGACTGAAGAAGTTCGCAAGGGTGGTGCGCCCTGGTGGCATCGGCAGATACATCTGGGTTGAGAAAATGCTCTGTTGACCGTCAAGGCGCGCGGCGAAGTTGAAGTCCTCGATCAGACCGTGCAACAGGATCATCGTGCACATCAGTCCGTCCTGATGTTCGTAGCGATACGCCACCGGGTCTTTCACGAGTGTCCGCATCTCGTCGACCGACGGCATGACGTGGTTGAATCCCGCGCGCACCGGCTTGAGCGTGTGACTCCGGCAAAGCGACGCCTCGAACAAGTCCTTCGGCCACACCCCCTCCTGGTGCGCCTTCCAGAAGTTCTCGCCGCGATACGCCTGCACCCATTTGACGCCCGTCTCTCCTCCCCTCCGCCGCTCAACCATGCACTGCAGCGTTTCGAGACCGTGAAAGTCGTAGCTGTCGACGCCGCCATAACAAATACACATGGCTTCGCGGACCCGCGAGCCAAGCGGCATCTCGAGCGAAGGTGTGCGCCACGTCACCGGCAAACTCGAACCGGCCATCAACGGAAATCCCATGCGGCGAGACGTGTCGTACATCTCCTTCGACCAGTCCCAATTCCACGACAGATGTTTGTCGTTGAAGACCGGGACGGAGCGGCCGCTATCCTCGAACACCTTGACGATCTGTTTGAAGAATTCGTACCTCGGGTATTTGGTTTGACCCTTCTCGTTTCGCGGATAGCGTCCGTGCTCCCCAATCAGAATCACGCCATCGACCGCGAGTTTCGATCCGCCGAGCGTCAGCGCTTCCGCGATGGTCGGATACAGCTTCATCGTCGGAAACTGCTGCAGCCGGCTCTTGCTCACATCGTTGTCGCCGATTTGATCGATGTAGATCGACACGAGGTCCATCGGCGGGTGATGCCACGTCCCGTTCCACCCGTAGCCCTCGAGAAAGCGATCGACGATGTGCTGGGCATGGGAGTACTTGAAGTACGTCGTGCAGATCGCGGACAGCGTCGGACGCGCGGGACGCCGTTGCGCCCGGAGCACGATCGGCGCTGCAGCCATGCTGACGAGCAATTCCCGTCGAGAGATTTTCATAACGGTCTGTCCGTGTTCGTCCGTGTTCATCAGTGGCCTAGTTGGCCACCCGCGAGGGCGCGTGGATCGTCACGCCCTTCCGCTTGGTCGACACCGATATCTTCTCACTCGGCTTCGCACCATCCGGCAGCGCGTACTTGATTTCATACTGATGCAGCAGCTCTTCCGCCACTTGTTCAATCGCCTTTGCGTGGGTCGTCGTGACGACCTGATCGTGCCGGCCACCTGAGTCTTTCGCACCGTCACCCAGTACTTGATTGAGCGCGAACTGCCCATCCGACAGTTCCTGGTCGCGTAACTGACCCTGTTGAACCGAGACCGCGTCTGTCCCTCTGGCTTGCGGCGGGGCCAGGCCCTGCGCGCCAGCGGCCGAGACGACATAGAGAACCGCGCCGCTTTTGCGTAGTGCCTCACGCACGTCGTTGCCGTTGAGCGTTGTCGGTCCTTCACCACCAAGCCGCATGACCACGATGGCAGGGCGCCTGTCCTCGTGTTGAACTTCCTTGGTCGCCTCCAGGATCGCTTCCAGCAACTGCGCAGAGCCGGCCTCACGGCCGCGTGGACCGAGGCGCTTAAGAGCTGCGCTCAGCTCGCTCCCCTCGTGCGAGAAATCATTGAGCTTCTCCGGCTGCACGATGACCGAGTAAAGAGCGAACTCGGCCTTTCCGAGCAGCTTCTGCATGAAACGGCCGGTGCCGAGCTGAAAGGCGCCCGTTCCCTGGTCGGCCACGAGGAGCGCGACGCGCAACGGAATCTGGGCCGGAGTGACGCTGACGATGGCGCTCACTTTGCCACCATCCTTGACTTCGAAATCAGGAGCCTGCAGATCGGTGACCGATGCACCCGTCTTGTCGGTGACCGAGACATAGATCGTGCGAGTCTGCTTCGCGATCGGTTGTCCATCACGCGGAAGAGGCGAATGAAGACTCGATGAGCCAGCGACCGCAGCAATTGCAAAAGCACCGGCGAGTGACGCCGTAAACGGGTGTGGCATAGATACCTCGGCGCGTCAGTATAATCGACCTTCCAGAGGGACGATAAATGACCAATTCTCTGAGCCGCCGCAAGTTTCTCGAAATATCAGCCTGTGCCTCAGCGATGACTGGACTTCCACCGAGCGATTCCCTCCAACCCGCAGGCGGAAGCCACACAGATGAAAGTGTTCAGACGATGAACCAGAATCAAGCACCATCGTCTCCTGACGCGTGGTTCGCCGGCCCGACCGCTGGACGATCGGTGGTTCGCGCCAACCAGGCGATGGTGGCCACGAGTCAGCCGCTCGCGTCGCAGGTCGGGATCGAGATCCTGAAACGCGGCGGAAACGCCGTCGACGCCGCGATCGCGGTCGCCGCGATGCTCAACGTCACCGAACCAAACATGACCGGCATCGGCGGTGACTGCTTCGCGATGATCTACTCGTCGAAGACAAAAAAAATCGACGCGCTGAATGCAAGCGGACGCTGTCCGCGCGCGTTGACGCTCGATCACTTCACCTCGCGCAAGATTGCGCAAATGCCCTTGAGCGGCATGGACACGATCACCGTGCCCGGCGCATTTGACGGCTGGCTTACGGTGCTCGAGAAATACGGGACGATGAAGTTCGCCGACCTGATGGCTCCGGCGATCTCGTATGCGGACAACGGGTTTCCTGTGGCGGAAAAGATCGCGGCGGACTGGGAACCGGAGGTTGCAAAACTGAAGCAGGACGCGGCAGCCGCCGCGACCTACCTGGTCAACGGCGGAGCGCCTCGACCCGGGACGGTTTTTGCGCAGAAGAACCTTGCCAAGACGTTTCGGACGCTCGTGAAAGGTGGGCGCGACGCGTTCTATCGCGGAGAGATCGCCAAGGCGATCGTGGACTATTGCCAGAAGAACGGCGGCTTCCTTTCGATGGAGGATTTCGCGGCACAGAAATCCAACTGGGTCGAGCCGATTTCGACCACGTATCGCCGCCACACGCTGTACGAGCTCCCGCCGAACAACCAGGGGCTTACGGCACTGCTGATCCTGAACATCCTCGAAGCGCTCGATCTGAAAGCGATGCGCGGCGACGCCGTGCTCTACTATCACACGCTCGTCGAAGCGACGAAGATCGCCTTTGCCGATCGCAATCGATACATCGCCGACCCGGCGTTCGCCAAAATCCCGATCAAGGAGCTCATTTCAAAGGAGTACGCGGCGAAGCGACGAGCGCTCATCGATCCGAAGCGTGCCATCGACCCGCCACTCTACGGCGACATCCAGATGGGCAGCGACACCACTTACTTCACCATCGTCGATAAAGATCGCAACGCGGTGTCGTTCATCAACAGCCTGTTCAACTCGTTCGGGTCAGGCATTGTCGCCGGCGAAACGGGAATCATGCTGCACAACCGCGGCTCCGGCTTCTCGCTCGCGCCGGGCCATCCGAACAAGCTCGAGCCAGGCAAGCGGCCGTTCCATACACTCATTCCGGCGATGGTGTTCAAGGATGGCAAGCTGCTGATGTCGTACGGCGTCATGGGCGGCGATATCCAGGCGCAGGGACACTCGCAAGTGCTCATCAACCTCATCGATCGCGAGATGAATCTACAACAGGCGATCGACGCCCCGCGTGTCCGCTACATCAGCGGCAAAGGGGTGATGCTCGAGGATACGCTGCCCGCGAGCGTGATCGACGGACTGGTCGCGCGAGGCCACGAGCGCGTGCTTCCGCCTGCCGGCATCAAGCATCGCGCCCTGATGGGCGGCGGACAGGCGATCATGATCGATCCGGACAGCGGCGCGCTCTCAGGGGCGTCAGATCCGCGGAAGGATGGGATTGCGATCGGCTATTAGTTAGCTTTCAATAACTCCGGGAATCCGGCACAGAGTCCCATTTCTTCGCGTCGAGGAAGATTCCGCGCATCAGGAGAAACGCGGAGCGCACGGCGGCCTGGTTTCCGCGCTGCGGGACATCGAGCTGCTGCACAAGCTGCCCAAGCGTCTTCATTTCCAACGTCGCCATTTCGGCGGCCTTCTGTCCGTACTGCTTGACCGCAGCGTCGATCTCCGGCTGACCCTTGTTCGCGGCAATCGCGGCGCCGAGCGCGGCGTGCGAACTGATCAGCGCGTCACGCGTCGCGGCCGCGCCTTTATGCGCATCGTCCAGTAGCGCTTTGACTGCTTTCTTCTGGTCTTTGGTCAACTGAAAGTCGGCCGTCAGGATCTCGAGCCGGTTCAGTTGAAACCCGCCGAATTGCCCCGGGGGCATTCCGCCACCGCCACCACCTCCGCGCTGTGCGCGCGGCGTCGCGGCCATCGCCATCACGATCATCGTACCAGCCAGCAGCGGCAGCGATACGCGCATCACAACGCGCTTCACTGGCCACCTCCCCGCTGCCCACCGCGCCCACGGCCGGGAGAAAGCTGGAAAATACCGGCCATCATCGCAAACGCTGGTGCCGCGTTCGGCTGCTGATTCGGTTTCAGCATCGCGTAGATCTTCGTGAAGGCGCGCGCTTCGATCGCTGCCATCTCCGTCGCGGCTGCCGCGTACGCTTCGGTCGCCGCCGGCATCTCTTCGAGGTTATTCTGAAGGGCCAGGTTGCCGAGCCGCAGGCGAATGTCCAGAACCTTTTGGGCAACGGGCGCGGCGTCGCGGCTCGCGTCCATCAGCAGGAGGCGGACCTCAGGTGCCTGCGTTTTGTCATCGAGCTTCAGCCGATCGATCATTTTTTCGCCGGGAAGCGGCTCGGCCAGACTGAGCTTCGGCGCGCCAGTGTCGTCGTTGCCCATGCCGCTCTGGATCGGCGCGTTCTGAGCCGAGAGGACGATCGGGACCAGGACAAGTGTTGCGAAGAGAGCTGTAGCAGACGGCCTACTCATAGCAGTGAATATATAAAAATCGAAAGCCAGAAGCGAATAGCAAGAAGAGAGGCGGAGAGCGCACAAAAAAACCCGGCGCGTCGGTTGACACGCCGGGCTCTCGATCTAGGCGATCAGCCGGATCCCGGACAACGCATCCCGGATCGCGGCAGATTTGCTTTACCAGTCGAACCGCACGGTCAGACCCATCGTGCGCGGGGCAATCGTACCGGCGGCAAGCCCGTTTCCTGTCGCCGTGTACTTGCCTAAGTCCACGTTCCTTTGCGTCGCATTGTTGGCACCCGTGAACTGGAACGTCGTATTCATGTTGGTGAACTGCACCTCGTTGAACACGTTGAAGGCCTGCAGCTGTAGTTTGACCCCGCTGTTCTTGCGCCCCATAAAGTTCACCGGGAATCGGCGGGAGAGCGTCACATCCCATTCGTGCCAGGTCGGATGACGCAGGATGCCCACCGGGGTGTTGCCAAAGTTACCCACGCTGCCGTTTGGCTGCGGCATCGCGAATGCTGCGACGTTGAAGTGCACCTGATCGGCGAACGGCAGGTTCTTATTGGCCGCGATCTGCTCCGGCGTGAGGGTGAACGGATCGCCAACCAGCTGGCAGCGTGACGTGATGCCATCGGTCAACGACGGGTTCGAGTTCTGGACCCCCGCGTTGTTCGACGAGCAGCCCGGCGTGATCGGCGCGCCGCTCAGCAGCCGCGTGACACCCGAAACCTGCCAGTCGCGCACAAGCTGCTTCACAAATCCCTGCTGCGTGAACGTCGGGATATCGTAGCTGTAGTTCACCACGAGGTTGTGCCTGCGGTTCTCGGCGGTCGGCCCCCAGTATCGCGCCCTGATCGCATCCTTCCCGCCGATCTGATCGGTGTACGGGTCGTAGCCTGTGTATCCGTTGCCGCGTGCGTAGGTGTACGAGAAGTTTGCCTGCAGCCCGCGTGTCAGCCGGCGTTGGACGTTGAGCTGCAGTGCGTTGTAGTCGAGCACCTGCGAGTAAAGATCCGGCACGAAGATCGTGACTGATCCCATGCCGGGATACTTACCGAGGGACTGACGCAGCGAATTGGCATTGAGCGGCGCGTTGTTGACCAGGTTTTTCGGGTCGCCATAAACGTAGAGCGGCAACCGATTGTCGTCCACTGTCCTGCCGCTTTCGTAGGCAAAGTTCCCCACGTACGCAATCTCCGCGACGGTGTTGAACCCGATGTCGCGCTGGAATGCCACGTTCATGTTGTACGACTTCGCGAGCGGCTGATCGTAGCCGCCGACATTGACGCCTACCGGTGACTGAACGAGTTGTACGTTGCCCGATCCGCTCGCAACGGCGGCGATGTCGTCGAACGTGGCCCAGTTGATCCGATTGCTGCACGACACCGGGCAGCCACCGGCAAAGTTATACCCGCCGGTGCCTGTCGATCGTGGGAAGTTGTAGAAGATCCCCCATGACGAGCGGAGCGCAGTCTTCCCGTCCCCGGTCACATTCCAGGCAAACCCGACGCGAGGCGCCGCAACCAGCCATGGAAATCTGAAATACGTGCCCGGCTTCGCGCCGGCAATGCCGTCGGTCGTCACGCCATTGAGCTGATTGCCGGAACCCGGCACGATGTTTCCTGCGAATGCCGAAGGGAAGAACACGCCGGGGTTCGCCGGATCGATCGTCCGCTGGTTGCCCGTCGCACAGGTCTGGTCGCCCGGAACGCCGGTGGTGCAGACCAGTTTGTAGATGCGCGCCGCCTGGTTCGCCTTCCACAAATCGGTAAAGAACCCCGTGTGGTTGTTATTCACCTCGTAGTCGGATCCGCTGTGCTGGAAGCGCACGCCGTAATCCAGGGTCAGCCGCGGCGTCGCGCGCCAGTTGTCCTGAATGTAGAAGTCGTTCTGCCAGTGCCGAACGGCTTTGTCGACACGGGCTGTCAACTCGGTATACGAGCTGAACGCACCAAGGAGCATGTTGGCGTAGCCGTTGCCAGTGTTCAGCGGGTTGTTGGCATCGTTGCCGAAGTTGTAGTTCCCTTGGTAGTCCGCAGAGCCGGGCTCGGTCTTGTGGTCGAACTCGATCGAGACGCCCATTTTGAGATTGTGGCGTGACTTCGTGATCGACAGGTCGTCGGCCCAACTCGCCCGCGCGCTCATGTTGAGTCGGGGCAGCGGCAGGCTGGCAGTGCTATCTGTGAAGTACCCGGCCAGGTTGGAGCGGTTGCCGCCGCTGGTGCTGAACCGCGGTGCGTACGGCCACTCGTCGATCTGCGGTCCGCCAAACCCCGCGAGCTTGGGCGGGTCAGAGTGGTCGCCAAACGGCTGCAACCGCGGCGGGTTGATGCCGAGCGCTGACGCGTATAACTTCGTGTAGTCGAAGTCGGATCCGACCTCGGTTTCAGGGCCGGCCCTGAATCCCCACCGGTTGTGGGTATAGCCGAAGTTCATTTCGTTCACGACGGTGGGTTTCAGCACCTGCGTCAGTGTCGACGAAACCAGAATGCCGGGTGTGTTGTTGTTGACGTGCCCGGTCCCCGGCGTGAAGTTGTTGTAGCTCCACGTGTCGTCGCGATCCTTGATGATCTTGAACGCCTGACGCGTCTTCGACGTGTACACCTGATCGATTCGAATGTTGGTGTTCGTCCGTCCGTGTTCAGGTGTCGTGTCGAACGCCGAGTTCGACGTCCACTCCTGCCCTGCCTGAAGATTCAGAATTCCGTTTGGGAGGGGCAGGAAGTTAAGCATCTTCTGGCCGAGCGCGTTAATGCGATTGGGTGGAATGATATTGCCTGGGAATTGCGCGCCGGTCTGCGGATCGATGATCGGCTGGATCGTGCCGTTGGTGATTCGGGTCTGTGAAAAATCGCCGACCCGCTCGAGCGCCGTCGGCAGGTTCGTGCGAAGCGTCGACGTCGGCCGCTTGTCGATCGTGTACTCCTGCGACACATAGAAGAAGGTCTTGTTCGTCGTCGCCTTCCGGGCATCGATCAGCCCGGGGATGACCAGCGGGCCGCCAAAGCCGTACCCAGAGATGTTCACGTCGTACAGCGGCTTCGCTTGTTTATTGACCTTGCGGAAATAGTCGATTTCGTTGAACTGGTCGCGCCGTCCGTTGTACCAGGCGGAACCTTTGAAGATGTTCGAACCGGACTTGGTGATGACGTTGATCATGCCGCCGTTGTTGCGTCCGTTCTCTGCGGTGTAGCCGTTGGAGATGACCTGGATTTCGCCCACTGCGTCCATGTTGAGGTTCACAAACGCCGTGCCGCACCCACCTTCATCGACGATGTTGATGCCATCGACGCGGACGTCCTTGTTTTGCGACGGTGCCCCGTTGATGGTGATCTGCGTGGCCGATGTCCAGGATGAAAAATCGCGATTGAGATTCGTGTCCTGCACACCAGGGAGCACGGAGAGCAGGTTGTAAATATCGCGCCCCTTCATCTGAATGTTCTGCAGATCGGCCCCGGTGACGGTCTTGCGCCGCGAGCTGTCGGCCACCTGCACGGGCGTAACTTCGGAGGTAACAGTAAGAGTCTCTGTGAGTGCTCCGACTTCGAGCTTGAGCTTCCCGAGATCGCGTATTTCCGCGGCGGACAATGCAATGTCTGCAACGCTGATCGGTTTGAAGCTGGTCAGCTCGATCTTGAGCGTGTATCGTCCTGGATCGAGACCGGCGATTCGGAACAATCCAGTTTCATTGGAAACGACCGTGCGACTGGCGGTTGTTTCGGCTTCGGTTGCGGTGACGGTTGCGCCCGGCACTGCGGACCCTTGCGCGTCCACGACAGTGCCGGTCAAAGTTCCAGTTGTTCCGCCTTGCGCGAACGCCGACGAGGCGCCACCCAGGCAGAGCGATGCGACTACGAACGGTACGGCCCACACACACCGAACGTTGCTCATCACGACTCCTTCCAACGAGTGATAACTGCAGCGAGAAGGGAAACCGCGCGCACCGTAGCATGAAACGACTAGTGGGGCAAGGGGTTAGCGCCTGCGGCGATTAGCTGTTGGCTGCTGGCTGCTGGCTGCTAGCGGGTGCGCACTAAGTGGAAAGGTGTCGCGATGAGCCGGCGCGAGCGAGGGAGCGAGCGCTGGTACGCTGCGGGTGGGGCCCCAGCGCAAAGTAAGTAAAGATGAC
>Ga0075421_100009297_pt1 | contig 12110 bp, 7 predicted proteins | sample SoiMetdeltSBSDD5_FD_75292 | JGI IMG/M metagenome (GOLD analysis project Ga0075421, IMG submission 75292) | Bulk soil microbial communities from a Populus tree surrounding site in Tennessee, USA - Soil MetaG P. deltoides SBSDD5 | ecosystem: Environmental > Terrestrial > Soil > Tree plantation...
GGGGTCGGGATCGCGGTGTCGTAGGTCATGAGCACGACCTGGTCGGCGGCGTCCGCGATGCGCGCGTAGTAGTCCGCGGTCCAGAAGAAGTTGGGAGCGAAGGCGGGTGCGATGGGGCCCGGCCGCGTCGCGGAGAGGGAGAGGATCCCCGTGCCCACCGCGGTGCGCAGCGCACGGAGCAGGGCGAGGTAGTCGTCGTCTCCGTTGGCGATGGGCTCGACGTTGAGGTGGATGCCGTCGAAGCCCTCGTCCATGAGGCCTCGGCACTCGGCCACGATGCGCTGCCGCTGGCCGAGATCGCCGAGGTCGATCGTGCCCGGCCGGCTGCGCTTGTAGCCCACGCGCAGGCCGCCCACCCAGGGCAGCACCTTCATGTTCGGCGCCACCTGCCGCGCGCTGGCCAGGAAGGCGCGCATCTGCTCGCGGTTGTGCAGGGGAAGCCGGCCCGCCCCGTCGAAGGGAATGAGATGCGGGTAGGCGTAGACGATCCCGTGATGGTCGAGGAAGCGGAACATCTGCTCCATCTCTTCCACGGAATGGGGCTTCTCGAGCCAGCGGTGCTCGAGCCAGACGGCGTTGCGGTCCTGGTTGAAGGGATGGGCGGCGGTGTCGCCGTAGGGCGCGTAGGCGACGTACACGCCGGCCGCGACGGCGAGGACGGTGAGGAGGGCGAGCGCCCGCAGGAAGGCGCGGAAGAGCTTCACGCCTTCGCGCGCACCAGGAGGACGGCGGCGGCGGCGTGCTCCCGGCCGTGGGTCAGGCTCACCAGAGCGGACTGGGCTCCCGCCTTCTCCAGCGCCTCCTGCGCGCGCGCGGACAGGCGGAGGCGCGGGGCGCCGCCGGGGACGCGCACCACCTCGACGTCCGCTTCCGCCACCCCGGGCCCGAGCAGGCGCACGGCCGCGCGCTTGGCGGCCAGGCGCGCGGCCAGGCGGCGCTCGGGATCGGATTTGTCCCGGGCGTAGGCCAGCTCCGTTTCGCTGAAGGGGCCGCGCCCGCCGGCGGCGAGGAGCGGCGCCACGTCCGTGATGGGAAGAACCTCGACGGTGTCCGCGATGAGGTCGTCATCCAGGTCCACGTGTCGAGTCTAGCGTGGCGGGGAGCTGCCGCTTGCCTTGTGACGTCAGCGGCGAGGAAGACGGAGGATGGCGGAGGCCACGAAGCGCTGCAGATGAACGGAAACGGTGGTGTCGGCCGCGGACGACGTCGCCGCCTTGTACCGGCCGCGTTCCCGGATGTAGGCGAGGTCGACCAATATGGGCCCGATCGCGAGACCGGTGCCGGCGGAGAGGCCGGTGAACCGCGGGGCCGTCTTGTAGAGGTCCCCCACGTACTGGCCGTCGCTGAAGGCACCTGCCCGCACCGGCACCTTGACGCGGCCCAGGATGAACACGAACTCGACGCCACCGCGGACCTGTTCCGTGTCGTGCTGGGAGACGGACGGGTCCAGGGTCGGATAGGGCAGGGTCGGATAGGGCGTGGGCGTGGCCCCGGCGACGGGTTGCGGGAGCGTGAAGAAGTTGTGGATCCGTCCTTTCGACCAGAAGCTGTACGTGTAGTCTGCAGAGAAGGTGAGGCGGCTCCGCGGGCGCCAGGACACTCCGACGCCCAACGCCGCCGGCAGATCCAACGTCACGGGTCCCAGTCCCAGCTGCGGGTCCGGACTGCTCGCCTGGTTCGTCCGCGGGGGCACCGGGGGCGTCACCTCCTGGGAATCGACGCGACTCTTGTTCAGCACGACGTCACCGGTGAAGGCCGTCTTGTAGACGGCGCCGATGTTGAGGTCCACATGCGGGGTCCACAAGGCACCCAGGTTGAGGTTCCAACCGGAAAGGTCGTATTCAGATTCCTGCGAGGTATGGCCGGGAACTCCGGCGCGCAGGGTATTTCGGTCCAGGGTCTGGTGATAGCCGTTGAACCAACGGTTGATGGTCGCTCCGACCCGGATGTTCCGGGGTAGGGCGATCCCCGTACCGAAAGCGATGACGTCGTAGCCTCCGGCGGCGCTCACATCGGTATGGCGGAAGACCTCGCCCGTCTCGGCGTCACGCTCGTCGAGCGTGCGCTCGGCGCCAAACGGGATGAGGCGCTGGAAGCTGATCTGTACGGCCCCCCCCACCGCGCGAAACTCGAATGGGTACGTCGCGGCGAAGAAATCCGGCTCGTGGCTGTCGCGGCGGTCATCCTTGTTGCGAGTCGGAGATACCTCGAGGCTGTTCAAGCTACCACCCGAATAAACGAAGGACACCTCGGGCTGTCGCAGGTAGCTCAAGCCGGCCGGATTCCACGAAGCAGCGGTCGCGTCGTCAGCCCGAGCCAGGAATGCACCGCCCATTCCCAGGGCGCGTGCGCCCGAGCCCTGTACGACGTTGGCCCTCGCCTGGAGGTCCAGGGCATCCTGCAACAACTGCTCATCCGGGGTCTGTCCAGTGACACTGGACGCCGCGCTCAGCAGAGCGGCGCTGAGCAGCACCGGCCGGACTCTCACGGGTAGGGACACGAGATTTCCCGAGCGTTCAATCGACCGGCGTCACCGCCTCGGCAGCATATCATTGCGGACGGATGGCATCGTCCTCGCGCGTGGGCGCGCACTTAGGCCTGGCCGCCGCGTCCACCCTCCTCACCCTCCTCGTCGCTGAAGGCGCGCTCCGCGTCGCCGGCTACGCGCCCTCGAGCTTCCAGCACACCAACCGCATCGCGAACCGGGGCCGTTCCGTCCTGCTGGACTGCTACCCCAGCAACCCGCGCGGGTATTTCGACATCGACCTGCGCGACGCCGCGACCCTGGAGAAGTACCGGGGCCTGGGGCTGGCGCGCCTCGACGAGGCCGCGCGTCGTACCCCTTACGCGGTCGAGCGCCGCTACAGCGTGCAGCAGTTCCGCTCGCCGGAGATCGGTCCCCATCGGCCGGGGGTGGTGCGCGTGGCCGTCATCGGGGATTCCTTCACCGAAGGCATGGGGGTCAAGGAAGAGGACACCTACGCGCGCGTGCTCCATCGCCTGCTCAACACGGGCGCCGAGTCCGGGCACTGGGAGGTCTTCAACTGCGGGCGCCGCGGCTACGACTTCCCCGCGCTGCACGACCTGTTCGAGACGGTGCTCTCCCTCCAGCCCGACGTCGTGATCTACGGGATGGTCCTGAACGACGCCGTCCGCTCGGAGGCCTTCCAGGCGCGCCAGGCCTACCTGAACGACTGGATCCTCGACCGTGGGCGCATGGTGCGCGACGAGGACGAGGGCCGGCTCCGCCCTCTCGATCTCCGGCTGTCCGCGTTCGTGCGTGATCGCCTCGAGTCCTACCGCGTGGGCCGCGACAGCACGCGCTGGTACCGGGACATGTACGGCGAGCCGAACCGCGAGGGCTGGGAGCGCACCCAGGCCTACCTGCGCGCGATGAACGGGGAGGCCCAGGCGCGCGGCGGCCGCTTCCTCGTCGCCTCCTGGCCCCTGCTGGTCGGGCTCCAGGGCCGCTATCCGTTCGCAGACGTTTCGGAGACGATCGGGCGCTTCTGTCTGTCCGCGGGCATCGCCCGCCACGACCTGCTGTCCGCGCTCTACGGCCGGGCGGACCCGTCGCTGTGGGTCCATCCCGTCGACCACCACCCGAACGAGACGGCCCATCGCCTGGCCGCGGAGAGCCTCGTCGCGCCCGTGCGCCGGTTGTGGACGGACGTCCCCGTCGGGGAGGAGGCGCCGCGCCCGCTCAGCGGCGCCGCGGCCGCGCGGCCGGTCGCGCCAGCAGGGCCGGCGGCGCATCGAGGTCCATCACCTCGCCCGTGAAGGCGGCCCCCGTGCGCGCGCCGTGGGCGATGGCCTGGAAGAACGTGGTGGCGATGATCTCCTCGCCCTCCGCGTTGGGATGGATGTGGTCCACGAACAGGCGCGTCACGTCGCGGTCGGCGAGGAAGCCCTTCTCGACGTCGGCCAGGACCACGTTCTGCTCGCGAGCCAGGGCGCGCACCTGCACGTTCACCGCCTCCACCCAATCCTCGCGCTGCTGGGGGGCGCGGATGTCGTAGCCCACGTTGACGGGCGGGATGGTGGACAACACGGGCAGGCTCGAAGCGCCCTTGGCGGAGAGGATGATGTCGCGCAGGCTCGGGATCGTGAAACAGGTGGTGGCCAGCTTGCTGACGTTGTTGCATTCGCTCTGGCCGTAGTCGTTCGTGCCAAGAAGGATCAGGGTGTAAGCCGGGCGGTCCGCGTTGAGAGGGTCGTCGATGCGGAGCGCGCCCTGGTTCGTCTTCGTCGAGCCCACGCCTTCGTTGATCACGGTGGCGCGCGCGAAGTGCTGCTGGAGCTTGCTGGCCAGGGGCGCCCGGTAGGAGGGATCGCCCGGGTAGTTGAAGCCGTCCGTGATGCTGTCGCCGAAGGCCATGTACGTGTTCGGACGGTTGGAGCCGATGGGCAGCACCAGCGGCACCGCCACCTCGCCCGTCGTCGGGACCTGGACGCTGGGCACGCGGCCGACGTTGTAGAACGGCGGCAGGGTGGAGGTATTGACGGCGGGGACGACCGTCCCCGCGGCCACGCCGTCCACGACGGCGCGACCGGTTCCGACCGCGCTGCGCGCGGAGCGGCCGCCGAGGCTCACCTCCACGTCGGGGACGCGCGCGCCCTCCGCGGCCTCGAGGGTCCCGTTGCCGTTCTCGTCGTAGAACACGACGACGGTGACGGACTGCGATCCCCCCGCCGACGGGCTCGGCCCGGGCCCGGTAGGCGGGCTTCCGCCACCGCACGCGGCCAGGGGAAGGAGGAGGGACGCCAGGAGCGTCCGGCGGACGGACATGGGCCGGAGATGTTAGCACGCAGCGCGCGGTGGCCCGCCGAGGCGGACGTTATACTCCGCCGGTGACGGTTCCGCCGCCACTCGAAGGCCCGTCGCGCGGCGAGCGCGTCCTCTGGGTCCTTCTCACCGCCGGTTTCCTCCTCTGCGCGTCCGGGGATCGCGTGCCGTGGCTCCGCGGGCCCGCGCCCTATCCGCCGGAGTGGCAGTGGCCGCTGCGCGAGGGCGCGGCGAGCGGACCGCTCTGGCCGGCGCTGCTCGCCGTGCTTGCCCTCCTCTCACTCCTCGCGCTGTCGGGCACGGCCTGGGCGCGGTCTCGGCCCGAGCGCGCGGGCCGCGTGATGCTGGGGACGGCATCGCTCCTAGGCGTCGCCTTCCCGCTTACGCTGGTCGCCCTCGAGCCGGGCGGCGTGCTGGCCACCATCTTCGGTCGCGTGGCCTATCGCACGGCCACCTCGTACTACACCGTGGCCATCTCACCCGAGGCCGCCGACCCGCTCGAGTTCCTGCGCCGCCACGACCAGCTGCTTCCCACCTTCCGCAAGGGCGCCAAGCACGCGGCCACGCATCCTCCGGGGCCGGTGCTCGTCTATCGCGCGCTCGTCGCGGTATGCGAGCGGGTGCCCGGTCTGACCACCGCCGTCCTGGAGATGTCGGGCCTTCCCGAAGTCAACCCGCGCCGCGCTCGGCCCGAGCATGCCGCGCACACGCGGGCGGCGGGCGTGCTGGGCGGCCTGCTCATCCTGCTCGCGTGCGTGCTCACGGCCTGGCCGGTCGCGGGGCTGGCCCGCGCCGTCGGTGGCGGGCCGCTCGCCTCCGCGCGCCTCGGCGTCCTCTGGACGCTCCTGCCCGGCCCCGTCCTCGTGCTGCCGCAGTTCGACCAGGCCCTGGCCCTTCCCGTGGCGTGGTCGGCCCTGGCCCTGGCCTGGGCCCTGCGCGCGGACAAGGGCGCGCCCGCCGCCGCGTGGTCCGTGGCCGCCGGCCTTTGCGGCGGGATCGCGGCCGCCTTGTCGTACGGCGCTCCCGCGTTCCTCGCCATCGGCGGCGTGGCCGTGCTCGCCGCCGCCGTGGCCGGTGGAGCACGGCTCACCCGCGCGCTGGGATGGTGCGCGCTGGCCGGCCTGGTGACGGTGGCGGCCTTCGCCGCGCCCGCGCTCGTCGGCCACCATCCGATCGCGTCCATGCGCGAGGCGCTGCGCATCCACCGCGAGTTCTTCACCGAGCCGCGCGACTACGCGGTGTGGCTCGTGTTCGACCCGCTCGACCTCGCCGTGTTCATCGGCCTGCCCGTCGCCGCGTCGCTCGCCCTGGCGGCCACGCGTTCGCTGCGGCGCCTGCAGGCGGGCGCACGCCTCCAGCCGGAGGAGGCCTTCCGGCTCGGCGCCCTGGCCGCGCTCGCCCTTCTTCTGGTCTCGGGCCAGACGCGTGGCGAGGTGGGCCGCATCTGGATCCCGATCATGCCCTTGCTGCTGGTGGCCGCCCTCGCGCGTCCCGCGCGCACGGACGACGACGGCTCGCCGAGCCCCGCGTCCGCGCTGCTTCTGGCGGGGACGATCGCGCCGGCCACGATCGCGATCGCGCTGTGGTGGCGGTTCTTCTAGGGCAGGGCGTAGCTGAAGTCGGAGCGATACACGAAGATCGAGTGCCCGATGGTGGCCATCGGGCGGCGGGCGCGGAAGAGGGCCATGAGCGGCTGCATCTCGGCCTCGAGGTACAGGCCCTGCAGGTGCGTCGCGCTGATGGCGACGACGTCGCCCGGCTTCACCGCGCGCACGATCGTGGAGGGCGGCGGGGGCTGATAGCTGGGCAGGCGGTCGGCGGCGATCCCGTAATAGGCGGGGTCGGCGGTGCCGAAGTAGCACAGGGTCACGCGTGGGATCCCGCTCGCGTCCATGTAGCTCTTGAGGCCGGGCAGGTCCTGGCCCCAGTCGACGTTCGAATCCACCAGCCACCGCCAGCCCTGCGCGGGCCCGCCCGCGGCCTCGTTGAAGTACGCGAGGTAGTCCGGATGCACCCGGAGGACGCTGCCCGCGTACCAGACGGCCAGGCCCGCCACCCCCGCGCGCGCCCACGCCGCCCATCGGCCCCGTGCCTCCCAGGCCAGACTCGCGACGCGCGAGGCCGCGACGAAGAGGAAGGGATACAGCGCGAGCACGTGCCGGTGCCCGATGTTGATGTTCTGCGTCATGGTGAGGGCAAGGAACAGCGCGGGCGGGAGCCAGACGAACCACTGCGCGCGCCCGGTCGCGGGATGGGTCCAGGCGAGGACCGCGGCCGCCAGCACCAGGAGGAGCAGGGCCAGCGGCGCCTTGAGCGCGATGGCGACGGGGAAGTAGTACCACCAGCCGGTGTCGGAGTACGCGCCGAGCAGGAACGAGGGCCGGCTCGCGAAGGACTTGAAGCAGTTCAGGAATCCCCAGACCCAGGCCTCGGGCAGGAGGTGCCCGCCGCGGGCGACGGCGGCCCCGATGCGCAGGGCGGCGCCGGACGGAGGCGCGTCGTGCTCGTGCATGAAGGCGTCCACGGCGGGATCCGGCGTGAGCGCGGACTGGAAGCCGTAGGCGGCCCACACGACGACGAGGGCGAGCGCCCCGATGAGGACCACGATCCCGACGAGGGCGAGGAGCTTCGCGCCACGCCCGGCCACCTCGCGCACCCGTCCGATGGCGATGGGCAGCGGCTCCGGCCTCACCGCGACGACGAGGGACAAGGCGAGCAGGATCGGGGGCAAGGCGAACGCCGAGAACTTCGTGGCGAATGCCGCCCCCACACCCAGCGCCACCGCGAGCACGCGCGCCACGGTGACGCGCTCGACCAGCCGCTCGAACGCGATCACGGACAGGAACACGAAAAGGACGACGGGCAGGTCGTTGGTGGCGAGATGGCCGTGGGCGAGCACGTCGGGATTGAGCACGCAGAGGAAGAGGGCGAACAGGCCCGCGGGCCGTCCCCAGAGGCGCCGCGCCCAGAGAAAGACGGCCAGGGCCAGGACCATGGCCAGGGCCACGATCGGCAGCCGGCCCCAGAAGAGGAGACGATCGCCGTCGTTCCAGCGGTAGAGGAACCGCTTCCCCCACTCCCACGGCCGCGCCGTCCGCCAGGCCAGGTCGTCCGGCTCCACGTGCACGTCCATGAACAGCAGCGGCCAGGCGGCGATCACGCGGGCCAGGGGCGGGTGCAGCGGGTTCATGCGGTGGTCGCCCAGCTTCACGATCGCGTAGCCCGGCGGGAGGTGGATGATCTCGTCGAAGACCGCGGACTTGTGCCGCTCGGAGACGACGGCGAGCGCGGCGTAGACGGCCAGGGCCAGCGCGACCCAGGCCCAGGCGGCGCGCGAGGTCACTGCGCGCCGAGGCGCGCGGGGGCCCTCCAGGCCAGGAGGAACGCGCAGGCGTACAGCGCGGCGGCCAGCCCGTAGAGGAACCGGAACCCGAAGTACATCGAGTTGTACTCGAGGAGGCCGCCCACCATCGCCCCCAGCAGGTTCACGGCCATGGCCGCGCCGATGGAGACGCCCGTGTCCAGGAAGCGCGCGAACAGGATCCCGGAGAAGAAGATGGGCAGGCTGAGGAGCGCGACCGCGGCCAGCTTGCCGGCCAGGGTCGGGGCGAACCCGCCCGCGCGCGAGACGTACCAGCCGAGCCCGAGGCTCGCGAGCAGGAGCACGAACGGCAGCACGACGCCGCGCAGCCGCCACCGGCTGACTGCGACCGTGGCCAGGAAGGCCATGCCCAGGATCCCCGCGATCGAGATCCCGATCACGTGCCAGGTGTTGCCGAAGGTGAGGCCCAGCTCCGTGATGGCCTTGGTCTCCACCAGCATGAACCCCGCGCCCAGGAAGAAGAACACGGCATGGCTGAAGGCGGGACGCTCGCGCATGAAGTTGCCGGTGAGGAGCGCGGAGAGGACGATGACGACGAGGCCCATGAACAGGTACGAGCGCGGGTAGACGCGCGCGGCCATGTAGAGGAAGGGCCAGTCGTCCGTGGACACGTCCGCGCGCACGCCCGGGTCCTCGAACCGCTCCATGACCCAGAAGCCCTGGCGCCGGTCGAGGCTGAGGCCCACGGGCACGGCCGCGCCACCGTTCTTCCGCTGCAGGAAGATGACCGACCCGTCGTAGGCGCCGCGCAGGCACAGCGGCGGTCGCCCGTCGAAGGCCTCCGTCATCATCATGTAGATCTTGCGGCCGATCTCCTTGGAGACGACGGCGAAGGACAGGCTGAGCAGGCCGTCGTCCCGGAGGCGCGCGCGGGCCTCGCGGATGCCCTCCACCGTGTACACGAACGACTCCAGGCGCACGCTGGAGGCGTGGCTCAGGAGGGTGTGCGAGTCGAGCAGGCCGTACACGATGAGGTCGTAGGTCTCGGGCGTGGTGCGCAGGTAGGTGCGCGCGTCGTTGACGATGCCCCGCACGCGGGGGTCGTCGTAGGGGCGCTCGGGATGGTAGAGCCGCCCCAGGCGCAGGATCACGGGGTCGATCTCGATCGCGTCGACGTGCTCGGCCCCCGCACGCAGCGCCGCCGCCACGTCGTTGCCGGTGCCCGCGCCCAGGATGGCCACCTGGCCCGGCCGGCCGTGCACCCGGTAGGGCATCTCGTAGTAGAAGCCGATGCGCCGCCGCTCCTCCGAGCTGGCCTGGGCCTCCGCGGAGAGGTCGTGGACCTTCTGGTAGTAATGGCCGGCGGCGCGGATGACGGTGAGGCCGCGCTCGCCCGGTCCGTGCTCGATCACCTGATACGGCGAGTAGATCCGCTCCCACTGGAAGGAGACGGGCCAGGCCAGCAGGATCGCCGCCACCAGGGACGCCCCCGCGCCGGCGAGGACCACCTGGCGGTCGAAGGCCTGGAAGGCGAGGAGCAGCGCGAAGAGGAGCGCGAACCACACGAGGGGCGGCGTCCACAGCGCGCTCACCACGAGGAGGAGGACGACGCCGGCCAGGCTGCCCACGAGGTTCAGCGCGTACGCGCGCAATTGCTCGCGCCGCGCCATGAGCCGCCCGCAGAGCTGGCCGACGGGGAGGAAGGCGAGCGCGCTCAGGACGAAGAGCACGGAGAGGAACGCGTAGGCGGCGATGAACTGGGCCGCGCTCTGCGCGGAGGCGAAGCCGATGTTGCGCTGCTCGGTGAACGGCGTGGCCAGGAGGCTCTGCACGCGCCAGGAGTACCCGTTGGTCTCGATGGGCGCGCCGGGCAGGCCGTGGCGGAGGCCGAGGAGCAGCAGCATCTGCCAGGCCAGGAGCGGCACCGTGGCGAAGAGGGGCAGGCGGTCGCGGCCGGCCAGCGCGTAGCCCAGGCCGAGCCCGGCGAAGCAAGCGAGCAGGCCGAGGTTCTTGTAGAGCGCGAACAGCTCGAAGACGGATCCCTGCCAGCGGATGACGGCCAGCTCGAGGAAGAGGCTCAAGGCGGCCGCGGCCACGATGGCGAGGTCGAGGCGGCGGCGGGGAAGGGCGTCGAGGAACGCCGCTTGCGCGCGCGACCACTGGTCGCACACCGCCGTCCCGCGGCCGAGGACGAACGTCGCGGCCAGGTTCACGCCCGCGATGATCAGGAAGTGCAGGAGCAGCTCGCGCATCCGCACCTGGTGCTCGGGGGCGGGGAGGAGCCACGCGCTGCACAGCGTGGTGATCAGGGGGAGCAGCGTGCTGCCGAAGACGGCCAGGCGCGCGGCGCGGAGGAAGTCCGCCATCATCCGGTCCGCCCCGGGCGGGGCCGCGGGCGCGGGAGCGAGAGCGGCGTCGGGGGAGGTGGCGGACAGGCTGGTCAACGGGCATTGTTACCACGCGGCTGCGAACGTTGGCAAGGTCGGCGAGACTGTGCGACCTTTCCCGCGCGTGACGCCCTCTCGTGTCTTCCGCATCGCGCGCCGGCTCGGGCCGCGCCGCCGCCGCCACCGCGCCCCCTGGATGGCCGCCCTCTTCCTGGTCGGGCTGGCCGTGCGCTCGCTCTACGCCGTGGACCTGGCTCCCGCGCTGGAATCGCAGGAGCAGCCGGGCTCGCGCATGATGCAGCGCTACGACGAGGGGGCGGCGGCGATCCTCCAGGGCGAAGGGCTCCTCTTCGTCTCCGGCGTGAATCCCTCCGACACCGGCCTTCTCTCACGCCCGCCCGGATACTCGATCCTCCTCGCCGCCCTCTACCGCGTGGTGGGCCGCGGGCTCTTCGCCGCCCAGCTCGTCCAGAACGTGCTCAACGCGCTCGTGCCCGCCCTCGTCTTCCTCCTGGCCGACACGCTCCTGGGCCGCCGCACCGCGGCCTTCGCCGGCCTGCTGGCCGCGCTGCTGCCGCATCTCGCCTACTACTCGGCGCTCCTGACCCCGGACGTCGTGTGCGCGATCCCCGTCCTCATCGCGCTCGTCCTCCTCGTCCCGGTCGCGCGGGGCAGAGGCGTGTCACTCGGCCGCGCCCTGGCCGCGGGCGTTTCCCTGGGGCTGGCGGTGTGGCTGCGCCCCAACCTTCTCCTGCTCGGGCCCGCGATGGCGATCGCGCTGGGGATGCTGGGCCGCCCCCGCCCGCGCCGATGGGCGGTGGCCGCGGCGGTGGCCGCAGGCGCCGTGTGCGCCATCGCGCCCATCACCATCCGGAACTTCGTCCTCTACCGCGCGTTCGTGCCCGTGAGCATCAACCTCGGCGTCGTGCTCTGGGAGGGCATCGGGGAGGCGAGCGGCAACGCCTGGGGAACCCGCACCGACGACATCGACGTGGCCGCGCAGGAGGCGGAGATGTACGGCGACCCGCGCTACGCGGAGTGGTGGGCCTCGCCGGACGGGATCCGGCGCGACCGCGACCGCGTGCGCCGGAGCCTGGCCGTCATCGCGGCGCATCCGGCCTGGTTCGCGGGGGCGGCCCTGCGGCGGGCCGTGCAGATGATGGACTACGTGGGCGCGGATGCGCCGCCGGTGGCCGCGGGGGGGGCCGTGCCGCATGAGGCGCTGGAGTCGCTGCACGAGCCGGGACAAGGCGGGTCGGCCCGGCACCTCTGGGGCGCCGACCTCCTCGCGCGCCTGCGCCCACGCATCACGAGCCGGGACGCCGTGCGCATCGGGCGCGTCCTCGGCGTTCTCCGCCCCGTCCTGCGCCCGTTGCAAATGGCACTGGCCATCCTGGCCCTGCCCCTCGTCCTGGCGGGCCTGGCCGCGCTCCTCGCCGTGGCCCCGCGGCGAGCGCTCTTCACGCTGGTGGTGCCGCTCTATCAGGTCGCCTTCCAGTCGATCGTGCACTTCGAGTTCCGTTACGTCCTGCCCATGCACGCCTGCCTCCTCGTGCTGGCCGGCGCCGCCCTCGCCCTGGCCGTCGGCTTCGTGGCCGAGGCGCGGACCCGTCGC
>Ga0075421_100009298_pt1 | contig 12110 bp, 10 predicted proteins | sample SoiMetdeltSBSDD5_FD_75292 | JGI IMG/M metagenome (GOLD analysis project Ga0075421, IMG submission 75292) | Bulk soil microbial communities from a Populus tree surrounding site in Tennessee, USA - Soil MetaG P. deltoides SBSDD5 | ecosystem: Environmental > Terrestrial > Soil > Tree plantation...
TGACCCAACCTACGGGTCGTCAGGCTTTGGCCACGCCCCAGAAGAACGGGATCGGCCCACCCACGACTCCGCTCACATTGCTCCGCCACGCCTGGTAGCCGTAGTAGAAGCCGGTTGGAACATAGACCACGTCCTCCATCGCCGCTTTGTTGATCCGGCCGATGACGGCCTTCTCCTCCTCCAGCGACTTGGCCTCGAACCAGGCCTCGATCTCCTTCTCGACCGCCGGGACGTCGGGCCAGCCGAACCAGGCCTTGTCACCGTTGGCGCGCAGGGCGAGGTAGGCTGCCGGCGTGGCGCAGTCGGCTCCGGCGTGCCAGGTGTGGAACATGCCCCAGCCGCCCTGTCCCGGCGGCGACTTCGAGGCGCGCCGCTGGCCGACGGTGCCCCAGTCCGTGGCCACGAAGTCCACCGTCATGCCGATCCTCTTGAGGAGATCGGCCGTCACCTCGCCCATGGCCTTCAGCGGCGCCTGGTCCTGCGCCACCAGGCAGGTGACCGGCTGGCCGGAATAGCCCGCCTCCGCCAGCAGCTTCTTGGCCGCGTCGAGGTCACGCTTGCCCTTCAGGGCATCGCCGCCGACCTCGGTATAGAGCGGGGTGCCCGGCGTGAAGAAGCCCGGCAGCACCTTCCACAGGCTCTGATCGTCACCCACCACGGCGCGCATGTAGTCCTCCTGGCTGAGCGCCATCTGGACCGCGCGGCGCACCTTCACGTTGTTGAAGGGCGGGTGCATGTGGTTGAGGCGGAACGAGCCGACGTTGCCCAGCGGATCCGCGATGTCGACCTTGATGCTCCGGTTGCGCTTCAGCACCGGGACCAGGTCAGGGATCGGCGTCTCCCACCAGTCGATCTCGCCGTTCTGCAGCGCGCCCGAGGCCGTGGCGGGATCGGGCATGATCACCCACTCGATGCGGTCCATCATGATGCGCTTGCCGCCGGCCAGCCAGGATGCGGGCTCGCTGCGCGGCTGGTAGTCGGCGAACTTCTCGAACACCGCCTTGGCCCCGGGCACCCACTCGCCGCGGGCGAACTTCATGGGGCCGCTGCCGACGTACTCGGTGATCTGCTGGAACGGGTCGGTCTTGGCGATCCGCTCCGGCATGATGAAGGCCATCGGCGTGTTGTTCTTGCCGAGGGCGAACAGCATTTTCGGATACGGCTTCGACAGCACCCACTTGAAGGTGCGGTCGTCGACCGCGGTCAGCTCCTTCTGCAGGGCCCTGATCATCAGCCCCATGGAGTCGCGCGCCGTCCAGCGCGTGAGACTGGCCACGACATCCTTGGCCAGCACTGGCTCGCCGTCGTGAAACTTGAGGCCGGGCCGCAGCTTGAAAGTCCAGGTGAGCCCGTCCGAGGAGACCTCCTCGCTCTCCACCATCTGCCGCTTCGACTCCAGCTTGTCATCGACGCCGTAGAGCGTGTCCCACACGAGAACGGAGGCGTTGCGCACCACGTACTGGGTGCCCCATATCGGATCGAAGTTGGCAAGGTTGGCCTGGGGCACGAACCGCAGCGTCTTGGCCGCCGCTCCCTGCGAGATCGCCGGAGCCGGGAAGGCGCCCGCTGCCGACGCCGCGCCCGTGCTTGCCAAAACCTTGATGAATGTCCTGCGGTCCATTCGCCACTCTCCATGATGCGGCATGCTGCATGATGCGCCATGCTGCGGGGCCGACCGTTCACAGCCGCGGCAGTCTGCCGAGGGTTTGGGCGACCCGGCAGGCGCGGGCAGGGACAGTCGGCGTCCAGCATATCGGCCCCGTCGTGTTGGGGGAAGTGAGAGCAAGCACCGTGCCATGTCGCTCCGGCGGCGGGCCGACCGCATATGCGCGCGCGAGGCGTTGGAGAGGCTTCAGTCGATGCTGGGCGGTCTGCTATCGGTACTCGCTGCAGCAGCGCGACGCCCGCGGGGCACCAGTGGAGAGAACAGCATGGGCTATGATCTGATCCTGCGCGGCGGGCGGGTGATCGACCCGTCGCAGAATCTCGATACCGTCGCCGACGTGGCCTTCACGGCAGGCAAGGCGGCACGCGTCGGTCCGAGCCTCGAGGCCGGCCCCGGCACCGACGTGCGCGACGTCTCCGGGCGCATCGTGGTGCCCGGCCTGATCGACCTGCACACGCATGTCTACTGGGGCGGCACCTCGCTCGGCATCGACGCTGAGGCGTTCTGCCGCACCTCTGGCGTGACCACGGCCATCGATACCGGCAGCGCCGGCCCTGGCAACTTCGCCGGCTTCCGCAAGCACGTGATCGAGCGCAGCGCCGTGCGCATCCTGGCGTACCTGCACATCTCGCACGCCGGCATCTTTGCCTTCTCGCACCGGATCATGGTGGGCGAGAGCGAGCAATTGCGACTGATGGCGCCCACCGACGCCGTCGAGGTGGCCAATGCCAACCGCGACGTCATCGTCGGCATCAAGGTGCGGGTGGGCCTGCATGCCTCCGGCAACTCGGGCGTCGTTCCGCTCGACATGGCGCTCGAGGTGGCGAACGAGGTCGGCCTGCCGCTCATGGCCCACATCGACCACCCGCCGCCGAGCTACGAGGAGGTGATCGCGCGGCTCCGGCCCGGCGATGTCCTGACACACGCCTTCCGGCCCTTCCCCAACTCGCCGATAGGCCCGCAGGGCAAGGTCAAGCCGGAGGTGCTGGAGGCGCGCGCCCGCGGCGTCAAATTCGACATCGGCCACGGCAAGGGCTCGTTCGCCTTCAAGACGGCGCGGGCGATGCTGGCCAACGCCTTCCTGCCGGACACGATCTCCTCCGACGTCCACACCCTGTGCATCGACGGGCCGGCCTTCGACCAGGTCACCACCATGTCGAAGTTCCTCTGCCTCGGTATGCCGCTGGGCGATGTGATCGCGGCCTCCACCGTCAACGCCGCCATGGCCCTGAAGCGCCCGGAGCTTGGCAGCCTGAAAGCCGGCAGCGTCGGCGACGCCAGCATCCTCTCGATCAAGGAGGGCAGCTTCGACTACGTCGATGTCGTGGGCGAGCACCTGACCGGCGACCGCAGGATCGTCTCGGAGGGCGTGGTGATCGCCGGACGCTGGTGGCACCCGCAGCCCGCCGCCGCTTGATCTCCCCCTCCCCGTTGCCCTCAGGCCATCGACAGGGGCGGCCTTGCCACAATGCTCCGGAGGGTGACGGGGAGAGGGTCGAGGTGAGGGGTAGCCACACGCTGCTGTTCGTGGTCGCCGTGGGTCTCGGGCCGGCGAGCGCCTAGCTTTGACTCACCCTCGGCAGTCGTCAGTCGGCAGTCGGGTGTCGCGGCTTCTGCGACTGGCGAAGCCCGACTGCCGAAAACTCCCTTCCAAGCTTGCGACTGACTATGCCGACGTCAGCGCTCACCTTGTCCAGGACCGCCTCGGTCGCGGCCACCCTGACCTCCTCCTGCGCCGCGGTCACGCACGCCGGGGTCCGCGCGTCCACCTGGATTGGGGCCACCCTGACGCATTCCGCGATCCGTCTCCTGACGAGGCGCGGGATTGCCCTGGGGCCTGTAGCCTCGGCTCTCGCCCCGATCGCGCCAATCGCCACGCCCCGTGCGGACATCGGGCCGCTCATCGCGATTGCCCCGACGATCCGAGCGGCGTTCGCCTTCATCGCCTTGGCCGCGTCCGGTGCGGACGTTGGGCCGCTCGTCCCGGTCGCCACGATCAAGACGGCGTTCGCTTTCATCGCGCTGGCGCCTGTCGGTGTCTCGACGTGACTCTATCCTATCCTGCTGCCGATCCCTGGTGCGGTCGCCGGTGGTTCTTTCACTACGGTCCCGCTCGCGCCACACGCTGCGCCAGCGCGTGCGCTCACCGTACCAGGACCGACCCCTATAATAGCGGTCCCAATAGGTGTCGAACGAGAACGCGATGACAGGCAAGCCAATGCGCGGTCCGTACTCGACGATCGCTACGCGCCGATTCTGATAGAGGTACGCCAGCTCCTGCCCCGGCACCCAGCCGCGCGCGTCACGCCAGCTCACGTCGCACCACCGGTAGCCACGAACGCAGCCGTGGACCTCCACGCGCACGTCAGACGGGATCCGGTCGACGACAGGAAAATCGAGCGCCGGCCCTGCCCGCAACTCGGTGGAGTCTGTGGTCACAGCAGAAAGTGCCGACGCAAGACTCGGGGCGACGACTAGACCAGCCACGGCGGCGGCCAAGCCGAAGGTCGAACGATTCATGGCCGTACTCCATCTGTGCGTAGCGCAGCATGCGCTGTCTTCCAATTGCCCACGGAGGAACGCTCGGTGGCGTTAACCGTTCCGTTTAGACGGCAGTGACGGGTGGCAACGTGTACGTGCCGGGAGTGCCCGCGAGGCAGTCGTCTCGGCGGGTGCTTGATCGCGCGCTCGTGTGCTCGCGCGGCAAGCGCGCCATGCGACGTTCGATCCGGCTCAACGCCGCCGCATTTGAACCCCTTCACACGGGGGTCACGTCGATGCTTCGGTCGCTCTTGAGTTTACGGCCGAAAGCGGCCGTCACCGTTCCTTCGGGTCGAGCGCGTCGCGCAGGCCATCGCCCAGGAGGTTGAAGGACAGCACGGCCAGGAAGATGGCGACGCCGGGAAAGATCGCCATCCACACGGCGTTGCTGAGGAAGCGCTGCGCGGTGTTGAGCATCGAGCCCCACGACGGCGCCGGCGGCTGCTGGCCGAGCCCTAAGAACGACAGGCTGGCCTCGGCGATGATCGCCGTGGCGATGGAGATGGTCGCCTGCACGATCAGGGCAGGGAGGATGTTGGGCAGGATGTGCCGCACGGCGATCCGCACCGGCGGGTTGCCCACGGCGCGTGCGGCTTCCACATAGTCCTCCACCTTCACCGCCATCACCTGCCCGCGCGTAAGGCGCACGAAGATGGGCGTGGTGGTGAGGCCGATGGCGATCATGGCGTTCTGCAACGACGGTCCCAGGAATGCGGCAAGAGCGATGGCAAGGATCAGAAACGGGCACGCCAGCATGGCATCGGTGATGCGGCCGATGAGGGCATCCACCCAGCGACCGCCGTAGCCGGCGAGGAGACCGATCGGCACGCCCAGCCCGAGCGCAATGGAGACCGACACCACGCCCGCCATCAGCGAGGCGCGGGCGCCATAGATCACGCGCGAGAACAGGTCGCGCCCGGATTCGTCGGTGCCGAACCAGTGCTGCAGCGACGGCGGCTTGCGAATGGAGGTCCAGCCCTGCTGGGCCGGGTCGAACGGCGCGATCAGCGGGGCGAGCACGGCGACCAGCACCAGCAGCACGATGACGACGAGGCCGAGCACGGCGCTCTTGCGCTTCACCAGGCGCCGCCACGCCCGGGCGCCGGGGCTCTCGTGGACGGCTTGCTCCTCGGCGACGAGGGGCTCGGACAGGGTCGCCACGGGCTAGCTCCTGAGCCGCGGGTTGATGAGCACGTAGGCCACGTCGGCCAGCAGGTTGAGCAGGATGTAGGTGGTGGCGGTAATCAGGGTCACGCCCTGCACCACCGCGTAGTCGCGGTTGAAGACGCTGTCGACGATCAGCTTGCCGAAGCCCGGGATCGAGAACACCTGCTCGGTCAGCACCGCGCCGGACAGCAGCGTGCCGAGCTCCAGCGCGCCCAGCGTCACCACGGGGGTGAGCGCGTTGCGGAGCGCGTGCTTCATGACGACGCGCCGCTCGGCCAGGCCCTTGGCGCGGGCGGTGCGGACGTAGTCGCTGGTCATGGCCTGCAGCATGGCGCTGCGCGTGTGCCGCATCAACACCGCCGCGAACGAGTTGCCGAGCACGAAGGCGGGCAGGATCGTGGTCTGCAGCGACAGCCACGGGTCCTCGAGCAGGCTGACGTAGCCCGAGGCCGGCAGCCAGCCGAGATGCACCGCGAACAGCAGGATCAGCATGATGCCGAGCCAGAAGTTCGGCGTCGAGATCCCCCACAGCGCCACCAGGTTGACGCCGTAGTCGAGGGCCGTGCCGCGTTTCACCGCGGAGATCACCCCGGCCGTCACACCGATGACGAGCGAGAAGACGATGGCCATCAGCGCCAGCTGCAGGGTGACGGGGAGCTTCTGGCCGACCAGGGTGAGCACCGGCTCCTTGAGGCGCATGGACTCGCCGAGGTTGCCCGTCAGCACGCCGCCCACCCAGTAGAGGTACTGGACATAAAACGGCTGGTCGAGGCGGTACTGTCTGCGGATCTGCTCCAGCACGACCGGGTCGCGCTCCTCGCCGGCCATGGCCAGCGCCGGATCGCCGGGCAGCAACTGCTGCAGGCCGAAGATGATCACCGACACGAAGAACAGCGTCGGGATCAACTGCAGCAGTCGTTTGCCGAGGAAGCGGAGCATCTAAGGGTTCGATTTCGATGCAGCGTACGGTGTTTCGGCAGTCGGGCATCGGCAGCCGGCAGTCGTAGCAAGACGTTTCCCGACTGCTGAACTCTGACTGCCGACTGCCGATCTCTCGCTCCTCATCACTTCAACCGAGCGCCCGTCAGGCGGATCAGGCCGTCGGGCATCTGCTTGTAACCCTCCAGCTTGGCCGTATGCGCGATGATCATCAGGCGGTGATAGAGGTAGACGATCCCCCCCTCTGACAGCGCCTTCTCGGCGATCTTCTCGTACACCGCCTTGCGCTCGGCGAGCGTGCTCTTGGTGCGCGCCTCGTCCAGCCACTTGTCGACGTCCGGGCTGCTGTAGCCGCTGTTGTTCTGCGGCGCCTTGGTCTTATGGAAGATGTAGGCGTTGCCGTCGGGATCGACACGCCCCGACCAGGCAACAAAGAAGGCCTGGTAGCGGCCTTGCTCCGCCTCCTTGAGGGAGGTCGCGAACTCCGTCACCCGGATCTTCATGTCGAAGCCTGCCTCGCCGGCCATCGCCTGGATGATCTCCGCCACCTGCCGGCTCTCGGGATTGTTCGGCACCATGAAATCGACGGTGAGCGGTGCCGTCACGCCGGCGGCCTTCAGCAGCTCCTTCGCCTTGGCGACATCGCGCTTGGGCACGGGGAACTTGGTCTGATAGTAGGGGTTCTTGGGGCTCACCCACTGGTTGCCCGGCAGGAACTCCCCGTTGAAGGCGACCTTGGTGATCGCCTCGCGGTCGAGGGACAGGCTGAACGCCTGGATGATGCGCGGGTCCTTGCCGAAGGCTGTCTTGGCCGCATCGCCATTGTCGACGTTGACCGTCACGCCCTGGTAGCCGAGCTCCGGCACCGTCGCCAATTTGAGCTTCGCATCGGCCTTGATCTCCGGCAGGTCGGTGGCCAGTGCGCGCTCGATCATCTCCAGGCTGCCGGATTTCAGGTTGGCGAGGCGCACCGTGGACTCGACGACAGGCCGGAACACGACGCGGTCGATGTGGACGTTGGCGGCGTTCCAGTAGTCGGGGAACCTCTCCAGCACGATGCGGTCCTGCTGCACGCGCTCGACGAACTTGAAGGCGCCGGCGCAGACGGGCTTGAGGCCGAACTTGTCACCCGCCTCCTTGGCCGCCTTGGGCGACAGGATCATGCCGGCGCGGTCGGTGAGCTGGGCGATGAGCGGCGAGAACGGCGCCTTGAGCAGCAGCTTCACCGTCAGCGGGTCGGTCACCTCGATCTTGTCCACGGCGGCCAGCTCGGGCCTGCGGAACGACCCCTGCATGGTCATGTGCCGCTCGAGGCTCGCTTTCACGGCCACCGCGTCCATGGTTTCGCCGTCGTGAAATTTGACGCCTGGCCGCAGCTTGATGGTGACGGTCTTGCCGTCCTCGGAGGTCTCGTGCGAGAGCGCGAGCTGCGGGACGATGTTGATGTTCTCGTCGATGTCGAACAGCTTGTCGCACAGCGAGGCGAAGACGATGCGGCCCACGTAGGTGCGCGCCAGCGTCGGGTCGAGGATGTCGGGGTCCTCGGCCAGACCGACCCGCAATGTCGTCTGCGCCATCGCCGCCGGCGCGGCAAAGAGAGCGGCCGCGATTGCCATGCCGGCAAGACCGTACCTTTTCATGAGACGTACTCCGAGCTGGCGCTGAAGGCGCATCGATCAGTCCTGCTCCTTGGCATCGAAGGCCCGGAACAGGCGCTGCAGGCTTGCCGAGAAGTCCGGCCCCGCCACCGGTGCCGGCGGGTTGGATGAAACTATGTCACGCCAAAGATGGCAAGCGACGGGATGCCCATCGTCCGCCGTCAGCCCAGGCCGTGTGCACCTGCAAACGTCTTGCGCATGCACGCAGCGCGGGTGCAGGTGGCAGCCGGACGGAGGGGTCAGAGCGCTCGGCGGATCGCCGGGCAGCAGCCGCCGCTGGGAGCGCTCGCGCGCCGCGGGCATCGCCATGGGCACGGGCACGGCCGACAGCAGGGCCTGGGTGTAGGGGTGGCGCGGCTCGGCGAAGATGGCATCGCGCGTCGCGCTCTCGACGATGCGCCCGAGGTACATGACCGCGACGCGCGTGGCGATGTGCTTCACCACCGCCAGGTCGTGGCTGATGAAGAGATACGCCAGGCCCAGGCGCTGCTGCAGATCCTGCAGCAGGTTGAGGATCTGGCTGCGAATGGAGACGTCGAGCGCCGACACCGGCTCGTCGCAGACGATGAGCTTGGGCCCGGCAGCGAGCGCGCGGGCGATGGCGAGGCGCTGGCGCTGGCCGCCGGAGAACTCGTGCGGATAGCGCTCGGCGTGCTCGCGCCTCAGCCCCACCACGGTGAGCAGCTCCGCCACCCGCTCGCGCCGGCTGGAGGGCGACAGGTCGGTGTGCAGCAGCAGCGGCTCGGCCAGCATATCCCCCGCCGTCATGCGCGGGTTGAGCGAGCTGTACGGGTCCTGGAAGATCAGCTGCGCCGCGGCCCGCGCCCGGCGCAGGGCGGCGCTGGAGAGGGCGGCCAGGTCCTGCCCGTTGAAGCGGACGGTGCCGCTGCTCGGCTCGATCAGGCGGAGCGCGAGGCGGCCCGTGGTCGACTTGCCGCAGCCGGATTCGCCAACCAGCGCCAGCGTCTCGCCGGCCTCCAGGCTGAACGAGACGCCGTCGACCGCGTGCACCATGGCAGTGGGCGTGCCCACGAGCGAGCGGCGCACCACGAAATGCTTGGTCACGTTCTCGAAGGCGAGCAGCGGCGCGCTCATGCCACCAGCGCCTCGAGTGGCGCCTTCCAGCAGCGCGACAGGTGCCCACGGCCAACCTCCGCGAGGGGAGGGGCGGCGCGGCGGCAGTGCGCGTCGGCGAACGGGCAGCGGGCGGCGAAGCGGCAGCCGGTGAATGCGGCGTTGAGGCTCGCCACGTTGCCGGCGATGGTTGCCAGCCGCTGGCGCTGCGCGTTGATGAGGGGCAGCGAGCCGAGCAGGCCCACCGTGTAGGGGTGCTGCGGCGCGCTGAACAGCTGCGCCGCCGGGGCCTGCTCCACGATCTCGCCGGCATACATCACGGCCACGTCGTCGCACACCTCGGCCACCACCCCCAGGTCGTGAGTGATGAGGACGATGCCGGTGCCCGTCTCCTGGCGCAGCTTGACGAGGAGGTCGAGGATCTGCGCCTGGATGGTGACATCGAGCGCCGTGGTCGGCTCGTCGGCGATCAGCAGGGCCGGCGCGCAGGCCAGCGCCATGGCGATCATGACGCGCTGCCGCATGCCGCCCGACAGCTTGTGCGGATACTCGTCCACCCGCTCCCGCGGGGAGGGAATCCTTACCCGTTCCAGCAGCTCGATGGCGCCGGCGCGCGCCGCTGTTGCCGACAGCCCGCGGTGGCGGACGAGCGCCTCCCCGATCTGATCGCCGACGGTGAAGCTCGGATTGAGCGAGGTCATCGGCTCCTGGAAGATCATGGCCAGCCGGTTGCCGCGCAGATCGCGCATCTGCCGCTCCGACAGTGCGGCGAGGTCCTGCCCTTCAAATAGCACCGAGCCGGAGATGCGCACGCCGGCCTTCGGCAGAAGCCGCATGATCGACAGGGCGCTCACGCTCTTGCCGCAGCCGGACTCGCCCACGACGCCTAAGGTGCGCCCCGGCATCAGCGTGAAGCTCACGCCGCTCACGGCCACCGTGTCCCTCCCGCGCTCGCCCTCGAAGGTGACGCGGAGATCGGAGACGGCGAGCAGCGGCGCCCGGCTCACTCGTAGCCCTCCGCGATGGACCGGGCGATCAGCCCGTCGAGCTCGCCCCGGTCCACCAGCCCCGACGGCCTGTCCCGGCCCGGCATGGTTCGCCGGTAGTGCACCCAGCGTTGCAGGGCGACCTCGTGCAGGCGCGCCAGCTCGCCCAGCGGGTCAGCGTGGTCGTCCACCCGCAGGTCGTAGAGCGGATAGTCCTCGCCGTCGTGGACCAGCAGGGCAGCCGACTGCTTCCCACGCTTGTCGCCCCCCGCCGCCTCGCCTGCCCGCATGGCCTCGATGAGGCGCCGCGCGAACGGCAGGGCGGCCCGCTCCCGGTAGACGCGCGCGGTCTCGTCGAGGACGGCTGGCCCGGCCAGCATGTTGCCGGCCACGGAAAACGTCGGATGCAGCTGCTGCCCGCACCAGCCGATGCAGGCCTTGCCGGTGTAGGCGGCGAAACGGCCGCTCCGGTCCATGACGTGCAGCTGCCGGTTGTCGCGGCCCTCGTCCGCAGCCGTGAGCCGCGCCACGGCCTCGTCGGCCCCCACGCCGGCCTCCAGCAGGGCGAGGCCCCTGGGGCCGTAGCCCGGGTTGATGTAAGCCTGCGAGGCGACGGCTCCGGCGCCCGTCCTGATGTAGGGAACAACCGCCCCGACCGCAAAGAACCTGGTCGCAACGGCGATGCCGATGCGACCTGTCTGCTCATCGCGGGCCACGATGGACCACGTCATCGGTCTTTCCGTTCCCTCAGCCTGTCAGCCCCGAACAGCAGCGCGGATTGGCCAGGATCGTCAACGCCAGATTTGCCGTCGCGTCATTTTGAGCCGTTGGTCCCGGCCCCGCAGCCACGGCGGTCGTTCCTGCGACGGGGAGCGCGGGCCAGCCTGTGGAGGCAAGTCGGTCTTACCTTTGTCGCCGTTGCAGGCCAGGGTAGTCCGTCTCGCACCTTTTTCCCCCAGTCGCTGGCCCTGCAGCCGTTTCACCGGGAGAAACCTGATGACCATCCGTCGCCACAATCCGCCTACCGTGCATTCGCCTGCCGGCCGCTACAGCCACGTGACCGTGCATCCCCTCGGCAACGGGCTGAAGCGCGTGGTGCTCGCCGGCCAGGTCGGCTTGAAGCCGGACGGGGCGATCGCCGGCGACCTGGCGGCACAGATCGAGCAGGCCTGGGACAATCTGCTCGCGTGCCTCGCCTCGGAGCGGCTCGGGCCGGAGCATCTCGTGAAGATCGTGTATTTCACCACGGTGAGCACGCCGGAAGCGCTCACGCTGTCGCGCGAGATTCGCGCGCGCAAGCTCGGCGACATCGCGCTCTCCTCGACCTTCCTGGTGATCGCCGGGCTCGCCGGCCCCGACTACAAGGTCGAGATCGAAGGCGAGGCCGTGGGGCCGGAGTAGCCGCCAGCCGGGCCTAGAGGCGGCAAAGCCTCGCAATGGTGCCCCAGGAGGACGGGCAATAAGCGTGTTGTTTCAACGTCTTAGGGGCTGTCATACAAGCCTTCGCGTGCCATACCGTGCCATAGGATATCATGGGGTGCTTTGGGGCACATTTGTATAATCCGTCGTCGGCTGAATGGCTGGACGACTGATCAAAGCAAGCAACGGGCAACAATGCCAGCAGCGCCCTACGGGGCGCGGAAGCCCGCCAAGGGCCGTTTGCGCGGAATGATGTACTATCGGATTCGCCTCCACAGGGGGCGTTGAGATCGGCGATCAAGGGCCTCGTCTAGTGATGGAACAAAGCGTGCCAGGTTGGTTCGCACCGCTCGCCTTTTTCATCTGGCTAGTCGCCTCGTTCTGGATTGTGAATAAGCACAGAAGGATTTCCCGCAGATACCTCGAAGAAATCTCCAGAGCCACGGACGGTAGAGTGCGATGGATTAGTATTTTTGACGAGTTCAACATCCACAAAGAAAACAGCGAAGCAAGACGCCTGCATAGTGAGTATTGGTGGGCCTTTTGTAGGCACACAATCGTCCTGGTCAGTCTGTGGCTCGCGTTTGTCTTCGGTGGATGGCTGTGGGTAACCCTCATGAGCCACCCTTAGACCAGGAAATCCTCCTTCTTTACCTTCCC
>Ga0075421_100009299_pt1 | contig 12109 bp, 6 predicted proteins | sample SoiMetdeltSBSDD5_FD_75292 | JGI IMG/M metagenome (GOLD analysis project Ga0075421, IMG submission 75292) | Bulk soil microbial communities from a Populus tree surrounding site in Tennessee, USA - Soil MetaG P. deltoides SBSDD5 | ecosystem: Environmental > Terrestrial > Soil > Tree plantation...
TCGCCAGCGTTCAAAATCACCTGGGCCTCGTCAACTCGACTCTTGGCCTGATCGTTTTTCCCGGCGTGACTTCCGTTGCCTTGTGGCAACGGGAGCCGGATTTTGCCAGGTCAGGCGGCATCCAAGCCGCGGGGCGGCATCTTCTTTTCGAAGTCTTCAACGCTCGCCCGGATTCGCAGCTGCTGCTGGAATTCACGCGCGCCCCGATTGCTGCCGACGGAGAGGCATTGCCGCCGGCCGAAGTCATTGGCGTCAATCGGTCAGAAGTCGGGTTTGTCGGCTACGGAGCCGCGCGTATGCTTTCCGGTCCGATTACCGCGCGGACGATCGACGGCCGCACCTATATCGCCATCGATATGGGCGTCGCTCCGCAAAAGATGTTAACGCGCCGGTCTGGACTGGCCAATCTGTATAACAGCCATCTCAGCCTCGATCCCCGCGCCGTCGTTGGTTGGGTGCGGAACATCTCGTTGCTGGGTCCGGAGGAGGTCGCCGCGATGACGCCGCCCGCCGCAATCGAGCGCTTTCCCATCGGCCTGTTCCATCCGGGGTTGCTGTTTTCCGGGCTTACCGAGGACGGTTGGATGGCAGAGATCGCTCGTGTTCGGCTTGCGGCAGACGACACCCACACTGTTCGTGTCACGGGGAACGTGCCAAATCTTTCCGAGTTGGCTTCTGGCCTCACGATCGAATTGACGGTGGACGGTCGACCGGTCATACGGCGAACAGTGAAGCCGGGAGATTTCGAGTTGCAGGCCACTCTAACCGAAGGGACTGGACCACGCTGGGTCGAACTGCGCGCGGACAAATCTATTCGGCTGTCCGGTCCGGATACGCGCCGGGTATCGTTGTTGGTGAAATCGATCGCGCTAACAAGCGAAAGAGTCATACCGTAGTTGGCTCAATGGCCCCCCGATCTCAATACTTGAGCAGACCGGACCGGTAGAGCCCATGGAAAAAAACGTGGCGCCGCAGGTATCCACGGATCGCGCGGTCGATTTCTCCTCCATCAGGGTCATACCCGAGATGGACCTGGCGCAATCGACGCTGCTCATCAGCGCCCACCTTCGTCATTGCGGTTGATTTCTGCTCTTCGTGGACACGAAAGCCGGCGAGAAATCGAGGCAGGCGCTTGAAGCGAAACCCTGACGCCTGCGCGCGAAGAGCAAAGTCCCAATCGAGTGCGTATTGAAAGCTTTCGTCGATCGGCCCTACCTTCTCCCAGACCCGGCGCCGCCAGAACATGGTCTCCTGCGGGATATAGTCCGCCCACTTGAGGGCCTTCCTGGCATGCGGGGGCAGCACCCAGCGGCCGATTTCCAGTCCATCCTCGTCGATGAGAACCCGATGACTGTAAACGACATCGACGGCGGGTTCGGCCAGGAAGGCCTGCGCCACATAGGCGAGTGCACCCGGCAGTAGAATGTCGTCACTATTGAGATAGGCCATGATCTCGCCGTCGACACGGGTGAGACCGCGATTGATGGCGCTGGCTTGCCCGGTATCCCGCTCGCTTCGCCAGACCAGCGTATTGCCGTAAGATTCGAGCAACTCCCGCGTGCCGTCCGTCGAGCCGCCGTCCTCGACCACGTAGCCGAGATTGGGATAGTTCTGGGCGAGAACGCTGTCGATCGTCATTCGCAGATATCGCGCATGATTGTAGGACGGCGTAACGATGGCGAAGCGAGGCGGGTTCTCAGGCGCAACTTGTGCTGCGTAGCTGGCTGGTACTTGCAGCACCCGTGGACCATATTGCCGATAGTGCCAAAGCCTCGGCCGCAATTTGTCGCGCCAGGACCTCGGTAATCGTGCTTGGATGAGCTGCGAAGTGCCGTTCGCCGTCCGTTCGATACGGGCAAGGCGGGCCTCGATACGGTCGAGCCGTTCGACGATGCGTGCGAACTCGGAATTATCGTCTGTTGCCATGGTCGAGCAGGGCTTTGGGCCAAGCCTCCGGTGCATGTACCACAGTCGCAGCGCGTACGTCGCCGGTCAAAGGGCCGCTTGCCGAAGACCAGGAACGGCGCGAAACTGCGGGGAGGCATCTGAGGAGTGTCGCTTGATCGACCATAGCTGCAGTTCGCGAACGAGTCTTACGGCTCTTTTTGTTTTTGACCAGGAACTCTCGCGACGAGCTTGTCTTTTTGCATGATTAGCTATGCACAAAATTTTGAGGATGTCCTCCTTGGGCGGGTCTTCCATAACCGAACCGACGGGTTCTACGTCGATGTGGGCGCAGGTGATCCGGTCGAGTTGAGCGTCACCAAGTGGTTTTACGACCTTGGCTGGAGCAAAATAGGATACGAGCATGTGCCGAACGTCGCGAACGACAACAGGCCGAGATTTGGTGCGCGTATTCGGAACGTATAATGCTAGAGAACCTGGGCCTGAAGGAGCCAACTCGCACCTCGGCCGAACACGATGCGCTCGGGTTTGCAATCGTGGAGGATCAATGACCGGCGTCCACGCGTCGAATTAGCCGAGGATATATGGTGCTGCGTGTTGGTATCGAGGCGCGACCCATTAACGAAGGTGGTTCTGGAGGAATCACGCCGCTCTTGGTCGAGACCTTTTCACTCCGTTCCCCTTCCGACTTACTGGAGCAGCGTCGAATCGCTTCTGGCAAACGAAAAGGTTGATGTATTGTTTCGATGCTTTCCCGTCGAGGATACGCTCAGCTTCCCGCTGCGCAAACAGGTTACCTTCGTTCCCGATCTTGCGCATGAGCACTATCCGGACTTTTTCAACGCAAACGATCTCGCTGCCCGCCGACGGAGCTTTTCCCGTCTGATCCGCGGCAGCGGGGCTGTCGGAACGATTTCGCAACACGCGCGCTGCGCCATCAACGCCCACTACCAGAATCGGTTCGGCGACGTCTTTTTGATGCCGCCGGCGAGCCAATTGGACGCCGGCCGGTCAAGCGAGGAGGTGAGCTCCACCTTTGCCGAGAAGATCAAATCCTTGCAACCCTATTTTTTCTTCCCGGCGAAAATCTGGCCGCACAAGAACCACGCCATGCTGCTGCGGGCTTTCGAGCGGTTCCGGAGGAGTCATGCCGGTTACAGGAAGTTTTCGCTGGTGCTTTCCGGCCATCCTCGCGGGTGGGAGGCGCTCGCGGCAGGCCAGGATTCAACGGCCGTGAGCCATCTTGGTTTCGTGTCCCGTGATGAACTCTCGTTGCTCTACCGGAATGCGGCGGCACTGGTCTTTCTGTCACTGTACGAGGGATTCGGCATGCCGGTGCTGGAGGCGTTCGGCTTGCAATGTCCCGTGCTTTGTAGCCATAGCGCCAGTTTGCCTGAAATCGCGCAAGACGCCGCTCTCCTTGTCGACCCTAACGATGCGGACGCGGCCGCGCGCGCGATGGCTAGTATCATCAGCGACGAGAAGCTTCGCGCTTCGCTCGTCGAAAAGGGAAAAAAGCGATACCAGGAATTTTCATGGGAGAGATCTGCGCTGATCCTGCACGAGGCACTGACTCGCGTTCATGAGCGTCCAGCGCATGGGGAGGTGACGGTCGGCCGCGTGACTGGCACACTGGTTTCCATCGTTACGCCCTCCTACAATCAAGGACACTTCATTGGCCGCACGATCGACAGCGTGCTCGCCCAGACCTATCCGAATACCGAATACCGTGTTGTTGATCGCGGCTCGACCGATGCCACCTTGGACGTGCTGCGTTCGTACGGAGCGAAGATCAATTGGCTTTCGGAGCCGGATCGGGGCCAAGCCCACGCGATCAACAAGGGCTTTGCTAGAGGCAAGGGCGAAGTCCGGGCCTATCTTAATGCCGATGATGTGCTGTTACCGAATGCCGTCGAAACCGTCGTTGATCTTTTTTCCCGCAATCCGGAAGTCGACATGTTTTACGGTGACGCACACTATCTCGACGATGAGGATCGAGTCACGGGATCACATACGACTGATGAATATTCGTTCGAGCGCCTGATGCATGATTGCTGCGTGTGGCAGCCCGCCGCCTTCTGGACTACGAAAATCGCGCAAACGACCGGACCTTTCGACGAGAGCCTCAATTATGTGATGGATTATGACTATTGGCTGCGTATTGACCGCGCAGGTGGAGTGCTCCGCCACGTTCCCCATTTCTTCGCTAGTTCCAGACACCATCCGGAAACCAAGACGCTCTTGCAGCGCAAAATGTTTTATGCCGAACTCTTCAAAGTCTGCCGACGTCATGGCGGCTATGTCAGCCGCAATTACGTTCAAGGCTATTGGCACTACCGGTTCCACGAGCAACCGGGACCGATCCTCAAGCTCGCTGGCCTGATCCCCGATGTCGAAAAGGCTGTCATGGAATATCACGTGCTGAGGTTTGGAAAGCAAAGCCTTTTCTTCCGAAGTGCGGTCTGGGCAGCCATTGGGAAGGAGCGCCGTCGCTCCTTACGAGCGAGGCCCACGCCTAAGCGAGGGAGTTCAGGGTCGGTGCAGGGATTTTGGGACGATGGATGGCTAGCACCCCTCGCGCACTTCGCCTCGGCGGGCGTCAGATCAGGTCGGCCGCTCCGGCTATGTGGACGGCCCGCGGTCGACTGCCACGTAAAGATCGAGAGCGGGGCCCACAGCGTTTTTGCCGGATGGATGAAAGGCGGCGTCGACACGACCATCGAATTCATTGCGCGCAATGGCGAGGCCACGCTGCGGTTCGACAGATGTCATATCGATACGATTGGTCGTGAGACCGCGTTTTTCGTGACTTACACGAATCTGTTTTCCGAGCAGGAGTTGTGAGCGACGCGAGCTTTGGTGCACGTTCGCGTTGGCGGGCGACCGGGGGCGTGGGTTCACACTTCGACGGAGGCTCACTCGTCCACGTCCGCTCGAAACCTGAAGGATACCTAAATGGGCAGCAGCTCCGAGAGACGCCGTGCCGGGTCGGCCAGTATTTTCTCCACGAGTGCCTTGAACTGGTGGAGCATCTTGCGAACGCAGGCTGGGTTGTACAGCCCGGCGTCGAAGACGGCTCCCGTCACCAGGCGATGGTTCGTGCGTTCTACGATGGTGAGCGAGAAGCCAGAGGGCATGGCCGTGCGAAGGATCTGCCGCCGCCCGACCCGCACCCCGGGCAGGCGGAGTGGGGTGTGGTCGGTTCGCACATACGAGAAGAGCGCCTGTATCGGCGGCATGCTGCAGCCGGCGGTGTGCAGCGCGCGCGTTAATTCCGAGAAGGGCACGTCCTGGTGAGCAGAGGCCGCGAGGTGGACGGCGCGCACGCGTCCCAGCAGCTCGAGGAACGTGGGGTCGCCAGAGAGGTCCGTGCGCAACGGCACGAGGTTCGTCCGGAAACCGACGATCCCCTCGAATTCGGGCTGGTTGCGGTAGGCGAAGTACGACCCCACGGTGAGATCGCGCTGCCCGGTGGCCCGAGAAAGCAAAGCCTGAAAAGCCGCCAGCAGCGTCGTGAATGGCGTCGTTCCTTCCCGGCGGGCCAGGGCTTTCAGTAGCCCCGTTCGGTCCGGTAACAACAGCACCACGCGCTGTACGCTCTCCTTGACGTCCGGGGCCGCGGCCGGACCCGCGTCGGGGCGCCGCCAAGGCAGCGGCAGCGGCAGTGGCGCGCCGGCTAGCTGCTTTTTCCAGTAGCCGACATGTTCGGAGAGCAGCTCGGCATCTTGGAGCAGACGCCGCTGCCAAACGGCGAAGTCGGCGTATTGTAACGGCAGCTCGCCAAGGGGGGACGGCGCGCCGCGCCGGAAGGCGTCATAGAGAAGGCCCCACTCCGGGAAAAAAACCTCGTCCAGGCTGCTGTCGTAGGCGATGTGATGGACGGCAAGAAGCAGCCGATAGTGTGCGGGCCCGCAGCGCAGCAGTGTCACCCGCAAGGGGGACTCGCACATCGGGTTAACGCGCCGACGGTCCTCCTCGTCCATGACGCGCTGCACCTCCCCCTTGATGTCCGCACTCCCAGACACGTCGATGACCGCTAGGCGCACCGTCTCAGCAGGGCCAATCACCTGGGCCGTACCGTCCGCGCACTCCACCAGGGTGGTCCGCATGGTCTCATGCCTGCGGATGAGTTCGTGCAGGCTGCGCTCCAGCAACGGGACGTCCAGCGGCCCCATGATGCGGAACCAAAGAAGTCCCTTGAACGCCCGGTGCGTGCTGTCGGCTTTGCAGCATTGCCACATCCATTCTTGGAACAGGGACAGGGGGAGAGGCCGGTCCCGGGGGGCCGCCGTGATCGCAGGGCGCGGTCGCGACGCGGCTGAGCGCCCGTGGATCGCGATCTGCTCACAGAACTCGGCGAGGGTGGGTTTATCGAAGAGCATGCGGACCGGGGATCCAACTCCATGGCCCGCTTGATACGGACGATCACCTGCATAGCCAGCAGGGAATCCCCCCCTAGCTCGAAAAATCGGTCCTGACCTCCCACGGCCTCGACTTTAAGTACGTCGGCCCAGATCCCCGCGACGATTTCTTCCGTCACCGTCCGCGGCCTCACGTCGGGGGCTCCCCGCTCCCAGGCGCTGAACAGCGGTTGCGGCAACCCGTGCCGGTCCACCTTGCCATTGGCGGTCAGCGGCAGCGCGGGCAGCAGCACCACGGCCGATGGGACCATGTACTCCGGCAGCTTCTGCCTTAGGAAACCGCGCATCGTCTCGGCGGCCAGGTCCGGCCCACCCCGAGGCACCACATAGGCGACTAGGCGACGATCACCTGGCGTGTCCTCGCGCGCCACGACCACGGCTTCACTCACCGCCGGGTGACCGAGCAGCACGGTTTCGATCTCTCCCAATTCGACGCGGAAGCCGCGGATCTTCACCTGCTGGTCGAGCCGGCCGAGGAATTCCAGGTTGCCATCGGGGAGCCAACGCCCTTGGTCGCCGGTGCGGTACATCCGTGCACCCGGCTCGCCGCTAAACAGGTCGGGGAGGAAGCGCTCGGCGGTCAAATCGGGGGCGTTCAGATAACCGCGGGCTACGCCGTCGCCGCCAGTCCAGAGTTCGCCCGGCACGCCGATCGGAACCGGCTGCAGGTTTTGGTCCAGCACGTAAACCATGCTGTTGGCGATCGGCTGGCCGATGGGAATCGAGGCACACTCGTGGGCGAGCTCCGTCACGGAATGACAGCACGTGAACGTCGTGTTCTCGGTCGGGCCGTAGCCGTTGATGAGGCGGCACCCCGGCAGTTCTTCCAGGACTTTGCGTGCGGCCGTGACGGAAAGGACATCTCCGCCCGCCAGCAATTGTCGCACACCCCGGAGGCTGTCGAGACACTGATCGACCATGTGCTGAAACAGCGCGGCGGTGAGCCAGAGGGTGGTGACCCCCTGGTCCTTTATCGCGCGCCCGAGTTCCTCGAGCGATGGCCGATGCGCTGGAGAGATAGCGAGCCTGCCTCCGTTGAGCAGGGCGCCCCAGATCTCGAAAGTAGAAGCATCGAAGGAAATTGGCGAGAACTGAAGCAATACCTCGTTCGCATCCAAGTGGACATAGTTTGTGTCCTTGACCAGCCGGACGATGCCCCGATGCGGAACGCAGACACCCTTGGGCCGGCCTGACGATCCGGAGGTGTAGATCACGTACGCCAAGTCGTCGGCGCCGGCCTCGCTGTCCAGGTCGTCGGTATTTTCCCCGGCGATCGCCGGCCAGTCTGAATCCAAACAGACGGTGGCCTGCTCGGTGACTCGCAAATGCACGCCCAACCGCTGCTGGGTCAGCAGCACGGGGATCTGGGTGTCCGCCAGCATGAATGTGAGGCGCCCGCGCGGGTAAGCAGGGTCGAGTGGTACATAGGCGCCGCCCGCTTTGAGAATACCGAGCATACCGATGACCATTTCCAGTGAGCGTTCGACGCAGATCCCGACCATGGTGCCGCAGCGCACGCCATGGCGGCGGAGGAAACGCGCCACCTGGTTCGCCTTCTGGTTCAGTTCCCGGTAGGTCAACGTCTGACCGTCGAACACCAGGGCAGTCGCACGGGGGGTCGATCTCGCCTGGGCCTCGAACAGACGATGCACGCATTCGTGCCTGGGATAGGTCGTTTTGCTCTGGTTGAAGGTGACCAGCACCTGCTGCCGCTCGTACCGGGACAACAGCGGTAGATCTGCCAGGCGCCGATCCGGGTCGGCGGCCATGCCCTCCATTAGCGCAATCAAATGTCCTGACATCCGGCGGATGGTTGCGTCATCGAGATGCCGGCGGTCGTACAGGAGCTTGATTTGGATTTGCCGTCCGCCATAGCCGTCGAGAACGAGAGGCAAGCCCGGCTGGCTGACAATGCCGAGGCCGCGCCGATCCCAATTTCCTCCTTGGGCAAGCAACTCGGCATCCCAAGAGGGGTCCTGGAAGTTCACAAGGGTCTGGAACAGGGATTGGCTGCGCGGCACGTCGCTCCAACCACGGACCATGGGTAGCGGCGTATTTTCGTGCTCGCGCAGCGTGATCCACTGATCGCGCAGATCCTTCAGCCAAGGCAACAACATCTGGTCTGGACGAACGCGGACCCGAACTGGAACGGTGTTGATGCAGGGCCCCACGATGCGATCAGCGTCCGACACCGTGGAACGCCGGCAGGCTCGGATCGTACCGAAAACCACGTCCTGCTCGCCGCCATAGCGCGCGAGCAGGACTGCCCAGGCGCCCTGAACCAGCGTAGTCGGGGTGAGGTCATTGGCGCGGGCCCAGGTCTTAAGCTTCCCCGTTACCTCGGCAGAAAGCGTTAGCTCCTGTTCGCCGCGCATCTGAGCAGGCGCAAGCGTTCGCGGCGGCACACGGCACACCGTGAGCGGCGTCGATGTGTGGAACCCCTTCAGCGTCCGTCGCCAATAGGCCTGCGCATCCGACCAATCCTTCCGTTCCAGCCAGTCGATGTAGCTTCGGAACGAGGGCGCCGCCACCGCAGGACTCTCTTCGCCTCGACAGACCGCCTCGTAACTGGAGAACACCTCGCTCAGCAGCAGCACGAGCATCCGGCCGTCCATGATCAGGTGGTGGATGGTCCAGCACAGGCGGTAGAGGCGATTCTCCTCCCGGACCAGGGTGAGACGCAGAGCCGGCATCGCCGCCAGATCGAAGCCGCGCTCGCGGTCGGCCTTTAGGAAATCGTCGAAGCGCTGGCGGCGCTCGCGCGCGGAGAGCCCGCCCCAGTCCGCTTCAGCCCATGGTATCGTAACGCGCCGGAGTACTATCTGGCGCGGCCCGCCTTCGCCTTCCCAGCGGAACACAGTGCGCAAGATCGGGTGCCGTTCTACGGCGCGTTGCCAGGCCAGGCGGAGCGACGGCACATGTACGTCTTCGCGCAGCTCGCAGAGGATTTGCTCGATGTCGACCCCGAACCGCATCACCTCGAGGCTGTGCATGAGCATGGAATGCTGAAGCGGGGACAACGGGTAGGCATCTTCCACGTTGTCGCCTGCGCCCCGGCCGCCTGCAGCGTCGCCGCCTGCGACTGATGCCGCGCAGAGGAGCGATTCGACAAAAGGACGGTCCACTGTATTCCCGGTGGCGAGCCGCCAGGCCCGCGATAGGGTCGTCCTCGCCCTGCGGACCATGCGACGCCAGCGGACGCTGTCGACGGGCATCTCCATTCAGCAGCATCCTTTCTGTCCCGTCGGCAGCCTCGCCAGCCATGCTTGGAGGGCTCCAACGGGCAAGATACCTTGTTTCACTCTAAGGGGGTCGCCGAGCGGGTGAGCTGGTATTATTTTACCTTAATCGCCAAGCGAGTGGCCTAAGTCCAGATTGCGCTCCCCGGCGGAATGGTATCTTTCGCAGGGGCTGATGCCGCCCGCTAGGTCGGAGGCGCGAACGGATCGGGCTGGCAAGCTAGCTGGCGGTAGTGATGGTAAGCGACAGCGGCGCCCGAGGGGCAGCCTTTCAGACGCCTGATCCGACCGTCGACATCGTGATTGTGAACTGGAACTCGCAGCGGCTCCTGCGCGAGTGTCTCGCGGCGCTTGACCAAAGCACGATCGCGGAGCGGCTTAATGTCATACTTGTCGACAATGCCTCGACCGATGGCTCGGCCGAGGCGCTCGCAACCGAGCGGGCGCAGCTGGACATCGTGCGCAATACTGAAAATCGCGGCTTTGCCGCGGCATGCAATCAGGGCGCCAAAGAGGGCCGTGCCCCGCTTTTGCTGTTCGTCAATCCCGATGTGAGGGTGCGGCCGGATACGATGGCAGCCGCCATGCGCTATCTGGACGATCGCGGCCATTGCGGTGTTGGTGTCCTTGGAGTTCAACTCACCGACGCGGGCGGTCACGTGCAGCGCTGTTGCGCCCGCACGCCCACGCCGGCCACCTTGTTGCTGCAGACCTTGTTTCTTGACCGGCTCTTTCCTGCACTCGTCCGGCCGCATTTCCTCACCGAATGGGACCATGGCGACACGCGGCCGGTTGATCAGGTCATGGGGGCGTTTCTGATGATCCGGCGGGCGCTGTTCGAGCAACTCGGGGGCTTCGACGAGCGTTTTTTTCTCTACTACGAGGATGTCGACCTGTGCCTGGCGGCGCGGCAGGCCGGGTGGACCGTTGTGCACTACGCGGGTGCGCAGGCGTCTCACACCGGAGGGGGGTCGACCGCGGCCGTCAAGGACCGTCGCCTCTATCACCATGCCAGGAGTCGGGTGGCGTACGTTGCAAAACATCATGGACGAGGTGCGGCGATTCTGCTGGCCGGGTTGATCCTGTTCGCCGAAATGCCTATTCGATGGGCGCATGCGACTTTGACCCGCTCGCCCAGGGAGGGCTGGTTGGTCATTCGGGGGATGGCCTTGTCCTGGCGGCATCTGTTGAGCCTCGCGTCGCATAGGGACGTGAGTGAATGACCCATTCAGTCCTGTTATTGAGCCGCTACGAGCGAAAGGGGCCGAGCAGCCGCGTGCGGCATTACAATTTCCTGCCGGCGCTGGAACGCGCGGGATTCCATGTCACGACCGCCCCGTTCCTGGACAACGAATACCTGGACCGGTTCTTTGGCGGCGAGCGTCAGAGCCCGCAGCTTCTATTGAGAGCCTACGGGCGGCGGCTGCGGCAAATTCTGACGGCGCGACGATACGATCTGATCTGGATCGAAAAGGAGGCGTTGCCCTGGCTGCCGGCGGCGATAGAACGGGCTTTCTTCGGCCAGCGGCCGCTGGTGATCGATTTCGATGACCCTTGGCATTTGCGCTATGCCGGCCATTGGAATGCGGTGACCCGGGCGGTGTTGGGGCGCAAGCTCGAATCCGTCGCGGCACAGGCCACCGTGGTCACAGCGGGCAGTCCGGCGCTGGGGAGTTGGGCGAGGGCGTCGCAGGCGTCCCGCGTCGTCGAGATCCCGCCCACGGTCGATATGGCGAGCTATCCAGTGCTGCCGCTCCCGGAAGGCCCGTTCACGATCGGGTGGATCGGCACGCCGACGAATGTCAACTACGTGGCATCCATTGCCGAGCCCCTGCGTTACCTGCACGCGGCACATGGGGCGCGGTTGCGCCTGATCGGCGGCAGTCCAGACTTTTCGCTGCCGGGCGTGGCGATCGACCACATTCCCTGGCACGAGGACACGGAGGCGCAAGAGCTCGGGCGGTGCCATGTCGGGATCATGCCCTTGCTCGACGGACCATGGGAGCAGGGCAAGTGCGGCTACAAGCTCATTCAGTATATGGCCGCCGCTCGCCCTGCGGTGGCATCCCCTGTGGGTGCAAGCACATCGGTGATCGTCCCGGGCAAGACCGGTTTTCTGGCGAGCAACACCGAGGAATGGATCGCCGCGCTGAGCGGGCTTGCTGCCGACCGGGAGCGCGTGCGGACGCTTGGGCTTGCCGCGCGCCAGCATGCGGAGGCCGCGTATTCGTTGCAGCGCGCCGGCTTCAAGCTGGTGGAGATTTTCCAGGATGCTCTCTCATCGGCCGAGAGCAAGCACAACGTCGACGCCGCGACCGTTAAGGGGTTTGGTCAGGAATGGACGGTGTTTCCGCAGGCGGCTTCCGATCTGTCGGACGACGAGCGAGCATCGCTTTTCAACGGTTATTTCGGAATCTTCCCCTGGCATTCTCTGCCGGTCAACAGTGTTGGGATGGATGTCGGGTGCGGCAGCGGACGATGGGCCGTCCTGGCCGCTCCCCGGGTTGGACATTTGCACCTCATTGACCCGAGCCAAGAGGCCAT
>Ga0075421_100009303_pt1 | contig 12107 bp, 11 predicted proteins | sample SoiMetdeltSBSDD5_FD_75292 | JGI IMG/M metagenome (GOLD analysis project Ga0075421, IMG submission 75292) | Bulk soil microbial communities from a Populus tree surrounding site in Tennessee, USA - Soil MetaG P. deltoides SBSDD5 | ecosystem: Environmental > Terrestrial > Soil > Tree plantation...
CCCAACCGGCCCAACGTTCCCGCCACGACGCCCGCGCGCTCATCACCACCGTGATCAAAGCGGCAACCGGGATCCCGATCACGGCCGCGTGCAGAACCAGCACGTGAATAGGCAGTCCGAGGATCGTGTCGAACACGTACGCACCCCCTCGCGGGTCGCATCTGGTCCGCGCCGGGGCGCGGGTGCCTGCATGATCCCAGTACGCAACCCCGGGCGGAAGGGTTCCGGCCCGGCCGGGCGGCAACCGGACAGCTCCGGTCAACGCGTGCCCATCAGTGCTCATCAGCATCGGAGCGGCGCCGTTCGGGCCCAATCCCGATACCGTTGGGCGCCATGGCGGGGTATGACGACGACCTACGCTTCGCGCACGTCCTTGCCGATGCCGCAGACGCGGCCGCGCTCGAACGGTTCCGGTCCCACGACCTGTCGGTGACCGCGAAGGACGACCTGACCCGGGTCACCGATGCGGACAAGACCGTCGAGGAGCGGATCCGAGGCACGCTGGCCCGCTCCCGGCCGCGCGACTCGGTGCTGGGCGAGGAGTTCGGCGGCACCGGAAGCAGCCCGCGCTGCTGGGTCATCGATCCGATCGACGGCACCGAGAACTACCTGCGCGGCGTACCCGCCTGGGCCACGCTGATCGCGCTGATGGACGGCAACGACGTGATGGTCGGCGTGGTCTCCGCGCCGGCACTGAACCGGCGGTGGTGGGCCTCGATCGGCTCCGGCACGTACGCCGGTCGCAGCCTGCATTCAGCGACCCGGTGCCGGGTCTCCACGATCAGCGAGGTGTCGGACGCGTTCTTCTCGTACTCCGGCATCACCGAGTGGGACATCGCCGGGCGCTCGGCCGGGTTCGAGTCGCTGACCCGGGCCTGCCGCCGGACCCGCGGGTTCGGCGACTTCTGGTCGTACATGCTCGTCGCCGAGGGCACCGTCGACATCGCCGCCGAGCCGGAGGTCAACCTGTGGGACCTGGCCGCGGTGTCCTTGATCGTGACCGAGGCCGGCGGGCGGTTCACCGACCTTCGTGGCGGCCCCGGGCCGGACGGCGGCAGCGGGTTGGCCACGAACGGCCCCTTGCACGCGGACGTGCTCGAGCTACTGGCCGGTTAGCCGGGGCGGATCGGACGGATGCTTGCCCTGACTGCGGCAGGGGCGCACGATGATGGTCATCCAAGCCCCGCGCCGCGCGCACGAGGCGATCAGTCCGACCGCCCTGGAGGTGCCCACATGCTGGTCCGCGACGGAATGAGCTCGGCGGTCCTGTCGATCGGACCCGCGCACACGTTGCGCGACGCATCCCGGCTCATGGCCAAGCGCCGGGTGGGCTCGGCGGTCGTCGTCGACCCGGACACCGCGGGGATCGGCATCCTCACCGAGCGGGACATTCTGCTCGCGATCGGCGCCGGCCAAGACCCGGACGCCGAGACCGCGTCCGCACATCTGACCGGCGACCTGGTCTTCGCGGCGCCGACCTGGAGCCTCGAGGAGGCCGCCGAGGCGATGGTGCGAGGCGGGTTCCGGCACCTGGTCGTGGTCGAGGACGGAGACGTCGTGGGCGTGATCTCGGTACGGGACATCGTGCGCTGCTGGGTCAGCGAGCAGGCCGGGAGCCCGGTCCGCTAACGATCCCTTAGTCCACTGTCGGGCCCACCGCCGCGGCCCGCGATCTGGCCGGTTTCCTGCCCCGAGCGCTCGACCGACGGCCGATCTGTCCGGGTCTCTGCTACGGCGCGTATCCGGGATGGCACGATGGCGGTACATGGTCGATCAATTGCCCGCGGATCTGGAGGCGGCCGCCGCGCTGCTCTACGAGCAGCCGCCCGCCGATTTCGTCACGGTCCGGGGCAATCTCGCGGCTAGCGCGGCCGCTCGCGGCGACCGCCAGCTGTCCGAACTGATCAAGAAACTCCGCAAGCCGACAGTGAGTGCGTGGGCGCTGAACCTGCTCAGCCGGTACGCGAGCGCCGAGCTGGACCAGCTGCTCGAGCTCGGGCCTGCGCTCACCACCGCGACCCGGCGCGGTCAGGGTCCCGAGCTGCGCGAGCTGTCAGCTCGCCGTCAGCAGCTGCAGGGCGTGCTGATGCAGCGGGCTCGCCGGCTGCTGGCCATGCACAGGCTGAAGATGAGCGCCTCGGTCGGGTACGAGGTGGAGAGCACGCTCACCGCCGCGGTGGCCGATCCGGAGGTCGCGGCCGCGGTACGCAGCGGCCGGCTGGAACGGCCGGCCCAGTACGCCGGGCTCGGTCCGGGTCCACCGTTGCGGCTGGTACCGCCTGCCGACGACGAGGCAGCGGCCGACACCGGCCCGGTGTGGCCGGGTGCGGGTGCGGACGAGTCGGACGAGGACCGGGAGGCGCGCGAGCACCTTGCGGCGCAGCGCCTGCACCAGAACGCGACCGCCGACCTACGCAAGCGCGAGGTCGAGCGGAACCGCCTGGTTGCGGAGCAGACCGAGCTGAACCGGCAGCTCGAGGAGCTGAAGCACAACGTCAAGGAACTGGAGCGGCGGGTGGCCAAGGCCGCCGACGAGGTCGCTGCGGCCGAGATACGGCTCGCCGACGCGGCCGATGCGGTCGCGGCTGCCAAGCGCGCCGTCGACGCGACCGAACCGGGCCGGCCCGCGCGGGGCAGGTCCGGGCGCCGCTCCCCGCGAAAGTAACCGCAACAAAGTCCTCAAGTCCCGCGAGACCGGTGCCGATAGGTACGACAGGACCGGCGCGTGGACAGCAGGATGGCTCACGCGCCGGTGGTGTGTCGTACGGACGCGGAGACCCGCTCGTGGCGTGCTACCGCGAGCTCAGCGCCTTGCCCGGCTTCGTGTGCCAGGACTCCCACAGCGCCGCGTACGGCCCGCCCGCACTGACCAGCTCGTCATGCGTACCGATCTCGCTGACCAGCCCGTCCTCCATGACGACGACCCGGTCCGCGTCGTGTGCGGTGTGCAGCCGGTGCGCGATCGCGACCACGGTACGGCCGTGCAGCACCGCGGAAAGCGAGCGCTCCAGGTGCCGTGCCGCCCGCGGGTCGAGCAGCGACGTCGCCTCGTCGAGCACCAGCGTGTGCGGGTCGGACAGCACGAGCCGGGCCAGCGCGATCTGCTGCGCCTGCGGCGGTGACAGCTGGTGGCCGTCGGTGCCGAGCACCGTGTCCAGCCCGTCCGGCAGTGCCTCCGCCCAGTCCAGCGCGTCGACCGCGGCCAAGGCCCGGCGCAGCTCGGCGTCGGTCGCGCCGGTCTGCGCCAGCCGCAGGTTGTCCCGCACCGTGCCGACGAAGATGTGGTGCTCCTGGGTGACCAGCGCCACGTGCCCGCGAAGCTCGTCCAGCTCCAGGTCCACCAGCGGGACGCCGCCGACGTCGACCTGCCCGGTCCGCGGCGGGTGGATGCCCGCCAGCAGCCGGCCCATCGTCGACTTGCCGGCGCCACTCGGGCCGACCACCGCGATCCGCTCCCCCGGGCGCAGCGCGAGGTCGACGCCGTGCAGCACGTCCCGATCGCGGCTGTACGCGAACCGCACGTCCGCGGCCGAGATCCGCTCGTCGTCGGTGGTCGCGCCGGTCGCCACCCGGTCCGGTGGAACCGCGGCGACGCCGATGATGCGGGCCAGCGACGTTGCCCCGACCGCGATCTCGTCCAACCAGCTGATCAGCCGGTCGACCGGGTCGATCAGCGCCTGGGCGTACAGCGTGACCGCGGTGACCTGGCCGAGCGTGGCCCAGCCCTGGACGTACATCCAGCCGCCGGCCAGGACGCAGGCTGCGACCGGTATCACGTACGCCATCTCGACCGCGGGAAACCAGATCATTCGCAGCCGCAGCGTGTACCGCTCCACGTTGTAGGCCTCGCGCAGGTCCGCCTCGCTGCGCCGGATCCGGCGCTCGGCCAGCCGCAACGCCTCGACCGTCTTGCAGCCGTCCGTAGTCTCCGCGACGCTGCCGTTCATCGCCGCGTAGGCCGCGCGCTCGCGCAGGTAGCCGGCCGGTGCCCGGCGCAGGTACCACCGGGTGGATAGCACCAGCAGCGGCACTCCGGCCAGGCACGGCAGCGCGACGAGCGGGCCGACCAGGAGCGTCGCGGCCAGCGTGAGCACGGTGGTGACCACCGCGACCAGGGTCTGCGGCACGGCGAACCGCACCGTGTACGACAGCGCGTCCACATCGCCGGTGGTGCGCGACAGCAGATCACCAGTGCCGGCACGCTCGACCGTGCCGAGCGGCAGCGCGAGCACCCGGTCCAGGAACTCCTCGCGAAGCTCGGCGAACACGGTCTCGCCGAGCGCGTACGAGGTGTACTGCGCAAGCCGAATCAGCAGCGTCTGCGCGACCAGCGCGCCGGCCAGGATCAGCGCGACCTTGTCCAGATACGCGGTGGTGGTCCCCGTGCTCACCGCGTCCACCAGGTCGCCGATCAGCCGCGGCGCGGCCAAGCCGGCCACCGTAGCCAGCGCGTACCAAGTCAGCGACCAGGTCAGCGCCTTGCGATGCCGGCGGAGCAGGACGCCGGCGTGCTTGCGCACGTCGCTCGCATTGCCGACCGGCAACTTCGCCGAGCTCACTCGTCCTCCTCACTTCGCTCGTCGGACTCGTTCGCGAGACTGCTCTGCTTCCTGGTTCGCTCGCTCCGCTCGCTCACTAGTCCTCCTCCCCTCTGGTCACGGTTTCTCGGTAGCCGGCGTGGTCGGTCAGCAGGTCACGGTGCGGTCCGGTGACAACGACGCGGCCACCGACCAGCAGCGCGACCTCGTCAACCCGGTCCAGCACAAGTGGGCTGGTCGTCATGATCACGGTGGTCCGGCCGGTCCGCGCGTTGCGCAACCGGTCCGCGATGCGTGCCTCGGTGTGCGCGTCCACCGCGCTGGTCGGCTCGTCCATGATCAGGATCTCCGGGTCGCTCACCAGCGCCCTGGTCAAGGCCAGCCGCTGGCGCTGCCCGCCGGAGAACGACCGGCCGCGCTCCTCGACCTCGCTGTCCAGTTCGTCCGGCAGCGCGGTGAGCACGTCCTCGGCGGCGGCCGCGTGGATCGCAGCGTAGATCGCCGCATCCCCCACGTCGCCGTCCGGGTCGAGCTCGTCGCGCAGCCGGCCGGTGAACAGCCGCGGCTCGGTGTCGTGCAGCAGGATCCGCCGCCGGACCGTGTCGAGCTCGAGCGCGTCCAGCCGTACCCCGCCGAGCGTGGCGTCGGTGGTCGCGTACATGCTCAGCCGAGCCGCGAGCGCGCTGGCCTCTTCCGGCACCGCCGACACGACCGCGGTCATCCGGCCGGCCGGGACGACCAGGCCCGAGGCCGGGTCCGCCAGGTCGGCGCGGCCGGCCATCGGCGCGTCGGTCGGGTCGGCCGGCGAGCGCACGTCGGGGTCCAATCGCAGCACCCGGATCACACGCGTCGCCGCGACCAGGCCACGGGTGAGCTTCTGGACGGCCTCGATCGTGGTGCGCAGCGGCAACACGAGGAACGCGGCGTATCCGTAGAACGCGACCAGCTCACCCGGGGTGAGGTCGCCCTGGATCGCCATCCGGGCCCCGAGCCAGGTGACGAACACGACCAGCACGCCGGGAAAGAAGACCTGCGCGGCCTCCAGTGTCGCCTGCATGCCGCCGACCCGGAGCCCGGCCCGGCGCACCTGCTGGGACGCGTCGGCGTACCGGCCCGCGAACGTGGCCTCACCGCCGATCCCGCGCAGCACCCGCAGTCCGGCCACGGTGTCCGAGCCGACCGTGGTCAGCTGGCCAACCAGCTCGCGCTGAGCCGCTTCGCGGCGCTGCAACGGGCGCAGCAGCGGGATGACGGCGGCCATCAGCAGCGGTACCGCGATCAGCACGATCAGGCCGAGCGTCAGCGACGTGCTCATGAGGATCAGCGCCACGATCATGAACGACACGATCGCGCCGGTGAAGCGCGCGCTGATGTCGAAGACCGAGCCAATCCGGCCCATGTCGCTGGCTCCGATCGCGACGACTTCGCCGGTCGTCACATGCCGGGTCAGTGAGCCGCCGAACCGGGAGACGTGCCGGATGACCAGCTGTTCGGTCCGGAACGACGCGGTCAGCCAATTGGTCACCGCGAAGTAGTGTCGGGCCGCGCCGGCCGCAGCCTGCAGCACGCCGAGGGCCAGCAGCACGACCGACCAGGTGACCAGCGCACCCTGGTCACGCGCCGCGACGCCCTCGTCGATCGCCTTGCCGAGTGCGGCCGGGATCAGTGCCTGGGCCGGCATCCACAGGATGCCGCAAAGCATGCCGATGCCGAGCGTCCGCCACTGGCCCTTGGCCACCCATAGCAGAAATCGGGCCGGCGACCTCAGGTCGGGCCGGCCTGGATCGGCAAGGGGCATCGCGGGCACGAGCCACTACGCTACGTCGCCCGGCCATGATCAATACACCGGTTTTCGGCTCGTCACGGCCGGTCGGCGAGCGTTTCCGCACCGCCGCTGGCAGCCGCCCGTTGACAGCGCTCTGCCGCTGCCCGAAGGATCGTCCGACCAGCGCGTTTCCAGCAGCGATAGGACAGGGCGGATCGTGACCGACATCGTGCGCCAGCTCGGCCAGATAGGGCTACCGGAACCGGTGTCCGAGCTTGCCGCCAAACCGTGGGACGACATCGTGGTCGGCGGCGGGCACAACGGCCTTGCCTGTGCCGCGTACCTGGCCCGAGCCGGCCGTCGCGTGCTGGTCCTGGAGCGCCGCGAGCGCATCGGTGGCGCGTGCACGCTGGAGCAACCATTCTCGGATCCCAGGTACGTGATGTCGCCGTGCGCGTACGTGCTCGGCCTGCTCGACCAGCGCGTCATCGACGAGCTCGAGCTGACCCGGCGCGGCCTCGAGATCTACGTGGCCGATCCCAACCTGTGGGCGCCGTTCGAGGACGGCACCTGCTTCGGCCAGTGGCTGGACGAGGAGCGCACCCTGCACGGCCTGCGCGAGCTTGGCGTGTCGGAGCGCAACATCGCCGGCTACCAGGCGTACGAGAAGGTCTTCGACGACATCCGGCGCACGCTGCGGACCGGCCCGCGGGACGCCTGGGTGGGGCCGTCGCCGAGCCGGGAGGAGCTCGAGGAGCTGCTCGGTCACGACCAGTGGCTGTCCGACATCGTGTTCTCCGCGTCGATCGCGGAGGTGCTCGACCACTACCTGACCGACCAGCGGCTCAAGGACGCGCTGTTCGGTCAGGGCGTGATCGGTGCGTACGCCGGACCGTACGACTGGGGCACCGCGTCGGTGAAGCTCATGCACTTCATGGGCGACACCGAGGGCCAGGGCCCGGTCTGGGCGTACGTCAGGGGCGGCATGGGCGTGGTGAGCTTCACGATCGCGGAAGCTGCGATGGAAGCGGGCGCGGTGATCTGCGCCGGCACACCGGTGGCCGAGATCCTGCCGGGCGAGGGCGTACGGCTCGACGGAGGCGAGTTCATCGCGGCCCGGAACGTGATCTCGAACGCGGACCCGAAGCGCGCGCTCCGCCTGATGCCGCCGGATCGGGTGCCGGTCGCATTCCGGGATCGCATCGACGCCTGGCAGGTGCGCTCACCGGTGGTGAAGCTGAACGCAGCGCTGTCCGCATTGCCGGACTTCACCGCCGCACCGGGCGAGCGGTATCCACACTTCTCGATGATCTCGGTTACGCAGGGGCTGGACGCGGCGCAGGCCGCGTTCGAGGACTGCGCCCGCGGTGTGCCCAACGTCGGCTACGGCGAGATCTACTTCCAGACCGGGTACGACCCGTCGTCCGCGCCGGCGGGCAAGCACCTGATGAGCGTGTTCGGCCAGTACGCGCCGTACCAGCTCGCGTCCGGCGACTGGGACTCGCAGCGGGACGGGATCGCCAAGCAGTTCCTCGAGCTGATCGGGCGGTTCGCGCCGAACATCGCGGACTGCGTCGAGGAGTACGAGGTGCTCGGGCCGCCCGACATCGAGGCGCGGATCGGCCTGACCGGTGGGCATATCTTCCAGGGCGAGACGATGCCCGACCAGATGTGGGAGCACCGGCTCCGGCCGCAGACCGAGATCGACGGGTTCTGGCTGTGCGGTGCCGCCACCCACCCGGCCGGTTCGGTCATCGCGCTGAATGGGCGCAACGCGGCGAACGCGATCCTCGGCGGGTAGTACGCCGGTGCCGGCGTCATCGGCGTACCGGTCGCCGATGCCTCGCAACCGCCCACCGGTGCCGGGGCGTTGATCGGGTGGATCCTGCCGGATCCGGCGATCGTGCGCCTCTCGCAACGATGGGAGCTCCGAGTGGACAGCGCAGCCGGCACGAGCACAGTGGACCGGCCCGACACCGAGGTCCGGCCGTTCCGGGTCGAGATACCGCAGTCGGACGTCGACGACCTGAGGGACCGGCTGGCCCGGACCCGGTGGCCTGGCGAAGTACCCGGATCGGGATGGGCGCGCGGCGTGCCGGTGGACTACCTGCGCAAGCTGGCGGACTACTGGGGCACCGACTACGACTGGCGTGAGCAGGAGGCGCGGCTGAACGAGTACGCGCAGTTCACCACCACGATCGACGGGCAGCACATCCACTTCTTCCACGTGCGGTCACCGGAGCCGGACGCGCTGCCGCTGCTGATCACTCACGGCTACCCGAGCTCGAACGTGGAGTTCCTCGAGATCCTCGGCCCGCTTACCGACCCGGGGCGCCACGGCGGGCATCCGGGGGACGCGTTCCACGTGGTGGCTCCGTCGCTCCCCGGCTTCGGGTTCTCGACACCGCTCAGCAGCGACGGCTGGGAGGTCGGCCGAACCGCACGGGCCTGGGCCGAGCTGATGCGCCGGCTCGGCTACCCGCGGTACGTCGCGCAGGGCGGCGATATCGGCGGCGGGGTGACCGGGGATCTGGGCAAGGTCGATCCGGACGGCGCGCTGGCGGCGCACGTCAACACCGACGTCACAGCAATCTCCCTGATCGGCGGCATGCTGCCCGAGCAGATCGACGGCCTGTCGGCGGACGAAGCGGCACATCTGGCGAAACTGCGCGCGTACGAGGAGGACGGGCGCGGCTACCTGCAGATCCAGTCCACCCGGCCGCAGACACTGGCGTACGGGCTCACCGACTCGCCCGCCGGGCAGCTGGCCTGGAACGTGGAGAAGTTCAAGGAGTGGGCCGACCTCGGCTCCGGGGACGGCCTGCCCAATGGCGCCGTCGATCTGGACCACCTGCTCACCGGCATCAGCGTGTACTGGTTCACCGCGAGCGGGCAGTCCGCGGCCCAGTTCATCTACGCGGCGTCGCACGCCGAACGGGACTGGACGCCGGCTCCGACCCCGACCGGTTGGGCCGCGTTCGGGAGCACGGACGGGCTGCTGCGGCGGGTGCTCGATCCGGCCGGCCGGATCGAGCACTGGACGGACTTCGACCGCGGCGGCCACTTCCCCGCGATGGACGCACCCGACCTGCTCGTGCACGACATCCAGGAGTACTTCCGACAGTTCCGCCAGCGGTAACTAGTCAGAAAGTCGCGCCACGCTCATGCCGCTGATCGAAGCTCGATGGCGGCACTTCGGTGGCGGGAGCATTGTGGACAACGTTGGTCGGTCCGGAGCGGAAGGAGTGTCGCGTGTGATCCTCCCGAAGGTTCGCGACCCTCGTTTCGTGACGATCCGCCGCGGCGGAACCCTCACCGATCCGGATCACCAGCTCCTCGCCCTATGGGCGGCGTCGTGCGCGGAGCACGTCCTCGACCGCTTCGAGTCGGTTCGGCCCGAGGACCAGCGGCCGCGGCACGCCATCGAACAGACCCGTGCCTGGGCGCGCGGCGGCATCACAATGTCCCAGGCTCGCACGGCTGGAGGCCATGCGATGGCCGCGGCCAGAGAACTCAGCGGTGCAGCACGCCATGCTGCGTACGCCGCGGGCCAGGCCGCGGTGGTCGCACACGTCGCCGCGCACGAGCTCGGTGCCGCTGCCTATGCGATCAAGGCCGCACGTGCTGCCGCGCCGGAAGGAGAAAGCGATAGCGCAGGTCGGATCGAGTGCCGGTGGCAGCGCGATCAGCTCCCGGAGGCGATCCGCGAGCTCGTACTCGACGACCAACGGCTGCGAAACGACATCTGCTGGTCGGTGTTCGACTGTTGAGGCCGTGTTGGCGGAGCCAGCCCGACCGACCACCGGTAGGGGGTCAGTGCGCCCCAAGTGTCATCTACTCTGCGGACCATGCACCAGAACGAGCCCGGCGAGGACCGGTTCGGCGCAGAGGATCAGGCCTCCGAGTGGGACGCACGGTACAGCGAACAAGGTGACGCGCGGTGGAGCGGGCAGCCGAACGGGCGACTCGTTACCGAGGTCGCCGACCTCATCCCGGGCACGGCGCTAGATGTCGGTTGTGGCGAGGGTGCCGATGCCATTTGGCTCGCGCAACGCGGCTGGGCGGTCACCGCGATCGATATCTCCGCAATCGCACTAGGCCGGGCGCGCGAAGCTGCCGAGCTGGCCGGCGCTGCCGTCAACTTGATCTGCGGGGACGTCCTCCAGACAGCATTTCCGCCGTGTTCCTTCGACCTGCTGTCGATGCAGTACCCGGCCCTACCCAAGACCGCCGGCGACGCTGCCGTGCGGACGTTGCTTGACTCGGTGCGCTCTGGCGGATTGCTCCTCGCCGTCTACCACGACCTCGACGACGAGCACCGCGAGCACATGAAATCACGTGGCATCGACCCAGCCGACTACTTCGGGGACGACGACCTCGGTCGTCTGCTCGGCGACGACTTCACGGTCGAAAGGCACGCAGTCGAGCCGCGCATCGACCCGCCGCCCGGAACCCCGCACATTGCCGACATCATCCTGCGCGCCCGGCGTCGCTGACGCGCTCCGAGGTGCGCGTGGATGTTGCTCAGTCGTCGCTCCTCCGGTCAGTCGAGGGGCGGGAGCCCGAGGCATGTGCGAAGGGTGTTCTCCACGAGGTCGGACCGGTTGTGCGTGCCAACCGTGCCCGTGACGAAACCGTACGCATAACCACCCGCCCGGCTCGCCCACCCGAGGCTGCCGCCGGTCCCACCCATGCCGAACCCGTCTGTATCGACGGCCACACCGAGCCCCCAGGCCGTCTCCCCACCCATGACCGCGTCGACGCCGGAGCAGTGCGTGGCGGCCATCTCCTCTCGTAGCGACTTGGAAAGCAACGTCGAGTCGAGCAGTGCGACAAACAGCCCGCATACGGCTTGTGCGGTGCCGTGCCCGTTGACCGCGGGGATCTCGGCGGCGCGCCAGGCGGGCGAGTTCACCACCGCTGGGTCCCACGCTCCGGGAGGGTTGTTGACGGCACGTCCGTACAACGGTGTTCGGGTGCCGAGGACCTCGCGCCGGAAGCTCTCGTCGGCGAGTCCGGTCAGTTCGACCGCACGGGTCTGCTCGCTCGCCGTGAGCCCGACAGCGAAGTCGAGCCCCCGAGGTCCACATACCTCCTCCCGAAGGAAGCGCCCCAACGAGCGGCCGTCGACCCTTCGGACCACCTCTCCGACGAGATGTCCGTAGAAGAGTGCGCTTTCTCCGTGCCGCTCACCCGGTCGCCACTGAGGCTCCTGTGCCGCAAGTGCCCCGCACATTCGGTCCCAGTCGTAGAAGGCCTCAGTGGGAAGCGGGTCGTCGAGTGCCACGATGCCTGCCTGGTGGCTCAGCACCTGGCGCACCGTCGCCGGCGCTACGAACTCGGGCCAGTAGGCCTGCATCGGCTCGTCGAGGCCCACGAGTCCGCGGTCGACGAGCATGAGCAGACACACCGCGGCGAAGGGCTTCGTGACTGAGTAGGGCATCACGATGCTGTCGGCACGCCAGGGCCGGGTGTGCGCAGCGTCAACGTAGCCGCCGTGCAGACGGGCGACCCATCGGCCCTCGTGCCAGGCCGCCATCGCTGCGCCGGTGCCATCCTGCTCCGACACGACCTGTCGAAAGGTATCCCACACGGGCTCGAACCCTGGGGCGGCCTCGCCCTCGATCCGCGTCATCAGCGCTGCCAAGCCCGAACCTTCATGGGTCCGAGGGTAACGAGGCGAAACGCTTACGGTGCCCGCGCCGGCGGCGAGGGACACGCGCCCCGCCGGGCTTCGTGCGGCGGCTCAGTCCGGCGAGCTGAGGATTGGCTGCTTGAGGTCGAAGAACTCCGGCTCGCCGATG
>Ga0075421_100009305_pt1 | contig 12104 bp, 9 predicted proteins | sample SoiMetdeltSBSDD5_FD_75292 | JGI IMG/M metagenome (GOLD analysis project Ga0075421, IMG submission 75292) | Bulk soil microbial communities from a Populus tree surrounding site in Tennessee, USA - Soil MetaG P. deltoides SBSDD5 | ecosystem: Environmental > Terrestrial > Soil > Tree plantation...
GCGAGGACGACCTGCTTCTGGCCATCGTGGGCTGCGGGGTCGTTCGGCTTGAGCCTGGCCGCCTCGGCGAACATGGCGTAGCTCAGGTCCAGGTCATGCCGACCGAGCGTCGCCTGTCCGTGCTTCAGGTAGGCTTGATAGAGGGTCTCATCCAGCTCCGGGCTGGTCCCATCCCGTCGTGTGAGCATCTCCAGGATCTCGATGGCCCGCCCGGCGTCACCCTTACCCAGCAGCGTTCGGGCTTCCTGCAATCCGTCCGATGGCGACGGCGTCGCGGTCGCTGTCTGCGTCGAGGGTGCCACCACGGCCTCGGGCGTTTCGACCACGACCGGTGCAGGCGTAGGGGGAGCGGGCGCCGCCACCACCGACGGATCGCGCACCGGCGACAGCCCCAACCCGCTGCCCAGCAGCGCGACGCCGAGCAGGAGAAATCCCAGCAGCCCCAGGGCGGCGCTCAGCACCCCCAGCCGCCGTGGCCAGGACGGCGTTGGCATGTCCATGGCCCGCTCGGACGATGGCAGTACGGTCGGATGATCTGGCCCGACAGCAGCGACGGGCTGACCGCAGTGGCCACAGAATTTCGCGTGAGCTGGTAGCTCCGCTGCGCAATTGGTGCACCATGTGTTCACGCGGCGATCCTCCGCCGGTTGACGCGCGTCTCAGCCACGACCCACTGGTCGGAGATGGGGATGGCCGAGACCGAAACCAAAGCCAAGGCGATACCCGCAGACCTTGTACCTACGGCAATGGAGATCCCATCGTGGAGTTGGCTTAGTCGGGGCCGGCCGGGCAGCGTGGGACGCGCAAGCGAACGCCGCCGCGTTGGAGAAGGACGGCTCCGTCCGCATGATGATCGAGGGCTCCGTTCGATAGATTCGGGGTTTCGTGTGCCGATTGAGCCGCCTGGGCAACCCTCAGATTCTGGCTACCGACGAGACCCGCGCCAGCGGCCGTGCTTTTGAGAGCCCTAGTAGCGGTCCTCGCGTCGGCCACCGCATCCACCGTTGCTCGGGCCCCGCGCCTGCCTGAAGCAATCCGAGCATAGGACCGGCCGGTCGCCGCGTGGCTGGACTGGGGTGCGCTGACGGTTCCGTCAGCGTGAGGCATGAGAGTCAGCCACGTCCGGCATGCGGTCCGCCCGGGCCTGCAGCCACCCAAGGATCGCCTCGGCCAAGGCCGTAGCGTCGTGACGCAGGAGATACCTCGCCGACGCCAATGGTCGAGCGATCACCTCGATGCCCATAGACTGGATCGCCTCGATGTCGGCCTCGACCGGAAAAGCGCCCTCGTCGGTGTACCGTTTCAGGACCCTCGGGGGCGCCGCCGCGGTATTGACGAGGACCGCGTCGAGCGACGCCGGGGCCAAATAGTCGAGCAGTCGCTCGACGAAGGTGCTGGCGCGATATTGGTCCGACTCCCCCGGCTTGGTCATCAGGTTTACGACGAACAGGCGATGCCGCGACTCGGCGATCGCCTCGGTGATCCCGTCGACCAGCAGGTTCGGGACGATGCTCGTGTACAGGTCTCCCGGCCCGATTACCACCAGGTCGGCCCTCCTCAGCGCCTCGATCGCCGAGGCAGTGGGATAGGCGGGGTGGTCGAGGTAGACGTAGTCGATCTCGGATTCCCGGTGCTCCGTTCGCACGTCGATCGCCGCTTCCCCGCGCAGCACGTGACCGTCGACCAGGCGCGCACAAAGATTGACGTTCGACGTGGTCACCGGGATCACGCGACCATGCGCCCCGAGCAGCCGACCCGCCCAGCTGTAGGCACTCTCGACCGAGCCGGTGATGTCCGCCAACGCCGAGATGAAGAGGTTCCCCAGGTTGTGGCCGTCGAGGCTACGCGCGTCATCCCCGCCGTCCTCGCCCTGCCAGCTCCGGAACCGATACGTGAAGAGCGCCCGCAGCATGGCCGCCGTCTCGTCATCGCCCGCGAGCGCGACGAGGCACTGACGGGCATCTCCGGGCGGCAGGAAGCCGTACTCGTCCCGCAAGCGGCCGGAGCTGCCGCCGGAGTCCATCACCGAGACCACGGCGGTGAGATCGACGCCTCGACGGCGTAGGCCCGAGAGCGCGGTGTGGGACCCCGTCCCGCCGCCGAGGACCACGACGCGGGGTTGGGACACGATCGGAAGCGGGGCCGGCATTCTCTCCTCCTCTTTCTATCAACCGTGCGACGGCGTTGGCGTGGCGACGGGGCCGAGCGCCACGCCGGTGCGCTCCAGCTTGCCCCAACCGACGCGGAACCCTTTGAGCGCGGTGAGGAACGTCGCGAACAGCACGAAGTACATCAGCCAGCGCAGGACGAAGCGCTGAGCCGGAACCGCGAGCAGCGGTCGCAGGTGCTCGCGATCCAGGCGGAACGCCAAGATCGATTGCACCCACTCCGTCAGGATGAACGCGGCGTAGTAGAGGCCGGGCGTCGGACCGTCGGACCAGAAGATCGACCCAACGAGCGCCCCCATGGACACCGGCCCCTCGTGGTTGAAGTAGACCGTTTCCAGGACGTGCATCGACAAGAACCAGAGGGCCCCGGCGTCCATCGCGGGCCCGACCAGACTCAAGCCCAGGTAGAGCAGCGCCGATGGGAAGGCGACCATGCCGAGCGCACCGAAGCGCGGCCTGAGCAGCACGTCCCGATGCTTCCACAGGACCTGCAGGGTGCCGTACGACCAGCGACGCCGTTGCTTGATGAAGGCCTGCACGGTCTCCGGGGCTTCCGTCCAGGCGATCGCCCGGTCCTCGAACACGATCCGCCGACCGAGGCGGCGGACGCTGATCGTCAAGTCGGCGTCTTCGGCGAGGGTCCCGTGCCCGAACCCGCCGGCCGCGAGCACGTCGCGCTTCCGCCACGCCCCCGCGGCCCCGGGCACGACGGTGATGCAATTCAACAGGGTGTAGGCCCGACGGTCGAGGTTGAAATTCGTGATGTACTCGATCGACTGCCAACCGGCCAGCGTCCCTCGACGGTTCCCGACCTTGGCGTTGCCGGACACGGCCCCGACGGTCGGATCGCGGAAGTGCCCGAGCATGTAGGAGATGAACCGGGGGTCGAAGACCGTGTCGGCGTCCATCGCGATGAGCACCTCCCCCCGCGCCTCGCGCACGCCGAGATTGAGCGCACTCGCCTTGCCCCCGTTCTCCTTGCTGATGACCCGGACGGCCGGGTGCGATGCGTACCGCCGCGCGACCGCAAGGGTGTCGTCCTTCGACCCGTCGTCGATCACCAGGACCTCGAAGTTCTCGTAGTCGCTGCGCAGCAGCGACTCGATCGTGGCCCCGATCACCGCTTGCTCGTTGTAGGCCGGGACCAGCACCGACACGAACGGCTGGAATCGACGGCCGTCAAAGGGGTACGGCCGGGGCCTCCGATACTGGATCAGCGCCAGGCATGCGAGCCCGCCGATGCGCACGATGCTGAGCAGGATGCTGGCGACCATCAGCACGTAGAGCGCGTCCTCGCCGGCCTGGAAGGCGGCGAAGCATAGCGCCACGAACCGGATCGGGAGCCGATCCTCGGGCGGGATCGGCGGCATGCCGAACTCGCGATCCATGCCGATCAGGCCCGAGACGGTCGTGAACTCGAAGCCCTGCGCCTGATACGACTCGATGATGGCCGGGAGTGCCTCCAGGGTCTGACGACGGTCGCCGCCGCTGTCGTGTAGCAGGATGACGTACCCCCGGACGCGGCTCTGATCGGTGGCCGCCGTGATGATCCAGTCGGTCCCCGGCAGGCGCCAGTCGTTCGGATCGAGCACGTTCCCGACCGACAGATAGCCCTGCTGGCTGGCCAGACGAAGCGTCCGAGGGTAGGTGTCCGGCAGCGGCGATTCGGCCTCGACGAACGAATTGGCCTCAGCATAGAGCGGCGAGCGGAAGTAGCGCAGGTCGCGGTCGGTGATGCCTGCGATGACGTAACGGGTCGCGTTCAGCTCGAACCGTGCCCACGGTTCGGAGACGTCGGCCAGCATGGTGTGCGTAAAGGTGTGGTTCGCGAGCTCGTGGCCTTCGCGGTAGGCCCGCCGCACCAGGTCGCGGTTGCCCACGGCGTGGCGCCCTACCATGAAGAACGTGGCCTGTACCTGATAGCGCGCCAGCAGGTCCAGCACCTGGGGCGTCCACTCCCGGCTGGGGCCGTCGTCGAAGGTGAGCGCGATCTTCCGGCCGCCGGGCGGCACGCCGCTGCGCGCGAGGACGTAGGGCACCGGCAGCTCGGTGTAGCGGACGTCCGTCACCAGGCCGCTCGCGGGATCGAGCGCGATTTCGCGGCGCCCGGCGCGTACCTGATCGTTGGTCAGGTGGACGATCTCGCCGGAACCGACGAACTGGAACGGTAATTCCGCCGGGATGGCACCGAGTGCACGGAGTATGTCCTGCCGGCCCGTGCCGGCGAGACGGGCCCACAGGGACGGATCCTCGGCGCCGAGCCTGGCGAGGCTCACCCCGGCCAGCCCGCGCGCTTCGACCTGGACCAGCTTGTTGCTGAGCGCCGGGGCGTCGTCGACGTGGGCGCGGTATCGAGTCCCCGCCTGCTCGTAGGCCAGCCGGAGGCCGCCGGTGTCAGGTTGCCAGGCAACCTCACCGCCGTGCACGTGGGCCAGGGCCATCGCCTGGGGGAAGTCGATCGCCCGGGCGTGGCCGCCCTCGGGCCATGCGTGGCCGAACATGGAGATGCCGGCGATCAGCCGCTCGGGTGGCACGACCTGGATGAGGGCATCCACCATCGACGTGAAGAACGGGGTCGGCGCGTCCGGTCCCGGCTCGGGACGGGCACCCGCATCGAGGGAAATCAGCACGCGCAGGTAGTCGACGTGCGGGAGCAGCGCCGCGAACGCCTGGAGGCGCTCGGGGTCAGCGGCATGCACGGTCACCGAGCCGATCGTGACGCGCCCCTGGGGTTTCAGCGCCGCGCTGAGCTCGGCCAGGAAGGTCGCGAGCGCCGGCTGATCCACTTCCTCGAGGCCGTCGAAGTGGACGTCGATGCCGTCCAGGCCGTACGAGTCGAGCGTCCAGGCTACGTCCTTGATCACGTCCGCTCGTCGCTCCGGGTCCGCCAGGATGGCCCTGACGAGGTCGGGATGGCTGCTGCCGCGCTCGTCGACGTTGTCCAGCGTCGGGATCACCGTCAGCCCGGCATCGACGGCGATCGCGATCGTGTCTTCGATGACGAGATCGACGAGCGGATCGCCCTCCTCGCGGGTGAGGTGGAACCAGCGCGGGAACAGGTGCGTGAACGCGCGACCGTGATCCTTGAGCGAGCGCAGGCCGTGCAGATCGGCCTCCGCCAGCTCGAACGCGATGATGCCGCGGGGCGGCGTGGCCCGCGACGGCCGCGCCTCGGGCGCCCACATCCCGTTTGCGAACAGCACGAGCACGGTGACGGCAACGACGACGGCGCAGGAGCGTCCTGAGACGGACGTGGCCCGGGTGATTGCTTTCACTGCAGGACCAGGTACCACCAGAGGAACGCGAGGGCCAGCATCCACCCGGTGACCAGCGACACCTGGAACCGGATGCGCAACCAGCGACGGCCGGAATCGTCGGCGAACACGAAGTGCGGCGGTGCTCCCCAGGCGGGGCGTTCGGCCCGCTCGTCGGCCCAGACCGGGAAGCGGACTTGCGCCTGGCCTGCGATCAGCACAGAGAATCGAAACCAGCTCAGGTAATCGCCGCACCAGGCGCAGGCCGTCGCGTCGCTGTCGCACCGTGCGCCGCGCCGCGAGCCGCCGATGACCGTCAAGCGGCGCTGCCCTCCTCGCGTCCGATGCTCCGGATCCTCGGGCTGGCGTCGTTGATCTCCGAGCGATACTCCCCCAGCCGGGTCCGAGGACGCCCCAGCAGGTGCAGGCTCCTTCGAGGGGGTGTCCCAGTCGAACAGCGTCATGCCCGCTCGGCTGGTGACGAGGGCTCCGGAGCGGAAGATCAGGATCGAATCGCCGATCTCGATGCGGTCACCATCTTGGAGGAAATGCAGGTCCCGACCGTCCCCGCCGTTGACAAAGGTGCCCCGTTCGCTCCCCCAGTCGATCAGCACGTATTCGTCGCCCGCGCGAACGATGGCAGCATGCTCCGGGGCCAGCAGCGGGTCATCGAGCCGGAGGTGATTGCCGGTGCCCCGACCGATGGTGAGCACGCTGTCGGACAGCGGCCACGCGTGCCCGGTCGGTAGGATGAGTCGGGCGTGGCGTCCCGACTGCCGATCCTCGGCGGTCGTGTCGGTGACGAGCCCCTCCAGGGCTTGGCGCTCGTCCCGGTAGGTCGGCAGGCCCGACGGAGCACCAGTGCGCGACGACGGGGCCGTTGGTGCAATCAGCCCGATCCCGCCGCCGCGCTTCTCCAGGCTCACGTGGAGCTCCACCAAATCCTCGAGACCGGTACCGTCGCCCTCAAGGTCGGTCACGTCGACGACGATCCTGACCACGTTTCGGCGTACCAGGCAGCGGCACGTCTGCAGGAGCGATTCGCGCGTCGCGAGGTCGAGGCGGCCACGCACGCGGAGCCGCGCGTAGGCGCGCCCGTGGGTCGGCAGGATGTCCGCCACGATCGTGGGAACCGGCCGGGGTGCGCCCGCCCAGGCGCGCCACACGTCCGCCAGGCGGGTCGTCGGCTGCTCGTCGAATGCCGGTCCCGATATGGGCTGGGCGGGACGCTGGGCTTCCGGCCGCACCCACCACGCGGGCTGCAAGGGATCCGTCGGCTGCTCGTCGAATGCCCGCTGCGACGCACGCCGGGGCGGGCGCGAGGCGCCCGCCCGCACCGGCCACGCGCTCGGAAGGCGGTTCGTCTCCTGCTCGTCGAATGCCGGCCCCGGCGCGGGCCGGGGTATAGGCTGAGCCTCATGCGCCATCATGGCGGTCCCTTTTCTCGCGGTGATCACAAATTTGACAACGCCGCGCGTTCAGCCACGAGCGCCGGCCAGACCGCGGGATCTTCGCCGCCGAGACGCCAGAAGGCGTAGCCGCCGATGCCCACCTCCCGCCCGATCGCGAGCAAAGCCGCCACGGTGGCGCCATCCGAGAGCCACACCTGGTGCCGGTCGCGGCTGCGGCCGTAGTCGAAGACGACGTGCAGATCTCGCCACTCGCGACGCGGCTGCACGCCGTGCTGGCGAGCGAGCTCGAGCAACTCCTGGTACGTTCGCCCCACACCCGGCGCGCCCGATGCCCAGTCGTACCCGTAGAGGGGCACGCCCTGGATCACCTTGGCCGGGTCGATGCGGGAGACCGCATGTCGGAGGACATCCTTCGTCCACGAGAGCGGCGCGATCGGGCTCGGACGGGCCGGGTCGTAATCGTACGTCAGCACGATCACCCGGTCCGCCGCCGCGCCGATCCGGGCCCAGTCCTGGGCCCGGGCACCGGCCCACTCGCCCGGATCGCTCGCCTTGGCATGGACCGCCACCGCGAGCTGCTTGCCCTGATCGTGGAGTTCACCGGCCAAGTCCTCGATGAAGCGCGAGAACGGGTCGCGCTCGGCGGCCGACAGGCTTTCGTAGTCGATCTCGATGGACGGATGGCCGCCCTCGGCCGCCATCGTCACGAGCTGCTCGACGTGGCGCCGTCGCCGCGACCGGGTCGAGAGCAGGTGCGCGATGACCTCGCGGTCCCAACCGTCCGGAGAGCTGTTCGCGATGACGGGGACGATGGCCGGTCCCTGAGCGACCGCCCACCCGGGGACATCGACCGTGCCCGGGAGTCCGATGAGGTCGCCGGCATGATCGGGCCTGAACCGCACGACGGCGATGCCGGTGAGCGCGTCGCGGTGAGCCTCGGCAGCCGACCAGGCGGCGGCGTGATCGAAGTCCGGAATGTAGCCCCACCATTGACTCGGCCGAACGTTCGCGCGCGGTTGCATCGCGGTGGCGGTCGGTTCGGCTGCGGACGTGGTGGTCGGGACCGACCCGGCACCCGATGTGCTGATCGGGTGATCGTCGGGAACCGAGTTGCCCGGTGCCGAGGTCGAGGCCTGCGCCGACGGCGCGTCCGTGGCTGCCCGCCCGTCTCGACATGCTGCCAGGAGCGCCACGACGGCGACGCTCATCGCCTGGCCCATTCGGCCGAGGAAGTGACGGCGTGTCGCTGCTCTCGCCGCCCAGATTCCGGACCATCTCCACCTCTGGCTGTTCACCTTCTTCGCTCCGCCCCTAACCTAATCTTCGCTCCGCCCCTAACCTAATAGGTATGTTGGTGGAGACACGCCGGATGAAGCGCCCTGCCCGACCTGCTATCGCGACCACGGGCCAGGCTCGCTCATGGGCGATCGGGTACTTGAATTGAAACTCGCTCGACGATCACCTCGTTCTGCAGGCCTCCGGCGAAGATCCCGACCCGACCCCGCGACGGCGCCGGGTCCTCCAACTCCGCCACCTGGGTGCCATTGACCAGGAACGCCAGCCGTGGTCCTATTGCCCGGACCGTCAGCTCGTTGGCCCCGTCACCGGGGCGTACCGCCGTCGACGGAGTCCAGGGAACGAGGTCCACCCAGCGCTGCTCATCGCGTCGCCAGATGCCGACCTCGCCGCGGTCGCCAACTTCGAACAAGTAGTGCCGGCCCATCGTCCTGACGCCATCCTCCGCACTCGTCGCTTCGTTGCGCACAATCACGCCGTACCCGCCGCTCACCGGGCCGCTCGCCTTCCGGAAAGTGGCCGTCACCAGGACATCGTCGAGCAGCTCGTCGACCGGCACATGGACGACCACGCCGGGATCGGGCCCTCGGACGAACAGGCGGTACGTCCCATCCGAAAGCCACGCCGTCGCGCCGGGATCGTGCGGCCATCCGTGCGGAGACTCGATGAACCTCTCGTCGAGCAGGGTCCGGAGCGGTGCCGACGTGGCCGGCTGGACCGCCGACGTGGCGGTTGCCGGGACTTGCGCGCCGACGGAGCCAGGCCCCGTCCCAGCGGCAGGCGTCCCGACGACTCCGCTCACGTCCGGTGTCGCGACTACGGCAGGTGGAAATGGTGGGGCGATCTGCACCCCTACTCCTCCGACCGATGGCAGCGACGGTCGGACCAGCGAGAGGGGGCGCCGTTCGCCGAACAGGAAGAGTAGACTGACGACCCCAACGAGCGGGCCAAGGAGCGGGACCAGCACACCCCAGAAGAGTCCATGACGCCCTCCCACAGCGAACCTCCTACTCCCCGCGAACCTGTGATGCCTTAGGCTCGGACACGACCTGATGCACGCGCGCCTCTTGAGAATGCGACGACCTCATCTCGCCCGCGAGCTTGGGTGCAACCGCTGCGTCTGCGCCACTGGAGGCGTCGAAAACCTTACGTAAAACGCTTCGGGAGGAATTGTACCGACGATGTCAAGGGTGTATATCGACACATTCCACGACCGGGGCGTGTGTGCTCGGAGCGGCGCCTGGCGTGCGCGAGGCCACCGTGAGCCTCATGTCTCGCTGGGAGCGGCCGTCGTCCGACCGGCAGGTGGCGATGATCCGCACGAGCCTGGGCGAGGATGCCTACGAGGTCGCCTTCGCCGACGGACGAGCCATGCCAATGGAGCAGGCCATCGAGCTTGTGCTGGAGTTGGCTGCCGAGATCCAAGCGGCATCACCCTGCCCCCCGGCTCCCCCGGTCGTCCCACCCGACCGCGGCAAGGTCGAGCGACTTCGCGCGGCCGTGCGCGTCACCATAGGTGACGAGGTGTTCGCTTCGACCTGGGCCGAGGGCCGGGCGATGACCCTGCAGCAGGCCGTCGCCTACGCCCTCGAAGAGCAGCCATCCGCGTAGCCCCACGGACGAGGATTGGCCCTCGCCGCGTCTGCCCCGGCCGTACCGTCGGGCCGATCCGGGAACGGGTGCGCCCACCCGATGTCGTGACCGCGATCACTGACGCCGCCGAGCCCGCGCGCGATCCTGATCAAGGAAGCCCAGGCGGGAGAGGGGCGCGGTGCCGGACCTGCTGTGCTATCAGCTCCGTGACGGCCCGCACGCGGGCGAGCCGACCGCCGAGCGCGGCGAGATCGAGCGGCTGGCGCGCGCATGTCAAGCGGCAGACTGCCAGGCCGGCCTCGACTCGACCGTGGTCGAGACGCGCTTCAACGTGGTGCGGTCGAGCGTGCCGGACCTCGTGACCAGGGTCCGTCAGCTCCGCGACTACCTGCCGCCGGAGGATCAGCGCGCTGCGCTCCCGAGGGCCGAAGTACACCGCTTGACGAGGCTGCCATGACCGCAGATGGCTGTTCCCGAGCTGGCCACGGCCCATCACCTGGGTCCCGTGCCCATTGATGAGGTACACCGGTGCGGGATGACGCCTCGGCGTTCAGGGCCATCGGCGGCCACGTCGCCCGATCGGCCGTTCCGTGCGGGAGGAGAGATGGCAGCCTGGAACGGGTGGGCATGGCTCGGCGGTCCCGTCATCGGCGGCAGGCCGGTCGCGGGGCGCAACGCGGACGGCCGACTTGAGGTCTTTGGCCACGCAAGCGGCGGTGTGGGGCTCCAGATCGTCCACGCCTGGCAGGGCGCGCCGGGCGGTGGCTGGAGCACCTGGGACTCGCTCGGCGCCCCGCCGACCGGCAACATCGGCGACCTGGCCATCGGGGAGAATGGCGACGGCCGGCTGGAGCTGTTCGTCCGTGAGGGGCCGATGAGCAGCGGTTTCGCCTGGCACGCCTGGCAGGAGGTCCCGCCCGCGATGGGCTGGGCCGCCTGGGACACGCTCGGCTCTCCGCCCGGCGGCCTAGCGAACGTGACGGCCGCGGTCGGGCGGAACGCGGACGGGCGACTCGAGCTGTTCGCCTTCGCGAGCGATGGCGCCCTCTGGCACATCTGGCAGCAGGCCACGGGCGGCTGGAGCGGCTGGCACAGCCTGGGGACCCCGAGCGGCCTCTTCCCATTCGGGCTCGCGGTCGGGACGGCCGCCGACGGGCGGCTGTCGGCCTTCGTCGTCGTCCTCGGCGGGAGCGCCTGGGAGAGCCTCGGCGGCAACCCCGGCGGCCTCGACGTCGCCGCCAACTCCGACGGGCGCCTGGAGGTCTTCGCCACCCTCGGGGACGGCTCCCCGAGCGGCCCGACCGGCGTGCTGCACCGCTGGCAGACCGCCCCGAACGGCGGCTGGAGCGCCGACCAGTCCTGGGTCCCGACCCTGGTCGGCTCGGTCAGGCGACTGGCCCAGACGACGCACGGGACGCGGCGGTTCGGTTGGGGTCCGCCGGATGTGCCAAGCGAAGGGGGCACTGGCAGTCTCAGTGCGGCAAGTCTGAGGCGCGATCCTGACTAGGCCAGGGATGCAGGCCCGTTGTGCCGCGATTGAGAAAGGAGCCGAGAAAGTAACGACGAGCTGTTCGTGACTGTCCGCTGGCGTTCATCCCGTCCGCTCGCGGCGCCTGCCTCGAAGGGGCGAACGCCTGCGAACGACCACGGATCGCAGCTTAGACGAATCTCACCATCGGCTCCCCGAAGCCCCCTGACCAGATAGGCCAGGGGGCTGCTTTCTGCCTTGCGTTCCAACCGGCGTTCCAACGCCTCGAAGGTGAGGTGGTCGCCCATGCCACGACGACGGAGTCATGCAGTGTCGTACCCCATCCCTGAAGCGGTGGCGTGCCACGCTCAGGAGGCCGCCGAGAATCTCGCCATGGCTGCTCGCCTGGCTCGTGACCTTCCGCGTGCGTTGCGGCACCCTATCCGGGCCGACGTCGCCCGGATGCGTCTGCTTCGTCAACTGGCCTCGCGAGACCGTCGCTTCTTGGATGTCGCAGAGCGAGCCATCTACCGCAACCCGAAGAGTCCGTATCTGACGTTGCTGCGTCATGCTGGCGTCGAGCTGGGCGACCTCTCCGCGCTCGTGGCCCACGACGGTGTCGAGGGCACGCTTGACGAGCTGGTCACCGCGGGCGTCTATGTCACATACGATGAGCTTCGTGGTCGGCGACCGGCGGTGCGAGGCAGCGGACGCTTCGCGTTCCAGGCGAACGATTTCGACAACCCGCTCGTCCACCCCCATGTGATCCGCTACACCGGCGGCAGCACCGGACCCGGTCGGACGTCGCCCGCTTGATGGCCTGGTGGTGCCTGACTCGACGACGATCGAAGCAACATGTGCGGGGAGGCCGGGTGTGGACACGCGACAGCGGATCAGCATCGCGCTCGCTGCG
>Ga0075421_100009309_pt1 | contig 12102 bp, 14 predicted proteins | sample SoiMetdeltSBSDD5_FD_75292 | JGI IMG/M metagenome (GOLD analysis project Ga0075421, IMG submission 75292) | Bulk soil microbial communities from a Populus tree surrounding site in Tennessee, USA - Soil MetaG P. deltoides SBSDD5 | ecosystem: Environmental > Terrestrial > Soil > Tree plantation...
AAACCTGGAGCTCGCGTCGTCGATCGGCGACGCTTGGAATCGTTGGGTAGACAGAGCTAAGGCACGCCGGGAAGGCGTCCCGTGCCAACTCGAGAAAGACCGGGCTCGCCCCTCTTCGGGTCTTGGTGCCGGCGCTCCGAGCGAAGGAGCGTGCGGACGAGCCGATCTCTCGACGCATACGCACGAGATTTTTTTCAGGGCTCCTCCCTGTTAAGGAATCACCCCCTGCATCTCATTTGCGCTTTGGTCTTTTCGCTCGAGAGAGCGAAAAAACTGCGGCGGATTTCAGCGCGAAAGTTAGCGCTCCCGTGACACGCCGTCAATGAAAAACGTAAATTTTTTGATTACGTCGCCGATGGGCGACACACGGATGAGTGCTTCGCGCACGCACGTTTTTCTAAATAGTGATCGCTAGCTGCACGGAACTGCCGCGCAGATGGCGAGCGCAACGCGAAGCCGACGATCCCGATCGGGAACTACGCGGCGGTCGCGCCGCCGCACGAGCTGCCGGCGCCCGCGGTGCACCCGAGGCAGTGTCCGTCGAAGCGGATCGGCCGCGCCAGCGCGCGCTCGAACGCAAAATCGAAAATCGTCAGCGGCCGCCCGGCGCGATCGATTGCGTCGATCTCGAGCATCTGGTTGAAGTCGCAGTCGTAGATGCGGCCGTCGTATCCGACGCTGATCAGGTTGCGGCACATGACGCTCGCGGCAGCCGCCGGATTGAACGCAGCAAGAAGTTTCTCCATGTACGCGTCGTACTGGCCGCTCTTGTCCAGGTGCAGGCGAAAGCGATTGATCGGCATGTTCGTCATCGTGAACAGGCCGTTGAACACCAGTCCGAACTTCGCCTTCAGCTCGCGCTTGTAGTCGGCTTCGAGGCCCGCCTGCGGCGCGGGCAGATAAGGGCCCACGGGGTTGTACACGAGGTTCAGCACCAGGCCGCTTCCGTCGATCCCGTAGCCGACTTCGTTCAGGCGCTTCATCGCTTCCATGCTCTTCCTGAACACGCCGGAGCCGCGCTGCGCATCGGTGAAGAACTCCTGGTAGTACGGAAGGGAGGAGATCACTTCGACGCGATTCTTCGCGAAGAACGGCGGGAGGTACTCCTTGCTCTCCTTCGTCTGCGGATTGCCGTCGAGCTGCACGGTCAGGTTATGTCGCACCATCACCTGCTTGCCGAGCGCGACGGCGCGTTCCACGAACGCGTCGAAGCCGGGATGGAGCTCCGGCGCGCCGCCGGTGATATCGAGCTTCGTGATCTGCGGATGGCGCTCGAGGATCTCCAGGCAGCGCGCGATCCCTTCCGGCGACATTTTCTCGGTGCGCGACGGCGAAGCGTCGACGTGACAATGCCGGCACACCTGGTTGCACAGCTTCGTGACGTTGACCTGCAGCGTGTCGATCGCGAGCGGAGGCAAATCGATGCCGCGCCGGCGCAGCACCTCGTCGAAGTCGTACTTCGAGCTCTCGCGCACGGCCTTCACCTGCACGGCGGTGCTCAAAGCACCATCTTCCGCAGATGGTTCTGCATCTGCACCGAGTGCACCAGCGTGATCCCGGCCTGCATCGCGGCGGCCACGTGGACCGCTTCCATCATCTGCTCCGGGTTCGAGCCGGTCTCGAGGCATTGCGTCGTATAGGCGTCGATGCAATAGGGGCATTTCAGCGCGTGCGACACGGCGAGCGCGATGAGCGCCTTCTCGCGCTTGCTGAGCGCGCCGTCGGTTCCGGTGACGCTGCCGTAGTACCGGAAGAAGTCGTCCGCAAGCTCCTTGGCGTGCTCGCCGATTCCGGCAAATTTCTTCAGGTCTTCGGATTCGTAGTAGCTGCTCATCTGCGCCTCGTCAATCTGAGTTGGTCCGCCTGGAAGAGAAAACATTACAGCATCCCGCGCATTCCGCGTGCGCAATGCTCGCTGCGCGAAATACGCGAGATTTCCTGCGCAGGCCGACCCTAGCGGCCGAAGAACAGCGCGAGCGCCATCAGCAGGCCGTGCACGTTCGCGGCCCCGATCGTCTGCTTGATCGCGCCCTCGAGCCGCGCCGGCTCGGTGGCATGTGCGAACAGTTGCCGCGCTGCGCCGGCGGTCAGGAAAAGCGTTGCGAGCGGGATGAGCGCGAGCTTCGGCAAGCTCCCGGCGAACACGGCACTCGCCAGCCACAGGTAGGCAACCGCACCGATCATCGCGTAGCCCGCCGGCGCCACGCGCGTCCCGAGCCTGACTACCCAGTGGTGCTTGCCGGCGGCCTGGTCGGCCTTCAGATCGGGAAACTGGTTGATGTACAGGATGTTCATGACCAGGAGCGCATAGCTCGTCACGGCGGTGACCGGAAGCGGCGCGAACGCCTTGCGCTGGACGTAATCGGTGCCGACCGCGATCAAACCGAAGCCGAGCGCCACGCATGGCTCGCCGAAGCCGCGGCCGTTCAGCTTCAGCGGCGTGCCCGAGTACGCCCAGCCGATGAAGCAGCCGGCGAGGCCGATCCACAGCAGCCCGATCCCCGCTACCGCCGTGAGCCACAGGCCGGCGACGATCGTGGCCGCCAGCAGCGCGAGCCCAAAGGCGAGCATCGCGCGCGCAGAGATCACGCCGTTCTGGATGAAGCGGCTGCCTCCGGTGAACGGAAACAGGCGCTCGGTATTCAAGCGGTCCGTTCCATTCAATTCGTCGTAGTAGTCGTTGAGCACGTTGACCGCGGCGTGCGCGACCAGCGCAAAGACGACGGAGATGCACGCGGTCAGCGGCGCGAGCGCGACGCCATCGCAGTACGCGGTGGCGATTCCGATCAGCGCGGCGAAGAACGAAACGCTCAGGAAAGGCGGTCGCGTCGCGAGGAAATAGCGCAGCGCCGGGTTCGGCAGCAGTGCGAGCGTCGGTTCGGCCGGCATCGGAAATCAGCTGTCGAACGGATCAGCCATGGAGCGCGGAAGTCGGCCCGACATGGGCCGGTATGATACGCGGATGGTCGAGATCCTCATTCTGTACTACAGCCTTGGCGGCTCGGTGCGACGCATGGCCGAATTCGTCTCCGAGGGCGTCGAGCGCGCCGACGGTGCGCGCGCGCGACTGAGGACTGTGCCGCCGCTCAAAAAGCCCGCCAGCGCCGACCCGCCGGCGCATCTCTACTGTGAGCTGGCGGACCTGGAGAGCTGTGCCGGCCTCGCGCTCGGCAGCCCGACCCATTTCGGCAACATGGCGGCGCCGCTCAAAGCGTTGTTCGACGAGACCGTGCCGCTGTGGTTCCGTGGAGGACTCGCCGGGAAACCAGCCAGCGTATTCACGTCTGCCAGCAGCATGCACGGCGGCCACGAAACGACGCTGGTGTCGATGATGCTGCCGCTCCTGCACCACGGGATGCTGATCGTCGGGACGCCTTACACGCAGGTGGAATTGATCACCACGCGCACCGGCGGCACGCCGTACGGACCGAGCCATTTTGCGGCGACCGCGAACGACCAGCCGATCTCGGAAACCGAGCGCACAATGTGCATTGCGCAGGGCCGGCGGCTGGCCGAGATCGCCGTCAAGCTGAAAGCCTGACGCCGCGCCGGCCGCTACCGCTACTCAGTCTTCCCAGCGAGCGCCTTCGACGCCCGCTAGCGCACGGGGTGCTTAGCGCGAGAGGATGTACTGCGCGAGATTCTTGATCTCGGCGTCGTCCTTCGTCTTCACGTGCATGTGATTCGCGCCTTTGGTCATCTGGTCGATGACCTTCTGCTCGCCATCGGGCTTGCCCTTGTACTTGGCGGCGACCGACTTGAACGACGGCCCGCCCTTTTCCGCCGAGACGGAATGGCACTTCACGCAGCCTTCCTTCTTCATCATGGCCGTGGCCTTCGCTTCGTCCGCGGCTTGCGCGGTTGCGAGCGGCAGCACGGAGAACGCGCTGGTAACGATCAGGACGGAAAACTTGTGCATCGCTACTCCTTAGAGAAGTGACGGAAACTGCTGGAAAGTCTACCTCTTTTTCAGCCGTCCCGGTGCCGTCACCGGCGAACCCGGATCCGCGGCCGCAGGATCACGACATCGAAAATCTCGGCGAGAATCGCATTTTCCCAAGGGATCGGAGGAACGCCGGATGGCCGCTTACGTGATCGCAGAAGTCGATGTTCACGACGCTGCGTTGTTCGAGGAGTACCGCAAGCTGGTCCCGCCGACCATCGCCCAGTACGGCGGGAAATACGTTGTGCGCGGGGGCGCGACCGAAACCAAGGAGGGCGGCTGGACGCCGCAGCGGGTCGTCGTGCTCGAGTTTCCGACTATGGATCGCGCGCGCGAGTGGTACCAATCGGCCGAGTACGCACCCGCGCTCGCGATGCGCCTGAAGGCCGCGAAAAGCCGGGTGATCCTGGTCGAGGGCGCCTAGCTGGCGCGGATCACCGCGCAGGCGCTGCGCGCGCCCGCGTTGCCGGTCGGCTGCGTCTTGAAGTCGTCCGGCTGGGCGTGAACGATCAGCCCGCGGCCTACGACGCTCGTCGGTCCGGGCGAGACCGTGAGGATGTCCAGGTCGGCGCTGAGCGATGCGTTGCCTTTGCCGTCCGATTTCAGGCTCGGCAGGTCGCCCGCGTGGCGCTCGGCAACGCCCGCGTGCGCATGCGGCTTGTTCTGCGGATTGAAATGCCCCTTGGTGCTCATCCCGTCACCCGAGCTGCAGTCGCCGGCTTCGTGAACGTGAAAGCCGTATTCGCCGTTCGGCTTCAGGCCCGAGACGCTTGCCGTGACGCGCACCTTGTCGCCCATCTGCGCGAAGGTCGCGTTCCCGCGCACCGTGCTGTCCTTCGTAGGCTCGAGCGTTGCGCTCGCTCTCGGTCCGCTGTGCGACATGCTCTGGCATGCGCCGAGCAGCGCGATCGCAGCCGCCGTCAGAACGATTCTCATCGTTGGTCTACTTCTTTCCGGAGGTGGACGCTGGCGTGGGTTTCGGCTCTTCCATCCCCTTGTTCTTCTTGTAGTTCGCGACTGCCTTGTCCTGAGCCTGGCCAAGCTGCTCCGCGTCCTTGGCCTTCGCAGCAGCCGCCTTATCGGCCGCCGCCGCTTTCTCCGCGTCGCTCTTTGCCGGCGCGGCCGGCAGCTTGGCGTGCAGGCCGGCGATCGAACCGATTGCGAGGCCAGCCGCGAGCACGGCGATGATCGTCTTTTTCATGCTTCTCCTCCTCAATGCTGGGTCTGCGGTGCGCCGGCAGGCTTCGCGGCAGCGTCACCACCGGGCACCTTGCCGGACTTGACGTCGTTGTACCAGTTTTCGTGGTGCTCCCTTGCCCACGTTTCGTCGGTCAGGCCGTCGCGCATGTTGCCGTATGCGCCAACCACGCCGACGGTGCCGAGATAGATGTGGCCGCACGACGCGGCAACCACCAGTACGCCGGCAATGGCATGCACGACGTGAGCCTGCTGCATCGTCGACCGCAACTGGTCGAAGTTCGGGAACAGCAGGATCGCGCCCGAAACGCAGAGGATCAGGCTAAGGAACACGACCCCGCCCCAGAACCAGGCCTTCTCGCCCGCGTTGTACTTCCCGGATGGCATGTGGTGGCCGAGGAACATCTTGTGGGCGTTCAGCATCCACTTGAAATCGCCTTTTTCCGGCAGGTTGTCCCTGATGAAGATCGCGATGAAGATCGGCAGGGTGACGATGAAGACCGGAGCAACGAAGTTGTGCAGGTTCTTGGCAAACCCGGTGAGCCACGCGAACAGCGTGTAGCCGATGATCGGCAACAGCACGTGCTTGCCGAACAGGATGATCAGCCCCGAGATGCCCAGCACGACGAAGCTGATCCCCATCGTCCAGTGCGCCCAGCGCTCGATGGCCGTAAAGCGGACGATCTTGCGACCCGTCAGCGGGTCGTGCGTCTTGATCGGTCCGAGCGCGAAGTAGATCGCGGCAATGACTGCACCTACCAGGATCAGGATCCAGCCGCCGAAGAACGTGATCGGCCCGTTGCGGAACTTGCGCCAGGCTTCGCCAGCCGTGGTCATCGCATCCTGTCCGGGAAAGCGCGCCGCCGGCTGCACCAGCACGCCTGCCTCGCGTCCCGGGGTGCTCGAGTAGTTGGGTTGCCCCGAGCGCACCTCGCGCCACACAGGCGCGTTGTTGCCCGGCTGGTCGACGCTGCTCTTTTGCTGTTCTTTCGCGGTGGACGCTGGCGGCGGTGGCGCCTTCGAGGCCTCAGGCGTCTGTGCGTGGACTGCAATCGGCAGCGCAAGCGCCAGCGCCAGCGCGAGCCGCCCGGTCATGCGGGAGAGGGTGTGCATGAACTCCTCCTTCTTGTCCGGTCGGCTACGGGTTGATCCGCGAGCGCTCGTTCTGGGCAAGCTGCCGTTTCTTGATCTGGTCTTCCCAGCTGTTACGGTCTCCCTTGGTCCATTTCGGGCCGCCGGCGATCGGCTCGTTGCTCCACGGCGCGGTGTCTCCCTTCACCGTCTGGCCGACTTGCTTGCGTGACGGCTCCTGCTCCATCTCCATGCACGCCGCGAGCGTCAGCGTCGCGGCGAGCAGTGCGATGGTCTTCCTCACGACTTCGCCCCTGCCGGCGGCTGTGCGCCCGGCTTGCCGGGGCCGTATGCAGTGCCCCAGCCCCAGACTTCCGAGCCCTTGCCGCGCCGGAGCACGCGCTCGCGGTAGATGTCCGCGATGACGTCGCCGTCGCCGCCAAGCAGCGCCTTCGTCGAGCACATCTCGGCGCACGCCGGGAGCTTGCCTTCGGCGAGGCGGTTGCGTCCGTACTTCTTGAACTCGGCTTCGGAACGATCAGCCTCAGGGCCGCCCGCGCAGAACGTGCACTTGTCCATCTTCCCGCGCAGGCCGAACGCGCCGGCCTGCGGGAACTGCGGGGCGCCGAACGGGCACGCGTAGAAGCAATAGCCGCAGCCGATACATAGGTCCTTGTCGTGCAGCACGACGCCGTCGGCGGTCTTGTAGAAGCAGTCGACCGGGCACACGGCCATGCAGGGCGCGTCCGAGCAGTGCATGCACGCCACCGAGATCGATTTCTCCGCGCCGATCACGCCGTCGTTGATCGTGACGACGCGGCGGCGGTTCACGCCCCACGGTACTTCGTGCTCGTTCTTGCACGCGGTCACGCAGCCGTTGCACTCGATGCAGCGCTCGGCATCGCACAAAAATTTCATTCTCGCCATGGCGTTCTCCTTATGCCTTCGCGACCTGGCACAGCGTCGTCTTGCTCTCCTGCATCATCGTCACGCGGTCATAGCCGTACGTGGTCACCGTATTCACCGCTTCGCCGCGCACGATCGGCGCAGCGCCCTCCGGATAGAACGGCAGCATGTCCTGCCCCTGCCACCAGCCCGAGAAGTGGAACGGGATGAACACCGTGTCGGGTCCGACTCCCTCGGTCACCTTCGCCTTGACCTTGATCTTCGCGCCCGAGGGCGAGCTCACCCACACGTACTCGCCGTTGCGGACGCCGCGGTCAACGGCGGTCTTCGGATTGATCTCGACGAAGTTGTCCTGCATCAGCTCGGCGAGCCACGGGTTCGAGCGGGTTTCTTCCCCGCCGCCCTCGTACTCGACCAGGCGACCGCTCGTCAGGATCAGCGGAAACTTCTTGTGCATCTCGTCCTTGACCGCCTTGTCCTGCACCGACTTGAACAGCGTCGGCAGGCGCCAGAACACCTTGACATCGTCGTGCGTCGGATACTTCGCGACGAGATCCGCGCGCGGGCTGTACAGCGGCTCGCGATGCAGCGGAATCGGATCCGGGAAGTTCCAGACCACGGCGCGCGCCTTTGCGTTGCCGAACGGATGGCAGCCGTGCTTCATCGCCACGCGCTGGATTCCGCCCGACAGGTCGTTCGCCCAGGTCTTTCCTTCGGCTTCCTTCTTTTCCTCGTCGCTGAGCTCGTCCCACCATCCCAGCTTCTTGAGCAGCACGTGATCGAACTGCGGATGACCGGTGGTGATCTCGGCGCCTTTCGGGTGCGAGCCGTCCTCCGCGAGCAGGTTTACGCCGTCCTTCTCCATCCCGAACAGCGCGCGGAAGTTGCCGCCGCCGTCCATGACGTGCTTCGAGTTGTCGTACAGGTTCGGCGAACCCGGGTGCTTGATGTCCGCCTTGCCGTAGCACGGCCACGGCAGGCCGAAGTAATCGCCCGTGAGGTCGTACTCCTTCTTCGTCACGGGATCGACGTACTTGCCGCCGCGCGCCTTCAGCGTCTTCACGTCGAAGACGTGCATCATCTTCATGTGCGCCTTCAGCCGCTCGGGCGACTGGCCCGTGTAGCCGATGGTCCAGCAGCCGGCGTTGATCTCGTTTCTCAGCGTGTCTTCCATCGACGGCTCTTCGCCGCCCTTGCCCTTGACGAGGCGCAGGTTCTGCTTGCCGTCCTTCTTGCCGAGGAACTGGTCGCCGAACCCGAGCTTGGCCGCCAGCTGGTACATCACCATGTGGTCGGTGCGCGACTCGAACAGCGGCTCGATCACGCGCTCGCGCCACTGCAGCGAGCGGTTCGAGCACGTCGCCGAGCCTTCGGTCTCGAACTGCGTCGCGATCGGCAGCAGGTAGGCGCCGTCCTTGCGCACCATCGCGAACATCGCGGCGCTCGCAGACGGATACGGGTCGAGCACGACCATCAGGTCGAGCTTCTTCATCGCCTCGAGCATGTCCGGACCGCGCGTCTGAGAGTTCGGCGCATGGCCCCAGTAGAAGATCATCCGCAGGTTCGGATCCTGGTCGATCGCCTCGTTCTTCTCGAGCACGCCGTCGATCCAGCGCGAAACCGTCATGCCGGGCTTGGCCATCATTTCCGGCGACGCGTACTGGCTCTGCAGCCATTTCAGGTCGACGTTCCAGACTCTCGCCCAGTGCGCCCACGAGCCGGGCACCGCAACCGGGTAGTAGCCCGGTAGCGTATCCGGGTTCGGGCCGACGTCGGTCGCGCCCTGCACGTTGTCGTGGCCGCGATAGATGTTGCAGCCGCCGCCGGAGCGGCCGACGTTGCCGAGCGCGAGCATCAGGATGTTCGACGCGCGCACGACTGCGTTCGCGTTGTTGTGCTGCGTCTGGCCCATCGCCCAGATGACGAATCCGGGCCGGTTCTCGGCGAGCGTCTTGGCAACCGCGTGGATCTCGGCCTCGGAAACGCCGGTGACTTCGGTCACCTTGTCCGGCGTCCACTTCGCCATGACCTCTTCCTTCACCTTGTCCATGCCGTAGACGCGGGTGCGGATGTACTCCTTGTCTTCCCAGCCGTTCTTGAACACCTGGTGCAGCACGCCGAACAGGAACGCGACGTCGCTGCCCGAGCGGTGGCGAACGTACATGTCGGCCTTCGCGGCCGTGCGCGTATAGCGCGGGTCGACCACGATCACCTTGCAGCCGTTTTCCTTCGCGTGCAGCGTGTGCAGCATCGAGACCGGGTGCGCTTCCGCCGCGTTGGAGCCCAGGAACATCAGCGACTTCGAGTTCTGCTCGTCGTTGTACGAGTTCGTCATCGCGCCGTAGCCCCAGGTCTGGGCGACGCCGGCGACCGTCGTCGAGTGGCAGATGCGCGCCTGGTGATCGGTGTTGTTCGTGCCCCAGAGTCGCGCCCACTTGCACAGCAGCGCGGCCTGCTCGTTGTTGTGCTTCGAGGAGCCGACGACGAACAGCGAATCCGGCCCGCTCTGCTTGCGGATCTCGAGCATCTTCTTCGAGATCTCGTCGTACGCCTGGTCCCACGACAGGCGCTTCCACTTGCCCGCCTCGAGCTTCATCGGGTACTTGAGGCGGTGCGAGTCGTGCGTGATGCCATGCTCGCGGACCGAAGCCCCCTTGGCGCAGTGCGCGCCGAGGTTGATCGGCGAATCGAACACCGGCTCCTGGCGCACCCAGACGCCGTTTTCGACGTGCGCGTCAATCGCGCAGCCGACCGAGCAGTGCGTGCAGACAGTGCGCTTGATCTCGACCTTGCCGGCGGGCTTGTCGTCCTTCGCCTCGGCGATCGAGATCATGTTGAACGGAAGTTGCGTTGCGATTCCCGCAGCGCCGGCGCTGACGCCCGAGCGCTTCAGGAACGTGCGCCGATCGATCGTCTTCGCCATGACGCCGGCGAGTCCGCGCGCGAGGCGCGATTGCGAGGCGGTACCCGCGTTTCCTGTCCTGGTCAGCAGCATGGTGCCTCCTCAGACTTTCGTCGTGCGGTAGTAATTGCGGATATGCGCGGACTCCGAATAGCCGGCACCCGCACGCTTATCCTTTTCGCGCGCCGATTGTTGCTGCGTCTTGTTGGTCGCGACGGTTGCTGCTGCAGTCGCTACGCTCCCCGCACCCATCGTCAACAGGAATTTTCTGCGCGAGAGGATCGATTTGCTCTGGCTCATGCCTCCTCCTTCTGTTCGGTTTTTGCGCGTCCGGCCCTCGCACCAACTTGGGGCCGGATCGCACGAAATCGATCTTACTCGTTGATCAACTGCGAAAAAAGAGCCGGTTGAAATTAATTCTTAATTGGGAATATCTAGTTGAGAGCAATTCTCACCCGCGCGGTTTCAAACCATGTCGAAAGCGCGCCGCTCGAGCTCGAAGAACTCCGCCGCGAAGCGCGCGACATAGCGATAAAAGTCGGACTTCGGCGAAGCAACCACCGCGGCAAGAAACGCGATTGATCCCGGGTAGACAAAGCGATCGAAGAAAGACTTTTGCTCCACCAGCGAACGATGCTGCAACGCAATAGCGAGGCGCATGCTCTCGCAGACGCCTGCCACGTGGTCTTCCGGCTCGGTCGCGTGCTCGCGCCGGCTCATTCCCCACTCCGCCAGTTGCTTGCGCAACTGCACGAGCGGGTTATCGAGGGTGCGCTCGGCGGTGTAATGGATGAGGTAGGGCGTCACCTCGGCCCTCCCGGTCCCAATGAAGAGGTCGGTGTGCTCGTTCTCGAGCATCACGGGGGAGGCGGTGCGGCTGCGCTCGGCCAGCTCCTGCCAGCGCTGCGCCAAGGAACCTTCGCCGCCCTCGAATGCCCGGGCGTTCAAAATCTGCGCGAGGACGTTCTGGTCCGGGGGCGCATAGAAAAGCCGCGCGATCAGGCCATAGAGCGCCGCGCGCGCCTGGTCTTCCGGGTCGAGCGGCGCATTGCCGCCCTCGGAGCTCATTTCGGTCGCGTGTAATCGAAGATGGTCGGCTCGGTCTGCGAGCTGGCCAGGTCCGCGACGCGGCAATCGCCGCACATCTGCAAGCGCCGCAATGCGGCGCCGCCTGCGAACATCGAATGCGCGCCGAGCTTGCCGGTCATGGTCTCGACCATGCGCCGCGTCCCGAACGGCTTGCCGCAGCGTACGCAGTCAAACGGCTCCGCCTCGTTGAGGACGACGGGCTCTTTGGCCCCCGCGCCAAGCAGCAGGCGCGGAATCAGCTGGATCGCATCTTCCGGGCAGGTGTTCACGCACAGCCCGCACTGGACGCAGTTTCTCTCGATGAATCGCAGTTGCGGCGCCTCGGGCGAGTCGAGCAAAGCCGCCTCGGGACACGCGCCGATGCATGCCTTGCAAAGCGTGCAAGTCGCTTTGTTGACCCGCAACGAGCCGAACGGCGCGCCGGCAGCCAGCGCAATTTCTTCCTTCGGCTTCGGCGCGTCCTTGGCAAGGTGCTCGAACGCAAAGTCGAGCGTCGTGCGCTTCTCGGGCGAAAGGTTGAACGTGGCAGGACGCTTCGCGGTTTGCGCGCTGCGCATCTCCCACAGCGAGGCCTCGAGCGCCGCCGCATCGTCCGCGACGAGCAGCGCGAAGTGCTCGCCCTCGTATCCCAGCGCCGACACGATTGCCTGTGCGTAGGACATCTGCTGGCGCAGCGCTGCAAGGTAGCCCTCGCCTTCGTGGCCGGTAGCAACCACGCGCACCTGAGCCGCGCCGTAGCAGAGCGCGCCCAGCAAGAGATCGATTCCGGTGGCGGCGATGTGAAAGCACTCGAACGGGATCACGCGGGCCGGCAGTCCGCGGCCCTTGCTTTTCTTCCCAAGTCCGCGCGCGCCGTAGCCCGCCCGGCGGCCCAACGCTTGCAGCAGCGAGCGTCCGCGCTGCGCGTCGTGAATCAGGATGCACGCGTCTTCGCCGCCGGCCTGGCGATAGGTGGCGAGCAGGGTCTTCAGGCGAGTGCCGACGTCGGGAACGC
>Ga0075421_100009310_pt1 | contig 12102 bp, 14 predicted proteins | sample SoiMetdeltSBSDD5_FD_75292 | JGI IMG/M metagenome (GOLD analysis project Ga0075421, IMG submission 75292) | Bulk soil microbial communities from a Populus tree surrounding site in Tennessee, USA - Soil MetaG P. deltoides SBSDD5 | ecosystem: Environmental > Terrestrial > Soil > Tree plantation...
TCCTCCGACCTCGATCAGTCTGGGTCAGTTCGACGGAACGTCGCGCGACGACCGTCCTATCGAAGGGCCCGGTAGGCCCCGATGCCAGCGCCGATGAAGAGAACGTTGAGTGCCACGATCAGTATCGTCTCGATGATGCGCTCCACCACGCCGCGGCCATCCCTACTGTACGCCGGAGGTGCTGACGAGGCCGGGGGCAGGGATGTCCAGGCCCAGGCGCCGCAGCACGCTGCACGCGTCGCCGTCGTAGCGAACGCCCGCCGTCACGATGGGCGAGCGGCGCGCGACTTCGGAGATCCGGTACGCGCACGCGATGTTCTGCCAGCGGAGTGCCTGCCGTCGCTGCTCGTAACCCCACGACGCCGGCAGCACGATGAGACCGAGGAAGACCAGGGTCATGATCAGCTTCAGCGTGCGCTCGATCTCGGGGCGGAAGAACCGCATAGCACCTCCGGAATGTCGCCGGCGCCAGGGCCGTTTTCCAGACGTCGTGAGGAGGGTATAGCATCGTTCGGGCCATGACCATAAGTGCCCGTCACATATGGCGATGCTGCCTGGGAAAGCACCCCGAAACAGGGCTCGGGCGCTGAAAAGGTTTCGGGGTACGAAATTATTGCAGAACGGCCCCCGGCAGGCCGTCCGGGGGCGGGCGGTTAGGGTCGCGCGCCGGGTAGGTCGAAGCCGAACGGATACGCGACCTGGACGCCGAGGAAGACGCGGTTCTGGTCCACGTCGGTCGCGGAGGTCGAGGAGCGCTCGCTCCGCTGACGGAAGAACGTGTAGGACCCCACGAGCGACACCGCGCGGGCGATCTGATAGGCGGCGTTCAGGCTGAGCGTGAACGTGTTGAGGTCGTTCCGCGAGTGGGTGCGGTCCCCTTCCGTCCGGATCTCGGCGTAGCGCGGCGAAAGGCTCACCACGAATCCCTTCATGAGCGAGGTCAGCTCGAACAGCGCGTAGATCGTCTGAGTGTCCGTGGGACCGCCGAAGCCGCCTCCGGTCGTGATGGAGCGATCGTAGCTGGCGCTCACGGAGCCGTACTTGAAGCGCTGCGAGATGGTCGCGGTCACCGCCGGCGTAACGCTGGTGTCGCCTTCCTGAACGAGGATGCTGGGGCCGGCGCTGAGCGACGCCGTCAGCGTACTCGTGATCTGGTACGTGGCGCCCAGGCGCGGCGTGTGCGTCATGCTGTTCGGTTCCGCTTCGATGTCGAAGTACACGAAGTCGTAGCTCACGGTCCCGGTCAGGCGCGGGGTGAACGTTCGGTCCACGGCCACCCCGACGGAATACGTGTTGGAGTCGTGGGCGCCCCCGACGTCGAGCGCGTCGCGCTCGTCGGTCGTCTTGTCGAAGCGCTGGAGCGTGTACGCCCCGTACAGCCGCCCCGTCGTGAGCGGGGTGATCTGGTAGTTGAGGCCCGGCGAGATCGTATTACTCCAGGATGCTCGCCGTCCGGTGGAGACCTGGTTCACGGACGACGCATTGGTGTTGCGGTCGTACGTGAAGTACTCCACGAGCGTGAGACCGAGCCGGGGCGAGACCTGGTAGGTGGCATTCAGGGCGAGATTCTGGCGATTGGCGGCGTTGTTGAGGTCGCTGTGGCGCGCGTAGATCTCGGCCGTGAAGTTGTACGCCGCGCTCAGGCTGTAGGTCGGTTGCCGGAGCGTGATGGCGATGCCGGGCGTGAACCCGGTGACGAAATCCCACTCCTTGATGGTGTTGTCGCTGAAGACGTTGTCGTTGAACTCCTCGGAGATCGTCAGCGAGGGGGTGACCGTGAGTGGTCCCTGGGGCGGCGGCGGGTTGAGCAGATACGGGCCGACGTGCGTGAACGGCGTGAGGAGGATCGGGCCCTGCGCCGTCGGAAACACCGGCGCGATCAGCGACCCCGCGGGCCGCTCCGTCTGCGTGATCGGCGTCGTCTGTTGCTGCTGCGTCGGCGTTCCCGACTGCTGCGTCTGGCTCGGGGTGGTTGGCGGCTGCGCCGAGACAGCGCTGCTGAGGAGGTGCACCGTCATCACCGTCAGGACGACGAGAGCACCCACGATCCCGTTCATGCGGGAAGATGTATCACGACACCCTGATTCTCACAACGAGGTTTCGGGCGGAGGGAACGCCGGTTACCGCGGACGGCGGTCGAGGGGCGATACCGTCTCGGCGCGGGCGCCGGGGGCGGTCGCACGCGCCATCACGCCGGAGATCAGCTCGAGGAGGTGGGCCGGGCATACGGAATGCGTGGGGACCGGATCCTCCAGCGGCTCTTTCTCGCCGAGGACCGCCGGCTTGCCTTCACGCTCGCACCAGGCGCACACGATCTTCATCGGTGGTCCGCGTTGTCAGCAAATTCCGGACCCCGCGCGCGATCTCAATCTTTTCGCGCGTCTCGAGCGGGAGCGGGGACGGCACCCGCGTAAACTGTCGTCTTCATCGACGGCGTCGCGAAACCGTCAACGATTCCGTCATCCCGTCCGTTCCGATCGGGCGTCGTCAGCGTCGACCGGAGCGGCTCCGTCGAGGCGCCGTCGGAAGCCGTCGTCTGGACGCGTCCTCTCGAGGGAAGCGACACCGTCGAGTGACGCGGTCTGACGCCGTCGAGCGTACGCCGCTGACGCCGTGTCGTAGACGGGGCGACGCCATCTATCGCGGGTGACCCATCGTCTCGCGTGCAATTTTCTTGGTCGCACCGAAGCGCGCTTGCTAGCCTGCGCGCATGAAGAAACGCGACATCGCGGTTGTCATGCCGCTTCTCGTGCTCACCGCGTGCGCCACCACCACGACGACCACGCCGTCGCAACGAGGCTTCGAGGACGTTCCCGTTCCGAGAGGACTGGCGTATCAGCCGGGGAGATCGATGAGCATCGAGTCGCCGAGCGCGAAGGCGGTGCACCTCGTGTATCGCGGTCGCACCGAACCCGACATCACCGCGATGGCGCTGCGGGCCACCCTCGAAGCCACCGGGTGGCGGCATATCAGCAGCTCCGCGCGCAAGAGCGCATCCCAGGGCACGGTGCAGGTCTACGAGAAGGCGGGGAGCTCGCTCCAGCTCGACATCTCACGCTCGCTCTGGTTCACCTACGTCACCTTCGACGTGTCGCGGCTGACCGCGCCCAGCATGACGGCCCGCCCCGGTGAACAGCCAGCGCCGCCGCGCGTGGAGAGCCTCGTCGCCGCCCCCAGCACCGACGCGAGCACCGGCGCGGACAGCCCGCCGCGGCCGGCGCCATCCGCGCCCGGGCCTTGGACCCGGCTCAAGGAGCAGACGCTCTCGCTCGGCGAATCCATGCGGACGTTCATCAGCGACCTCCTGCCGCACTAAAGCGAGCTCCTGCCGCACTCACGGCGGCGCCCCCGCCTCTCCTTCGATCGCAGGCGTCCGCCTCGGATTTGGCCCTCGATATGCTCTTGTCGATCTCCACCCATTTCCCGGAGACGTCACGCGAGGCGAACGCATGCAACCGGTCCACTGCTGGCGGTGCGGAGGCTCGATCGCGACGTCCGCGCCGCAGGTGCTGTCCACGGCGGGGCGGGCGCACCGAGAATGTTTCGAAGCCTGGTTCTTCGGCCGCAACGGCGTGCGTCCTCGACTCACCGCGGGCAAGGGGGAGGAGCGTCACGTCTACCGGATGGTGAGGCGCCGAACAGGCGGGGGTGAGTCGGACGCCTCGTAGCGAGGTGTCATCTTTGCGGGCGGCGTGACAGAAGGCTGGTCCCGCTGACACGCCGATCCTCCCGGCGCGTGATTCTCGTCCACCACCACGCGCTCACGGCCGCCGCCCCCGACCGCCCGTCGCACCAACGCCGACGCGCACCGACGTGCCCCTCGCATCGCCGAATCCCTCGATTCTTCATGATCTTCGTCGAACGGGGCCGAACGCGACGTCCCCGTGTGCTCGGCCGTGTGCCGGGTACGCCCACATCGCGGGGAGAGTCCGGCCCGGGCCGGCGGACGGGGGTCTGGTACGCCCATTGCTCTTTTCAGTACCGGACACATGGAGTTGCCGACGCGTGGTGGGCGGCGGTCCCCGAAGCCTCGTTCCAGGCTCGTGCTCGACGAACACCTCGGCAAGCCAGGCGCGCTCAGCACGCTCGCGCGCGTGAGCGTCGCCACCCGCGATAAGCAGGAGTGCTTCTCGGAAATCGCGAAGGCGGCGGTCACCCTCCTGCGCGCACGCGCGGTCGCCGTCTGGGTTGACGCCGGCACCGTGCTGCGCGCAGAAGGCGCCTTCACGACCGAGCCGCGCCGGCAGCGCCGCCCGATCGTCCTCCACGATGCGCGACACGGCGACGGTGTGGTCGGTCGGGTGTTCTGGACGCGCGGTCCCGAGTACGTCCTCGACGTCCAGAGCGATCGCCGCTGGCCCGATCACGACGTCGTGCGTGCCCAGGGCCTTCACGGGCTCGCCGCGTTTCCGCTCATCACGGACCGCGTCGTCGGCGTGCTCGCGATCTTCTTCCCCGACCGCCGTGACTTCACCGCGGACGAGAAGGACGTCATGGCGTTCCTCGCCGACCAGGCGGCGGTGGCGATCGATCACGCGCGTCGGGTGAGCGCGCTCGAGCGTCGGTGCCGCATCGCCGACGCCGTGGTCGATCTCGTCCGCGGCGGGCGCGAATCGGACGCGGACGACGGCGCCGACCGCATCGTCCACGCGGCGGCGAGCGTGCTCGATGCGCCACGCGTCGCGCTGTACGACGTCGATCCCGCGTCGGGGCACGTCGTTCTTCTCCGCGCGCGCGGCGCCGTCCGCGCGGACGCCGAGAGCGGGCGCGAGCAGGACCTCGTCGAGGTCGCCGTCCGTGACGCACGCGCGGTGGCGGTCACCGACGCGACCCGCGGCGCCGGGACCGAGGCGAGGGCGGGCGTGACCGCGTTCGCCGTTCCCCTCAAGAGCAACACGACCGTCGTGGGCGCGCTCGGTTTCGTCGCCGCCGCCGAACACAGCTTCGATGCCGACACCGTCGAGCTCGCGGAGCGCTTCGCGATCGGCGCCGCGACCGTTCTCCGCGCGTCAGCGGCGGGCGAGACGCCGCGGCCATCCGCGCGTGCGATGGACGATCCCGGCGAACGGCCGGGAGGCATCGTGTGGGAAGCGGATGCCCGCAGCGGACGCTTCACGTTCGTGAGCCGCCGCGCGGAGCCGCTCACCGGTTATGGCCTCGCGGAATGGCGCGGCGACGCCGAATTCTGGCGGCGTCTCGTTCACCCCGACGACCGCGCGGAGGCCGCCCGCCACCGCGCGGAGGCGATGCGGGAGGAAACGGACTTCGACCTCGAGTACCGCATCGTCACGAAGTCGGGCCGTGCCGTGCTCGTGCGGGACAGTGCGCGCGCGGTGCGGGATGCGGCAGGAACGCTGCGGCAGTGGAGAGGCGTGATGGTCGAGGTGGCGGAGCGAACGGCCTCAGTGAGAATGCGCGAGGCCGGGGAGCACGTCGAGCAGTTACCGCTACTCTAGACTGAGGACCGTCGCGCGATCAGCGCGCGCTGGCGTTGCCTTCCTCGTGGGCGGTCTCTTCCAGCCATCCGATCTCGTGGCTGATGATGTCGATGAGTTCACGGAGCTCGTCGCGCCATCGATCGTATCCGGCCGCTGCCAGCTCATCGTGCGCCGAGCAGAGATACCCGGCCGCGTCTGCGAGGCCGCGTGTCTTGCTGACGTTCGCCATCGCCATCCTCCTTCCCCCGGCTCGCGTCTGCCCTCGTCGCACTGCGGAACGGCAAGCGAACGAGGACATTGCAGACGGCATGCCAGACTGCCCAGTCCGCGAGAACGCAGGCGTTTTTCTGACGGCCGCATGGACACCTGGGACAACTGTCGGATTTGTGACGTCAGTCGGGTGTTGGGCGGAGCCAACCCGGCACGAGGCGCCCCCGGCATCGCGACGCGTCGGGTTGTACGCCGGACGGGAGGCGCGCGGCGCGCGCGTCAGCGGTCAGGCGAGAACGACGTGCGCCCCGCCGAGCCGGCGCTGCGGGAAGGCGTTACGCGTGTCCACGATGAGGGGCGTGGCGCGGTGGATGACCTCGTAGGGGAACGCGGAATGGTCCGTCACGAGCAGGGCCGCGTCGTACTGCCGCAGCGTCTCGTCCGTGAGCGGCACGGACTGGAGGTCGAGCGCGTGTCGTCGCACGGTGGGCAGGCGCGGGATGTGGGGATCGCTGTAGTCCGCGCGCGCGCCCTTCGCGAGCAACATCTCGAGAATTTCCAGGCCCGGTGACTCGCGCGAGTCGTCCGTGTCCTTCTTGTAGGCGACCCCGAGCAGCAGCACCCGCGCCCCTTTCAGGGCTTTCCCGCGCTCGTTCAGGGCATCGGCCAGACGTTGCACGACGTAGGCGGGCATGGCGCTGTTGATCTCGCCCGCGAGCTCGATGAACCGCGTCGAGATTCCGTACTCGCGCGCCTTCCACGTGAGGTAGAACGGATCGATCGGAATGCAGTGACCGCCGAGTCCCGGCCCCGGGTAGAAGGCGTGGAACCCGAACGGCTTGGTCTTCGCGGCGTCGATGACGTCCCACACGTTGATCGACATCCGGTCGAACGCGATCTTCAGCTCGTTGACGAGCGCGATGTTGACCGCGCGATAGACGTTCTCGAGGATCTTGGCCGCCTCCGCCACACGCGTCGATGCCACCGGCACCACGTGGCGCACCGCCTCCGCGTACAGCGTGCACGCCAGCTCCAGGCAGGCGGGCGTGGTCCCCCCCACGACCTTCGGGATCGTCGACGTCTCGAAGTGCGTGTTGCCGGGATCCTCGCGCTCCGGTGAGAAGGCGAGGAAGCAATCCTTGCCGACCTGAAGACCGGTCGCCTCCAGCCGTGGCCGCACGACTTCTTCCGTCGTCCCCGGGTACGTCGTGCTCTCCAGGCAGACCAGCTGGCCGCGGCGCAGTGCCGCCGCCACCGCCTCTGTCGTCTTCTCGACGTACTGGAGGTCCGGCTCGCGGTGCGCCGTGAGCGGCGTGGGCACGCAGATGATGAGCGCGTCCGGTTCCGCCAGGCGCTTGGTATCGACGGTGGCTTCGAACCGGCCCGACCCGATCAGCGCCGCCACGCGTTCCGCGGGCAGGTGCTGGATGTAGCTGCGGCCGGCGTTGAGCTGGGCGACCTTGGCGGGGTCGATATCGAAGCCGAGCACGCGAAACCCGACCTCGCCGAAGCGGAGGACGAGGGGAAGCCCGACGTAGCCGAGGCCGATGACGCCGACCGTGTAGTCGCGCCGCGCGATGCGTTGTTTGAGAAGATGGAGGTCGGACATGCGAGTGTGCTTCCGAGCTTAGCAGACCGAGGTGCCCCGTGGCGACGCGTCTACCGACCTCGCCCGAGCCGCGCGCTCGGGCACGAGCGTTGCACACGCAGGAGCCGACACGACGTGGCCGCGCCGCGGCCGGTGACGTCGTGAGCGACGGACAAGGAGGACGGCGATGATCCAGTTCATTCTCGGAGCACTGGCGGGTGGCTTCGCCGCCTGGTACTGGCGGCAGGACCTCGAGGGCTACGTGAGCGGCAAGGTTCCCTCGCTGCGCGCGAAGGCGGCGGATAGCTTGGAGGCGATCGAGAAGCGGACCGAAGACATGATGGACAAGGCCAAGACCGGTGTGGTGCAGAAGCTGCGGGCCGGGGGCGATGCCCTACGGCGCGGTCCGGAAGCGGATCGTCGCAGCCAGAGCGGTACGGGAACATCGGGAATGTCGCCGCAGACCGGCATGGGGACTCACGGCGCGCGGCCGCAAGGCTGATCGTGGGCGGCGGCCGGTCCTCACGCCGAGGCCGGCCGCCGCTCCACGCGAACTCGGGCTGACCGCTACTTCTTCTCGGCGGGCTTCTTGTCTTTCGCCTGGGCCTGCGTGGCCGATTCCTGGCGCGCGATGATCTGATCCTTGATGCCGTCGTAGGTCGCCTGCGGAATGATGCTGCGCTTCACGAGCTCGTCCTTCCGCTTGTAGGGCCGGCCGTCCACGATCTTCTTCGAGTACGCGTCGCCGATCCCCTTCAGTGTCTGAAGCTGCTCCGGGGACGCGCTGTTGATGTCCAGCGGCGGCTTCTTCTTGGCACCGGTGTCCTTGGTGTCGGAGCTCTTCGCCGGGGCCTTGTCCGACTTCGGTGCTTCCTTCGTGGTCGTGGTCGCATACGCCCACTGCGCGGGCGCCGCCGCCGTCAGCGCGAAGGCCACGGCGATCAGCAGGGTCAGCAATCGGGCCATGATTCGTCCTCCCTCTTCACGGTGTCCTGCCCATCTCCCGGTGTCCGATACCGGATACACTACCAAGTCCACGCCGCAGGGGAAGAGTCTTCGCGTTGTTCGCGGCGCCGCAATGTGTCGCCCGCCCGCTATACTGTCGGCCCGTGGATGCCGTCGCACTCGCGCGCCTGTGGTCGCTCGATCCGAGCGTGGCCTTTCTGAATCACGGCTCGTACGGCGCGTGTCCGTTGCCGGTGCTCGAAGCGCAGCAGCGCCTCCGCCACCAGATCGAGCGCGAGCCCGTGCTCTTCCTCGGTCGTGAGCTCGAGGCCCGCCTCGACGAGGCGCGCGCGGCGCTGGGCGCGTTCGTGGGCGCCCGTCCCGATGATCTCGCGTTCGTGGCGAATGCCACCGCGGGCACCAACACGGTGCTCCGCTCGCTCGTGCTCGCGCCCGACGACGAGATCCTCGTGACCGACCACGCCTACAACGCCTGCCGCACCGCCGTCGAGTACGCGGCCGAGCGCGCGCGCGGCCGGGTCGTCGTCGCGCGCGTGCCGTTTCCGCTTCAAGATGCGGGCGAGGTCGTGAGCGCCGTGCTCGACGCGGTGACCGCGCGCACGCGCCTGGCCGTTCTCGATCACGTGACGAGCCCCACCGGGCTCATCTTTCCCATCGAGCGCCTCGTGGCCGCGCTCGCCGAGCGTGGCATCGATACGCTCGTGGACGGCGCCCACGCACCGGGCATGATCGACGTCGATCTCGAGCGCCTCGGCGCCAGCTACTACACCGGCAACGGCCACAAGTGGCTGTGCGCGCCCAAGGGGTGTGGCTTCCTCCACGTTCGGCGCGATCGCCAGCCGGCGATCCGACCGCTCGCGATCAGCCACGGCGCCAATTCGCCGCGCACCGATCGCTCGCGCTTCCTGCTCGAATTCGACTGGGCAGGCACGCACGATCCCACGCCGTACCTGTGCGTGCCCGACGCGATCCGCTGTCTGGGGTCGCTTCTGCCCGGCGGCTGGCCGGCGGTCCGGGCGGCGAATCGGCGGCTCGCGCTCGAGGCTCGGCGGACGCTCTGCGCTGCGCTCGGCGCCGCCGCCCCGGCCCCGGAGTCGATGGTCGGCGCCTTGGCGACCGTCCCCCTGCCCGATGGCGAAGGCGGGCCCGGTGGGCGCAGCAACGCGCCCTTGCAGCGCACGCTCTTCGATCGTCACCGGATCGAGGTGCCCGTGTTCACGTGGCCGGCGGCGCCGAAGCGCCTCATCCGCGTGTCGGCGCAGCTCTACAACCGTATCGACCAGTACGAGGCGCTCGCCCAGGCGCTCAAAGATGCGTTGGCCTGACGTCGCGCACGCGCGAAGATCTGTCGGCGTGACGCGCTCGTTGGAAAAGTTGCGCGGCGACCGCGCGGTCGCTGGCACGCTCTTCGCTGCGGTTCCCGGCGCATGAAAAAGAAAAGCCGCTCACGCCGACCGACCGAACGCCGACCGAGCGAGGAAGAGCTCCAGGGTCCGCCGCCGCGCGAGGCCACGCTGATGCACGACGATCGCCAGCGTCAGCTCGAGGAAGAGCTCGCCGAGCACACGGACACCAGTCCGCGGCTCACGGCGGGTGACGTCGACGCCGACTGGGAACGCGCGAGCAGCAGCGGCGAGGAAGCGCCCGGGGGCACGGTGGCGACGCCGGACCAGGACGTCGTGGACGAGATCAACCAAGCGTGGGGCGTTCCGCGGTCGCCCAACGAAGAGGTCCGGACCTCGGCCGAGATCCTCGCGGAGCGCGATCGCAAACGGGCCGAGCTGGAAAACCCGACGGAGCCCGTGTAGTCGGGGACCGCCCACAAAGTGGAGTCGGCGCCCTTCCGACTCGTGCTAACGTCTGAGCGATGGCCCGACGTGGACATTATGGGTTCGAGCGCCGCCGCCGCCAGGATCTTCAGCGCGCAAAGCAGGAAGCGAAGCGCCAGCGCAAAACCGAGCGCGAAGGTAGCGGCACCGTGGGGCCGGAGATGGGCGAGGCTCAGGACACCGGAGCCCCGGTGGGCATGTGGGAGTGGTTCTCGCCCAGCCGCAGCCGGATGGTGACGTTAGCGCCGAACACGCGTCCGCCCGCCGATCCCCCCAACGACTGGGTCCTCATGACCGACGTGGAGGCGCCGCCCGAGAACTGACGTTCACCGGAGCTTCACCGGCACCCCGATCACCCCCACCAAGCCGAGCTTCGCGAGCACCCGGATCACCACCCACGATGGATCGAACTCCGAGCGGCGGACGCTGAACTTCGGTGAGCGCGGGTGGGCGTGGTGGTTGTTGTGCAGGCTCTCCCCACCCGTGATCCACGAGAAGATCCGCCAGTTATAGGCGGTGTTGTCGAAGTTCTGCCCGCCGTGCCAGTGCCCGAGCCCGTTGATGAGCGGCGCCAGCACGAACACGTAGAGAATCGCGTGCACGACACCGGAGATGATGCCGGGCCACCAGCCGAGAGTCAGGCAGAGGAATGCGAAGCCGACGACGCCGCCCCCCCAGTGCCAGCCGAACAGCATCCGGTCCCACACGTCGTCCGTGATGTCGGGCGCGAACTTCTCGAGCGTCTCTGGATTGCGCGCTTCGCGCGCGTAGTAGAAGACGTTGCCGAGCTGTACGCGCCAGAACCCGAGCAGGCGCGGACTGTGGGGATCACCGGGGCGGTCCGTGAACGTGTGGTGCTTGCGGTGCACGGCCACCCATTCCCGGCGACTCTGCCCGGTGGTGAGCCACAAAATGGTCCGAAAGAAGACGTCGGCGACGGGATGCACCCGGAGCGCACGATGCGCGAGCGCGCGGTGCAGATAGATCGACGTCGCGATCACCGCCGTCTGGCTCATCACGATCGCGGCGAGCGGAACGATCAGAAACGCGGGCAACGGTTACTTCTTTTCCTGCGCAACAGCCGCTTCCGCTGCCTGGAATCCGAGCTTGCTGTGGGTGCCGTCGCAGAATGGCTTCGTCACCGAGCCGCCGCAGCGGCACAGCGCGATCCGGGGCCGTCCCGTGGTGTCGACCTTGTTCCCGGCGGGGTCGATCAGCTCGACGTCGCCTTCCACGAGGTACGGGCCATTCGGGCGCACGGTGATCTTTACGGCCATGAGCTTCCTCCTCCAAGGCAGCAGGGTGCCTAACAATACCACCTTGGCGGTAGACTGGCCTCCATGAAGTCCGCGGGAGCGATTCTCCTCGTCGCCTGCTACGAACTTGGCCACCAGCCGCTCGGGGTGGCGTGGCCGGCCGCCTTCCTCGAGCGCGCCGGATATCATCCGGCCGTCCTCGACCTCGCCGTGGAGCCGCTCGACGAGGAGAAGGTCCGCCGCGCGCGCGTGATCCTGATCTCGGTCCCCATGCACACCGCGCTGCGGCTCGGGACCGGAGTCCTCGCGCGCGCACGCGCGTTGAACCCCTCCGCGCACATCGGCCTCTACGGTCTCTACGCGGCGCTGAACGCCGACTACCTGCGCGCGCACGGTGCCGATTTCGTGGTGGGCGGCGAGACCGAGGGCGCGCTCGTGGAGCTCGTCAGCGCCGTCGAAGGTCACGGCGCCGGGGTGACCGCGCAAGGCGTCCGGCGGGAGCGGCTCCAGTTTCCGGTGCCCAGCCGTCGCGCGCTGCCGCCACTCGCGAAGTATGCGCAGCTCGAGCACGACGGCCGCCGACACCTCGTCGGTTACGTCGAGGCCAGCCGCGGATGCCGTCATCAGTGCCGCCACTGCCCCATCCCGCCCGTCTACGGCGGCCGCTTCTTCGTCGTCGATCGCGCGGTGGTCCAGGCCGACATCCGCCAGGCGGTGGCGGCGGGCGCGAGCCACATCACGTTCGGGGATCCGGACTTCCTGAACGGTCCCGGGCACGCCCTCGCGGTGGCGCACGCGCTGCACGCCGAGTTTCC
>Ga0075421_100009317_pt1 | contig 12098 bp, 11 predicted proteins | sample SoiMetdeltSBSDD5_FD_75292 | JGI IMG/M metagenome (GOLD analysis project Ga0075421, IMG submission 75292) | Bulk soil microbial communities from a Populus tree surrounding site in Tennessee, USA - Soil MetaG P. deltoides SBSDD5 | ecosystem: Environmental > Terrestrial > Soil > Tree plantation...
TATCCCTGTGGAGTTGACCGTGGCCAGCCTCCGCCGCGACAATCAGGTGGTCGGACGCTTAGTGGTAGTGCGGGATCTCACCGCGCGCCAGCAGGAAGAAGTGACCCGCCGCGCGCAGGAGCAGCGGCTGCGACTGGCCCTGGAGGCCGCCACGGCTGGCTCGTTCGACTGGGATATCGCCAGCGGCGCCGTTGTGTGGTCATCCGAACACTTTACCCTCCTCGGGTTGGACCCCGGAAGTCTCACGCCCACATATCAGGCCTGGCGCGACCGGGTGCATCCCGAGGATATCAGCCAGGTCGAAGCGATCATGCACCGCAGTATGGCCGAGCGGCGCGACTTTGACGCCGAATACCGGGTGGTCAGGCCCGACGGCACGATCCACTGGATGCATGGGCGCGGGCATACCTTCTACAATGCTGTGGGGGAGCCAGTGCGGATGGTGGGGCTGATGCTGGACATCACCGACCGCAAACAGACGGAAGTGGCACTACGGGATCTCAATGCCACCCTCGAACAGCGCGTCGCTGAGCGCACCACTGCCCTACAGCGCGAAGTGGCTGAGCGCCAGCAGATGCAAGCCGCCCTGTTCCAGCGCGAAAAACTGGCCGCCATGGGGTCGCTGCTGGCCAGTGTGGCGCATGAGCTGAACAATCCGCTGTCGATTATTCTGCTGCACACTGACCTACTGCAGGCTGACGCTGGCCCAGGGCTCCTGGCAGAGTATGCGGCTGAGATTTCCCAGGCGGCCACGCGCTGTGAGCGGCTGGTGCGTCAGTTTCTCACCCTGGCGCGCCAGCACGCCCCCGAGCGAGCCGTGGTGGATCTTAATGCCCTGCTGACTGAGACCATGGAGCTGCTCACGCCGTCGTTACGGGTCGATACGATCACCGTGCACCTGCACCTGGCGGCGGAGTTCCCCCCGCTGTGGGCGGATGCGCATCAACTCCGGCAAGTTGTGGTCAATCTCATCACCAATGCCCAGCAGGCGCTACGCGAGGTGGCGGCGCCTCGGCAGCTTACGCTGACCACCGGGGTTGATGCGGCGCAGACGCACGTGACGCTGGAGGTCACGGATACCGGTCTGGGAATGTCTCCCGACGTCCAGACACGCATCTTTGAACCCTTCTTTACAACCAAACCCCCCGGGGTCGGCACCGGCCTGGGCCTGCCCTTATGTCAGGGTATTATTGAGGACCATGGCGGCACCTTGCGGTGCACGAGTCAGATGGGCCAGGGCACGACGTTCCGGGTCGAGCTGCCTGTTGGGGTCATCCCGGAGACGCCCTATGTCTCTGCAGACAGCGGGGCTGCGCTTTCCCCCGTCTCCAGCAGCACCATTTTGCTTGTGGATGATGAACCCAGCATGACCAACGCGCTGACTCGGCTGCTGCGCCGTGACGGCCACACCGTAGATGCCGTGACCAACGGCCGGCTGGCGCTCATGAAGCTCCAGGAGTGCGCCTATGATGTGATCCTGAGTGACCTGCGGATGCCGGAGTTGGACGGGTTTGGTCTCTACCGAGCGCTGGAGACCCGCTATCCGCATCTGTGCCGACGGTTCATCTTCCTCACGGGAGATACCCTGAATCCCGACACCCATGCCCTCAGCGTCCGGCACGGTGTGCCCCAACTGTTCAAACCCTACACGGCGGCGGACCTCCGGCGCGTCATCCATCAGGTCTTGCAGCCTGGCTGAGACGCGCCATGGGCGAGGAGACCCTACGTAGGCGAGGCAGGTGCAGCGGCTGGCGCTAGCAACTGGGGCGCCATGTGGGGTGAGTCATGCATAGCCGCGCCTCGTGCTATTCTTTAGCCCGTCTCAACCAGGGCCGGCCGGCGCTGGCGGCTCGGTGAAACGGCCTCATACCCGTGCGCTACCTGAAACAAGCGTGCTTCCTCAAACGGGCGCCCAATGAGCTGGAGGCCAATAGGGAGGCCGGCGCGCGTGAACCCACAGGGGATCGACATGGCGGGTAACCCGGTGGCGTTACTGGGACTGGTGCACCTGGCGGTCATGCCCGCACCCGGTCCACGCACGGGATACGCCGTACCGTCCAGGGCCACCGTTTCCGTGTCAATACGCCAGGCAGCTACGGGTGAGGCTGGCGTGACCAGAAAGTCGACGTCCTGGAGCACGCGAGCGTATTCCTCCTTGATAAGCCGCTGGACTTTCAGGGCTTTGGCATAATCCCGTCCGAGCACGAATTGCCCCGCCAGGGTGCGGTAGAGCACCGTGGGCCCATAGTCGTGTCGGTGTGTCTTCAGATACGGCTCGTGCGTCACCACGCTATCCGCCATCCCGGCGATACGCAGGGCGCCAGCGTATTGCATGCTGGGGAGTGCCACCTCTCGCGCCTCGACCCCGAGTGCTTCTAGAGCCGCAATCGCCTGCCGCACGGCCGTGTCGACCTCCGGCTCGATGATGTCGAAGTAGTAATTGCTAGGAATGCCCATCTTTAACCCACGCAGCTCCTGGCCCAACAGGGCCGAGAAGTCCGGCACCGGCACTGGCACTGTACTGGGATCCAGCGGGTCATAGCCGGCAATGGCTTGTAGCATCAGGGCGCTATCCTGCACCGAGCGAGTAATGGGACCAATATGGTCGCCGTTGAAGCTGGTGACCAACAACCCGCGCTGGCTTACCCGGCCGTAGGTCTGTTTCAGTCCCACCACACCGCAGAAATTCGCCGGACCCCGCACCGAACCACCCAGGTCAGTCCCCAACGACGCAAAGGTCACGCAGGCCGCCACATTGGCGCCGCCACCACCGCTGGAGCCACCCGGGATGTGGTCGAGATTCCAGGGATTGTGCACGGCGCCGTAGTGGAGATTATTGGAGGTCGATCCCGCCGCGAACTCCTCCAGGTTTTCCTTGCCGATCATGATGGCGCCCGCCTCTTTGCACCGGCTGACCACGTACGCGTCCTCTTCTGGGACATAGTCAGTAAAGACCTTGGAACCAACGGTGGTGCGGATGCCGGCAGTGGCGATGTTGTCCTTGATGCCAATGGGAATGCCATGCAGGGGGCCCCGGTACTCACCCCGCATTAGGGCCGCCTCCTGCTCCCTGGCCTGACGCCGGGCCTGATCGTGCAAAATGGTAATAAACGAATTCAGGACCGGCTGCAGCCGGTCCACTTGCGCCAGGACGGCCTCGGTGAGTTCAACGGGCGAGATGGCCTTCGCTTTGATCTTGGGTGCCAGCTCCGAGATGGTCATGGTAACGAGTGCAGTATCCGCCATCAGGGTGTCCCTCCTTCTTGGGCCTGCAGGAGACGGCCAGACATCACGTTCGCGAGGGCCAGTTCACGGAGTTTTTCGACTTCTTGGAGGTAGCTCTCAAGCTCAGGACGCACCAGCTCGAGCTCGTCATCGGTGAGCGCAAAGCCGTGATACGAGCGGATCATGGCCTGCAGCGTTTCGTTGGGAATGCTCATCCTCTTCGCCTCTCATAAGGATTAATAGGTGTGCTCACAGTTCCTATCCCCTGGCTAAAGCCTGAATCACGGCCTCTGCACTGACTACTGTGGCCTGGCGCGGGAACAGGCGCTGCATCAGGAACGTGTGCATCTCGGCGTCGCGGTCAGCACAGCCATCCTCCACGACCACCAGGCGATAGTCGGCATCCGCCGCATAGCGCACCGTCGATAGAATCACCCCGCTGGTTGCATGTCCCAACAAGACCAGGGTGTCGATGTCATGCGCCCGCAGAATCATCTCGAGATCCGTTCCAAAGAAAGCATTGACACGGTGCTTGACGACCACGGGCTCGTGGGAGAGCGGTTGCACCTCGGGAATGATTAAGCTGACGGGGTCCATCGGAGGGACACGGGCAGAGGTTTTACGCTCGCGAAAAATCACATTGCGGTCGGCAATCTCCGGATAGCCCGGCCGGAAGTTAACGACGATATAGACGACCAACACCCCAGCCTGCCGGGCAGCCTCCAGCACCGCCCGGGCTTTGTGCACGGTCCCGCGCTCTCGCACCATGGGATTGTCTCCCATCCCTTCGCGATGAAAGTCGGCCATGAAGATGGCAGTCTGTCCAGGGTTGAACGTCAGCGGAGCCGTAGCCATAGTAGTTTCTCCCTTGGTTACATACGCAGCGGCATGCACACGCAGACGATATGGCTAGAGGAGCCTTGGCGCTTGAGTGCCTCTCAATCAAGGCACACAACCTTCAGCTTAGATGGATCTGGCCTTTCTATTATAGGCGACCCATCCTCCTTATAGATTTCGAGCTCATTGACCTTACCATCGACGACATGTAATAGAATATGAATCAAGATCCCATCAGTGTCGTGAACCTCTGCCTCAACAGGAATACGTTTTTTTACTTTGGCCTTCACATTTGATCCCGCTAGCAATTCCAAACTTTTATCTTCATCAATAGTTCTAACAAGGCAGTTTTTCATCTGTTCACATATTTCGTCTCTTCCTGGAAATGTCTTTTCTAACAGTCTGTCAATTATCCCCTGTTCATGGGCTGTAAAATTCCTAAATGTATGCTCATTTTTCGCCATCTTGCTGCTCCTCGTCATTATACTGGGTAATACGTACCGACATGGACATCTCCATTTGGTAACGTATGGGCACGGTACTCTATGCTTTTTCCGCTCACTCTTACTCTTCCCCAAAAATTCCCCGTACGAGAAGCTTTCCTTGCAATATTTTCAATCTCAGTGCCAATTACAGATTCGACAACTCTGAGGGCTAAGCCAGTCCCTACAAGATGCCGCGCCCCATGGCCGAAAGTAATCAGGCGTCCTGCCTCCTTCTGCGAAAATCGAGGGTCAAACGCAAAACGGTGCTGACCTCTGCGGCCAGCACCCAGGCAGCTACCGGCAGGGCCATGCTGCCCTCTGGAAAGAGGTAAATAAGAGAAGCACTTTTGCCGTCGTGCCGCCAGTAGCCATCCCCCAGGGGCGAGCGAGCGGCGGGGCACACAAGCCAACCCCTAGGGGGATTTCTATCTGTGGGAAACTGCGCCCGTACCAGCCTCCTCGTATGGTTGCAGCTTGATCTCGTGCAGGGCCGGGATGACCTCTTTGCCCAGCAGCTCGATGGAGCGCATCACATCTTTATGGCCCATGGGTCCCTCATTCCCATAGATGTGCAGGTAACCAGGGTTGAGTTCCGTGATCACTTTCGCCAGCTTCCTGGTGACGGTCTCTGGGTTCCCTACGATGACGATGTTGAGTTCCTGCTGCTCCTCGTAACTCATCCGCTTCGTCACATCCCCAAACCTCCCAGTCGGCCGCTGCTGTTTCACTCGTAGCGCCTCACGGGACTGGTAGCCGGGCGGGTCATTATGCTCTCTCGGGCCCTTCATGCGGTTAGCTTCAGTCCACATGAAGTGCCGGCCAATCTCCTGTGCCTTCTCGTCGGTATCGGCCACGAATGCCTTGAGGAGGTACCCGAAGTGCTCTGGCCCAGGCTTGTAACCGGCCTCAAGAGCGGTGTCGATATAAATCTGCTTCAACCACATGGTGATGTCCAAGACTGCCCCAAGGTTCATGTATGGATGGCCGTGTTGGGCGGCCCACACCACGCTCTCCGGGCTGCCAGTACCGGGGAACCAGATGTCCGGGTGGGGCTTCTGCATGGGCAGCACCCAGGGGTTGATCGCCCTATACTGATAATACTTCCCTTCATAGCGGAACGGTCCAGGCGTGGTCCAGCATTTGACGATGAGATCGTGGGCCTCCTCAAACCGCCCCCGGTTCTCCGTGGGATCAATGCCGGCCTGCAGGGTCTCGACAGCTCCACCGCGCACAAAACCGGAGATGATCCTGCCGCCGGAATAGCAGTCCAGCATGGCGATCTCTTCAGCCATCCTGACGGGGTCATTGATGGCGATGACGTTCCCCAGGATGGCGATCTTGGCTCGCTTGGTAAGCTTGGCAATGACCGCGGCATCCAGGTTCACGCAGGGTTTCATGCACCAGTAGGCCGCGTGATGCTCGTTGGTCATGATGCCGTCAAAACCCACCTCATCAGCGAGGGCATACTGCTCATGGTACTCGTTGTACAATACGTGTGCCTTCTCGGGATCAAAATGGGTGTTGGGAAAGCCGAGACGTCCAGAATCGTACTTGTTGAGGTCCTCATCGCTAATATAGCCGTTGGGCTGCTCCGAGAACCAATAGACCTCTACCTGCTCCGTGGGTCGCCGTAGCTGCTTAACCATATGTGCCTCCTGTCTTCTTTGCATGGTAATAGGAATTCCCCTATCACGTTCGCTGTCCCCGAGTATGTGCCCAGCCTGGTACGTTGTCAATCCATACGGCAAAACATCTGCCGTCAACACCAGACTGCCGGCGCAGCTTTACCACTTCCTTATCTATGAGGCAAAGCTCTCAGGGCACATTGACGGACAATTGACAGACGCGACGCCGAGCGATACGCTTCCGTCATTCTAACCGTATGCGATGAGTATGTAAGGAGGGGAAGCTATGGTATCACTGGGTGAAGAGCTGCTGATCTCAGCTGACTCGCACGTCATTGAGGACTCGCACTTCTGGAAGAACCGGTTGCCCGCAGCCTTCAAAGACCAGGCGCCGGTGTTCGCCGCGCGGGAGGTGGGCGGGTCCTTTCAGGCACACCCTGGTGGGTGGGACCCCAACGAGCGGGTGAAGGAGATGGCAGTGGATGGGGTGAGCGGTGAGGTGCTCTACCCGAGCTTCGCCATGAACCTGTTCGGGCTCCAGGACGCTACCTTGCAGGAGGCGTGCTTCCGGGTCTACAACGACTGGATCCTGGAATACTGCTCCGTGGCCCCCGACCGCCTCTACGGGGTAGCCTGCATCTCCACGTACGACATCGACCATGGGGTGGCGGAGTTGGAGCGCTGCCGGAAAGCCGGCCTGCCCGGGGCGCTGGTGTGGCAGGTGCCACCGCCGGAACTCTCCTTCGCCACCGACCACTACGAGCGCCTGTGGGCGGCGGCCCAGGATCTGGAGGTCCCCATCAGCCTGCACATCCTCACGGGCCACCCCTTTCCCTGGCCGCGGCCGATGAGCCCCAACGGCCGGCGACAAGCCTTCCAGACAATGCGCAGCGCCGTGAACAGCAAACTGCTCTACGCCTCCAATGCCATGTCCGACCTGATCATGACGGGCGTGCTGGAGCGCTATCCCCGGCTCAAATTCGTGCTGGTGGAGAACGAGGTGAGCTGGATTCCCTTCTACCTCGGGCAATACGATAAGTACTGGGGGCGAGGCAATCTGGACTCGCCGCTCACCATGTTCCCCAGCGAGTACTTCTTCCGCCAGTTCTACGCCACGTTCTTCAACGACCCCCCGGCCCGCTGGATTTTCGGCACCTGGGGCAGTAACAATCTGATGTGGTCCAACGACTATCCGCATCCGAATTCGACGTGGCCCCAGTCCCGAGACGTCATTGCCCGGGACCTGGGGCACGTGTCGGAGGAGACACGGGCGCGGCTGCTGCGGGAGAACGTGCGGGAGTTGTACAAGCTGCCGGCGCTGACGCCGATGGTAGGGTAGTGTCGGCACGTGGCCGCGAAAGCGGCATTCGTGCCACGGGACAACGATTTTTCCTTTCCCCTCTTCCCATGTAACAGAGGGGCCTTCTGGTGGGAATCTAGTCGTAAGAGACCGCCGTATGGTGCACTCTTATGTCAAGCTGAACTTCCGCGACCGCTCATTCCACGTGGCAAAAACATACCAGCTGAGCAGCAAGGCCACGACGAGCGACACAGCCCGTTGCCATCCTACCAGATTGGGCAAGAATACCGCGGTCCCGAGCTTTTGGAGGAGTTGCGTATGCACCAGCATGAGCCGAGATAGAGAGCCACCAACCGCAAAGAAAGCCACCGCGACCCACAGCTTCACGTGTCCTTCACCTGCTCGCCAGATAGAACCGGCACCGCAGCCACCAGCGAGCACCATGCCAAGGCCGAAAAGCAGGCCGCCTACAAGGCCCCCGGTCCAGAAACCTGGAAATACCCAGTCTGTGGCATCTTTCAGGTCCATGGCTTTGAGAATGGCAAAGCCAATCATGCTCAGGATCAGGGCCATGGCGGCGGCACGGGTATGCTCAGCTTCTCCAGTCAGAAAGGGCTCACGAAACGCTCGCACCAGACAGAAGCGCGAGCGCTGGAAAAGCATGCCAAAAGCCACCCCAAAAAGGAGAAATCCTGCCTGTCGGGTGTACCCGAGTCGGCTATACCACAACGGCAGGGAGAGGAGCAGCAGCAGCGTAAAGCTACCGAGCACGGGCTGCCAGCCACGACCTGAAGACCTGGGAGCACAGCAGGGAGAAGACAGCCCCGCGCTGAGTCCAGGCCACCGCGCGAGCTCCCACAACAGATACCTGAGGCCGAGGTAAGACCCGATGCCGAGCCCCAGCATCATCACTATGCCACTCATCGAGAGCGCTGCCAGCGCGCTAAAAAACCCCCCAATGTTGCAGCCGAAGGCGAGGTTCGCGCCGAGTCCCATCAGGAGACCACCTACGCCTCCCTTCACCAGTTCTCCCAGAGGCGCACCTCTGATGGCGAACTCCCGACTGAGAAGGGCGGCCGTCAACGCGCCTATGAGCACACCCAGGTTTAAGATCGAGCCGGAGTAAAGGAAAGGGGAAACGAGCTCCGGACGATGCAGGAGCCCCAGAGACTGCAAGAGCCAATCTCCCCAGTTCCTGAATCCGTCCGAGGCCGTCCATGGCCGGTCGAAAGCGAACAGGAAGACGTTGAGAGTCCCGATGAGCAGGGCTGTCGGGATTACCGGCCACGGCTGACCAAAGACCATGGCATAGTGGGCTCGGAGGACTCCAGGCTCTGTGGATGAATGCACCATATCGCTTCTCCGACTCAGTGAGTGGTGGCCGAGTCTGCTGGCGGCTGGCCGCAGGGACACTTTAGCGAGCTTGCGGAGCCAGCAGAGCCTCGAAAAGCTCCCGGCTTTTCTCTCCCGTCCATTGTCTTGTACCAAAAGCACGACCGATCATTTCGCCCTGCAGGCCGACTAGAACCACCGTCGGAATGCCGGTCACCCCGTATAACCGGGCCACCGCCCCGGTCGAGTCGAGAAGGACAAGGGAGGTGACTTTGTTCTCCTTGACCCAATTGGCCACATGGTTGTGGGTCTCCTGCATGTTTACAGCCAGGACTGTGAGACCTATCTGGTTGAACTCCTTATGGACCTGCTCGATGGTCGAGGGCAACTCCCTCGTGCATACCGCTCACCATGTCGCCCAGAAGTACAGCAGGACCACCCTACCGCGCCAGTCAGACAGGGAAACCCGTTCACCTGCAAGCGATTCGAGGGTGAGGGCTGGCGCTGGCTCGGCATCCCGAGGCTCGATATGGAGGTCCCACAGCCGCTCTTCCAGGTCGTCGCTCAAGGGAGGCGTGGCGGCCAATAAGAGACCGAAGAGCAGTGCCTGGAGCATGGCAACAGTGGTCATACTACCCTCACGCGAGAGCGATTCTCGACCTTTACTCGTTTGATCCTCCGCAGATAGTCTGCGACCACAGCAAAGGCCGGAGGGCCATCTACCTCCCTGAGGCTCGCCCATCCTGCTGCCTTATACTGCTTCTGTGCCTCTAACGGCTTCCCACCCACCCTGATGTCGGTGATCCGCTCACCCTGCTTCTTATCCGGGGCAATGGTGTAGGTCAGCCCACCCACCCTGACCATATCCCCACCTTGCCGGTAGTAAGGGTCCCGATGAAAAAGATTGTCCGCCACGTCCTCCATGACCATCTTGACCTCTTCGCCTGTCATCTCCCTTACCCAGGTGTGCGGATAAGTAAGGCTGGTATGCTTGTAAACGTCCTCCACAGTGATCTCCTGGCCAGGGAGAAGCGTGATGCCCCAGCGGAAGCCCGGCGAGAAAGCTATCTGCGTGTCGTAGTGCTGCCTCAGCGCCTCGAGAATAATCTCATCGAAGGTGCCGTTGAAATGACCGCGGCGGTACAGGAGGCTTTCGGAGATGGCGAGTTTCGCCGCCAGTTTGCTTTCGTAGGGCGCGCGAATGTTCTTGATGAGTGTTGCCATCTCCGGGTCTTCTGGAAGGAACCCGGACAGGACGGGGATGAGCTTGTAGCGGTAATCGACGACCGTGCCGCTGCGCACGTCCAGGTCCAGACGGCTCAAAAATTTCCCGTGCGCCCCAGAGTTGATCACGATCGTCTTCTCGATCAGGAGCGGTTTTGGGACTGCATCGTGGGTATGTCCGCCGAGGATCACATCAATGCCCTGCACTCTGCGGGCGAGCTTGAGGTCTACGTAGAGCCCGTTATGACTCAAAACAACGACCAGGTCGACTTGGTCTCTAAGCTCGTTGATCAAGTTCTGCAGGCGGTCTTCCTGGATCCCAAAGGTGAGGTTGGGCACAAAGCGCTGGGGATGCGATATTGCCGTATACGGGAAGGCCTGACCGATGATGCCGACCTTGACTCCACCAACCTCTTTGATGGTGTAGGGGTGAAATACCGGGTCTCCGGGTGGGCCCCAGGAGATGTCCGCGACATTGTGCGCGACAAAATCCCCCGTGAACAGGCCACGCGTTTCCCGGTCTCCAAAGAACTCGCGTACGCGCTCAAGGCCGTAGGTGAACTCCCAGTGCGGGGCGAAAACCTCTACCCCCAATTGATTCGTCGCCTCGAGCATGTCTAAGCCCCGGCTCCACAGCGAGGTGGCTGAGCCCTGCAGGGTATCCCCGCCATCGAGCAGCAGCGTTTTGCCCGCACGCTCGGTTCTGATCTGCTTGACGAGAGTGGCCAAATGCGCGTAGCCACCCAGCTTCCCATACCGGGAAGCTAGCTCTGCAAAGTCGAGGTGGGTATAGGCGTAGGCCTCAAGCGACTTGCGCTCAAACCCATAGGCGTTGAGGAAGGCCGGCCCGCTCACATAGGGGGGTGTGTTTTTCCACTCTCCGACCTCAATCAGTGTGTCGGGCTCGCGGTAATAGACGGGGAGAAGTGTCGCGTGGGTGTCGGTGAGGTGCAGTAGGGTCACATTGCCGAGGGCCTGGAAAGCCAACAGGCGGTCCGGCGCGAGCGCAGCCGCTAGCGCCTGGCGACTTGTCGCCCCGACTACTGCCGCGATCCCAACCAGTTGCAGCAAATCCCGTCGGGTCACTTCCATACTTCCACTCCGCTCAATGTCTTATGCCGGGCACGTTCATTGGCTTGCCGTGGGCAAAAGACGTGAGGTAGAGTTCCAGCTCCGCGTACTCCACCGCGTCAGCTGGGAGATAGTTCATGCCGAGCGGCAGCATACAGAACTGCATCCGCTTGCGGATGTCCCAGACCAAGCTTACGCTTGTCCGCCACGTCGGAAAGTGGTTTGTCAGGCCGGCTTCGACATTGCCTAGCAGCCGACCGCCCAGGAACTTACTTGCTCCCTTCCCCGGCGCATTCGTGTGGCAATCGGCGCAGGCATGCTGCCGCTCCCCCACCCTTTTATAGAAGCTCGCCTTGCCGCGCTCCAGCGCCGCCTGCATCTCGGGACTCGTCAGATCCAGATTGACTGGCATACCGTTTGACTGCATCTTGATCAGGAGCGCCATAGTGAGGTTCTCTTCGCTCTCAGACAGCATTGCCATGCCGGTGGTCTCAGGTGCGTGCACGGTCAGAAAGTCCTCGATGGACATCACGCGCTGGTATGGCGCGACATACTTTGGGTATCTCGTCGCCACCCCTTGCATGGACTTCTCGGCACCATCCTTGTGGCAGTCCGCACATGCCTTGCCTGCCGGCCCGTTCCTGGTCCACAGAGCCAGCGCCTGCTCGGCCGCAAGCACCGCCGGGTTGTTGGTGGGATCGAGATTGTCGCCGTAATAGTAGGTGAGTTTCCGCATGAAGGGATTGCGGTCAGGATCTTTTTCAGGCGGTGGCACGAAAGGCGGATTCCCCTGCTGCGTTTTCAGGAACGTCACAATGTGGACAATTTCCTCGGGTTTAAAGAGCCCCACTGTGCCCCACGGCGGCATGGCGGTATTGGGGAAGAAGAGCCGCGGGTCGTAAATCGTCTGATAGACAAACTCATCGGGAAGATGCCGATCGCCATAGGTGGACAGGTCCGGACCGATGTTGCCGGCTGGCCAGACGTCGTCGCCCTGAA